>Ga0182027_10002375_pt1 | contig 30647 bp, 48 predicted proteins | sample 712E1DmetaG_FD_121300 | JGI IMG/M metagenome (GOLD analysis project Ga0182027, IMG submission 121300) | Permafrost microbial communities from Stordalen Mire, Sweden - 712E1D metaG (Illumina Assembly) | ecosystem: Environmental > Terrestrial > Soil > Wetlands > Permafrost | place: Sweden...
CCAGGACATGCAGATTATATTAAGAACATGATTACGGGAGCCGCCCAAATGGACGGTGCAATCCTCGTAGTTTCAGCCCCGGACGGCCCCATGCCACAAACCAGAGAACACATTTTACTCGCACACCAAGTTCAAGTCCCATCAATTGTTGTCTTCCTTAATAAATGCGATATGGTTCAAGACGAAGAGCTTTTGGATTTGGTTGAAATGGAAGTCAGAGAGCTTTTGACAAAATATCAATATCCTGGAAACGATACGCCAATCATCAGAGGTTCAGCTCTTAAGGCTTTGGAAGGTGATCCGGAATACGAAAAGAAAATAATGGAATTAATGGATACTGTTGACAACTATATCCCAACACCGGTTAGAGACACAGAAAAACCATTCCTAATGCCAATCGAAGACGTTTTCTCAATCAAAGGAAGAGGAACAGTTGTAACTGGTAGAATTTCCAGAGGCAAGATCAAAATCAATGAACCGGTTGAGCTCGTCGGAATCAGACCAACCAAAGCATCAGTTGTAACAGGAGTAGAAATGTTTAAAAAATCTTTGGATGAAGGACAAGCCGGAGATAACGTTGGAATACTTTTAAGAGGAATTGAAAAAACCGATGTTGAAAGAGGACAAGTATTGGCCAAACCGGGCTCAATTACACCTCACAAAGAGTTTGAAGCAGAAGTTTATATTCTTACCAAAGAAGAAGGCGGACGACATACACCATTCTTTACGGGTTACAGACCACAATTTTATATTGGTACAACCGATGTAACCGGAGAAGCCAATCTTCCTGCAGGTGTTGAAATGGTTATGCCTGGAGATAATGCTAAAATGTCAGTCAAATTAATCGTCCCCGTTGCCATGGAAGAAGGATTAAGATTCGCAGTTAGAGAAGGCGGAAAAACAGTTGGAGCCGGAGTTATTTCGAAGATCATTGCTTAATAGCAACCAACATGATAGAATGAATGACCGAAAGGTCATTTTTTTTACTTACAGCACTTTAATAGATTTATTTACTAAATATGCCAAAAGGAAGACTTAGAGTAAGACTTAAAAGTTACGACGCGAGAGTAATCGACTCAACGTGTCAACAAATATTAGATACGGCGATAAGAACCGGAGCTAAAGTCGTAGGCCCGATTCCACTTCCATCCCAAAGATCGGTATATGCAGTAAATACTTCTCCTTTCATTGATAAAAATGCCAGAGACCACTTCCAAATTGTTGTTCACAAAAGATTAATTGATATTATTTCTCCAACCGAAAAAACCATTGATTCATTAACTCATTTGGAACTCCCGGCAGGAGTTAACGTCGAAATCAGGATGTAATCTCCCCCAAATTATCCTCGTTTTCAACCTTTTTGTAACACAGGTTACACCTATTTAGTAAGCTATATAACTGAGAACATCTGTCCGCTGGTTTATGATGACATAGTTCAACCTTAAAGCTATGAGAAATGGACCTTAAACAGCGTAAAGGAGAAAATATGAACTTAAATTTCTTAGTTAATGACAGAAAGAAATCTTCGCAAAAACCTCAAGAGTCCACGGAGGAAGCAATAATTAGGATTGGTAGAAATCAATTCAGGAAATTAGTGGCAAAAGGCTTAAGAGTCCCCGTAGTAATGCTTTAATTTTCAGCCATCACTTCCTATTGCATTTAGATTCGAACTCAGATATAATTACGATAATAAAATGGTTATAAATCAGGAGCTGATTGTAACTACATAGCAGAGCTTAAAACTACTTCCAGGTAAGTAAAGTGACTCTATGTGGGCGCTTTTTTTTTGTTTTTATAGCCCTTTAAATAGATATGCAATTAACAGCATTAGTCGGTAAAAAGATATATCAGAAGCAAGGATTCTTACAAGACGGAACAAGAGTTCCGTTGACAGGTGTTGTTGTGGCCGGAAACTTTGTGACACAAGTAAAGTCAACAGATAAAGAAGGATACAACGCGCTTCAACTCGGAATTGGCATTAATAAGAAAGCCAAAAGCGCAATTAAAAACCATAGTAAAAAAGCGGGACTCGAAATGACGCCCCGTTTTTTTAGGGAAGTAAAAGTAGATGATGTAGTAGACGTAGTATCCGGAACAGAAATTAATGTTTCGGATATTTTTGTTCCGGGCGATATTGTTGATGTAACAGGCGTTTCCAAAGGAAAGGGTTTTGCCGGCGGAGTTAAAAGATGGGGTTTTAGAGGCGGACCAAGAACCCACGGACAATCGGACAGAGAAAGAGCGCCAGGATCAATCGGACAAACCACCACTCCGGGAAGAGTTTATAAAGGTAAAAAAATGGCAGGCCGAATGGGACATAATACGGTTACGCTTAAAAATCTTGAAATAATCGAGATTACAGCCGATGGAGTTTTATTAATTAAAGGTTTAGTTCCGGGATCTGTTAATTCAATCGTTATTGTTAAAAAAATGGGAACCAATAAAAAATTCGTACCATTATATAAAGAAATTGTAGATGAACCAGTTGTGGCAGAGCCCGCAGTTGAAGAGGTAGCCGCAGAAGTTCAACCGGAAGTTGAGAAGGGCGAATCTGAACCGGAAACAATTTTAGCCGAGACACCTGAAGAAAAAGCGGCAGAACAACCGGAAAAACCGGTAGCGGAAGTTAAAAAAGAGGGAGAGGATAAATAAGTATGGCAGTAGCAAAAAGTTCAAAAGTCAAAGTTCAAAAGTCAAAAGTTACGAAAGTAGCATCTAAGCCGGCAAAAGCTACGGTTAAGTTGAGTGAAGCGAAATCCCCCAAACAGGGAATTCAAAAAACTGTTGCTAAAGCTGTAGTCAAAAAAACTGTAAAAAAGGAAGTTAAAGAGTTTGCAAAAGAAACAGGATTAAAATTAAGCGTTTACGACTTAAAAGGAGTCGTTTCTGAAACTTTTGAATTGCCAAAAGAAATCTTTGGAACAAAAGTAAATAATTCTTTAATGGCGCAGGCAGTCAGAGTCTATTTGGCTAATCAAAGAAGAGGAACTGTAAAAACTAAATCAAGAGGCGAGGTCTCAATTTCAACCAGAAAAATTTATAGACAAAAAGGAACAGGAAGAGCCAGACACGGAGCGGCATCGGCGCCAATTTTTGTCGGCGGAGGAATTGCTTTTGGTCCAAAACCAAGAGATTATTCAATGAAACTAAGTCAAAATATGAAAAGAGCGGCTCTTTTCTCGGCGCTTTCGGCAAAACTACAGAGCGGTGAAATAAAAATGATCACCGGACTTGAAAAGATCGAGCCGAAAACCCAAAAAATGGCAGATGTAGTTATGAAATTAGGGTTAGACGGTAAAAAACAATCATTACTTTTGGTTACGCCAAAAGCGGGAGTAGATTTTATTAATGTTTCCAAAGCGGCAAGAAATATCAGCGGCGTCAGCGTTATTTCGTCAAATCAGTTAAATACTTATGCAATTTTGGTAAACAGCAAAATTCTTTTTATGAAAGAGTCAATAAATAGTTTAAAGGAGACATTCTTAAAATAATATGAAAACATTAAATGTCATTTTAGGGCCAATTATTAGCGAAAAATCGATGACCGATGCGGCAAAGGGCAAGTATACTTTTAAAGTTTCGGTGGAAGCAAATAAAAAAGAAATTAAAAAAGCAATCGAAGCGCAATTTAAAGTAAATGTGGTAAAAATGGCAACGATTACAGTTAAAGGAAGAAGTTCCAGGAACGGAATGAGAAGAGTTGAAATGACAAAACAACCTTTTAAAAAAGCTATTGCGCTTTTAAAAACCGGTCAGAAGATTTCGATGTTTGATGTGGGAGGACAAAAATAATGAAATTGCAATTTATAAAAAAGAAAAATTCAGGAAGAGATTCATCGGGACAAGTTTCGGTGAGACATCAGGGCGCCGAGCAAAAAAGATATATTAGGGTAATTGACTTTAAAAGAGACAAAAAAGATGTCGAGGGAAAGGTTATTGCCATAGAATATGATCCCAATAGAACTTGTGACATCGCTCTGGTACAATACAGGGACGGAGAAAAGAGATATATCTTAGCTCCCGAGGGTTTAAAGCTTAATGCAATAGTTGTATCGGGAGACGACGTGGACTTAAGAGTCGGTAACACAATGCCCCTGTCGGCAATGCCAATTGGAACAGTCGTACATAATGTCGAAATGGTTCCCGGACGGGGCGGACAAATTGCCAGAGGTTCCGGAACAGGCGCAACAATTGCCGCCAAAGAGGGAGACTATGTCCATTTAAGAATGCCGTCAGGCGAGGTTAGAAAGATTTTATCCAAAGGGTTAGCAACAGTCGGAACTATCGGAAACATCGAATGGAAAAATAAGGTTTTCAAAAAAGCGGGGACGAAGATTCACATGGGAATTAGACCAACGGTTAGAGGAGTTGCAATGAATCCGAGAAGTCATCCTCATGGAGGAGGAGAAGGAAGATCGGGAATCGGAATGACAACACCAAAAACATATGCCGGAAGACCTGCGGTTGGTAATACCAGAAACAAAAAGAAATATTCAAATAAAATGATCTTGCAAAGGAGAAAACAAGGACCGCATAACTAAGCGGACAAATTTATAAATTTATGAGTAGAAGTGCTAAAAAAGGACCATACATAGACGCAAAATTAATGCAAAAAGTGCAGAGACAAAAGCAAACCGGTGACAAATCGGTAATCAAAACTTGGGCGAGAAGTTGCCAAATCCCGCCGGAGTTTGTCGGACACACAATGGCTGTTCATAACGGCAGAAATTTTATTAATGTGTTTGTAGTTGAAACCATGGTTGGACATAGATTGGGAGAATTTTCTCCAACCAGAACATTTAGATCACACGGAAGAGTAGTAGCCAGAGAAATAAGTAAGACATAAAATTATGGAAGTATTTGCATCATCAAAATCAGTAAGAGTGGCGCCAAGGAAAGTAAGATTAGTCGCAGACGCGATCAGAAAACTTTCCATAGAGGATGCGTTAAAAGCGTTATCTATCTTGAAAAATAGAGGCGGCCAACCTTTGGAAAAAGTTTTAAAAAGCGCTATCGCTAACGCTTTAAATAATAAAAATTTAAAACAGGAAGAACTTAAAATTAAAATGATTGACGTTTTGGAAGCACCGGCATATAAAAGATTTCATCCGTCAACGCGCGGACGCGTGCATCCCTACAAAAGAAAAGGAAGCCATATTAAGATTGTCTTAGAAACTAAAGTTGTTCAAAAATCTCAGGATGAGATAAAGGAGGAAAAATAAATGGGACAAAAAGTTAATCCAAAAATAATTAGACTTGGCCCGCTCTATAACTGGAGCAGCCGTTGGTATGACGATAAAAAATATAAGGAAACTCTTTTGGAAGATTTCAAAATCAGAAAATCTTTACTTGAGAAATTAAGACCGGCCGGAATTTCGGAAATTGAAATTGAAAGGTCAATTAATAATTTAAGGATTACGGCTTATGTTTCAAAACCGGGTATGGTAATAGGACGCGCCGGAGCAGGACTTGAAGAGCTTAAGGTTTTTATCCAAAAGAATTTACTTAAAAAATCAGTTGTTAAGAATCAATCAAAACTTGATATTAGAGTAGAGCCGATTAAGGAGCCAAATCTTGACGCATTTTTAGTTGCCAGGAATGTTGCGGATCAATTGATCAGAAGGCTTCCGGCAAAAAGAGTTTTAACGACCACGGTTGAAAAAGTGATGGGAAGTGGCGCCAGGGGAGTCAGAATTGTTTTAGCGGGAAGAGTTGGCGGAGCAGAAATCTCAAGACGGGAAAAATTACAAGTTGGTACTGTGCCACTATCAACAATTAGAGAAGATATTAGTTATGCCAGTAGCCCGGCACTCACAAAGAAAGGCTACATCGGAGTAAAAGTTTGGATTCATAAGCCGGAGGAAAAATAATATGTTAGTACCAAAAAGAGCAAAATACAGAAAACAACAAAGAGGAATGATGAAAGGGAATGCAACCCGGGGAACAACCATCGCGTTTGGGGAATTCGGTTTAATGAGCGACGGAACAGATTGGGTAACCGCCAGACAAATTGAGGCGGCCAGAAAAGCCATTACGCATTATACCCAAAGAGGCGGTAGAGTTTGGATCAGGATTTTTCCGGATAAGCCAATTACTAAGAAACCGGCGGAAACCAGGATGGGATCGGGAAAAGGCGACGTTTTCGAATTTGTTGCGCCGATTAGGCCGGGAAGAGTACTTTTCGAAATGGGAGGAGTAACTAAGGAAATTGCCCATGAAGCATTAAGATTAGCAGCTCATAAATTGGGGATTAAAACCAGAATTGTTGAAAAGGATAACTAAACCATGAAAAGCAGAGATAAAAAAGAATTATTTGTAAAATCGGAAAAAGAATTAAGAAAAGCTTTAAAAGAAGCGCGGGAGGCTGTATTTAATTTAAATTTGGAAAATAGACAAAATAAACTAAAAAATACCAGACAAATATTCTGGAAGAAAAAAGAAATCGCACTTATTCTAACAGCCTTAAAAGAAAAGGAGATTGAAAATGCAAAAAACGTTTAACGGTAAAATTATATCATTAAAAATGAACAGGACTGCGGTAGTTGAGGTAACAAGAAAAAGCCCGCATCCGCTTTATAGAAAACTTATCAAAAGAGAAAGTCATTATAAAGCCGATACCGGAGATTTAACTCTTACTTTGGGGCAAAAAGTAAAAATTGCCGAAACCAGGCCGATGTCCAAAGGAAAATTCTTTAAAGTTGTGGAGGTAATTAAATGATTCAACACAGAACAATGTTAAAAGTTGCGGATAATTCGGGAGCAAGGATTTTACAGGTAATCCATATTTTTGGCGGACACAAGAGAAAATTTGGATATATTGGTGACATTTTAAATTGCGTAGTTAAAGATGCTATTCCGACAGGTCAGGTAAAATCAGGAGAAATTGTAAAAGTTGTTTTGGTAAGGGCCAGGAAAGAGCACAAAAGATCAGACGGATCCTACATTAGATTTTCCGATAACGCCGGAGTAGTTATTGACAGCGCGGCGGATAAAAATCCGAGAGGAACCAGGATCTTTGGCCCGATTGCAAGAGAAGTTAAAGACAGAGGATTTGCCAAAATTGCCAGTATGGCAGTGGAGGTTATTTAATATATGAAATTAAAAAAAGGCGACAGCGTAAAAGTTATAAGAGGAAAAGATAAGGGAAAGACTGAAAAAATTGAACAGGTTTTCCCTAAAACAGGCAAAGTTTTGGTTGCAAACGTTAATCAGTATAAAAGACATTTGAAAGCGCGTTCGCAAACTAAACCGTCGGAAATTGTTACTTTGACAAAACCATTGCCGGAGGAAAATGTAATTTTGATTTGTCCAAAGTGCAAAAAACCAACAAGGGTCGGATACAAGATTGAAAAAAATGTAAAGACAAGAATTTGCAAAAAGTGCAACTCGGAAATATGAATAACCTAAACTCATTACAAGAAAAATTTAATACGGAAATAGCAAAGCAATTACAGGAAATGCTTGGTGTTAAAAATACCAATGCGGTTCCGGCTTTATCTAAGATTGTTGTTAACATGGGAGTTAAAGATGCATTGGCAGATAAAAAAAATATTGAAACCGCAATGGAAACTATGGCACAAATCGTCGGACAAAAACCGAAAGTAATGGCAGCCAAGAAATCGATTGCCGCCTTTAAATTAAGAGAGGGAGATAAAGTTGGCTTGATGGTAACGCTCAGAGGAAAAAGGATGTATGATTTTTACCAGAAATTGGTTACAATCATATTCCCTAGATTTAGGGATTTCCATGGAGTCAAAAAGGAAAGTTTCGATGGACACGGTAATTACACATTAGGTTTTGCGGAAAGTACAGTGTTTCCGGAAATTGACGCCAGTAAAGTTGACAAAATTCAGGGATTAGAAATTTCAATTGTTACAACGGCAAAGACAAATGAACAAGGTTTTGAATTATTAAAGGCGCTAGGAATGCCTTTTGTAAAATAATAATATGGCAAAAAAATCAAACGTTGTTAGATCAACGCAAAAACAAAAATTTACGACTAGGGCAAAAAACAGATGCAGCATTTGCGGCAGAAACAGGGCTTACATGAGAAGATTTGGTGTTTGCAGAATTTGCTTTAGAGAATTAGCTCAGAAAGGAGAATTACCGGGAGTTGTTAAGGCAACTTGGTAGTTCGATAAAAAACTATGAATTATTTAATAGCAGACTTTATTATTAGAATTAAAAACAGCGCTCTTTCCAAAAGAAAAGAAGTTGTACTTCCTTTCTCAAATATTAATAAAGAAATTGGAAAAGTTTTAGTTAAAGAAGGATTTTTGGAAAACATTAAAGAAGAATCAACGGATGGCAAAAAATCATTAAAAGCTGTTATCCGCTACGAAAGCAGAATTCCGGTTTTAACCGATGTTGATGTTATTTCTAAACCATCGCTTAGGGTTTATCTTCCGGCAAAAAGAATTTTGGAAATTGGTAAAAGAGGAAGAAAAAGAGTAGTTGTATCAACCAGTCAAGGAGTTATGACAGCCATGGAAGCAAACAAGAAAGGATTGGGTGGAGAAATTCTCTTCGCCATTTGGTAATTTATGTCAAAAATAGGAAAAAAACCAGTTGAATTAAAACCGGGAATAACAGTAAGCATTACCGGGCAAAACGTTGCAGTCAGCGGTCCAAAAGGACAGCTTTCTTTTGTTGTTCCGGCCGGCATTAAAGCAGAATTAGTAGAAAACCAAATTTTAATTTCCCAGGTAGAAAAGAATAGCAATGAAACAAATGCTTTATTTGGATTAACACGGGCAATGCTAAATAATTTGGTAAAAGGCGTAGGAGATGGATTCCAGAAAAAATTGGAACTTTCCGGTGTTGGATATAGGGCCCAAGCCGCTGGCAATGTTCTTACCCTTTCGGTTGGATATTCGCATCAGGTTATAATAAAAGCAGACGCGGGAATAACCTTTACAGTTGAAGAAAATATTATTACAATCGCAGGATCAGATAAAGCGGAGATCGGAAACGTAGCGGCAAAGGTAAGAGCAGTTAGGCCGCCGGAGCCATATAAAGGAAAAGGTATAAAATACGTTGGGGAAAGAATTAGAAGAAAAGCCGGAAAAGCGGCCAAAGCAGTTGGAGGAACGGCCAAATAAATATTATGAATAAAACAGTTAAACAAACAAGGCAAACAAGAATTAGAGCAAAAGCAAAAGGAGTCGCAACGCAACCTAGACTCTCGGTTTTTAGGTCAAATAAATATGTGTATGCCCAAGTGATTGACGATTCGGCTAAAAAGACAATAGTTGGAGTAACCGAAAAAGAGTTATCATCAAAAGAGAAACTTACAAAAAGTGAAAGAGCCAAAGAATTGGGAAAATTGATTGCCAAAAAAGCGATTGCCAAAAAAATTGAAAAAGTTGTTTTTGACAGAGGGTCATACAGATATCACGGAAGAGTAAAAGCAATTGCGGATGGAGCAAGAGAAGGAGGACTTAAATTTTAATGGATAATAATTCAAAAAAATACGAAAGACAGCCAAGCGCTGACGGATTCGAAGAACAAATAGTTCAGGTAAACAGAGTTTCCAAAAAAACCCAGGGCGGAAATAAGGTTGGATTTGGAGTTCTGGTTGTCGTCGGAGACAAAAAAGGCAAAGTGGGAGTAGGACTTGGAAAAGCCGGAGATGTTTCATCAGCCATTAAAAAAGGCGTAGTTGCGGCAAAGAAACATGCCATTTCAGTGCCAATTATTAATGGAACAATTCCTTTTGAATTCTATCTAAAACTGGGTGCGGCAAAAGTTTTACTTAAGCCGGCTCCTAAAGGATCCGGAGTAATTGCCGGTGGAGCAGTCAGAAGTGTTGTTTCACTCGCTGGAATAGAAAATATTTCATCCAAAGTTTTAGGTACAGATAATAAGGCCAGTAACGTTTACGCAACCATAGAGGCTTTAAAGAGACTTGCCGACAGGTATAACCGGGAAAAAAGATTGAGAGGAGCTAAGAAATAATGCAACTAAATAGTTTAATAAAAGTTACATCTAAACCAAAAAGAAGACTTGGACAGGGTCATGGCTCAGGCCGTGTAAAAACCTCCGGAAGAGGAACAAAAGGACAAAATGCCAGAAGCCACAGATCTTTAACTTTTGAAGGAGGAGCATTATCTTTGATTAAAAGATTACCCTTTAGAAGAGGAAAAGGTAGAAATAAGGTATTTCAAAAAAGTCCAATTATTATTAATATAAAATTTTTAGATATTTTTAAAGCGGGTACGGTAGTCGATTTAAAAGCTTTAGTTAGTAATAAGATGGTTGACGAACAAGACGCAATTACAAATGGTGTTAAAATATTAGGAGACGGAAAGATTGAAAAAGCTTTGACAATAAAATTGCCAATTTCTAAAAAGGCTGCCAAAAAAATCGAAAAAGCCGGCGGCAAGATTGAACTTGATTCGAAATAATTAGCTCAATAAATGGATAAAATATTAGCAATTTTTAGGAATAGTATTAAGTCGCCTGATGTCAGAAAAAAGATATTGTTTACAGGCTTTATTTTTGTAGTTGCTAGAATTTTTGCTCACATCCCGGTTCCCGGCGTAAATGTCGCCCAACTTCAATCACTTTTTTCCCAAAACCAATTCTTAGCTCTTTTGGACGTTTTTTCTGGAGGAACCTTAGCTAATTTTTCGGTTATGGCCCTAGGTCTTAATCCGTATATTAATGCCACAATTATTTTGCAGCTTTTAACTATGGTTTTTCCAAAGCTTGAAGAGCTGCAAAAAGAGGGAGAAGCAGGCAGGCAGAAAGTTAATCAATATGCCAGAATGATGACTGTTCCATTGGCAATTCTTCAGGCAATTGGCATGTACGCACTTTTAAGAAATCAAGGAATTATTGTTAATCTTAATCCAATAAGTTTGATTGGTTTAACAATTACAATGACGGCGGGCACAATGCTCATGGTTTGGATGGGAGAATTAATTACGGAAAGAGGAATCGGTAACGGTATTTCTTTACTTATTTTTGCCGGTATTATCTCCAGGCTTCCTGTTACATTTACCCAAACTGCAACAACAGTTAATGCCCAGAATTTTTTCAATATAATTGTTTTTGCCGGTATGGCAATTTTGGTCATCGGATCAATCGTTATTATTAATGAAGCGACAAGACAAATTACGGTTTTCTACGCAAAACAAGTTAGAGGTAATAAGATGTATGGCGGGCAGTCAACTCATCTTCCGTTAAGACTTAATCAGGCCGGTGTAATCCCAATTATTTTCGCAGTGTCCTTAGTTTTGCTTCCATCACTTGTGGCAAATTATCTTTCCGTTTCTCATATCGCCTTGCTTCATAACATCGGTTCATCAATTGTGCTTTGGTTTAGTCCGACCAGTCTTTTATACAACATAATTTATTTTGTTTTGGTTGTCGGATTTACATATTTCTATACGGCAGTTGTATTTAATCCTAAAAAAATTGCAGACGAAATTCAAAAATACGGAGGGTTTATTCCCGGAATTAGACCCGGTAACCCAACAGCTAATTATTTAAATTATATTTTAACGCGTATCACTTTAGCCGGAGCTCTGTTTTTGGGTATTATTGCGATTTTTCCAACTATTGCCAGATTCTTTACCAATATGCAAAGTTTAGTTTTGGGGGGAACAGGAATTTTAATCGTTGTTTCGGTAGTCTTGGAAACCATCAAGGCGATTGAAGCGCAACTGGTAATGAGAAATTACGAAGGATATTCTAAATAATATGAAATTAATTTTAATCGGAATACAGGGTTCAGGAAAATCAACGCAAGGGAATTTGCTTTCGGAAAAACTTAATTTACCGTATCTTTCCACGGGTCATATTTTCCGGGAACTTTCAAAAGAAAAAACTCCTGCCGGAAGATATATTAAAGAAACCGTAAATGCGGGCTATTTAGTTCCAGACGAAAAAGTTTTAGAGATAGTCAGCGAATATTTATCCCGCCCCGAATACGAAAAGGGTTATATTCTTGATGGTTTTCCAAGAACGGTTGCGCAGGCGGAAGCATTTAAAAATGGTATTAATAAAGTAATCTACCTTAAAGTTTCCGATAAGGAGGCATTGTGGAGAATTTCAGGAAGAAATGATGTTAGGGAAGATGAAACATTACCTGCTTTAAGAAAAAGAATAGATCTTTTTCACAGGTTTACAGAACCGGTTTTGGATTACTATAAAGAAAAGGGAACCTTGGTTGAAGTGGATGGAGAACAATCGATTGAGGATATTCTTAAAGAAATTCTGTCTAAGATAGAGGTAAAATAATAACGTGCAGGAATCAAAAATAATTTTAGCTTTTGTGGGAATGCCCGGTGCAGGTAAAAGTGAAGCCGCAGCTTATCTTCAAAAAAAAGGATTTCCATTTATAAGATTTGGTCAGGTAACCGATAATGGCCTTTTGGAAATGGGTCTTCCTTTAACTCCCGATAACGAAAAAATGTTTAGGGAGAAAATAAGAAAAGAGTTGGGTATGGCAGCTTATGCCATCAAGTCGGTTTCCGCAATCGAAAAAATGTTAAGTGAAAATGACTTTATTGTGATAGACGGACTTTATTCCTGGGAAGAATATGTATATCTTAAACAAAAATTTTCTTATTTAACCCTCGTGCATGTTTTTAGTGAGCCCACAAAACGATATGAAAGACTTGCCAAAAGAAGTATCCGTCCGGTTCCCTTGGGAGATAGTTATAAAAGAGATACGGCGGAGTTGGAGAATTTAAATAAAGGCGGTCCAATCGCAATCGCAGATTATTTAATAGAAAATAATACGGACTCAATTGAGGATTTATACAAAAGTTTGGATCAGCTCATAGAAAGGCTAAAAATAAATGATAAAAATTAAATCAAACGAAGAAATAAAAATAATGCAGCATGGCGGACATATTCTGGCGGAAACGCTATGGGAGGTTTTAAAACATGTACGCCCGGGAGTTTCGGAAATCGAATTAGATGTTTTGGCTGAGAAATTAATCCGGGAAAAAGGCGGAGAACCGGGATTTCAAAAAGTGCCGGGATACAAAAACGCTACATGCATATCGGTTAATGATATCGTTGTTCACGGAATTCCGACCAATTATGTTCTCAAGGAGGGAGATATTATCGGTATTGATTGCGGAGTTTATTATAAAGGGTTTCATACCGACATGGCGGAAACAGTCAGGGTTAAAAATCCAGAAGCAGCAACTAAGAATGACGAAGTAGACAGATTTTTGGAGGTTGGCAAAAAAGCGCTTCAGGCGGGTATTAATCAAGCGCAATTGGGTAACCATGTTGGGGACATTTCTAAGGCCATGCAGACTATCGTAGAGGCTCAAAATGGCTACTCAGTTGTAAGGAGCTTAGTCGGGCACGGTGTTGGTAGGGAGTTGCACGAAGATCCGGAAATTCCGGGTTATTTGGTTGGGAAAATCGAAAAAACACCGCTACTTCGCGAGAACATGGTGATCGCAATCGAAATAATTTATAATCTGGGTGGCCCGGAGATTGTTTTTGCTAACCGTGATGGTTGGACTTTAAAAACTGAAGATGGCAGTTTAGCCGGCCTTTTTGAACGCTCACTGGCAATCACAAAAGACGGTCCACTGATCATAACTCAATAATTGCTCTTTTTGGGATTGTTTGCTATAATTACTATTACAAATTCTAAATTCCAAAGCAATTTGGATTTAGGATTTATATTTTATGGCTCATCAGGGATCAATGGAAATGGAAGGTGTTGTCAGAGAATCTTTACCCAACACCTTGTTCAGAGTTGAGCTTAGTAACGGAGGCTTGGTTCTTTGTCACTTATCCGGCAAAATGAGAATGAATTTTATCAAAATTTTACCGGGAGACAGAGTCAGAGTGGAAATGACGCCATACGACAAGACAAAAGGAAGAATCACGTTCAGGCTTAAGTAATATGGCCCGGAGGTCATAGTGAGGAATTCGAATCTATGAAAGTTCAAGCAAGTATAAAACCAAGATGTGTAAAATGCAAAATTATTAAAAGACGAGGAGTCTTAAGGGTAGTTTGTGATAACCCAAGGCATAAGCAAAGACAAGGCTAAATATTATGAGAATTGCAGGAGTTAATTTACCGGATGAAAAAAGAGTTGATATAGGTTTAACCTATCTTTTTGGAGTAGGCAGAACAAATGCTTTAGAAATTTTAAAAAAATGCGAAATCGATCCGGCTAAAAGAGTAAAAGTTCTTTCCGAAGAAGATCAGAAGAGATTACAGGATGTTTTGGAAAAATACAAAATTGAGGGAGATTTAAGAGTCGAAATTCAAGGAAATATTAAAAGATTAAAGGAAATCGGTTCTTACAGGGGGTCAAGGCATACTAAAAATCTTCCATCAAGGGGTCAAAGGACAAAATCAAACGCCAGAACAAAACGGGGTAAGAGAGTAACTATCGGAGCAATCAAGAAGGAAATGGCAGTAAAAATGGGAATAACGACAGCATAATAATATGGCAGATACTAAAACACAAACAAAAATAGTAGTAAAGACAGCTAAAGCACGGGCTAAGAAATCAACTTTAGTTGTTACCGAAAAGGGAAAAGTTTACGTTTCGGCAACTTTTAACAACACCTTGGTAACTATTACTAATGATAAGGGAGAAACCGTTGGTTGGAGTTCTGCCGGCGCAGTCGGATTTAAAGGGACAAGGAAATCAACTCCATTTGCCGCTTCAACAGCAATGGAAAATGTTGCCAAGAGAGCATTTGAAAAAGGAATAAGAACAGTCGAAGTTTATATTAAAGGGCCCGGAGCCGGAAGAGATTCGGCATTACGCGCCATAAAATCAGCCGGTCTTTCGATTTCAATGATTGCCGATATTACGCCAATTCCGCATAACGGGCCAAGAGCGGAAAAGAAAAGAAGGATTTAAAAATTATGGGAAGATATACAGGACCAAAACATAGATTAGCAAGAAAAGAGGGTGTAAACCTTTTAGATAAGTCTTCAAAAAGCTTAGCGAGAAGACTGGGCACTCCTCCCGGAATTCATGGCAAAAAAAGAAAAAGAAGACTTTCGGAATATGGATTACAGCTTAGGGAAAAACAAAAAGCAAAAACAACCTACGGACTTTTAGAAAAGCAATTCAAAAAACTTGTTCATACTGTGCAAAAAGAAAAAGGCGACACCAAGGAATTAATCGTTTCGGCTTTGGAAACAAGATTGGATAATTTGGTCTATAGACTCGGTTTTGCCAAAACCCGATATATGTCCAGACAATTTGTTTCACACGGACATATTTTGGTAAACGGAAAGAAACTTTCGATCCCGTCTTACCAAACAAAAGTTAATGATGTAATTTCACTTTCCGAAAAAGTGCAAAAAAACCCGGTAGTCATAGAATTGGCACAAGACGAAGAAGCGGTAGTTTTACCATTTTTAAAGAAAAAAGGCTTTTTAGGGAAGCTAGAAAGAATGCCAAAGATGGAAGATGTCCAAGTTCCATTCGACTTACAATTGATCATTGAATATTATTCAAGATAATGGTAGAATATTAAACTATGGTTGAACCAACATTTAAAGTTAAAGAAGAAAATCTAACAGACGAGTACGGAGAATTTATCATTGAGCCTTTAGAACCGGGATACGGGCATACTTTAGGCAATGCTTTGAGAAGAGTTCTCTTAGTGTCTATTCCCGGAGCATCTGTAACTTCGGTTAAAATTTCCGGTGCAAAACATAAATTTTCTACAATTCCGGGACTTAAGGAAAATTTAGTAGATTTCTTACTTAACATTAAAGGCTTAAATTTGAGACTGCTTGATTCCAAAGATCAATCTATTGTTAGACTTTCGGTAAAAGGACCAAAAGAAATAACCGCTGCGGATTTGGAACTTCCGGAAGATGTGGAAGTAATAAATAAAGACCATTATTTGGGATCTTTAAGCGATAAAAAAGCAAAACTCGAAGTTGAATTAACCATTGAAAAAGGAATGGGTTATTCCTTGGCCGATGAAAGAAAAATTACAACCTTGGGTGTAATTCCAACCGATGCAGTCTTTACTCCTATTCGAAGAGTAAATTATGAAGTTTCCGCTACCCGCGTTGGAAGACAAACCAATCTTGATAAGTTAACTTTACAAATTTGGACCAACGGAGTAGTTAAGCCAAAAGAAGCTTTGGAAGAAGCAGGCAAAATTTTGTCAGCCTATTTCCATCAGGTTTTTGAACCAAAAGCCGCAGTAGTTACGGATGCGCCGGTAGCTCATGCAGGAGTTTCGGATGTTGTAAGCCGCATGACAGTTGATGAATTAGATTTGCCTACCAGAATTTATAATAGTCTCCGAAATGGCGGAATTGAAACAATCGGACAACTTTTGGATACCCCAAGAAAAGATTTAATCTCTATGCGAAATATGGGCGGAAAATCAATCGGAGTCATCGAAGAAAAACTTAAAGAAAAAGGCATTAGCCTACAGGTATAATCTCAAATCTTAGATCTCAAAGTGGAAGACAGAAGTGGTTTTGAGATTTGAGATTTTTTTATTTTTATGAAGAAAAGCGTATACGGCAGAAAACTTAAAAGGGATAAAAACGAAAGAAAAGCTCTTTTTAAAAGCTTGATGTCTGCTTTGGTTATGAATGAAAAAATTCAAATTTCCGAGGCAAAAGCAAAAGCCATTCAGCCGGAAATAGAAAAGTTAATCACCAAAGCCAAAAAAGGCGGAAATGCCGCAAAATTAGTAATTGAAAAAAGCGTCACTAAACAAGCTTTCGATAAGCTTGTTAAAGAACTTGGGTCAAGATTTGAAAAAAGAGCAGGCGGATACACAAGACTGATTAAAATCGGAGAAAGATTTGGAGACGATTCACCGATGGTGGTAATGGAGTTTACGGAAGTAGCACAAGCAATCGTTCCGGTTCAGGCTGAAAAAAAGGCAAAAAAATCAACCGTAAAGACTGAAGTCAACAAGACAGTTAAAAAGTTGAGCACAGTAAAAAAATCTAATAGTGCGAAATCCAGCGTCAGCAGGAGCAAAAACAGAAAATCAAAATAATATGAATAACGCAGCTAGCACAAAAATAAGTGAAGTTAAAAGAGAATGGCATTTAATAGATGCAAAAGATAAGATTCTAGGAAGATTATCATCGGATGTTGCGTTGCTTTTAATGGGAAAAGCAAAGCCCTATTTTGTTAAAAATCTTGATTGCGGAGATTATGTAGTTGTAATAAATGCAAAGTTTGTTAAAACTACGGGAAAAAAAGAAGACTTAAAAACATATTTTAGGCATTCGGGTTATCCGGGCGGATTTAAGGCGGAAAAACTTAAAGATCTAAGAAAGAGAAATCCGCAGGGAATTATTGAGCATGCGGTGTCGGGTATGGTTCCGCAAAATAAACTTAAGGCGTTAATGCTAAAAAGACTTTACGTTTTTGCCGAGGAAGAGCATACTTATGGTGATAAGTTCAAAGTTAAAGATTCAAAAGTCAAAGTCGAAGAAAAGACAGAAGAGGTTAAAAAATAGATATGGCAGATAGAAATTACAAATATTCAGTAGGGAAAAGAAAAGAAGCAGTTGCAAGATTAAGGCTTTATACAAATAGTTTGCCTGAGGTTACCGGTGAGGAAGTTAAAAAGGGAGACATGTTTGTAAATGGTAAAAGAATTGAAAATTATTTTGGTGGTGCTACTGCAAAATCTACATATGAAGAACCATTCAGAATAACCAATACTTTAGGTAAATATACTTTATCGGTTAAGGTTGTGGGCGGCGGCCCTAGCGGACAAATGGATGCTTTTATTCATGCAGTTTCAAGAGTGTTGTCGTCAATGGATGAGAAGAATAAGGCAATCTTAAAGAAAAAAGGCTTTTTAACCCGTGATGCCAGAGTTAGGGAAAGAAGAAAAGTCGGAATGGGTGGGAAAGCCAGGCGTAAGAGACAGAGTCCAAAGAGGTAAAGTTACTCCGTATATTTTTTAAAAAGCTCCAGGAATATTCCATTTTTTGATAGTAGTATAGCTTCTTCTTTAGCCCATAAGGAATAATCTTTGTCTCTATCTGCAACTTCTTTCAAGAAATCATTCCATGGAATCCATTTAACCGCTTCGACTTCATTTTTATTCAAAACAGGTTGTTGATCCGTAAAACAAACTAAAACCGGACAGATTTCATTTTCAAAAATATTATTCATGCCGGTTTTATAGCGGTAATTAGAAATTATTTCAAAAACCTCAACATTTTTTATTCTCAGCTCATCGGCCAGGTGTCTTTTGGCTGCATCTACATTTGTTTCATTAAGCTTTGGATGTCCGCAGCAGCTGTTAGACCAAACAAGCGGAAAAGTTTTTTTAAGTTTACTTCTTTGTTGCAATAATAAATTACTTTTGTAATCAAATAAAAATACCGAGAATCCGCGATGCAGCGGAGTTTCGGCGTTATGCGCCTCAAGTTTAGGCGCAGTTCCCAAAACTTTATTGTCATCATCAACTAAAACAACGTAGTCAGTATCGTCCATATTTATCGTCTCCAAAAAGCTACTAAAAAGCTTGCCAAGAGGTAGATTAATAAAAGTTGCCAAAATACGATGGCAATAAGCGCCGTGCTAAGGGCTAAAGAAATGAGCTCACGGCTTAAAGCGTGGGTTGTAATTAAAAGAGCTGCGATCCTACCAAAGACAAAAAGCGTAAAAAGGCCAATGACTGGTGAAAAAATCACCGGCAATAAAACCGGGCGTCTGGTTACTTCCCTGATGGTTGAGAAAGGATGGAAAGTAAGACCCAATAGGGTTTTAGTCCAAATATAAGCGACAAAAATGAGAAATATATTTTTTTTCATGTCAAATTTTCCCGAAAATATTTAGGATAAAATCGTCATATGGTTTACCATAAAATAAACGCAAAGCAATTGTAAGAATAATCGCTAAAGGTACTAAAATCCGCCACGGGTGGTTACCAAACCAAAAGCTAATCGATGAGAAAACTCTGTGCATTGGCATACCGCGGATGAGCTTTTCCTGTTCTTTTGCTCTTTCCTGGAGTGTTTTAATAAATTCACGCTCGTTCATTATATTGCAGACTGGTAGGCAAGCTTAAAACTCTGTCTAGCTCTAAAAAGAAGCGATTCGGTGGCTTTAAAAGAAAGCTGCATCATTATGGCAATTTCTTTAACGGATATTTTATCTTCGTAGCGAAGTCTAAGTATTCTCCTGTATAAATCCGGGAGGCTTTTAAAAGCTAATTCAATTTTATCCCTGACCTTATCTTTTTCAAATTGGAATTCCGGTTGGTGAACCTCTGAATCAACAATTTCTAAATATGGAATTTGTGACAAAATGATTGATTTAATCTTTCTTTTTCTGTAAAAATCAACTGTCTTATGATGGGCAATTTTATATAGCCAAGCCTGCAAATTATTGCTTGAACGGAGTAAGGAGATTGTGTCGATTGCATCCAAAAACACATCATTAAGAATTTCCTGGGCATCGTCAATTGTTGGCAAGCGTTTGGTTAGGTAATTTAGAATTCTTGGAGAGTACAGCTGATATAGTTCAATTACGGATTGTGAATCGCCGGCAATAATCCGTTCTACTAGAGACTTCTTCATAGCCTCAATTATAGCATTTTCCGAATGATTTTCATAATTTTTGCGACTAAATATAAAAGCCCTTTTCAGGGTCATTTTTTCTGTTATGAATCTAAGAGATCAAAAGACAGTTGCCCAAAGGCTAGAAGTTTTAGAAAAAGAACTTCAAATTAAGCTTTTAAATATCGGCAAGTTTTCTTTAGATGAAGAAATGGCCTCTTCAAGAAACTGCGAGAATATGATTGGTGTAGCCCAAATCCCCATGGGTATTGCCGGTCCGTTAAAACTTTCCGGTAATTTCATCGGAGATAAAGATTATTATATCCCCTTGGCTACCACCGAGGGCGCATTGGTCGCATCGGTTAATAGGGGAAGTAAGGCAATATCATTGTCGGATGGGGCGCAAGTGGCGACTCACAGAGTCGGAACAACCCGCGGCCCGGTTTTCTATGCCGGATCAATCAAAAAAAGCGCAAAGCTCTATGAATGGTTAAAAAATAATGAGCAAAAAATGATTGACTTAGCCGAAAAAACCTCTAAGCATCTTAAATTCAAAAAGGCAGAGGTTAGAACTCAAGGAAGCTATGGTTTTGTAAGATTTTATTTTGATACCGAAGACGCGATGGGAATGAACATGGTAACAATTGCCACAGAGGAGCTTTCAAAATTAATCGAAAAAGAAGTCGGAATAAAATGCGTGTCGGTTGCCGGAAATTTTGATAGTGATAAAAAACCGGCGTGGATTAATTTTATTAATAACCGTGGATTTAAAGTTTGGGCAGAAGTTGTTATTTCCGAAAAAGTTATCAAAGAAATTTTAAAGACAACCTCACAGGAAATATTTGATGTCTGGTTAGCAAAATGCATGATCGGATCTGCCATGAGCGGTTCGATGGGATTTAACGCTCATTACGCTAACGTTGTAGCGGCATTTTTTGCGGCCACCGGTCAGGATATCGCGCATACGGTTGAGGGAAGTATGGGAATAACAACTGCAAAAGTCCTCCCCAATGGTGATTTGTATTTTTCCGTTTATCTTCCGGCAATAATGCTTGGGACAGTAGGCGGAGGAACGGGTCTTGCCACTCAAAAAGAAGCGCTTAATATTATTGGTGTTAAAAAATCGGAGGAATTGGCAGAGGTTTTGGGTGGAGCAGTACTTGCCGGAGAATTATCTTTATTAGCATCTTTGGCAGAGGGAACTTTAGCTTCAACGCATCAGCGTTTAGGAAGGGGAGTAAAATAAGATGAGCGGAATTGTTTCTTATGGATCATATATTCCAAAATACCGTTTAAAGCTTTCGGAGATTGCTCAAATGTGGGGAAAAGAGCCGTCTGAAATTGAGGGCGGTTTAAGAATTTCCGAAAAAGCAGTGGCCGGATTTGATGAAGATGCCGTAACTATGGGAATTGAGGCAAGTAGAAAAGCGCTTACATCAGCAAACCTCAAGCCTTCGCAATTACAAAGTGTTTATTTTGGTTCGGAAAGTCATCCGTATGCTGTTAATCCGTCTTCAACAATTGTCGGGGAATATTTGGGAATCGGCAATGATTATTTTGCAGTCGATATGGAATTTGCCTGTAAAGCAGCAACAGCCGGAATGCAAGTAACGCTGGGACTTTTAGATAGCAAAAAAATAAATTATGGTTTGGTAATCGGCAGTGACACTGCACAAGGAAAACCGCACGACGCTTTGGAATATACGGCTGCCAGTACCGGTATGGCATATATAATGGGAAATAAAAAATCCGAAATTATAGCAAAGGTTTTACAGATGTCATCTTTTACGTCGGACACACCTGATTTTTGGAGACGGGAAGGCGCAAAATTTCCCTCGCATTTTGGCCGTTTTACCGGAGAGCCGGCTTATTTTACTCATGTTTTATCTGAGGGTGAAAAACTACTTAAACAAAGCGGTTTAAAACCAAAAGATTTTGCATACTGTGTGTTTCATATGCCAAACGGAAAATTTCCCAGAACGGCCGCCAAAAAATTAGGTTTTACTCCTGAGCAATTAGCGCCATCTTTAACAGTTGATAAAATCGGCAATCCCTATTCGGCGTCGTCGCTTTTGGGACTGGCTGCGGTTTTGGATATTGCCAAACCAAACCAGAAAATATTTTTTGTTTCTTACGGATCGGGCGCGGGATCCGATGGTTTTATTTTTGAAACAACAGAAAATTTAGTCAAGCATCAAAGAAAAATAATTCCCGTGGCAAAACAAATTGAAGATAAAACGTACATCAGCTATCAACAATATTTAAGGCAAACGCATATATTATGAAAATAAATATTTTAGGAACAGCAACAACTAAATTTGGAGAACTTTGGGATGTTTCCCCCCGCGAGATGGCAAGGGAAGCAATGTCAAATGCTCTAAGAGAGTCTGGTTTAAAACCGTCACAAATCGACGCTCTGTTTGTCGGGAATATGCTGTCGGGAATTTTAGGTAACCAGGCAAATCTAGCGTCGTTAATTGCCGAGGAACTTGGCAACCCACAAATTCCGGCATTCAGAATTGAAGGGGCTTGCGCTTCCGGCGGTTTGGCGCTGCATAACGCTATCAATAGTATTAACGCCGGGCAATATAAAACGGTTTTGGTTTTGGGTTTGGAAAAAATGACAGATCATAGCCAGGAAGAAATTACCAGCGCCCTTTCTGCAGCCGGATCGGACGAAGAAAGAATGTCCGGTTTAACTTTCCCGGGCATTTATGCCTTAATGGCTCAAGCTTACATGCAACAATATAATGTTGACGAAGAAACTTTAGCGGCGGTGTCGGTTAAAAATCATTATCATGGTTCTTTTAATCCGAAGGCGCAATTTCAGTCACCAATTACAGTTGGAGATGTAATGCGAAGTCCGAAAGTGGCGGATCCATTAAAACTTTTGGATTGCTCACCGGTTTCAGACGGCGCGTCGGCAGTAGTTATTTCAAATGATGTTTCAATTAAATCAAAAAAACCGGTCACGATTATTGCCAGCGAAGTAGCGACTGACACTTTAGGTTTATATAACCGTAAATCCTTTACCAGTCTTATGTCTGTGGTAACGGCGTCGGAAAAAGCTTATCAGGCAACCGGACTTAAACCCGCAGATATTGATGTTGCGGAAATTCATGATTGTTTCTCAATCTCGGAGGCGATTGCGGTTGAAGACTTAGGCTTTGCCAAAAGAGGCGAGGGCGCAAAAGATATTTCAGAGGGAAAAATGACTTTATTTAAAGGCAAAACTATTTGTAATCCGTCTGGGGGCTTAAAAGCTTGCGGGCATCCGGTCGGGGCAACCGGCATTAAACAAATCGTAGAAATTACAGAACAATTGCGGGGGACTGCCGGAAAAAGGCAGGCCGTAGATGCTAAAATCGGATTAACGCATAATGTCGGCGGATCGGGAGCGGTTGCGGCAATCCATATTTTAAAAGCAGGAGGAGGTAATTCATGACAACGTCACCGGTAAAACTTTGGAGAAGACAAAAAGATACGGTTGCGCTTATCGGCAAAACGGGAAAAATAATATTGTGGACAATTATCAGGGTTCCGGCAAAATCATTTACCGATCAGGCGCCGTACCCGGTGGTAATAGTTAAAATGGATAATGGTAAAAAGATAGTTGGACAATTGGTTGATTGGCAAAAAGAAAATTTGGTTGCCGGGCAAAAAGTGCAGGCAGTATTAAGGCGGCTTAAAACCGAGGGAAAAGAAGACGCGATTTATTACCACATAAAATTCAGACCCTTATGAAAAGAATATTAACCTCTGCCCCGGGGAAATTACATTTATTAGGAGAACATACTGTCGTCCACAATAAGCCGGCAATTATTGCGGCAGTTGATAAACGTTGTTTTGTGGAAATAACTCCCAGGACAGATAAAGTTATTAAAATAATTTCCCGGAATTATAAAAAAGAAATAACCACGGATTTTCCAAGAATTATAAAACTATTCCGGGAAGCGGAAGCAAATTATGCAAAATATATTAAAGATAATGATATGGTTCTTTTGAAGTCGATTACCAAAGGCACGCTTACTTATCCGTTATTAATTATCGGCCAGTTTATTAATTATTTTAATTTACAATCAATTCCCGGGTTTGATTTAAAAATTAATTCGGAAATCCCGAGCGGCGCGGGAATGGGATCATCAAGCGCTTTGGCGGTGGCAATGATCGGCGCGCTTTGTTTGTTCCAAGGTTTTGATTTTGATAAAAAAATAATTAACCAAATTGCATATCTTTGTGAACAAAAAAAACATGGTCGTCCATCGGGCGGAGATAATGCCGCCAGTTGTTTTGGTGGAATGATCTGGTTTAAAAAAGATGCTTACTCGGGAAAAGCGAAAATGCGGCCTCTCGGAATAACAATTCCTAAAAACATACTAAAGAATTTTTATATGGTTAATACCGGCGCGCCAAAAGAGACAACCGGAGAAATGGTGAGTTTAGTCAGAGATTTACTCAAAAAAAATCCGGAGCTGACACGGAATATTTTTATTGATCAGGAAAAGCAGGTTAAAAAATTGTCGGCTGCTTTAAAACTTGGAAACAGCGACCAAATTATAGAAATAATTAAAAAAGGTGAGGAAAATTTAGAAAATTTAGGAGTTGTTTCACCTTTTGTTCAAAAAATAATCAGGCAAATTGAAGACTCGGGCGGCGTAGCCAAAATTTGCGGCGGCGGCGGCGTTAAAAAAGGAACAGGCATGCTTTTAGTTTACCATCAAAATTTTAAAAGCCTTACAAACGTATTAAAATCGTATCAATTAACAATAGAGCAATTGATATTAGGAGCGGAGGGATTAAGGGAAGAATAAATTATGTCAAACTCAAAACTAGTTGAGGCATATAGTGGAAGAAATTGGGAAGCAGGACCGAAAACTTATACGGATAGGGATTTTAAAGATATGATTTATGCGGCTACAGGCTTAGCGGGTTTTACTAAAGCCGCTACGGTTATAGATTTGATGTCTCGTAATGGTAGTGTCGCAATTGACTTACAAGAAAGATCTTCCCAGCATGCGTTTTATGCATTAAATGCTTCAGGCGATTTGTTAAGAAAAGTTCCGAAAGGGATAAAATCATTACAAGTAGATATTAGAACAACGGAGGGATTATCCGATTTCGCTGACGTGGTAGTTGTAAGGTATGGACTAAAGGATATTCCTCAGGATCAGCAGCCCGATATGCTTAGAAGCATCGCGAGAATTCTAAAACCGGGTGGGATTTTGGTTATTGCGGATATGGTTTCTCCCGACGGAATGAAATTCAGGACTAATCAGCAGCATAGTTTAAAGCAAGTTCTTCAAGGAAGGGATCTTGCTGAGGAAGGAAGATGCAATATTCCAACCCGCGAAGGATGGACAGACTTACTTGATGGAGCAGGTTTCACAGTAGACGGAATGAGTGATTATACGAGTCAGGTTGCAACAACAGATTGGGTAAGCGGAAAGCAGATAACTAATGTGCAACGGGCGGAAATGGACAGATTACTTTCGACTGAGCCACGGTGGGTTAAACAAGCTTTTGGAATTAGAGGAAAAAGTCCTGTTGAAATTGGTTTTCCGGTCTTAGTGATTAGGGCAGTCAAACCTGTTGAGCCCTTACGTTCGCCATCTCCAAGAATAGATATGGAATTAGTGGTTTAATAGATTTATCATAAATATATGCATAAAGTTACTGTTAGTGCGCCGGGGAAATTAATGCTTTTGGGAGAACACGCGGTTGTTTACGATCATCCATGTTTAGTGACTGCTGTAAATCAAAGGATGCATGCGACAGTGGAAGCATTAGACGTATTAGAATTTCAATTGGAAGCGGAAGATGTTAATGTCGTAAATTATAAGAAACCTTTAAAGGAATTAGGCGTCGGAGACGTTCCAAAGGGTGCAAAGTTTGTAGAAATCGCAATAAAAAATATTGCAGAGAAACATATTTTAACATCGGGTCTTAGGGTTACAACAAAGTCGGAGTTTTCTTCACAATTCGGATTTGGATCATCATCCGCATCAACAGTTTGTGTTATAAAAGCGCTTTCGGAACTTTTCGATCTTAATTTATCCAATAAAGAAATTTTTGACTTAGCGTTTAAAACCGTTTTAGATATTCAGGGAAAGGGTTCGGGTTTTGATGTGGCAGCAGCAGTTTACGGAGGAACTTTATATTTTGTCACAAGCGGTAAAGTAATCGAACCGCTTAAAATTTCCGTGCTTCCTTTAGTGGTTGGTTATTCCGGTGTAAAAGCGGATACGGTTACTTTAATTAATAAAGTTAAAGAATCTTTTACGGGCAAAGAACAAAGAATTGAGGAAATTTATGATGGAATTTCAAAATTAGTTGAACAAGCAAAGACAGCGGTTTTAGCCCAGAACTGGCAGGAGTTCGGAAACCTCATGAATCAAAATCAAAAATTCTTAAATGAGCTAGGAGTGAGCATTCCAAAATTGGATGATATGATTAATAATTCGCTTTCGGCCGGCGCGTATGGCGGAAAATTGTCAGGCGCGGGCGGCGGAGATTGCATGATTGCTGTAAGTCCTAAAGAAAAAGAAGTTTTGGTCAAAGCCGGTATTACTAAGGCGGGCGGGGAAGTAATCAATGTTAAAACCAATGCGGAGGGAGTAAGGTTAGAATGAAAGCATCAGCGGTCGCTCCGTCAAACATAGCTTTTATTAAATACTGGGGCAAAAAAGATGAAGTTTTAAGATTACCGGAAAACGGCAGTATTTCGATGAACCTCAGTAATTTATTAACCACCACAACTGTCGAGTTCAATTCAAAATTTAGCGAAGATGAAATAACGATCAATGATCAAAAAGAACCAAACGAGGGAAGCCGCGCGATTAAACATTTGGATCGGATCCGTAAGTTAGCAAATATTAATCAAAAAGCCAAAGTTGTAACTACTAATAATTTCCCAACCGGCACGGGGCTTTCGTCGTCAGCTTCCGGATTTGCCGCGCTAACGGTAGCCGGCTCAAAAGCGGCAGGACTCAATTTAACGGAAAAAGAATTATCGATTTTGGCAAGACAAGGATCGGGTTCCGCATGTCGCTCAATCCCCAATGGTTTTGTTCAGTGGTTAGATGGAAATACATCGGAAACGTCATACGCGGTTTCGCTTTACCCTGAGGATTATTGGGAAATTGCGGATGTGGTGGCGGTTGTCAGCAAGAACAAAAAAGAAGTTTCAACAACCGATGGACAAAAGTTGGTTAATTCAAGTCCGTTTTTTAAAGTCCGTTTAGCAAACATTAAAAATAAAATTGATTTAATTAAAAAATATCTCAAAGAAAAAGATTTCACCGCCTTCGGAGAATTATTAGAAGCGGAAGCGTTGGAGTTGCACGCAATTATGTTAACTTCAAAACCATCGCTAATTTATCTTTTGCCCGGTTCGCTTAAAATTATGCACTTAGTTAAAAAATGGCGAGCTGAGGGTTTGGAAGTATATTTTACTGTTAACACCGGACAGGACATTCACTTAATCGTCCAGAAAAAAGACGTTAAAGCGCTTGTTCAAAAACTTGCTACAATTGAAGAGGTTTCAAAAACCATTATCAATACGCCAAGTAAGGGCGCGCATCTAACGCAGGATCATTTATTTTAAATATGAAAATTCACAAAAGAATTCAAAATAAAATTCAAAAACACACCACAGATTTAGGAATTAAAGGTTTAAATCAACTGAATCTTCCCAATGCGTTGCTTATAATTCCCGACGGCAACCGCAGATGGGCTAGAGCGCATCATTTGGCGCCTGAGAAGGGGCACTGGGCGGGCGGAGACACCATCGTCAAAATGCTGACAGCTTTTAAAGACTTAAATGTAAAAGTAATTGGTTTGTGGGCGTTTGGTGAAGATAATTGGAAAAGGGAAAACCACGAAATTGATAATGTAATGGAGGTTGTTAAAAACGTCACCGAAAACAGTTTGGAAACAATGAAAAAATGGGGTATCAAGTTTGTGGTTGTCGGAAAAAAAGACAGAATTCAAAAAGAATATCCGGATTTGTTCAAAACTTTGGAAACGGCAGAGAAAGAAACAGCCCGCAATACTGATAAAACTTTCGCGGTTTTCTTAGACTACGGGGAAAGGTGGCAATTGGAAGAATTTGCCAAAGCCAGAACCGAAGACTCAACATCGGACTCCTATCAACTTCTTTCCAAAATAAATGCCGGACTTCCCTTGTTTGATATGGTGCTTAGAACCAGCGGAGAATTAAGGTTTTCAGGATTTGGGCCGATGGTGTCGGTAGCAGAACTTGTTGCGGTCAAGAAAAATCTTCCGGAAGTATCAACTGCCGACATTGTTTTGGCGTTTAAAGAATATTCCGGCAGAAAAAGAAGAATCGGCGCATGAGCTAATGAAAAAGTTATTTATCTTAGGTCTCTTACTGGTAATTTTAATAGTCGGCGGAAGCGTTTACTTTATGGATAATTTACAAAGCTCGGCAACATTTATCGATTTGCCACCACAGCAATTTAGTCAGGACTTAAAAACGGGCGGATATACACTAATTGATGTCAGAACTTTGGCGGAATACAATGCGGGACATATCGCAAATGCCAAACAAGCCGATTATTATCAAACTCAGGAATTCACAAGTTTTCTTGGCACGCTTAATAAAAAAGGAAAATATTTAGTTTATTGCCGGACCGGCGTGCGTTCGGCCTTAGTTATGCAAATGATGAGAGACATGGGATTTACCAATGTTTCCGACCTTTCGGGCGGCTATAACGCTTGGGCCGCAGCCGGCCTTCCAACCGAACAATAATTTTTATGGAAAAAGTATATTTTGAAGAAATTAACAACAAGAAAATATTCTGTTATTTTTCAGAACCTGGAATATCACAAAAGAAAATGGTGATTATGTCGCACGGGTTTCGGGGATCTTCTCTTGGTCCGGCCAGACAGTTTGTGGATTTTCAAAAAATATTAAATAAAGAAGGCTATTCGGTTCTGCGTTTTGACCAAGCCTGTTCCGGCAATTCGGACGGAGATTACATAGACGTTTCATACAAAGAATGGGTAGACACTACGGTTTATTTTGCCAAAAAATATTTGGACTTAGATTTTAAAGTGGCGTTGATGGGACAAAGTATGGGAGCTGCTGTTTCTATAGTTGCAACTAACAGGCCGGAATTAAAAAATAAAATTTCCTGCGTCCTCCTTTGGGTCCCCGGTGTTAATGATGGAGATTTTAAAGGAGACGCGGAAGAAATATGTGAAGAAGACGGGCAAAAATATACGGGGAAATTCTGGAAAGAAGCGCAAGATGAGGATTCATTTAAAGCTTTAGAAGAATATGCGGGCGGAATACATTTGGTTTACGGAGAAAAGGACAGATATGTTAGTAAAGATTTACGGGAAAGAGTAATAGAGGTTGTTAAGAAAAAAGGCGAGCCATACATGGTTTTAAAAGGGCAAGATCACAGCCCGTGGGCGTTTGATCTGGTGCAAGAAGTTTACAAACAAGAAATCGAAAAACTAGCTAGATACTTCTAACTTCCTGAGATTTACAGTTCCCCTCCTATTCTGTAATTTAAATTACAGTCATAGGCATCTATAGGTATTAGTATAAACTCCTTGCCAAATTTGCAGGAAAGGAGGCGACAGAACATGTGCTACGATATGTACGATCCAAAACAAAGTAAGACAAGCGGCGGGGATTCTTCAAGCGAAGATAAAAAAGAAGAGAAAGCATTTTCTCTTTTAAAGTCACTTAAAAACCAAAAAATGGATAACCGCCAGTTTGCCCAACTTAGGGAAGAATATTACAGAGCTTTAGGCGACGACAACTAAAAACTCCAATCCTTCCCTTCTTGATTTCCTCAAAGCAAAAGTTCATAATTACCTCAGAATTAAGGTGAGGTTTGTGGCGGCCTTGACCGACAAGCAATTGCCAGCCAACCCCACACCTCTCCCCAGCCCGTTTTTTATGAGCAACGTTTTAGGGATAACTCTCTAATTTTCTGCTGTGATATAATTTTGGTGTAGCCGCAAGTTATGAAAATTAAAATAGCTGAACTTTCTGATTTAATGAATCGGGCTTTAACCAGCAAATATTATTCTCCAAAAGAGGCGGAAATGATAACGGAGGTTTTTCTTTTTGCGGAGCTTACCGGAAAAAATACCCAGGGAATAATTAAACTTTTCGGCACAGAACCCGCTCAAGATGTAAAACCAAAATACCCGCCAAAAATTATTAAAGAAACTAATTTATCGACTCTTATTGATGGAGGCGGTGCCGCCGGCCCGCTGGTCGGACAAATAGCTACGGATAAAGTGATTGATTTGGCAAAGAAGAATAATTTTGCGATCGTCGGAACAAGCAATACTTTTTCTTCTATCGGGGCGATTGGTTTTTACGCCAGAAAAATCGCCAACAATAATTTAATCGGGATAGTGGCTGCCAGTTCCCCAAAAACTGTTATACAGTTTGGCGGTATTGATCCTATGTATGGCACAAACCCGATGGCTTATGGTTTTCCAACCAATGAATACCCAATTGTTTTTGATATGGCTGCTTCGGCCATTACTTGGTCCGGTTTGGTAAGAGCAAAAGCTTTGGGCGAAAAATTGCCGGAAAATGTGGCAATAGATAAAGATGGAAATTTAACCACCGACCCGGATGAAGCAATGCAGGGAGCGGTTTTGCCTTTTGATAGATCATATAAGGGTTCGGGGTTGGCAATGGTGGTAGAACTACTTGCTGGTCCCTTAGTCGGCGCATCTTTTGTGCAAAGCACTGGGGATTGGGGAAGTATATTTATCGCCATAAATCCGGATTTGTTGGCGGGCGCAGACAGTTTTAAGAAAAACGCCTCCGAACTTATAAAAAAAATAAAGGCGGGAAGAACAAAAGATGGACAGAAAATTCATATTCCGGGATATGACTCTGAAAAGGCAAGAGAGGCAATATTGCAATCCGGCGAGATTGAAATAGACGAAAAACTAATAAACGATTTGAAAGCAAGCTTATAAACTTCGTTTCGGATTTAGGTCTAAAAAGCCTAAACCCCGAAAAAGCTCAGTAAGAAAAATTACAGCGGTAAAATCCTCATATGGTAAAATTTTTAGCATGAGAGAAGCAGATGGTTTTCCGGTAGGATACATAATTCTAGCCGGGATTGACATTAGG
>Ga0182027_10002376_pt1 | contig 30644 bp, 20 predicted proteins | sample 712E1DmetaG_FD_121300 | JGI IMG/M metagenome (GOLD analysis project Ga0182027, IMG submission 121300) | Permafrost microbial communities from Stordalen Mire, Sweden - 712E1D metaG (Illumina Assembly) | ecosystem: Environmental > Terrestrial > Soil > Wetlands > Permafrost | place: Sweden...
CCTCATCCGTCACGTCGCTGGGGTAGCCCCTTCGCTCAGGCTTCATGCCCTCAGCATGAACAACTGCGAGCGAAAATCCCTATCCCAATGCAAACAAAGCACCAAAGTTAATAACAGGCTCTAAGGAGAATGTTCTTCATGAAATCTGCCATGCCGGTTTCCCCTTTCAACTGTACGTCGCTTCTGTTGACAATTGGCGCCCCTGTTCTGGCATCACTGCTTTTGCCCTCGACAGCTAGTGCGCAGGCAAACCCCGCCGCTGGCAATCCGCACCAGTCGGGAGGTATCGACCGAGACCAGTCTGAATCGCTCCGTGAACGTCTCGTCCAGCTTAACCACGACATCAGCATCAGGGGATTGCACGACTTCCCGCAGTCGAGGGAGAAACTGATCACCGGTTACGCCTATGGCGAGTTCTTTGATTGGGACCTGTATTTCGAAAATATCTATCTATCTTATTATGGTGTCAGCAAATTCGATTTTTCCAACTTTGCGATATTTCTCAGCCGTCAGGAGCCGGACGGTTTCATTTCTCGCACACTGGGTATCACTTATCCGAAGCCGAAGCAGATGTTCAAGCCGTTCCTCGCCCAGCTTGCTGTGCTGGGTTCGCAGCAAACCGGCTCTTATGAATGGCTGCGCGAGAAGGACTATGGCCAGCTGCAGAAATACCTGGATCGCTGGTTTGCCTATGATGCCGACCATAATGGGCTGCCCACCTGGAACAGTTCCGATGCCAGCGGCATGGACAACCAGTTGAGCCGCTCAGGGGATTTTGACTCTTACTTTGACGAGGGTGTCGATTTGGCGTGTTATCTGGTTCGCGAACTCCAGGCCATGGCTATCATCTCGGGGAAATTGGGAAAGGCCAAGGAGCAGAACGAGTACCAGCAGCGCGCGAAGGAACTTACAAAACTCATCAATGACGTCTTCTGGGACGAAAAGGATGGGTTCTACTACGACAGGAACGAGAAAACAGGGAAAAGGATACGCGTCAAATCCGTCGCCGGCTTCTTCCCACTCTGGGCCGGAGTGGCGACGCCCGCGCAGGCGCGCCGCTTGGTGCGCGAGCATCTATTAAATGAAAAGGAGTTCTGGCTCGCATATCCCGTAGCTACTTACGCCAAAACCGAGCCCGACTTTTACGAAGGAACCACAAAAGGCGAGTGCAACTGGCGCGGGAATACCTGGATTCCCAGCAATTATATGATATTCCATGGACTGATCAAATATGGCTATGACAAGGAAGCCCGTGAGCTCGCGGATAAGACCTATAAGATGGTCCTGGACATGAACCCCGTGACGCGCGAGTATTACGATTCTGAGACCGGACAAGGTTATGGGATGAACCCCTTCTGGGGATGGTCATCTCTGGGTTACATAATGCCCCTCGAATACAAACTTCAATACGACCCTACTGACCTGACAGGCAAAGTGAGGCCGATCGTCAGCGAAGAGCTCGGAATCCGGTTCAGCGAGAGCGCTTCAGCCAACCCGTAGAGGAAGCCAACCAAAGTACGGCAGCTTCAGACGTAGGAAATCGCTAGCGCGCCCAGCCGGCATTGGGAACGATCCCGTGCGCTTCGCGAATTGTAATAAGCTGATCGCATTTGACAGCCGGGTATTTTTCCATGAGGCCACTTGGCCAGTGGATGGTCAGATCCGCACTGTTTGCTTGCCCAAGGCCGAAATGAAGGCGAGAGTCATTGCACGAGTAATAACTTGATTGGCTAAGCACCGTCTGGGCCTGAACCCGGGCGGAATACCGGGCTAACACCCGGGCGCCAATTGCACTGCGATTGGACTTAGTGCCTACCAACTTTACTTTCAACCAGTGATGCGTTCCTTTCAAATCGTTGCGCAGCAACGAAGGAGGCGCATTCATATTCAGGATCAGAATATCCAGATCGCCATCGTTGTCGATATCTCCGAATGCGCAGCCGCGACTAGAGTTCGGCGTGTCGACGCCCGGACCGGCATTGGAAATCTCTTCGAATGTGCCGTTGCCCAGATTCCTGAACAGAAAGCGGGGAGACTTATCGGGATACTGCGGGAGGCGCCTCTCAACCTCGGGGTATACGCTTCCGGTGACAAAGAAGATGTCGGGCCAGCCATCGTTGTCGAGGTCAACCATTCCTGCTCCCCAACTGGTAAAGCGGGTCTCGACAGCCAGTCTTGCCTTTAGGGTCGTGTCGTCAAAATTGCCCGTCCCGTCGTTGTGGTAGAGTCCGTCAGAGTCTTCGGTGAAGTGAGTCACGAAGAGATCGAGATGACCGTCCAGATCGTAGTCGCCGATGCCAACCCCCATCCCGGATTGCTCCATGCCGTCGTTGCTCAAAGCCACGCCGCGCTCCACGCCGTCTTCAACGAATGTCCCGTTGTGCTGGTTGATGAAGAGGAGGCTCGGCGTTGAGTCGGAGGCGACAAAGATGTCCGGCCAGCCGTCCTCGTTGAAATCCGCCGCAACCACGGTCATGCCATAGTCGTGCCAGGACTTCCCGATTCCGGATTCGATGCTGACATCGGTAAAGGTTCCGTCGCCGTTGTTTCTGTAAAGGGAGTGCATCCCGAAGGGTAAGCCCCTCGGACCGCAGTTGACTGGAATCCCCTTCCAATTGCAGTTCACGCCCGATCCCGGTTTCGGAACATGCGCGAAGTCGAATTGCAGGTAATTGGAGACGAAGAGGTCCAGGTGACCATCCCGGTTGTAATCCAGGAAGGAGCAGCCCGCGCCCCACCTAGCTTCGGATGATTCCAGGCGCGCTTCTTTAGTGACATCTTTGAAAGTTCCGTCGCCAAGGTTTCGGTAAAGCCGGTTCTGGCCATAGTAAGTGCAAAACAGGTCTTCGTAGCCGTCGTTGTTATAGTCGCCGATGCATACGCCATTGGCCCAGCCAACTGCCTCAAGCCCAGCTTGTTTTGTGACGTCGGTAAATGTTCCGTCGCGATTATTCTTATAAAGCCGATTCGATGCTCCAGGAGGCGCGCCACTTAACCTGGTGCCGCTGAGAAGGAAGATATCGATCCATCCGTCGTTGTCATAGTCAAAGAAGGCGCAACCGCATCCATTTGCTTCCAGGATGTAGTCTTTGTGATCCCCGGGGCCGTAGATCACCGGCGCAGTCAACCCGGCCGATGCTGCGATGTCGGTAAAGTAAGCATCAAACGGACGGCCGGATTCCTTGGATTTCGCCTGAGGCGTTGCAACCCGTCCTCCCATGCCTCCCACCTGCTGTGCGAATCCTTTCCGACAAATGGCTCCGGCAAGGGCAGTTAACGATAGACGAAGGAATCTACGTCGTTCTGTGCGCATTCTTCCGATGATTGTCTCATGGAGATTTGCCCCAAAAACGAAAAAACGGATTCATTTTCTCGAAGCAGTCTTTGTTCTGAATTCAGAACTCGGAATTCCATCGCGTGAGAGGCCGATGTTGGTTACCATACGTAGATTGCGACAACCTCAGCAGGACCGGGTAATCCGTCAATGACTGGGGTGCGCAGAAGAATCTGCATGTTCTTCCTTTCCCAGTCCGGCGGGGCCTTCCGAAGGGCCGCCTGAAGGGATTCCGGACTCGAAACGAACTCCCCAGCTGCCTGCGTGCCGTAAGACTGGATACCGGCCACGAGTACAACAAATTGACCGGTCCTGGAGTTCAGAAGTCTGGTAACAAGAGCGTAGTCCTCGTTGGCTCTGCTGATAATAGTGTCAGTCTTTGAGTACCATCGCCGTCCCGCTGGGCCTTCCTCCCGGATGATCGATTGGTCGCCCTCATTAACAAATGCAAAATGAAGATTGGACGTCATTTGCATCGTCCAGCGATTGTTGAAAGCTCCAATGACAACCGCGGGAGAGCTACGCAGGTCTTGGAAGGAGTAGTTGCCTCCAATTCTGACCTGATTCTTCTTTCCGATCTGGCCAAAGAGAGCAGAAAGGCGAATCGCCGCGTAGACATCCCCGGCTGCGAGCCCATAGTCGGGGTACTCCACCATATCGCTCCACACGAGCTTGTCGTCTGGCTGCAGATCGGGCCTCTGACTGAGCCTTGCAAACTGATTCAGGAACTTCTCCGGAGTCTTGGAATGACGCTGGTAGAGCTGAACCGAAGGCAGGTAGACCGAAGGCTTGGCCAGGCAGATCAGAATCGGCTCTGTCGAGGATAGCGCGGGAGACCAGAACTCCTGCAACACCGATTGGTGCGCTCTGGCGCGATAAATGGTCACCCCGACTAGTACGAAACCGGCCAACATGGCGAGGCCGACTACCGGCAGAATCCACAGAAGTCGCTTGTGCTTCCCGGAAGCACGCTTTGTTTCTGCCAACGGGGGCGATGCAACCTGGACTGATTCCTGGTCGTGCCCCATTCGCTGGGGTGTCTCTTGAAGTGCCGGTAAGGGTTGAAGCGGGAGGGGATGCTCAAGGTCCAGCGCAGGGTTTGCCCACTTGAATTCGGGCGTGTATGACCCCACATGAAGTTCGATGCGGACTGCCGAGGCGTTGGGGTTCGCCTGGTAATACTGATCCAGCCTTCTACGCACTTCTCCGGCCTGTACGCGAACTACCGGATCATCTCCGGTTGCGTATCCTGCAGGACGCTGAAATAGGTCTACTCCTATTGTGCGTTCCTTGAGTCGCTCGCGGCTCCCCTCCAGGCGGTGGTGGACTACGTAAGACAGAAACTGCTGGCAGCGCTTGCTTGGCTGAAAAATGGGACTGTTCAGGATCGCGTCCAATTCGCGAAGGACCGAGGCTCTGTCGAGTTCATCGAAGACGCGACCCTCGCCATCGACTTCTTCGTGCCAAATCTGATTCGTGGGCAAATCCATGGCACTCACCACCTTCGATTTGAGAGCGCTGCGATCGAGGAGGCCGCGACCACTGATCACTTTACTCTTCCCTTTGTAAATGATCTACCTATTGTTACGCCTTTGCCAAAGGTTAACCAGAGCCCAGGACGCTCTCGCTTCAAAACAGGCCTTTGTTCTTATCTTGCTGATTCTGAATAGGTTCGTTCAGCAGGCAGTGCGCTGCATTGCTCCCACCATACTGTAATACACCGTGAGCTACTTGAAAAGCCCTTTCGCCGCGGCGGATGGTTGCGGGTGAATCTCGGCCTTAGGGTGGAAGGGAATCTCGGCGTTGAGGATGAGCTTCTCAAGCAATCAACTTGAATCGCATCAAGGCATGCGTGCGATGGACTTTGGATGAAGACGCAACCCCTGATTTGGAAAAGGCAACTTGTAACGCGGCGGCGGCTCGTGCCGGAAGATGAATTCGCAATTGCGGAGGCGTTTACCGAATTGTGCAGAGAAAACTGCCAGAACATGAACACGGGCTTCGACTCGCTCGATTGTCATGTCCGAGAGCCAGGATAAACGCTCATTCGGAGGGGGCTCTTTACGAACTGTCACGTAGTGGGGGCCCAAACACTTAACGGCTTCCGAATACTTTCAGAAGCCTGTCTGATTTCGGGTTTTTGACAAGGAGACCACATGACCAGCATAAGACTCGTGACAAAGGTGTCGATCCTCGCGGTCCTTCTCGTGGGCTTCGCAGGACTACCGGCATTCGCGCAATTCTTAAGTGGAATTGAGGGTACGGTACACGATTCATCCGGGGCCGTGGTTGCCAAAGCCAAGGTCAGCATCACGGATGTGCAGATCGGAGTGACGAGAGAGACCACAACCAACGATGCGGGCTACTTCCACGTCGAGAGCATCGGCGCATCCACTTACAAAGTGCGCATCGAAGCCGGCGGCTTCAAGGCATGGGAGCAGACAGGACTCGCCCTTCAGGTCGGCGAAACCCGCACCCTTGGCCCCGTGCTGGAGGTGGGAGCGGTATCCTCCGAGATTACTGTCAACGCAGCCGCCGCTTCAGTCGATCTGGTATCGGCGAAAACCGAGTCGGTCATTTCGGAAGGCACGCTGCAGGAGACACCGCTTTCGGGCCAAAACGTCTACGGCCTGGCCTCTCTCACGCCGGGCATGACAGGCGCCGCAACGCAAACCGGGGCCGACAACTACACCAATGAGTACGCCATCAACATCAACGCCGCCGGACTACGCCAGGAGCAGAACGGATATGAGATCGACGGCGCGCAGACCAATACCCCGTCGCGTGGCGGCGGAACCTCCATCTCTCCCAATCCCGAGATCGTGCAATCGATGGAGGTCAAGACCAACGATTTCGATGCCCAAAAAGGACGCAATGGCGGTGCGACGGTCGACGTCTTCACCGTTTCAGGTTCCAACCAGTACCACGGAACTATTGACTACTGGTTCACGAACAACAACCTGTCGGCGCTCACCCACTTTCAATCTTCGCTTCCGCCTTCCCAGCGCAACGAGGTAAGCGGCACCATGGGCGGACCGGTTTTCAAGAACAAGCTGTTCTGGTTTGGCGCGATCGACGTGCTTCGTTCCAGTGTCACGAACTCCGGATCGGCCACCGTCGAGACGCAGGATTTCTATAACTACGTGAACACGAATCTCAAAACCATTGGCGGCAATCCCAACTACGCACTTCAGTCCCTTACGATGGCTCCGCCCCTGACCTACGCAAGCTCATCGAGCGCGAAGACGGTGGCCCAAATCGAATCCACGGCGTTCGGTGGCAGCTGCTCCACGTGCTCAGAACTCGTGGCGCCGCCGGCGGGCCTCTCTCCCACCTTGGATGCAATTGGCACCGTGAATTACACAGGCGTCGCGCCCAAAAACGGATATCAGTGGAGCTTCCGGATTGACGACTATGCCGGCAAGAACGACCGCGTCTACGTGGATGCCATGCGAACCTGGGACTACGGCTATAGCAACGGTCCGGGCATCCGGTCCGCGCAAAATGCCACCGGCACCAACCATTCCGATTTTGTCAACATCGATTGGACGCACACATTCTCTGCTCGTCTGCTGAATGACGCGGGCGCGAATATAATTCGCCCCTACGGCCAAAACGGCGGAAACGCCACGTTTGCCATTCCGGGTGTCACCATCGGTTCGGGAGTCTCGGGATTCGGAGGTTGGGGACCTGGGAACTTTACCCAAACCACCATCGCCTGGCGCGATGTGATGACGGAAACTGTGAAAACGCACACGCTCAAGTTCGGCTTTGAGCAGGACAATATCCGCGAATACGATTCGCAACAACCGGGGAACGATCGTCCCTCGTACACCTTCGAGAATTTGCTCGACTTTGTGCAGGAGGCGGCACAATCGGAAAGCGCTACTCCGGTAACCCTGCTGCCTGGGACGGCGGTCAATGGTTTTTACGTGCAAGCGCCCTATAACCGGCGGTACCGTGAACTCTTTACGGGCATCTTTGCTCAGGACGACTGGAAGGTGACGCCGAGACTTACGTTGAATGCAGGTGTGCGATTCGACATGATGACCAACTTGTTTTCCATTCTCAGTCCAGCGTTGTCCCCATTGACGCTGGGAACGGGCTCGACCTTTAATGCTCAGGTCACGGGCGCAACCGTGGGGCTGGCCAAGAACGATCACGTGTTGAACCATAACCTGTGGGGATTTGGCCCTCGCCTGGGATTCTCCTGGGATGTCTTCGGAAGGGGCAAGTCGGCACTGCGCGGCGGCTTCGGCTTGTTCAACGACCAACCGCCGTATCTGCACATCTCGGACATCACGGCAAACAACCTGCCAAACTCCTACCAGCCGAGCTTAAACGCCTTGTCGGGGAATACGATCCCGTACCAGCTCTGCAACGCGCCCGTGGGCTTCACGATCGTCTGCCCCGTGGTGCCTATCAGCACGAGCTCTGTTACGGTTAACCCGACGACAGGCGCGCTGAGCGTCAATGGCGTAATTCAGAGAGCGGGTCTCGGCGGATACGATTCCAACTACAAGATGACTCAGGTGCTTGCCTGGAGCATGAGCTGGCAGCAGCAGTTGCCCATGAACCTTGTTTTTGAGGCAAACTACTCTGCGTCGGCTGCTCATCACCTGCCGATCTATAACCAGGACATCAATCGCTTCAATGGCGATCTGATTCAAAACCTCGGATCCTTCACCCGACTCAATCAGAACTTTGGCGGAATCAACTATGCCACTTCCAATGGCAACTCCATCGGGAACTACTTTTCCGGAGTGCTATCCCGCGTGATGGCTCACGGGCTGGCGATGAGCGGCATCTACACCTTTGGGAAGACGATGGATGAACTCAGCACTTCGGCTTCGTTGGATAGTGGGAACATCACAAACGGCAATCAGAACGGCCCCATCATCTATAACGGCAATTTGCCGTTCCAGCGTGGCCGGGCCGATTTTGACATCCGGCAGGAATTCACAGCCACCGGCACGTGGATGACCCCAAGCCACTACCAGAGTGCTTTGGAGAACAACATCCTCGGCGGATGGGAGTTCGGCGGTGTGTGGGTTATCGATACGGGGTTACCGGGATGGGTGACAACGAATCAATCTTTCTCTCCGGTTTGCTCAAGCGGAACGCCCACGGGCGGCAAATGCCCTGCCGGCACCACGGTCATCGGCAATACCGGAGGCAACTACAACGCGGATGGAGACAGCCTGGGTGTGCCCATGACACCTAGCTTCGGTGCTCACCTGAGCGGTCTGAAGAAGGCGAACTTCCTGTCTGGAGTGTTTACAGGCGGCGCGGCTGCATTCCCGGCCCCAACCTTTGCTGCCACCGGGACGGAAGGCACCCTCCCACGCAACTCGTACGACAACCTTGGATACAATAACCTGAACTTCACCTTTGGAAAGTTCTTTTCGGTTCCATGGTTCTTCTCAGAGAAGTTGAAATTCGAGGCCAAAGGCGAGCTCTACAACGCGTTCAACCGCTCCAATCTGATCAGTCTGGATACGAATATGCCCGACAGCAATTTTGGGAAGGCGACGAGTCAATTACCCGCGCGCCGACTGCAAGTGCAGCTACGGGCTAGTTTCTAAACTGTTCAGTTAATCGCACCGTGGGGAGAAGTAATGGATTGCGCGTGCTGCCTTTTTGACTTCACGTCCGCTTTCCACTGCTTCTCCCCTTCTCGTTTCCAATGAACGAATGGTCTGACGTGTGTCTGCGCCGTCTCTCTGCTGACCTATTTCACAGCTAGGGCTCGGCCTCGGCACATCTGCCACCGCCGATCGATGCAACGAACATGGACCTCTTAGGATGCTGGTGTTTACGATCATGGGAGTTGCCTCAGTTCTGCGTGACTCAATGGAGAGTGAAGCGAATGCGACATCCATTTCGATCTGATTCCATCGCGTGTTCCGGCTTGCGACAAACTCCACGTCTTGGTTTTCGACAAACTCATCGTACGGCGAATGCGGTTATGCGCGCCGCGGCCGTGATGCTGACGATTCCTGGCTTGGCAAACCTCGTCAGCGTGAGAGCATTGGCTCAAGCCAATGGATTTGTCGTTGATCGAGAGAATCGAACCATTGTGGTGGAACCCTACGGCACCAATATTGTTCGAATCACCTTGAGCTCGGAAAAGCCTGCAGCCCTGGCAGCGCCCGGGTATGGAATCACAGGCACGCCATCAATGACAGGGTGGACGCAGACGCAGGATTCCGCCGGATACGACGTGATTCGCTCGGGACGAATGATCGTGCGCATTGCTCCGCGGGACCTGCCGAAGCCTCAGCATTTGCCGCTCGACGCGCTGAATGAGTCGCTGAGAGAGCACTACTTCGGCGGCGGACCTCCCAGTGGACATGGACCATACGATGATGCGATCTCAGTCACAACGGCGGCAGGCAAACCTCTGCTGACTATGCGGCGCTGGACCATGTTTCACAACCGGCCCGAGGCGACCACGCCGAACGCAAATCATGAGCAGGAAGCAGATTCCGGCTACCGTGTTTCCGCAACCTTCGACTCACCGGACGGCGAACACTACTATGGGCTGGGCCAGCATCAACAGGGCCTTCTCGATCTTCGCGACCATCGCATCAATTGCTGGCATGATTACTCGGCGATTGGAGGAGAGACGCTTTGCGTTCCGTTCATGGTGTCGAGCCACGACTACGGATTGATCTGGGACAATCCGTCGAAGACCACAATCGATCTGGGCTTCAACCTGCGGAACGTGTGGTCGTCCGAGGTGGGAGACCGTGTTTCCTTTTTCGTGATTGCGGGAGATAACACTGACGAGATTTACGAAGGCTATCGTCAGCTCACCGGCATCACGCATATGCTGCCGAAGGCCGCATACGGCTACATCCAGAGCAAGGCGATCTATCCCACGCAGGACCAGCTGCTGGCTGTTGCGAAGGGATATCGCGACCGCAATTTGCCGCTGGATGTGCTGGTGGTGGACTTTCTGAACATGACACAGCAGGGCGAGATGGATCTTGACCCGGCGCGATGGCCCGATCCAGCCGCCATGAACAAACAGCTTCATTCCATGGGCATCAACACGCTGCTGAGCGTGTGGCCGCACTTCGCCCCTGGCACGCGATACTACGATATGCTGCGGCAAAAGGGTTGGCTCATCCACACCGCAGACGGCACTCCGGACTCCGGCGGCTTCAAGAGCGTGATCGGCCCCAACATCGATACCACGAACCCTGAGGCCGCCAAATGGTTCTGGGAATCGATACGGGATCGCTACGTGAAGCCGTTTGGATTCGATTATCTGTGGCTCGACGAAACGGAACCGGACATCGATCCAGCCAAGGACTTTTTCTACGTGGGTTCAGGCACCCGTTATTACAACGTCTATCCGTTATTCCATACGGCTTCGGTTTACGATGGCTTCCGGCGGGATTTCGGTGACAGCCGGCGGGTGATGATTCTTGCTCGCGCGGCGTACCTTGGAGCGCAACGAAACGGCACCGTCTTTTGGTCGAGCGATATTATCTCCACCTGGGATATGTTGAAGCGTTCCATCGCTGCGGGCTTGGGCTTTACTGCTTCGGGCATGCCGTATTGGGATACGGACATTGCCGGGTTCTTCTCACCGGAGATCTACCCTACTTACCAACCGGCACATACTCCATTGGTGGACCCCTCCGACGCGCGGGGAAACGTCGACAATTACTCAGATTATCCTGAGCTGTTTGTGCGTTGGTTCGAGTGGGGAGCTTTCCAGCCTGTGATGCGGGCTCACGGAGAGAGAGAACATAACGAAGTTTGGTCCTATGGTAAGCAGGCTGAGCCCGTCCTTGAGAAGTATTTGCGTCTGCGCTATCAACTCTTGCCGTACACGTACTCCCTTAGTTATCGCACCTACCAGACAGGCGCGCCGTTCATGCGCGCGCTCTTCATGGATTTCCCCGATGATCCCAGGGTCGCAGATATACGCGACGAATATATGTTCGGCCCTGCGTTTCTGGTGGCTCCAGTTACGGATCAAGGGGCAACGAGCCGTTCAGTCTATCTGCCCGGCGGTACGGCATGGTACGACTACTGGACGGACAAGCGGTACGAGGGCGCCCAGACCATCCAGGCGAGTGCGCCGATCGATAAGATCCCGCTTTTTGTAAGAGCGGGTTCGATTGTGCCGCTGGGGAGCGCAATCGAGAGCACTCATGACTCGCAGACCGTCGCGCACGTGAAGGTCTATTCCGGAGCCAATGGCGACTTCACGCTCTATGACGACGATGGCCAGACCTATGCCTACGAGAAAGGCAATTTCCAAATTACGCACTTGCACTGGGATGATGCCACCAAAAAACTGACGCAGACCGGAACGAAGGCGTGGACCGGAAGTGACGTTGTGGAGGTGGTCGGGGGACGGTGAGGCGTTTTTTTGAGGACGACCGGTATTCTGATCCCTTCTCGGAGGGCAAATTGTTTTGCCTGGCGAGCGTGCATACAGCCCCCTCAGTGCCCTTGGTTCGCACTTCCGCAACCAGAAATTCAGGGAGTTTTCTCCTGCCGACGAACCTGGTGGCCGGATACTTCTGCACCGTCGACTTCTACCCGGCTGGCACCGAGGAACAACAGAAGACCGAGCATATCGCGGAAGGAACCGGGCAGATCCCTTCCGCTTCGATTGACGGCAAATAACAGCACCGGCAGTTCATGCGCGTTGAACAGGGAATCTACGAGGACGGAGTCTTCAAGCTGCTGCGCAGCCAGAATGGGGATGCGACGGACTATGGCCTTCGCTTTGGCGAGGAACCCACGGTCCTACGCGTCACGTTGGATACCTATTAGACCGGTCGAGGAAGCTTCCATTCCCTTTCCCGGCCGCAGAATCAACATGCAAGTCAACATCGGAGATGAAAACGAATAGGGGGCGGCACGCATGACGGCTTGTTGTATCGAAGAATCAAGCAGGAGTGATGTATGCGAATGCAGATGAGTGCGGTATCCGTACTTTGCTTGCTTGCGTATGCTGCGGCTTCGACGATTTCGGCCGGGGCGCAAACGGATAATGGCGTTCCGCACTTGCAGAAACAGGGCACAGCCACCCAGCTGATCGTGGACGGCAAGCCATTTCTGGCCCTCGCCGGAGAACTTACCAACAACGCTGCGACCAGCCTCCCGATGATGGAGCCCATCTGGCCAAAGCTTGTCGCCGCCAACCTGAACACCGTGCTCGCAGGCGTCTCCTGGGCGCAGTTTGAGCCCGAGGAAGGGCACTTCAATTACACACAGATCGATGGCGTGATCGCCAAGGCCAGAGAGAACCAAATGCGCCTTGTCATTCTCTGGTTCGGCTCCTGGAAGAACGGCACTTCTAGTTTTGCGCCGTACTGGGTGAAGAAGGATTACACCCGCTTTCCACGCATTCAGATCGACGGTGGCAGTACCGTCTCGATCTCGGGCCCCCTGGAACTGCTGAGTACGTTTGGCGACGCCACGCGGGATGCGGACGCTGCCGCGTTCACGGCATTGATGCGGCATATTAAGGAAGTCGATGGCGCCCAGCACACCGTTCTGATGATGCAGGTGGAGAACGAAGTTGGTGTGCTGCGGGATTCACGAGATCGATCTCCGGCGGCGAACCGCGCGTTTGCCAGACCGGTGCCGGCAGAGCTGATGAATTACCTGGAAGCGCACAAGGATACGCTTATTCCTGAGTTCCGCGCTGTCTGGGCGGCAAATGGCTACAAGAGCTCCGGAACCTGGGAAGAGGTCTTCGGTCCCGGCAAGCCGGCTGACGTGAAGATTCCGATTCAGACGACGAGCCCGCCCATGAGCGCGGATGAACATGAAGTCAGCTGGAGGGAACTCCACTGGCCTTCGGACGAGATATTCATGGCGTGGAACTATGCGCGCTTTGTAGAAAAGGTGGTCAAAGAGGGCAAGGCAGGCTATGACATTCCCATGTACGTGAACGGTTGGCTGCAGCAGCCGAATCACGCCTGGCCGGGAACGTATCCCAGCGGCGGCCCAATGCCTCAGGTGCATGACATCTGGCGGGCCGGCGCTCCGGACGTGGATATCCTTGCGCCCGATCTGTACTTGCCCTATTTTGACGAAGTTTGCGAACGATTCAGCCGGAACGGCAACCCGCTCTTCATTCCAGAGACGGGAACCAATCCGGCCAATGTAATTATGGCCGTCGGCAAGTTCAATACGATCGGCTTTTCTCCATTTGGCGTTGACGGGGGTAGACCGATTCCCTCGGACCTGGCAGCTACATATGAAATGCTCAACAATATGGCGCCGATGATTCTTGCACGCCAGGGGACCGATACCATGGGTGCGGTGCGGATGGTCCAGGGCGACCCGCCGGAGCAGGTCAAACTGGGCAATTACACCCTGACGTTTACATACACGGGCCGGATCATGCGCCTGGCCCCGCAGGTCAAAGGCGGAGTGGTGGCGTCTCCTCCTCCCAGGCAAACCGGAGCACAGCCGGAAGAACCCCTGCCGCCGTTGGAAGCGGCTGCAGTTGTGATTTCTACCGGTCCCGATGAGTACTATTTCGGCGGAGGAGGCATGCGCGTCGACTTTACGCCGAACACGTCCGGACCTCCCAATGTGGGACTCGGTGTCGTCCAGACAGGCAAGTTTGTGGACGGAAAGTGGGAACTTTCCCGTTGGATCGAAGGCGACGATGATGCACAGGGAGAGATCCTGGTGCTGAATCCGGGCACGATAGTGCGGGTCCAGCTCTACCGCTTTCCTTAGGTTGAAAACTCCGATGTCTTCGCGGTTTCTCAATCGCCAGCTTGATTCGTCGCATTTGCGCGATCGGCAGGAATGCGAGGCAGCCCGTCCAGGTCGCATGTATTTTGACCAATTCACGTGCAGATCGCGGAAGGAATGAGGATTGAAGACGATGAAGACCGTCATCTTCGCAGCCGTCCTGGCGGCGTCGAGTATTGGGTGCGCATTACAGGCGCAGGCGACTGAGCACCCGGTTCCTCGGCTCGTCGAGAACGATGGTCGCTATGCCCTGCTCGTGGACGGCGCGCCCTTTCTGATGCTGGGCGCGCAATCGAACAACTCCAGCGACTGGCCGGCCACGCTCCCCAAGGTATGGCCCGCCGTCGAGTATCTGCATGCCAACACGCTCGAAACTCCGATCTACTGGGAACAGTTCGAACCGAAGCCAGGACAGTTCGACTACTCGCAAGTGGACATGATTCTCGCTCAGGCCCGCGAGCATCACGTCCATCTGGTGCTGCTCTGGTTCGGCACCTGGAAGAACGGCAGCCAGCACTATATGCCGGAATGGATGAAGCTCGAGCCCGAACGTTATTCCCACGTGACCAACAAGACCGGGGAGTTGGTTGACTCACCATCCCCGTTTGCTGCAGCGTCTCTCGAAGCGGACAAGCGCGCCTTTACCGCCTTCATGCAGCACCTCAAGAATGTTGATCCAGATAGAACAGTATTGATGGTGCAGGTTGAAAATGAAACCGGCACATGGGGAACTCTCCGCGACTACTCCCCTGCCGCGGAAAAGCTCTTTGAAGGTCCGGTCCCTGCCGAAGTCCTGAAGGCCATGAGCCAGGCGCCTGCCACGCCCGGAGCGAATTGGGAGGACGTCTTCGGCCCAGAGGCGGAAGTGAACTTCCATGCCTGGGCGATTGCCAAGTACGTTGGGCAGGTTGCGGCCGCGGGCAAAGCCGTGTACCCGTTGCCGCTTTATGTCAATGCCGCATTGCGCGATCCGCTCAAACCGGGAGCGCCCGGCACCTACGAGAGCGGAGGCCCCACCGACAACGTGCTGTCCATCTGGAAGGCGGAGGCGCCCGCGATCGATGTCCTCGCGCCCGATATCTATATCTCCAACACTGAGGCGTATCTCAAGGTGCTGGGTCTCTATCATCGCCCGGACAACGCTTTGTTCATCCCGGAAACCAGCGGCGCCGTTCATGAAGCCCGTTTCCTTTTCTCTGCGATCGGCCTTCAGGCCATCGGCTACTCGCCCTTCGGCCTGGACTACACGCGAACCCATTCCGTTCAACCGGGCCAACCGGATGCGCAGAATGCGTTTCTAGAGCCGACGGCGCAGAACTACCGCCTCATCGGTCCCATGATGCGCGATGTTGCCCACCTCAATTTCGAGGGCAAGCTGCAGGCGACAGCGGAAGTGGAGGGCGAACCTACCCAAACACTTCATTTTGGAAACTGGGACGCGGTGGTTTCTTATGGAACTGGCGGGAGGGGCCCTGCCAAAGGAAATCCCGAGCCTATCGGGCGCGCCCTGGTCGCTCAACTCAAGGACAACCAGTTCCTGGTAACCGGATACGATTGCCGCGTCGACTTCCGGCCGGCTGGGACCGAGCAGCAGCGGAAATCCGGGAATATCGTCGCAGGGACCGGACAGACGCCGTCGGCTCTCATCGATAGCAAGTGGCAGCATCGGCAATTTCTTCGCGTTGAAGAAGGTATCTATGAAAACGGCGCTTTCAAGTTCATGCGAATCCTGAATGGCGATCAAACGGACTGGGGGCTCAACTTCAGTTCAGAACCCGAGGTGCTCCGAGTTTCGGTCGCTACGTATTGAAAAAGGAGATTCTTGTTTATGCACAGGTCTTGTACCGTTCTTGCACTCGTTGCCGGAATTATCCTTACTGCCGTTTGCTCGCAGGCGCAGAAACCCAGCCAGCGCCTGGAACTCGACCTCGGGGGCGAGACCATTGTGCTGGAGCCCTACGCGCCCAACATTCTGCGCGTCACGCTCAGCCTGCAGCCGGAAGCCGCGCTGGCCGCGCCGGGCTATGGTGTTCTGGCTGCACCTGACGCGACCGGCTGGAGCGCAAGCCAGACCGCGCAGGCCGACGTTTACGGGTCGTCGCGGATGGTCGTCGCTGTGGACCGCGAACGGACTTCAAGGCTGCAGCCAATGCCGACGGTGGCCGACGTTGCCAAATACTTCGACGGCTCCACTCCGGGCGCGCACATCACGTTTCACACAACCGAGGGCACAAAACTGCTTGAGCTTACCGGCTGGGCACAGGACGTCCTCAATCACAAGTCCGGCACGGCCAACGTGGAACACGATCGCCGCCCCACCGACTCGAAACTCTACACCGTGAGCGCGACCTTTGTTTCGCCAGCCGACGAGCACTATTACGGGCTGGGGCAGAATCAAGAGGGTACTCTGGACCATCGCGGACACCCGGTCCATTGCTGGGCAGATTACACGGCTCCGGCCGCCCCGAGTTTTTGCGTGCCGTTGCTGATCACCAACAAGGGCTATGGTCTCTTGTGGGACAACCCCTCCAAGACCACCATCGAGGCGGGCTTCAACGAGCAGACCCGCTGGACTTCCGAGGCGGGCAACCGTGTCTCCTTCTTCGTGATCACCGGCGGCACCGCGGACGAGGTCTACGCCGGCTACAAACTGCTCACGGGCCCCACGCACATGCTACCCAAAGCGGCTTACGGTTACATCCAATGCAAACAGCGCTATGCCAGCCAGGAGGAATTACTGTCGGTTGCAAAGGGCTATCGCGATCGCCATTTGCCGGCTGACGTATTGGTAGTGGATTGGTTCTACTACACGAAAATGGGCCAGATGGACTTCGATCCGCAGTTCTGGCCTGACCCGTCGGCTATGAACAAGCAGCTTCATGACATGGGCTTCGAAACCATGATCAGCGTCTGGCCGCGCTTTGTGCCCGATGACCGATTCTATGCCGAGTTGCTGAAGAAGGGTTGGTTCATCCACCTCGCCGACGGCACGCCCATCGACGGGTTGCCTTACGACCGCGCTGGTTCCGACATCGACACGACCAACCCCGAGGCCGCCGCGTGGTACTGGAACACGATCCGCGACAACATCATCAGTAAGGGTTTCGACTCCCTTTGGGCTGATGAAACGGAGCCCGATCTGCCCCCCAACGGCGCCTACTTCCACATTGGCCCCGGCACGGAATTCTTCAACGTATATCCACTCTTTCACACGGCGGCCCTCTACAACGGCTTTCGCAAGGACGAGCCGGGTCGGCGCGCGCTGATTCTCTCTCGTGACGCCTACATGGGAGCGCAGCGCAATGGAACCATCTTCTGGTCCTCCGACATCTATCCCACGTGGGATACGCTGAAGCGTCAGATTCCCACCGGGCTGGACGTTGCCGCCTCGGGGATCGCATACTGGTCCAACGACACCGGCGGCTGGCGGTATCTTCCCGTGGAGCACCATCCGGCCCACCCGCCGCTGCTGGACCCGTCCGATGCTCGCGCCAACGTGGGCGGATACGACGACTACCCGGAGCTCTACACCCGCTGGTTCGAGTACGCCACATTCTTGCCCATCTTCCGCACTCACGGCAGCCGTCGAGCGAACGAGGTGTGGTCGTATGGCAAACAGGCCGAGCCGATTCTGGAAAAGTACCTGCGTCTGCGCTACCAACTGATGCCCTACATCTACTCGCTGGGCTACCAAACCTGGCTGACCGGCGCACCCTACATGCGTGCGCTGTTTATGGACTTCCCGAATGATCCAAAGGTCTCCGACTTGCGCGACGAGTACATGTTTGGACCGGCCTTCCTCGTTGCGCCGGTCACCGAACAGGGCGCGACCAGCCGCGAGGTCTATCTGCCGGCCGGAACCGATTGGTACAACTTCTGGACCAACGAGCGCGTGAAGGGCGGCCAGACGATGATTGTCGCTACTCCTATCGACACCGTTCCCCTGTTCGTCCGTGCCGGCTCGATCATTCCGCTGGGAGCTCCCGTCGAAAACACTCATCAACCGCAGGCTATAGCGCAGGTGAGCATCTATCCCGGCACCGACGGCAGCTTCACGCTCTTCTCCGACGACGGTACGACTTATGCTTATGAGAAAGGCGCGGGCTCCCTTACCCAGCTCCATTGGGACGACACAAAGCAGATGCTGACGCACGAAGGAGCTGCTAGCTGGAGCGAACCTGACAGCGCAATCGTCAAAATTGCCGGACATTGATTTGAGCCATGGACCACTGATTTCGGCTTTTGATGATTCGCCGGACTCAACTCGAAATCGAGAGCAACATGAACAAGATCTATCCCAATGCACCGGCAGCCCTTGCGGGTCTCGTAGAAGATGGGATGACGCTGGCGGTGGGCGGATTTGGCCTGTGCGGCATCCCGGAGAATCTCATTCTTGCCCTGCGCGATACAGGCAAGAAGAACCTGGTAGTGGTCAGCAACAACGCCGGCGTAGACGATTGGGGACTGGGCCCGCTTTTGTTTACCCGCCAGATTCGCAAAATGGTGTCCAGTTACGTCGGCGAGAATACCGAGTTCGAGCGGCAGTATCTGGCCGGTGAGTTAGAGGTCGAATTCTGTCCGCAGGGCACTCTTGCGGAACGTATGCGTGCAGGCGGCGCCGGCATTCCCGGCTTTTACACGCGCACTGGCGTCGGCACTCAGGTGGCTGAGGGCAAGAATCAACGCGAGTTCGACGGAAAAACATACATACTCGAGCTCGGCATCAAAGCAGACGTTTCGTTGGTGAAGGCATGGAAGGGCGATGCCGCAGGCAATCTCGTCTATCGCAAGACGGCGCGCAACTTCAACCCGCTTGTGGCTACGTGCGGAAAGATCGCAATCGCCGAGGTCGAGGAACTGGTTTCAGTCGGCGAGATCGATCCTGATCTCGTGCACACGCCCGGCATTTATATCGACCGCATCGTTCATTCTCCAAATCAGCAGAAGCGCATCGAACAGAGAATTACGCGGGGGGTGGCATAATGCCCTGGACTCGCAAGCAAATGGCGCAACGAGCTGCGCAGGAACTGCGCGATGGCTTCTATGTCAATCTCGGCATCGGGATGCCGACGATGGTCGCCGGGTGCATTCCGTCCGGAGTGAATGTGACCCTGCAGTCGGAAAATGGTTTGCTCGGGATCGGCGACTTCCCCCTCGACAGCGAAGTCGATGCAGACCTGATCAATGCCGGAAAGCAGACCGTCACCGCCATCCCGGGCGCCAGCTATTTTTCCAGCGCCGACTCCTTCGCTATGATCCGCGGCGGCCACATCGACCTCGCCATTCTCGGCGCTATGCAGGTGTCGCAGTATGGCGATCTGGCCAATTGGATGATCCCCGGGCAGATGATCAAGGGGATGGGCGGCGCAATGGATCTCGTCGCCGGCGTTCAGCGCGTCATCGTTCTCATGGAGCACACTGCGAAATCCGGAAAGCCAAAGATTCTCAAATCGTGCACGCTTCCCCTTACTGGAACACGAGTCGTGAACCGCATCATCACGGATCTTGGTGTGCTCGACGTATCCGGTAATGGCCTTCAGCTCGTCGAACTGGCCCCCGAGGTTTCGATGGAAGAGCTGCAGGCAAAGACAGAGGCTACGATTTGTGTGGCCGGGGAGAAAGTGTCTTGAAGACCGTCATTGTTGCAGCAAAGCGCACGCCGATCGGAACCTTTCTGGGATCCTTTGCCGGGTTCTCCGCCGTTGACCTGGGTGTAGCCGTCACCAAAGCAGTCATTAGCAACCTGCCTCACACTGACGTTGCCGATGTTGTTGTCGGCAACGTGTTGCAGGCCGCCCTGGGCATGAATGTGGCGGCAGATCGCCGTTCATGCCGGGTTGCCGAACGATATTCCCGGCCAGACCGTCAATCGCGTTTGCGGTAGCGGCTTGCAGGCAGTCGTTTCCGCGGCGCAGGCTTTGAAGGCGGGCGAAGGTAAGGTCCATCTGGCGGGCGGAACGGAAAACATGTCCATGGCGCCATACCTCCTGCTCAGGGCGCGCTCCGGCTACCGATACGGAAATGGCGAGTTGGTCGATGCCGCCCAGAAAGACGGCCTTACCGATGCGTTCCACAACTGTGCCATGGGCGTCACCGCCGAAAACATAGCCTCCGCCTGGAAGATAACCCGCGAAGAACAGGACGCATTTGCGGTGGAAAGCCAGCGTTTGTTACGGCGGTCGATCCGCTTGATCTCTTTCATCCCGCTGAGGTCGACAATCACGCTCCCCGGCCGGCACGGAACTGTGTCCCCGTGAAAGTGAGGGGCCCCGCTGCTGACGGGCACGAGTGCGGCTGGGCGAGCGAAGGATGGGATCGAAAAGATCGATTGCGAGGGCGGTTTTTGGTGCGGGCGCTTGAAGCGCGGTAAATCAAGGCAAATGTTCGCAATAATGGTGCGTGAACCCCCTCAAATGTTCGCTTAAATGGTTAGCTTTGGGCCCCAAACCTAACCCTGAGAGGTTGCACTTTTCGGGGACATGCACCGAGAAAAGTTGTGTTTTAGAAGATTTGTAACCTAGAAAAGTTAGCTTTTGAGGGTGACACGCACCGAGAAAAGTTAGGAAATGCATTTCGATGTTTGCCGGGCGAGCAAGGCCCGCATCGATTACGGCGCGGGCCGTGCTCGCATTCGGCTCATTAACGACCGTGCTCGCCGTTTCCACCACCGAAGAGATCCGACATCACCTGGACATTCGAGTCGCACGCGTGGTTGAGACAACGCAGTCTGAAACCTGCCTCGAGCGATTTCAGGATCGAGTAGCTATCGTAGTAGTTCTGGCTTTGAATGCCGGGGCGGTTGTCATAGCTTGTCTGGACGGCGAGAACGACCCGATTCTGGTTTTGCGGCGGATACGCTCCAGTGAGCAGCGTCGTGCTGCCGCTATAGTCGTTCTCGTCCCAGACGATCACGATCGCGCTGCGGCTTGAGCACCAAACTGGAGAGGCGTGAATGGCCTCCACCAGCCGTTCGATCGTCAGGTCTCCCTGCTGACTCAGTCCGGGATTCAATCCAACCGTAGTGCCGTAGGTGTAGCCGGTGTTGTTGACTCCATAGTCGAATGCGCAGAACGCGTCGCCATTGCCCCGTCCGTGCTGGTCGTCGCACTGATTCGGCGCGATGAAAGCCAGACTCGGCACATTCTCGGTAGCGAGATCGGCGTAAAGGCCGCCCGGCCCGTCGAAGCCGACGACATTTGCCAGACTATTGTCCCGGTCGTCTCCGTCCTGCACATTCTTGAAGTACGCGAACGGATTGTGCTTCACGGCGTAGAGCTGCACGACGCTGGAAGTGGTAAGCGGCGCCAGGTTGGTGAAATCCGTGAGATTGGTCGCCGTGCCGTTGCTGTAGTTCACGCCGAAAACCGGCCCGATCGGTAAGCTTTCCTGGTATGACTTCCAGGTCAATCCGGCCGCGTCGAGCTGGTCGCCGATGGTTTCTCCAACCGTGGGCGCGGCGGGAATCGACTTGACGCCGTCGAGATCGGCCAGTGCCACGAAGGGACCTGAAATCTCATTCCATGTATCCACGGCCGGGGTTTCCGCGTCGGCGCCGCTGCCGGAGATGGGGCAAATCTTCCCGGTATCGACTGGAACCGGCGCGTTGCCGCCGCCGTTATCGGCGTTCACCACTCCCGTCTCGATATTCGGGCTGCACGATGTGCTGCCCCAGTCCGGAGCATTGTCACTGCGGATGCCGAAGTTCGAGCCGCCCACGATTTCCAGATAGTTGGTCAGGCTCGGATGCCCGATGGCGAAGTAGTTCGTTGCCAGGTTGACCTGCTTGTTTGCAATCAGGCCGTTCAAATACGGATCGTTTGGATTGCCCACCACCTGTTGGTAACCGTGGTTTTCCATCATGATGAGGAAAACATGATCAAGATGCGGGATCCCTTTTGGTGCGGCGTCTTGCTGCGCGAAAGCGACCGTTGACACGATGCCAGCGGCGAGACACAACGATGCGAGTCTTCTGAACATGGGAGATGACCTTTCAAAGGATCAGGATTTGGGGAAAGTCAATCGCCGAACGTCGTGACCACGACAGCCTCAGTGTCGGAACGATGGGTTAACCAGTCATTAATACACGGCAAATAAATTGAGAAACGCAGACACCTCAAGGGAGCTGGATTGCGAATCCGCTCCAGCGCCGACTCAAACAGATCGCGGCTCACGGCGTCGCCCTGGGTTGCGCGCCGGCGATAACAACTGAATGGGCCAAAGTGCAACTGACGGGTCCGCCGATAGCGGCGAAGACCGGAGGGCATGTGACCACAGGCATGCGCCGGTTTTTTGGGAGACGTGCGGTGCGAACGTTGGTGCTTCCCGGGTTCCAAAATCGGGACCACGGGGCACCCGCTGTGGTGGTGAATTTGCATTCTCAGGATCGGGGTCACCCGCTCGGTCTTTTGGGAGACGTATGGTGCGAACGTTGGTGCTTCCCGGGTCCCAAAATCGGGACCACGGGGCACCCCCTTTGGTGGTAAGTTTGCATTCCCAGGGTCCGGGCCACCCGCCCAACTCGTCAGTTATAGAAAAGGAAGATTATTCACTTCAAAAAAGTTTGCGGAGGGTATTAAATGTACCCTAAGCCGCACACTAAAGTATTTCCTTCACCAAAGAAGCGGCTTGCGCTCAGGAGCAAAGCCGTGACTATTGGAATTGGATTTAGGTGCCGGGATGGGATTGTTTTGGCTGCTGACCAGCAAGTGACGTGGGAGGATAGCCACAAGGCTTATGAATGCAAATTTCGCTGTCACTTCTCTGATGGGTGGAATGTGGCGTTCACCTATGCCGGAAGCCCGGTTTTATGGAAGAGCTTCAACGATAAATTTGGAGAAGCTATGAATCTCCTTCGTGAGCCTCCAACTATGAGGGTTATCCGAGATATGGTCGAAACTATTCTCGGACTTTTCGATGAACTTAAAGACGATCCCGCGCGCTTGAATCTTCTTTGTGCTGTGATCGTTACTGGCGAAGATCATGCATTATTACGAACCGAAGGATATGTGATCCACAGCGTTAGGGATTATGAATATGTGGGCTATGGCGATTCATCTCTTTTGAGATTTCTGGGGCCACTCATTACCGCTTCACCTCCTGTCGCCACAGCGGATCAGGCGGGACGTATAGTTCGCCAGGCTGTGATGATGGCGACCTATTTAGTAATGAAGGCAAAGACCTACATAGACGGATGCGGTGGGGATACCGATGTGCTTGTGGTGCGACCCGATGGTTCCCTGACTCTTTGGAGTTCTCCAGAAATCTACAAAATAGAGCAAATGATGCTGATGTTGGAGCATCATATGGAGCACGTCGCGGCCCACTTCTTTGACAGAAGGTTTTCAGACGATCAACTTGCCAAGACTCTGGAATTTATGGTTTCACGCCTCAAGAGCGATCACATTGAATTCCAGGTGCCAGTCGATTAGGTTCACGCTGTGAGTTTCTCAAACGTCAGAGGATCGGCAGTAACCATATGCCACAGGGTATCGAGAAACAGCGTTTTAGAGTCGCGGCGATTGAAGCGGAAGGTCATTTCCTCAAGGTAGGCCGGAAGATGCTTTGCAGACACCTTATGCCACGAGGAGGGTGCCCCGGGTCTCGCTTTTGAGACCCGGGAATGCACGATCTCCGTATGCCGGTAATCGGCCTCACCGCTCTTTCTTATCTGCCGACTTCTCGGCGGGTAAATGCCCGCCATGTTCCCGCTTCCACCCGGTCCAGAACGATTCAATCTCCACTGCTCCCGCGCAGCCCGTGGCATAGTGTCGGAAACTGGACCACGCCCAATCTTCCGGCTTGGCCACCAGGCCTCGCGCCACCGGATTGCGATGCAGGTACTTCAATTTCTCTGTCTCCTTTTTCGCCGTCCACACGTTGAAGTCATAGTACCGGGCCTGCCAGAAGGGGCGCTCCCGCCGCCGTACCGAAATCGAGAGCTTGAGCGCCTGAATGGCTTTGGCGAGGCTTCCCTGCGGCGGCTCGTTGACCAGCAGATGAACGTGCTCCGGCATGACGACATAACCGATGACGGCCCACTCGTATCTTTTGCGGATCCGCTCGAGCGCCGACTCAAACAGATCGCGGCTGACGGCGTCGGCCAGGTAAGCGCGCCGGCGATAACAACTGAACGTGACAAAGTGCAGCTGGCGGGTGTGCTGATAGCGGCGAAGACCGGAGGGCATGTGACCACAGCATACGCCGGTTCTTTGGGAGACGTGTGGTGTGAACGTTGGTGCTTCCCGGGTCCCAAAATCGGGACCACGGGGCACCCCCTGTCGTGGTGAGTTTGCATTCTCAGGATCCGGGCCAGACGCCCGGTTTTGCGGAGACGTGTGGTGCGAACGTTGGTGCTTCCCGGGTCCCAAAATCGGGACCACGGGGCACCCCCTGTCGTGGTGAGTTTGCATTCTCAGGATCCGGGCCGCCCGCCACACATTGCAACTGGGCGCGTCCCCCATGTCGTACATCTCGCGCATGGCGTCCGCCGCATGGTAAAGGCCGCGGTCCTCGAGGCTCTTCCCGTGCATTTGGCCGGCCGGCGACGCCGGGTATGGCGGAGCTTCGGTGATCCGCCGCGGCGCACTGCTGCCCGGCCCGGCTTGCGGCTCCGGGGCGATTCCGCCGCTCGAAGGACCGTCAGAATTGAGGGGCCGTGGCCGGCAGCGCCGCGGATTGAATGCCTTCACACTGCGAGTTGTTGACATTCAGGTTCCCTTGACCGTCGAGCGTCACCGTCCACACAGAGTCGTAGTCGTTGTCGGGCCAGGCGAGCGCTGCAGGTGCGCCGCCCTGCGGAAAATAGCTTGAGATCAGCGCATTCACCGTCAGCGGAATCCGGAGGTGCTCCCACGCCAGCAATACGCTCGAATTGGAGAATCTGCCGCCGTTGAAGAAAAAGTTGCTGGTTGATTGGCCCGAGTTCCAATCGAAGCCCCCGGCCAGTCGAAAGGGCAAGTTATTGGCGATTGCGTAGGGTTCAACGGTCAGGGAAGGCCTGACATACGACCAGGTGGAAACTCCCGAGGCGCTCTGTGAGCCCTGGATAGGCGTAGCGGGGTCGACCGAATAGACCTGGGTGGGATGAATCTTGCCCAGCAGCGCGCTGGGGAGAGCCAACGCGCGCCATTGCCCCGTGCCGACATAGTTGCCGTCGTCAAAATCACCTTGCGGATGCGCCTCTGCGTGCCGAATGATATACAAAGTTTGGTTGGTGTTGGTTCCCGCCGGAATTACGGCTCCGCCAAAACCGCCGGTCAACGTGATGTTGAAGGGCGTCTGCTGCGTGCATGCGCCGGCCGGAACCTGCGGCAGCGCAGGGTAGGCTGAAGACGGGTTCGCATTGCTGTTATATGTCACCAGGCTAGCGCTTCCCGACGGCGTGATCGAAAGAAGATAAATCGTATTGGCGCCCTGATAACTCGCCGGTAGAGCCAGGTTATAACCCTTGAGTTGATTGATCCGTGCCAAGAGGCTGTAGGTGGTCTCCCACGGCGCTGAAAAGACATACGAGCCCGAGACGTTTGCCGCAATGATGGCGCTTACCAGGGCTTCGTTGTCGCCGCCCTGGTCGGAGAAATCCAGGCCCTGGCAATTCGCGCAGGAATTCGAAGGGGTAGAGGCATTGAGCGGGTAGCCGGTGGTTGTATATGGACTGCCGTACCCAGGGTAGATGGTGGACATGGTGACCGGGGTGAGAAGGGCGAACTGCTGAACGGTCTCAGCAGCCGCCATGTCGGGGTAATTGCTCGCGGTTTGCAAATGGGTCATCGGTGAAAGCACATAGATTCCGTTTACCCGGGTCTGCCCCACGAACTGATGCAGGTACGTGGCCGTGAGGAGCGACCGCTCGAGACCCTGGCTGGTGAGGTTTGCCGTGTAGGGATTCACATCCCCGGAAGATTGGTAAGGCAAATCGTCACTTACCACGAAGATCAGGTTGATCTGCGCGCTCTGCTGTTGCTGCTGCGGCCCCAAAAAGTGATAGAGCGCAAACAACACTACCGCGCCAACGACCACGGCCCAGACCTTGTTCTGCGTTTGCATTCCCGCGGGTGGCATCGCCGCTACAGGAACCATCCCCGCTGGAGGAAAATATTGCGGAGGCGTCACCGGCGGTGTCGCTGGAGGAGCCGCTGCCGGCGCCGTTGCCGGCGCGCCGCCTGCCTTCGCCATCTGGCCGGCTCCGCACTTGGAGCAAAAGCGCTCGTCGCTCGCTAACTGGTTCCCACAACTGCCGCAGAATGCCATGCACTTACCTTGTTCTTTCCTCAACGAACATTCAGCTCATCGTTGCGTCACTCCCGAAACATGACGGCCCTTTGCGTTCTTATCCGGCTGCGGTGGCTGAGGCAGCGCATGATTCACAACCACTTGACTTGGCGTTAGGGCTCCGGCTTTTTTTGAGGCGCCGACGGGCCGCGGACGCTCGGGCCCAGCAGAAGAAGGTGGATTGCCCGCGTTGGACTCTTCCTCATCGCGAACTCCGAGGAAAGAAACAGAACAAATGAAGGGGGACCTTGATGAGTAGAATAGCACGGGGCTGAATAGCAAGTCAGAGATCCGATCCCAGCTGAAAAAACGAAGGGGGGCGCCTCCTGCAGCGGCGGGCTGCCAGCGCTGGGACTCCTACCCAGGCTGAGCCAGCCGCCCGCGGCAGGCGGGCGGCGGACCACCCCGGTCACTTTACGGGAAAACACCGCTTACGCAAATCAAATACTGGGTGTTGTCAGGGGCGCCGTTTCCCGCCAACGGGACGCCGGACAGTTGGCAGGAGCGCTCCTTCTGGCCTGATTCCTGCTGGAACCGGATTCAATAGCTCAGTCGTTCCTCGAAATGATGGACAGATCGACGCGACCCGCCGCCCTCACAACCGCCGAGGGACAAATTTGGTCTTGCCAAACCAGCTATCAGCGGTAAACTTGTGGCAAATCGCAGCAAAGGAAATTCCAGTTTATTAGAGAGGGCCTCATGAGAGATTGTGTGCCGATACAATTTCGCCGAGTCTCATCGCTCCTACTCAAGTTGATGATTCTCTTTGCACTCGCCAGTCCCTATGCCCTGGCCAGGGCGGGCGGAGGAGGGAACGGTGGAGGCGGACTACTGCTCACCCTGATCCTATTGCCGTTTGCGATCGCATATGCCTTGTATATGAATCATAGGATTAACAAGAAAAAGAAAGCAACGGAACGGCTGCTGAATACCCTCTCGCAGGACGACCCTGCATGGAAGGAGGCAGACCTCGAGGCTCACACGCGACAAACCTTTCTCCAAATTGAAGTGGCGTGGTGCAAGCAAGACCTCGCACAGCTCGAGAGCCTTCTGCATCCTCAACTGTTCTCAGAATGGAAAGCGCAAATTGAACTCATGCAATCCAATGGTGAGCGGAACGTCATGGAAAACCTCAGGATCGAGAATGTGAGGCTCGTGGAGGCGGAGAATTATCGAGACAAAGAGGAAGATATTTATACGGCTTGCATTGATGCCAAGGCCGCGGATTATACGATTGGCGCGAACGGGGAAATCGTCAGCTCCAATACGGGGAGCCAGCGCAAAAAGGCAAATAAAGAAAAGTCTGAGGAAGGATTTCGCGAGTTTTGGACCTATGAGCGACACGACGAAAAATGGCTCTTGCTGAGGGTCGACCAATGGGATGACTGGAAGAAATCGGTCGATGCGGAACTCGTTGACGAGAAATAGCAGCAAAACATACCATTGCGCGCTCTTCAGTCGATTTCTCAACTTCAACGTCGCTCATGAGTAACACACGCAAATGACTGACAGCGCGCAGCCCTGGGAATAGATAGGTCCTGATCAACGCCGCAGGGTCCGGAGATGCTCCATCCGACTTCAGCTACCCGAAGACAGGCGCAGTGCCGACGGTTACTCCTACCGGACCGCCTTAGCTTCACTGGGTCTCTGACCGTGTGATTTCGTACCTGTCGATTGCCAATCCCGGGTCCCAAAATGGGGATCACGGGGCACCCCTTGTCGCGGTGAGTTTGCATTCTCAGGATCCGGGCCACCCGGCCGATGGCTTATCATTGGACTCGAACATGACAAAGAAGGAAATGCAGCCAAAGACGCAGAAGGAGGTGGGGGCGTATTACACCTTCGAGAGAATTGCTTCCTCTCTCGTCTCTTGGGCTGTCCATTCTCCTCACGACCGCATATTGGATCCATCTTGCGGAGATGGCCGCTTCATTGCTGGACATCGCAACAGCGTCGGTATCGAGCAGGAAAAGACCGCGGCTGCAATCGCGATTGACCGAGCACCGTGGGCACTGGTACATGAAGGCGATTTCTTTTCATGGGCTTCGAATACCACCGAACGTTTTGACTGCGCCGCAGGAAACCCGCCATTCATTCGATATCAGCTATTCAATGGCGAAGTGAGAGAGCAGGCATTAGCCCTCTGCAAAGCGATTGGTGCCGACTTTTCGGGCCTGGCTTCATCTTGGGCGCCATTCCTTGTTGCAACGGCGAGTCTCCTGAAACGCGGTGGCCGCATGGCATTTGTTGTTCCCGCCGAATTGGGACATGCGCCTTACGCTGCTCCTTTGCTCGAATACCTGATTGAAAATTTTGGGAGAGTCAAGATCATCGCTGTAAAAGATCGGCTCTTCCCGGAGCTCTCGGAGGATTGCTGGCTGCTTTATGCCGAGGAGTTTGGGAGTCGGGCGGCGGGGATCGATCTGACCATTCTGGAGAAGTTTGTTCCGGCCGATTGCCCACCTAGAACCTCGATTAGGGTTTCCATTGCTGAATGGCGAGATGTATGGAACCGTCGCTTGCGCCCCTATTTGCTTCCAAATCCCGCGCGCGAGCTATACAGGGTTGCTGCGGAATCGCCGGGATCCCGTCGATTCGGCGATATTGCGTCGATAGGCATTGGTTACGTGAGCGGGGCAAATGATTTTTTTCATCTTCGTGCTTCAGAAATACGCAGATGGGGCATTCCTTTGAATCTTCTCCATCCCACCGTGCGCAACGCTCGGGCCCTACCTCCGGACAGCGTAACCATGGCAACCGTAGAGAGATGGAAGAAAGCGGATGATCCCATCTTTCTGCTTCGTCTTTCGAAGACTATCGATTTGCCGCGCGAGGTCAAGAACTACCTTGATACCGAAGAAGGTAGGGAGGCTCGCAAGTCCTATAAGTGCCGTGTTCGCGATCCTTGGTATTCGGTCCCCGACGTTCAGGTTCCGGACTACTTCCTCTCCTACATGTCTGGGCTCTCGCCCAGCTTAGTGCGCAACGCTGCGAAATGTACATGTACGAACTCCGTGCACAGCGTGCGCATCAGCGATCGGTCGGCAGAGCCGAGTCTGTTGCAAACGTGGAAGACACCTTTTGTGCAGCTCAGCTGCGAGCTTGAAGGACATCCATTAGGTGGTGGAATGCTGAAACTTGAGCCACGAGAAGCAACCCGGGTGCTCCTGCCAGCAGCCTCTTTGCAAAGACAACTCGAATCTGCGGAGATTGAAGGAGCTCTGTCGACTATGCGTAGTTGGAGGCATTACAAGTGACTGATATTGATTCTCCAGAAAAAAGAAAAAAAGGGTTTGCCAATGGATCAACGAGTCCACTGCACTCAAGAGCTTTGCTCAATTCACGGGCTCAACCACGAGCCAAGAGCACATTAAGCCCTTGCATTGGTCTGTCGCTTGTCGCCTTGTTTTGGAGGGCGGATTTCATCCAGACGAGATCACACCGCACCCCCCATTTGCTGTTCGGAAGAAGGCTGGTATTTTCAGACTTATCTATGACGCCGCCGTTGCTACGGGATCTGAAGCGACGGTACTCGGCGGTCTCAAAACCAAGAACGTGGATGTTGTCGTGACGAAACCAGGCATCGGTCCGGTTTTGGCTGTCTCATGCAAGGGGATTACGGGTGCATTCCGAAATCTCACAAATCGCATGGAGGAGACGATAGGAGAGTGCACAAATCTTCATATAACCTACCCTGCCATGGTCTTCGGTTATCTTTTCGCTGTTCGCGCCAATCGGCAGATCGAATCAGCCGTTTCAGAAACTCGGGCTGAGAACGCGACCCCGGCAGTCACGCTCAAGGCAAATGACATCGCGATTTTGAAAGGTGGAGATCCAGTTGAGACAATCATTCGATTTCACTCAGCATTGCGAGATCTAACAGGACGGCGAGGAATTAGAAATGATGTGAGTAGATATGAAGCCGCCAGTTTAGTTATGGTCGAGATGGGAGATAACCCAGGCGCTATGTCCCCAAGTTTTCCCGCCGAAGATAGCCCGCTCCGATTCGAGCAGTTCTTCAAAATGCTCTATTTGCGCTACGAAGAGCGCTATGTTTACAGTGCACCTGACTTGAATAGTGTCACCAGCCGAATTCTGTGGTCCGAGGACTCGCCCATTTTGAAGGACAAACGCTGCAAGACTCTTGATTATGAGGTGCGCCTTGCTGCGGACTAGAGCATTTCTCCTATTGCTGTAGAGCATTGAATGGGAGCCTGAACCAAGCTTTTGCATCCTCGGCAGTGAGAAGCGGCAGCAGTTGGGCGATAGCCTGATCGAGGGCGTCTTTAGTCCG
>Ga0182027_10002377_pt1 | contig 30638 bp, 27 predicted proteins | sample 712E1DmetaG_FD_121300 | JGI IMG/M metagenome (GOLD analysis project Ga0182027, IMG submission 121300) | Permafrost microbial communities from Stordalen Mire, Sweden - 712E1D metaG (Illumina Assembly) | ecosystem: Environmental > Terrestrial > Soil > Wetlands > Permafrost | place: Sweden...
AGGTTTTGGCGCGACATTTTTATCAACAACTCCATGGCCCGATAGGGAATATAGGGCAATCGATAATCCCGCGGCGAACAAAGCGACTCATAAATATCTGCAATTTGGACGATTTTCGCGAACCTATGGATAAAGCGGCCCGCGCGTTGTTTTGGGTATCCTTTGGCGTTTTCTCGCTCATGCGTTTGATACGCCACGAACTTGGCGGTTTCGGGTATTCGCGAAACTTTTTCAAGAATATGCAGCCCTAAAATCGCGTGCTTTTGCACTTCAAACCATTCGTCTTTCGACAAGCGTCCCTTTTTAAACCTAATTTCATCCGGGACCAGAAGCATGCCAACGTCATGCACGAGAGCACCGATGCCGATTTCATAAATTTGCTTTTCGCTGTAATTCGACGCAGCGGCGATATTTATGGCTAGCAGGCAGACATTGAGCGTGTGGTGATAAAGATATTCGCCTTCCCAGGCCTTTGTATTGGTGATGTTGATAAGAATGCTTTTATCGGTAAGGTATGTTTTAATGAACCGGTTGACCACGGTGCGAATTGACGCTTCATCAACGCCTTTTCCTTCCACCAAGGAATTCAGGATCGTCTTGACGTCGGCGATGGCCCCGGCATAAGATGTGTTCACTTCGCTGACATAGGCGGGAGTGCGCTGCGAAACGGCAATTTGCGTGGCCTGTTGCTTGAGCGCCGGGCCCACGGGCCGGTCGGGGGAAGCGCCCTCATCGAGCTTTTTGTCAAGTTCCAGGGCCTTGGGGCTTTTAATGAGCTGAAGCGCGCCCTCTTCTCCCGCTTTAAGGCCTTTGAGCTCGGGCGGAAGCGTTATGTCGGGCTTGGTGGCTTTTCGGGTGACCTTGGGGCCCGCCGCTTCGTTGAATTGGAGTTCGTCGAGTTCGGCGAATTCCTTGGAGAGTATCTGATGTATTTCTTCTTCTTCCTCAAAGGCCTTTATGTACATTTCGAAAATGTTACGGCGAGTCAAGGCGTCGATATGTTGCTTAGAAATCGTCGAGCCTTTGGCGATGAGCAGATCGCCGGAATCGGTATAGTAATTTCCCTCGGCGACGGAATCGGGGACGATTGAGGAAACGGATATTTTTTTCATGGCCTTCCACACCTCTCCACCCGCGATGGACCGCGCGGCTTATTTCCTGCCTTCGGAAACCACTGCCTTCGGCAGTGGAGCAGGATGGTTCGTCAAGGCAAAAATGCCTTCTTGCTTTCCGCGGCTTCCAGCCGCATAAATCAAGCCACCACCTTAGGTGGTGGTACTTGACTTTTTCGGCGCCGGGGTTGACATCTCGGATTTTTTCCCAGGAGCCGCGGCTTGTCAGGGCGTATCTCCCGCCGAGTTTGGCGGGTTTTCGTTTGTTTTGCCCGTTATGTCCGCGACGCCGGGAACCTTTTTTAAGTCAACGGTTTTTTCCTCCGACCCCTCTTTAATATCGTTTTTTTTCATGGGCTCCGGGGCATTTTCTTTTTGTGTATCGTTTCCGTGAAGGACACGCACGGCCTTTCCCTCGACAATACTTGAAAGGTTCGCGTCGAGATGACGGACGTCGAATGATTTTGAGAAAAAGGAAACGGCGCTTAACTCCTCTTTTTGCGCGAGATGCTCGGATTTCTCATCGACGAAAACCAACAGGGGCGCGCAGTCGGGGGCTTTTCCGGGCTCAGGGGGCCGGTCGGAAAGCTTGGCGAGCCGGCTGAATTGACTAATGGTTTCGACCGTCGCGGATTCGTCGGCCCATAAAACGACGCAGTACATGGTTCCGCCGTAATTTTTCAATGCGTCAAGACGGACCATGGGCGTCGCGCCGTACCCTTCTTTTTGCAAATAGGTGAGCGGGGGCACGAATATGCTTTTACCGGGATTTGCCACGCCGAGTTTGATCTTTTCCGCGTCCGGATCGGGCGCGCTTTTTTTATTGTCGAGTTTTAAAAATTGGCCGTAGAGCTTCATTTGGTTTGAAATATCGTCGAGCACGCCCGCGGTAAAACCCGCGGGCATTTTTACCGCCTCGAAGGCCCAATTGTCGATAGGCGTAATGAATTGGTCGCACTCCCTTCCCAGCGACGCCGTTTTCGCCAGGATGTCGCTCATGCCCACGCAGAGCGCGATTTTTTTACTCGGCGTATCGAGATTGTTTTGATACTCCGAAAACCGGTATTGATGGACGATGCCGTCGGAAATCGATTCGGGAAGCTTCCATTTTGTAAACAATTCGGCGAGCATGTCGTTGTGGGTCACGCCGAGGAGCGATTTTTCGCAGGTAATGAAACGGTTGCCGGTATCGACGGTTTTCTCGAGCACCTTTGAAAAAACCGAGGGGAAAAACTCGTCCAGAAGCAGGATGCCGAAATCGTGAAGAATACCCGCCAGAAAGGCCTCCTCGGCGCTTAAGGTCCCCATTTGCTTGGCCAGTCGCTCTGAAATGATGCCGCAGACCAGCGAGTGGTACCAGAAATCCGTCCGGTCGAAACCGAGATTTTTATTTTGGTCGCTAAAAAGCGTCATGACCGACATGCTCATGACCAATCGCTTGGTTTCCCTGAAACCGACCCGTATAATGGCGTCTTTTACCGATGCGATACGGCGATTAAGGCTGGCGAACAGCACGGAATTCGATATTTTAAGCAGTTGCGCGGAAATGACCGGATCGGCCTGTATGACTTTCGCAAGATCGCCGGCGGCCGATTTCTCGCTTTCCGCGAGCTGAAGCACTTTTGCCACCGTAAAGGGAAAAGCCATGAGCCCGCTGACGTATTCGACCATGATTTCGATTTTCTTGGATCCGAGCGTCTCTTTGCTTAAGAGCAAGGCGACATCTTTTTCCTTGTCGTTTGCCGGGCTTTTTTGCGTGCCGATTTCCTTATTTTGCTTTTTTAAATTCAAGGCAATGATTTCCAGCAAAACGGAAAACTTGAGGGGCCGGTCGATGTATTTAAAAATTCCCTTATTGACAAGGCCCTTTTTAGTGGCCTCGTCGAGCAAGTCTCCATAGCTTATAATGGGAATTTGTTTGGTCTTCTTGTGCCGTTTGACCAATTCCGCGAAATGAAGTTGGGAATGCGCCACCTTGGGCAATTCAAGCAGAAGAATATCGGGAACGAATTGTTGGATTTTAATGAAATTCTGGTATTCGGGAGAGGAAATTTTAACGGAAATGTTTTTTTGTTCGAAGGCTAGCTTGAGAATCTGCGTTTCGCGCTCATGCTCGCTGATGATCATTACAAAAGCCATACGATACGCTCGCAACTATTTTCGTCGAGTGATTGTCAGCACCGTGTATTTTTTAGGCACCTATCTGCCCTCCTACCCGCCGAAGCGATAGCGCAGGCAGGTAGGAAGGTTTAATATGCTAGTTTATTATATGATCCGAGCATAATTTTGGCAAGCCGGAATATGAAATATCTCGCGCATGAATTTTAACGGACAATTGTTTCTTGCCCCCATGGCCGGTATTACGGAAACCGTTTTTCGGGGAATTTGCAAGCGCAATGGCGCGGATGTCGTCATGTCGGAAATGGCCAGCGCCGAAGGCTTATTTCACCATGCGAAAAACACTTCGGGCTTGCTTGAATTCTCGGCGCCGCAGAGGCCCTTCGGCATCCAGTTGTTTGGAGCGAATGCCGACCACTTGGCTTATGCGGCCGCCTATGTAGAAGAGCATTTTAGCCCCGATTTTATTGACCTCAATAGCGGCTGCCCTGTTCCCAAAGTGGTAAAGAAAAACGGCGGCTGCGCGCTTATGCGAAATGCGCCGCTCTTTAAAAATATAATTACACGCATGGCAAAAGCGGTTTCAACGCCGATTACGGTAAAGATTAGAAGCGGATGGACGCTCGATGAACTCGTTGACGTTGAGTTCGCGAAAATGGCCGAGGATTGCGGGGCAAAGGCCGTCATCCTTCATCCGCGCACCAGAAGCATGGGGTTTTCGGGCCACTCGATGTGGGAGAGAATTGCTCTAGTCAAATCGAAGGTAACGGTCCCCGTTATAGGAAGCGGCGACATCTGTTTCCCAAAAGACGCGTTGGACATGCTCGATCAAACAGGGTGTGATTCAATCATGATCGGCCGGGCGGTCCTAGGAAACCCCTGGATTTTTAATCAGGTGAAGGACTATTTTTTTAAAAGATGCTTTGCACCCGTTTCCGCGGCCGAGCGTTTGTCCACGACCGTGGAGCATATCAGGGGTTATTGCGCCGAACATGGCGAAAAACGGGCCATTGGCGAAATGAAAAAACATGTGGGCTGGTATATCAAGGGTTTCCCCGGCGCCGCGGACCTTCGCGGCAAAGTCAACCGGTCGACTTCTATCCGGGAACTTGAAGACGCGGCGAAAGCGGCGTTCGGAGTTTTGTAATTTTGTAATATTGTAAAGACGGCAAGGAGATTTCATGGAGCATGAGGCGCTGGTCGCCATTTTAAAGTCCCTCCACGAACACGAATGTTCGGTTGACGAAGCGATCATAAAATTCAGGGGCATGGCTTTCGACGACCTGGAATTCGCGCGAATCGACCATCATCGCGCGCTTCGAAAAGGGTATCCTGAAGTCATCTTTTGCCAGAACAAAACCGTCAAGCATATCGTCGACATCGCCAAAAACCTGGTCGGTCATCACGAAACGGTTTTCGGCACACGCTCGAGCGAGGAGGCTATTGACGCTCTTGTCAAGGAAGTTCCGGACATTGAAGTGAATCGCGCGGGCCGCTGTTTTTGGAAGAAATCGCCGAGTTGGAAAAAAAAGGACCAGGTCAAGGGAAGCATCGTCATCGCGGCGGCGGGCACCTCGGATTTGCCGGTGGTGGAAGAAGCGCGCTGCACGGTTGAAATCATGGGAAACCCCTGTGTCGTTCTTAACGACGTGGGCGTGGCGGGGATCCATCGGCTTTTTGCGTATAAAAACGAGCTGCAAGACGCCGCTGTGATTATCGCGGTGGCGGGCATGGAAGGCGCGCTGCCGTCGGTCATCGGCGGGCTGGTGTCGTGCCCGGTCATCGGCGTTCCCACGAGCGTGGGCTATGGTTCCCACTTGCACGGCATGGTGCCGCTATTCGCCATGCTCAATTCGTGCGCCTCGGGAATGACCGTGGTCAATATCGACAATGGATTCGGCGCGGGCTTTGCGGCGGTCCTGATGAATACGCTTGCCTAGCCTAACGGAAAGAAAAAGGCATTGTCCCTTTTTAACAAGCGGCAATGCCTTTGCACTTGACAGAAAAGTATTATTTCCCCAGCACTTTCCACTCATCGCGCCGGTTCTTCGCATGGCAGGATTCATCATCGCCGCAATTCGGAAAAGCGGGCCGTTCTTTTCCGTAGGAAGTCGTTTCAAGCCTGTTCGCGTCAATTCCATAGCTCGTTAGGTAGTTTTTGACCGTGCGGGCCCGGTTATCGCCAAGGCCCATGTTGTATTCGGCGGACCCACGTTCGTCGGCGTTACCTTCGATCAAAAACCGCAGGGTCGATTTTTCCTTAAGAAAGGAGGCTATTTTTTCGAGAGATTGGATTGCGTCGGCCGATAGGTCGTATTTATCGTAGTTGAAATAAATCGGCACGAAAATTTCCTTCATTTTCGCGTCGAGATCTTCGACTTTAAAGGAATCCGTAGGCGCGGCGGCCGCGGGGGGAGGCTCGACCTTGGGCGCCGGCGCTTGAGGAGCGGGTTTTGCCTGCGGTTCGATCCTGGTCGCTTTTTTGCCGCATCCGCTGGACAACATAACGACCGCGAACAGGACCGCGCCAAACGTACATATTCTATAAACCATGCAAACCTCCTGGAAAAAGTTATGGATGACTTATTCGATGGTTACCTATTAAATATATTTATTCTCAATGATATCCGCAAACAAACTCTACGCCCCGACGCCTAAGCGGCGTATCGGTAACGCATATCTTTCCTAACCGCGTCGTTTTAGGTCGGTCTTGACTTTTGCCGAAATTATTGAAGCCGAGTCGGGGACCACGATTTGAAGGACCTCGATTGGAGAGACCCACATTTTTCCCGATGAAAACTCGGCCGTGCCTGTGAGGGTCATATAATAGGCGCCGGGCGCCAAAAGGACCAGGGTTTGGCCGTCGGTATAGATTTTGAAATCGACCCGTTTACCCGTGGAGCATTGAATAAAACCGCCCTCATACCGGTAATTCGCGTTGCCCGTGAGGCGCACCACCGAAACGGCGTTGTCGACGGCTTTTTGGATAAGCGCCTGTTGGTTTTCGGGCAGTTCCATGCCGTCGGGGAAAAAAATGCTTTTCCATAACCGCCGATATTCGTCGAGGGTCGCCCGGCTAATTGACAAATCGTAAACATCGTTGACGTGACCGACTTTGCCGTTGCAGCGCTCTACGGCCTGCATCGCGGTCTGAAAAACAGACGACGGGGCGCTTTTTGCGGACAAGAGCCACGACAGATAATCGTCGAGTTGTTGTTTCCAAACATCGGGTTTCGTGGCAATGGCTTGCGTTTTGCTGGGAATGGGATGCACATCGGTGGCCTGGATGAATGCCGCGAGATAATTGGAAAGGGCCTGGGGAAAGCGTTCGGCGTTTTCGTCTTTAACGGCCTGGTTGAAAGGGTCCGGTGATTTTGTTGAAAGGACAATACAAATCGCCGCCGCCACGCAGGCGATCGCCAGCAAGGAAAAGAGGGCATTTTTCATAGGTAACCTCCCGCAAATGGTCCGGACAAAAACGGTGGGTGGTATTTACCGCTATATTGTATGCCACCTATAATATAGTTTTAGTGTCAAGGGGCCAGCCATGACAAACATTATTGCACGCGGGATGCCGTCGATTGCCGCCGCGTTTTTAATCGCACTGGGCGGTATGTCATGCGCGCCGCGCGGGATCGGTTATTTCGGCCCGGACCCCCAGCGTCTCTTCGACCCCTCGCTGAGCGCACTATGCTTACCCGTAACGGCCGTGCGCGTCGAGAATGTCGACAATACGAAGCTTCGGCCCGATATTCAATTTTCCGATTCTTTTCTTCAAAATGCGGTAAGCGGGCTGATACTGTTTGAAGTTGCGAAGAAATTCAAAATAGGTCGCCTTCCCGCCGGTCCCTTGGATCCAATGGAAAAACCGTCGCGCGCCCGCTATTCGGTCTTGGCCGAAGACACAGCCGATAAACTTTTGGTTTCAAGGCTGATGCTTGAGAGGGCCGCAAAATACGCCGTCGATTTTATCGTGGTCCCATATGCCGTATATGTCAAGCAACGGACGGTCAAACCCGCCTCCTGGCGCGACGACGAAGGTCCTGGATACGATCGGCCGGTCTCCATTACCGCCGTGACAAGCGTTCATCTTCAGATATGGGACAAAAACGGTCGATTGATTTTTGAGCGGATCGGCGAGAGTTCGCGCGGGCAACCGGTTTTGTATTCATGGCTGAAACAAAAAAAACCGGATCGCGACATTGTCACCTTCGCCCGGAGGTTATACGCGCCGCCCCTTTTAAAAGCCCTCTATGCGTCGGTTGTTTCGGCGCTGCCGAAGGAGCGCGACAGGTCGCTTATGCGGCGCGCTCGGCGGCCTCAACGGTTTGGCGAATGAGCGTTGCGATGGTCATGGGCCCAACGCCGCCCGGTACGGGCGTGTATGCGCGGCTAGTGGCCGCCGCGTTTTTAAGGTCCACGTCGCCCACGCCTCCGGGATGGAAACCGGCATCGACGATCACCGCACCCTCTTTGATCCAATCCGCCTTGATGAATTCGGGCTTGCCCACGGCCCCGACCACGATATCCGCGCCGCGTACGATGTCCGGCAAATCCCGTGTGCGCGAATGGCAAATGGTGACCGTTGCATTGGCGCCCAAAAGCATCATGGCAAGGGGTTTTCCTAAAATAGGGCTTCGGCCCACCACTACGGCGCGTTTTCCGGCAAGTTCGATCGCATAGTGATTAAGCAGGGTCATGATCCCGGCGGGCGTGGCGCTACCGAAGGCCTTTTCCCCCATGGACATGCGCCCGAAACCCAGGCAGGTCACGCCGTCGACGTCTTTTTCGAGCGCGATCCGGTCGAAACAAGCGCGTTCGTCAATTTGCCGGGGTACGGGGTGCTGAAGCAATATGCCTTGGACGGCCGGGTCGGCGTTGAGCCGGTCGATGTGGTCGATCAGCTCGGAGGTGGTCGTGGCGTCGGGAAGTTCTATTTTCCTCGAGGTCATACCCACGCGTGAGCAGGCATTGCCTTTCATTTTAACATAGGTGGCCGACGCCGGGTCGGAACCGACCAAAATCGTGGCAAGCGCCGGGACCTTTCCGGTTTTTCGCGTCAGGAGCGCCACGCGCGCCTTAAGGGCCTGTTCCATCGATTTGGCAAGCGTCTTGCCGTCGAGGACCAGCGGTTGTTCGGGCATGGTGCAAATCTCCTATTTGGCGGGTGCGGCCGCCGCGGAGGCTTCGGCCTCTTTTTCCGCTTTTTGCGCTGCCAGCAGCGCCGGTTTCGAAAAGGCGAAAAAGCCGACGGTTTCGTCGCCCGCGGGCTTAAGGTTCCGGTCTTCGTCGACCACGACCAGTTTATACTTTGTTAAGGCGAGGGGCTTGTTTAGAGTGATTTTGTTTCCTTCCAAATCGACAAAGACCTTTATCAATCCCTTTGCTTTTATTTTGGCTTGCGTGGCGTTACTGATCATATACTCCATGCTGTCGACCGCCGCGCTGCGAACGGACCCGGCGCTATCGGTCATGAATCCGCCATTACAATCGACCCGGCCTTTCCTGGTATAGCCGTAAGCTTCGATATACCCGCTTGAAAGCAGCGTCAGATTAAGATCGGTATTGACGGGCATGGAATCTTCGCCAGGAAATTTCCGTTCGAGCGTTGCGGGGTAACTGCCTAAAAAGATTTTCCAGTATACGCTGCTGTCGGCTTTGCCCGCCTGATTGAAAAAGAACAGTTTCTTTTCAAGCAAGGACTTTGCGCTGACGCTTCCCGCGCACAAGCACACCGCGCAGGCCAAAACCACGAGTCTTTTCATATGACCTCCTGAAAAAGAATACGGTAAAAATTCTGGGACAAACAAAAATACCTTTCGTCGGGGGGCCAAACAAAGAGTATTGAACAAACGGATAAAAAAATCACGGGCGTTCGTAGCGCGTAACGTCCACAACCCCCGCTTCCTCAAAGCCTTTTTTCCTGAGCAGGCAACTGTCGCAGACCCCGCAGGCTTGCCCGCTTTCGCCGGGATCGTAGCAACTGTGGGTAAGGGAATAATCGACGCCCAGGCCGTTTCCCATCGCGATGATTTGCGCTTTTGTCAAATGAATGAGCGGGGCGTGGACGGTCAGGCGACGGCCTTCGATTGCCGCTTTCGTGGCAAGGTTGGCCATGGCCTCGAACGCCGCGACATATTCGGGCCTGCAATCGGGGTAGCCCGAATAATCAAGGGCATTGACCCCGATGAAAATGTCGGCGCAGTCAAGGACTTCCGCCCATCCGAGGGCGAAGGACAAAAAAATGGTGTTACGCGCCGGAACATAGGTATTGGGGATTTCGTTTGAACCGGTTTCGAGGATGCGGTTTTTCGGCACGGATAGCGTTGAGGTAAGCGAGCTGCCGCCAAAGGCCGCCAGGTCGACGGCGACGGTCCGGTGCTCGGAAACGCAAAAAAACGCGGCAATGCGCCGCGCCGCTTCGAGCTCGATATGATGGCGTTGGCCATAGGCGAAACTTATGGCGTAGACGTCGAACCCGCGCTCCTTGGCAATAGCGCAGCACGTCGATGAGTCAAGGCCGCCGCTTAAAAGAACGATCGCTTTTTTACGCATCATTTCCCCCGCGTATTATTTCCCCAAATGATTTTATGAAGTTGAAGCCCCATGCGCACCGGTACGTTGGCTTTAATGATCCATTCGGCCAGGTCTTTCGGGGCCAGTATGTCCGTGTTCGGCGAAAAAATGACGATGCAGCGGTTGAGCAATTCGCGCGATTTGACGAAATTAAGGGACCAGGAAAAATCAAAAGAGTCGGAAATAACGAATTTGACCTGGTCGTTTCCACGCAGGGAGTCGATATTTTTCGCGTATAACGTTTGTTCCATGCCGCTTCCGGGACATTTAACATCCATAATACGAACACATGACGCCGGAAGCGCGGAAATGTCCAGGCTGCCGTTGGTTTCCACGAGGACGGTATATCCTTTGTCTATAAATCGGGCGCAGAGGCCCGCCGTGTCGGGCTGAAGAAGCGGTTCGCCGCCGGTAATTTCAATGAGCTTACATCCCAGCGCGAAGGCGCCGGCGGCGCACGACTCGACGGACATTAAAACGCCGGGCGCCCGGGAATAGGTAGTATCGCAATACGAACATCGTAAATTACATCCCGAGAGTCTCACGAAGCCGCAGAGTTCGCCCGCGAAGGTTGATTCGCCCTGAATGCTTTTGAAGATTTCGCAAACGCTGAGCATGGGTCACTCAAAGTAGGCGGCGGTGTTTCCCGGAGTTTCGGACACCTCGATGCGCGCAACAGTGCAGGTTTTAGTATCGATCAGGTCTTCCATTTTTTTGAAAATATAATGGGCAATGTTTTCGGAAGAAGGATTGAGGCTCAGAGGGTCGAAGACCAGGTTCAAATCGGAGTGGTCGAGGTCCTTAATGACCGCGTTCAGGGAATTTTTCAAGGTCTTGAAATCAATGCCGATACCAAGGTCGTTAAGCGCCGTGCATCGGACGATTACCCGCACGCGCCAGTTATGGCCATGAACGTTTTCGCAGGGGCCGTTATAATGTATCAGATGATGCGCCGCCGAAAAATGCGCTTCCGACGATACTTCGAACATACCTAAAAATAAATCAATGCGGATTCCTTCATCACTTATATTTCAATATTATAAGGAATACTTTTGACCCAACTAAGCCACACTCCTACGGCCGTATATCGGATCCTTGACGCAAACCTCAACAGGCTTCGTGAAGCGTTGCGTGTCATCGAAGAGTATTTCCGCTTTTTTCTGTCGGATGAAACCGTTTCAATCGCGTTGAAAAAACTCCGTCATTCGCTCGAGGAAATCGAACAGGGAGCAGGGGCGAAGCGGCTGTTGTCATCACGCGACTGTGGCGCCGATCCGTTTGCAAACGTAAACCGGCCCGAGGAACTCGGCAGGCGCATGCCCCGTGAAGTTGCGTGCGGAAATTTCAAGCGGGGCCAGGAGGCCGCGCGGGTCCTCGAGGAATATTTAAAAATAACCCCGGCCCCGCACTTGTCCGAAAAAGCGAAGGTCATCCGGTTTTCGTTGTACGATCTTGAAAAAACCACCATGGAAAAGGGCCATGAGTAGGAAAAAAGAAGAACAGGGAGATCGCGATCTATCCGAAAACACGGACCGGGGCCACGAGCTGTGGGGTATCGTTTTTTTGTCGCTGGGCCTGCTCGTCCTTATTTCCCTTATTTCAGGGTTCGTCGATAACGCCGAAAACGTTCTCGGCAAATATTTGGGCGCCGACCTTTCTTCGGGACTGGTTTTTCTGTTCGGGCCCGTTGCCGCGGTGAGTTTTCCCTCAGGGATACTTTTCATCGGATGGAAACGGTTGACCGGAGAAAAGCTCCGGCCGGGCGTACTCGTATTTGCCGGGGCGGTGGTCATTGAACTGTGCCTTTTGTTCGGTATAAAAAACCTGCCCGTCGCCGCGGCGGGCAATTTTCATTGCAGCGAAAATTACATCGGCAACGGCCTTACCTACGCGCTCCATTATATTTTCGGTCCGCACCGTTTCGGCCCCTATTTTCTGACCATTGTGGCGCTTATATTGACGCTCTGCGCAGGGCTGAGAGTGCCGCTTACCGGCGCCTCCGATTTGGCAAGAAAATTGGGCGCCTTGTTTGCCGCCGGCCTTAAAGCATTGCTTTCGAAGGCCATGCATTATATCAAGAGTTTGCCCGAAAAAGTGAAGCAAGGTCCCGCTCAAAACGTAAAAATCGCGCAACCTGTTGCCGATGAATCATTGCCGAAGCCTAGTAGCGCGGCCGCCGAGCAGTCTGTTGCCCCGGGCGTTACCGCGATAAAAACCGATACGGTCAAAACGGCCGCGCTTGATCCCATTGAGCTTGAAACCCAAAAGCGTCTTGAGGCGGAGCTTGCCGCGTTCAGGGCAAAAAAGGACGAACCGATCAACATTACGACCATGGCCACCCCCCAAGAGCCCGAAGAAATTGAAGATGAGCCGGTGGTTAGGGAAGAGGACATTCCCGATGAATTCTTGGCCGGGGGATATGCCGGGGGCTCGGTTGCTCTTGAAGGAGAGGCGCCCCTCACGAAAAAACCGAGCGCGGCCTCGAAACCATACCGCATTCCTTCCCAGGAAATTCTTCCCGAACCGCCCGCGGTTGAAACGCTCATCGATAAAAGCCTGATACTTCAAAATTCCGGCACCCTTGAAAAAACCCTGATGAATTTCGGCATCGAAGGCAAGGTTTTTAACGTCAGTTCCGGACCGTTTGTCACCCGTTACGAAATAGAATTGGCGCCCGGCGTCAAGGTCAGCAGGGTGGTAAGTCTCCAAGACGACATTTCCATGGCGGTGGGCGGCCAAAAGATCCGCATCGAAGCCCCAATTCCCGGCAAAGCAGCCATCGGCATCGAACTTCCCAATCCCGAAAAACAAATCGTTTATTTCAAGCATATACTTTTATCGGAGTCGTTCCGTAAATCAAAGGCGCGGCTTCCCATGATCATCGGACAAAACATTTCCGGGATCCCCTACGTGACCGACATCACGAAAATGCCGCATCTGCTCATTGCCGGACAAACGGGATCGGGAAAAAGCGTGTGCATCAATTCCATTATTTGCAGTTTACTTATGACAAAAGCGCCCGAGGAGATGCGGCTTATCCTGGTGGACCCGAAAAAGGTGGAACTCGCCATTTATGAAGGCATTCCCCATTTGCTGTCTCCGGTGGTGACGGAATCCAAGGAAGCGGTCAAGGCCCTGCACTGGGCGACCATGGAAATGGACCGCCGCTACCGTCTGCTCGGGAAAATAGAGGGCACGCGAAATATAGAATCGTTTAATACCAGAATTGCCCAGAAAAAATATAAGGACGGCATACTTTCGGAGGAAGAAAAAAAGCCCCTGCCGTTTATCGTCATTGTGGTCGACGAGCTCGCCGATCTTATGATAACGGCGTCGAAGGACGTTGAAACGCTTATTCAGCGCATCGCGCAGCTCGGCCGTGCCGCGGGCGTACATTTGATCGTTGCCACCCAGCGGCCCTCGGTCGACATCATTACGGGGCCCATCAAGGCGAATCTTGCGGCGCGCGTGGCGTTTCGAACGATCCAATCCACCGATTCACGCACTATTCTAGGCTATATCGGCGCTGAAAAACTCCTGGGAATGGGCGATATGCTCTTTTTACGCAGCGCCGCTCCCGATATCGAACGGTATCACGGTGCGTTTATATCGGAAGAGGAAGTTGAGATTATTGTAGGTGAGATAAACAAACAAAATATTGAAATCGAGAAAATTGAACGTTTTGAACATATTGTCGGCGATTCCCAGGACGATGAAGAAGGTTTTTTAAACGAAGAGGGAAGGGACGCGCTTTTCGAAGAGGCGGCCCGAATGATAGTAAGCCTGGGGCAAGGGTCGACTTCGCTTTTGCAACGGAGGATGAAAATCGGCTATGCCCGGGCGGGAAGGCTCATGGACGAGCTTGAGAGGGCGGGCATTGTGGGTCCGCAGGAAGGCAGCAAAATGCGCGAAGTTCTCATGAAAACCCCCGAATTGGAAGAGCTTCTCATGAAATTAAGAAGCTAACCCTTCGGCGTCCCGAACCATAAGGGATGGACGGCGTAAAAATAGCGGGAGCGTAAAACATTTTTACGGGTGAAACGTATTAATGGTCATGCATGCATTTTTAAACTTTCGGGTGTGGGCCTTGGTCGCGCTCATGTGCGGTGGCGCTTTTTGTCAAGAGCCGGCGATCATGAAAACCGTGCGGCGGCTTTACAATGGTCAAACGCCCCTCGAGGCGCGGTTCGATCTTCACATACTGTGGAAAGTGCGCGAAAAAGAGGAGTCAAAAACCGGTAAAATAGTTCTTGCTCCAGGCGATAAATTCAGGGTTGAACTCGGGGCCTCGACATGGGTGTGTAACGGTCGGACATATTGGGAAGCCTCCCGCGACGGGAATGCGGTCCAGGTCGTCATAAAAGGGCCGTCGGAAATCGACCGGTCCACGCTTCCTTTGCAAGTGGTTCAAACGTATTTGAAAAATCATGGCTACACGCTTAAAGAAACCTTGGGGCCCTTGACCATCGTCGCCTGCACGGCGGACTCCGCGTCGAAAACCCCCGACGCCGAGCGCGTTGAGCTTTCGGTCGATTCCAAAACCGGGATCATCAAGACACTACTCGTGGTCGATAAAAACGGCAACGAAAGCGCCTATCGCTTTAAAAAGACCGAGTTCCCCGCGAACATTCCCGCAAGCGCGTTTGATTACGCCATACCCAAAGGAGCGTCAATACTTGACATGCGAAATCAATAAAAACCCGTGGCTGGCGACGGCCCTGTTTATGGGGCTTATGGCGGCCCCGCGCCCCGCGCAATTCACCCCGACGCAGGAAATTACGAGCAACAATTTTTTCTCGCCCGCCGGTCGGGGCGACACCATATGCGTTGTCACCGACGGCGGGATCAATATGACGCTTGCGGCGTCCGATTCGCTTACATGGTCCGGCTATAAATCCACCGCTTTTTCCGGCGCCGTATGCATGGGCGAGGGAGCGCTTGCGGCGACGCTTAAAGGCCAAAGCAAAAACGTCACGCAAAGCAATGCCGTTATCAACGACCCGCTCTGGGTCTACCGGTTTCCGGCCCCCAAAACGTCTTTATCCGACGCCAAAAATTTTTTAGTCATCGATTCGATTTTTTATCGCGATCCGGGGCTCAGCAAATTACAGCATGACGCGGATTTTTCGATCGTGGATTTGGCCTGGACAAAGGGCGCTTTCTGGCTTGCATGCAGCGACGGCGGCCTTGTGCGGCTCGATATCGCAACCAACGCGCTCAAGGCTTTTTTACCGGGGAACACATACTCGTTTTCCCCATCGAAAATAGCCGAAAACTCCGGTATTTCCCTCACGACGTTTCCCGATACCACGCAGCGGGTCATCGCGCTTGCCGTGGAAGATTCTTCGCAGGCGAGTCCGGCAGCGTGGGTCGTTACGCCGAAAAAACTCTGGAGATTTTCGTATGTCGACACTCTCTGGGATTCGGCGGCCCCGGTCCTGGCCGATTCGACGCTGTCTTTCGTACAATACCAGGCGGCCTATGCGGCAAAAAGCTTGGATACGCTCAGGTTGTACGCGTCAATTACGGTGCAAAACCGTAAGGGCCCGCCCGACACGTCTTTTTTTAAATACGATTTTGCCAAAAAGTCCTGGGGCAAGCGGCTTGACAAAGCGCCTTCTTCCCTTGCGTTCGGTCAATCTGGCCAACTCTACCTGAACGTGAAAAACTATATAAGCCTGTACCGGGAAACCCCCGGCGATTCGCTGGTTATAGGCGGCGCTCAGACGTTCGACAAATTCCAGGCCCGCATGACCAAGGCCACCGGAGGAAACTACCCCGACAACGTCAACGGCATTCTGTATGCGCCCCAACCGGGCGGTCTGGCGCAGCTCTGGATCGCCTCGTCGGCCAATGTCCTGCCATCCGTCAATAATGGGCTCTTTTTTTCGCTCGACGAACAATTAGGGGAGCAAAACGGCCTTGCCTTTAATTACGTCCATAGCGATAAAAAACTGAATACCGGGCTTAAACAAACCTACGCCTATCCGAGCATCCTCAATTCCGTCAATTACGCCAAGGCCGTTTTCGCCTATAGTTTGTCGAAGGCCTCCAAGGTGACCATACGGATTTACGATTGGAACATGGATTTGGTGAGAACGGTCATAAATAACAAGGACCGGCCGGCCGGAAACGACCAGGCAAACGGCCGAAGCGCCAATGCGGCGGAAGACGCCTGGGACGGAACGACCGATTCCGGACGTCGGGTTGCCGTGGGCGTTTACTATTATAAAATAACGGCGCAAAGCGGAGAGAAGTCTTTTGGGAAAATCATCGTCGCAAAATAAAAAAACATCGGCCGTTGGTCCCGCTCTGCTTGGCGCGGCCTTGTGCGCCGGACTTTTATGCGCCGCTTTCGGTCAGATCGGCGGACTTCCGGGGGCCTATTTGCGCTTTCCGCTCGGAACACGGGCAATCGCCATGGGCGGCGCGCAAACCGCGTCCCCCGACGAACTCTGCACCTGGTGGAACCCCGCGATGCTCAGCACGAAAACCGCCACGCAGTGCAGTTTGGGCGGCGGTCTGATGTCCATGGGCAGGGCCGAGGGGTATTCCTCGCTTGAGTTTAAAATTTCCCCGCGCGTGGGCATGGGAATCATGCCTGTTTACATGGGCGACGCGTCGCTCAATAATTTATACGATGAAAACGAGGCGCCGCTCTCCAGCGGGGCGTTTACGACGCTTACGGTCAAAGCGGCGCTCAGCTATCTTATGACCCGTAAACTTTCCGTGGGAGTTACCATGGACTATTTTTATCTCCGGTTACCGACTTCGTATAACCCCGACGGGTCGCTTAATTATTCGGAGGCCACGGCCGTGGGGAGCTTTGATTTCGGGGTGCGTTACAAGATCCGTGAAAATTGGTTCTGCGCGGCCACGGCCCAGAACATCGATATTTTAAAGGTCCTATCGGGCAGCAGCCCCGGTGTTGACTTGAACTGGCAGGTGGGCTCCGCAAGCGATATTAACGCTTCCATTACCGAGCAGATGGCCCCGTCGATCACGCTTGCCGACCAGGTCAATTTCGTCGTGGACGGCAGGCCGTTTATCTGGGCGTGCGACCTCGACGGCTACGCCGTCGACGGGACCTTTACAAAGCTCGATCATATGCAGGTCCGCCTGAACAACGGCGTCGAATGGAAACGCTGGGACGTTTTCGCGGTGCGGGCCGGGTTCGGCGACGTGCTCTTAAACCAGACCGTTTTTTCGGACGCGGCGGGCTTCGACCCCCGGATCACGCTCGGGTTCGGGCTTGATTTATCGAAAATAAGAAAAGGGCTCGTGTTCAATTACGCCCTTGCAACCGACCGGGTTTGGGCAGGCGTGGACCAGCAAACCGATATCCGGTATAATTTTTAAAGGAACATTCATGCGTCGATTTTTTTATACCTTCACGTTTACCTGCCTTGTAGTGTTTTCTTTTTCGACGCAAAGCCGCGCCGTCGACTCCCTCGCCGCGAATTCGGCGTTCCAGTTTCTCGACGAGCCGGTAATTCCCCGGTTGGTCGGCATGGGTTACGCGGGGACCGCATTTAGCGACGGCGGATTTTCTTTTGTTAATCCAGCACAGCCGTATTTGTCCGAGCGTCCGTCAATCCAAATTGGATACTCGCCGATGCCCGGAGACCTCACCGTGCCGTTTTTTGAAATCGCCTGGGTCTTCTCCGACTTTTTTTGGGGGCTGCACGGCTCCAATTACGCGATCAATAACATCATTCCGGCCACGGAACAGGGGCCTGACCCAACCAATCCTTTTTCTTACAGTTTTTCTCTAGCGTCAATTGATGCGGGCTTTACGTTCAACCGGGGCGCCGTTGGGGTCACGGTAAACAGCATCCAGGAGCGGATCGAAACGTCCTCGCGTCTGGGAATTTCGGTCAGCGCGGGCGGCCTCTACCGTATCATTCCCGGCAAGCTGACCGGCGGCGTCGCTTTTTTAAACGAGGGGACGGTTTCCGCCTTTACGTATGATGTTGATATGCAGGGAGAGCGGGAAAAACTACCCCGGTCGGGCCGCCTGGGCTTTGCCTATACCGACACGATCTGGCGCTTTCCCGTTAACGCCGCGTGCGACGCGGTGTACCGCGACGTGGGCAACGGCTTGTATTCTGCGGCGAACATCGTGCCCCGGATGACTATGCCGCTCGGCCTGGAAATCTGGCCCACCGACAACGTCGCGCTGCGGGTGGGAAAACGGATCAATTTTGAAACCGAAGTCGTCAATTTCGGGGCCGGGCTGCGCTTGAGTCCCTTGACATTCGATATGGCCTTCGTCGTGACCCAATTTCAGGGGGACGTCGAAATAAAGCCCACGTTCGGCCTTACCTATGCCCTCGGGGCCGCGACGCCGGGGAAAAGCGCGCCCGTCCAAAAGCAGCCTACCCCTCCTGTCAAGCCCAAGGAAATGCCGGCCGTTCTCCCTAAAACCGACTCGGCGGCAATCCCGCCCGCAAAGCCGCTTTCGCCCGCGGTCGTCCCCGATTCCGTCCATGCCGTTCAACCGAAGGATTCATCGGCCGCAAAAACCCCCGCCGTTCTCGACACCGCGCACGGCGCCCCCGTCTTGCCGCTTGCTCCCGGGGCAAATAGCGTCGCGCCCGCGCCGAAGGATTCCCTGGGCGCGCCCGCAAAGGTCAATGCCGCCGCGGCCGACAGCGCGAAGTCCGATAAGCCCGCCCGGTAAAACCACGAACGAAAGTTATGGCCTAAAGTCCGGCAAGGCGTTATAATTGTCTTTAAGGCGAATCGGATATGTACTTAAATAATTACTACTTACATTAATTTATATGCAAAAGTTTCTGCTTTTATTGTATATTTTAAAGTTGGTTTAAACCGTCGGAACTTCATGAAAAACTAAACAATCGAAATGCATTGAGGCTTACCATATGGGCTTTTTTCCGTTCTTTTCAAACGATTTGGGCATTGATCTGGGCACGGCAAACACGCTGGTGTATGTTAGCGGACGAGGGCTTCTTATCGACGAACCCTCGGTCGTGGCCCTTGACAAAAACACCAAATTGGTCAAGGCCTACGGGCTTGAGGCCAAACGGATGCTCGGTCGGACGCCCGGCGACATCGACGCCATTCGTCCCATGAAGGACGGGGTCATCGCCGATTTCGACCTGGTCGAGCAGATGCTGAAATATTTCATCCGCAAAGTCCAAAAATATCCTTCGTTTATTCTCCGTCCGCGCGCGGTCATCGGGGTCCCGTCGGGGATAACCGAAGTGGAAAAACGCGCGGTCGTCGATTCCGCCGAAAGCGCCGGAGTGCGCGAGGTTTACCTGGTCGCCGAGCCCATGGCTTCCGCCATCGGCATGGGCATTCCGGTCAACGAACCGTCGGGCAACATGGTTATTGACATTGGGGGAGGGACGGCCGAAATAGCCGTCATCGCCTTGTCGGGCATGGTCTGCGACATGTCGGTGCGGGTCGGCGGCGACGAAATGGACGAGGCGATCGTGTCGTATTTGAAAAAAACGTATAATCTGCTCGTGGGGGAAAGCACCGCCGAACAGATCAAAATTCAGGTGGGTTCCGCCTTTCCGCTGGAGGACGAACTTGAAATGGAAGTCAAGGGCCGCGACCTGGTGGCCGGGATCCCCAAAACGCTCCGCATCACCTCCACCGAAATCCGCGACGCGCTCAACGAGCCCATTTCGACGATCGTCGAGGCCGTCAAGCAAGCGCTTGAACAGACGCCGCCCGAGCTTTCGGCCGATATTCTTGACAAAGGAATTATCATGACCGGCGGCAGTTCGCTGCTTAGGGGGCTCGACGAAAGGCTTCGCCAGGAGACCAATTTGCCGGTCAACGTCATCGACGACCCCCTGACATGCGTGGCGCGCGGGGCGCTTAAAATCATAGAGAACCTCGACGCCTATAAACCCGTGCTCCTCAATACGAGCCGGAAAAACAGATAGCCGCCGTTCGGGCGACGACGACGCACCTACATTTTACGGGGCCGACTGACCATTTATCATGCATTGGATCATCCGATTTTTAGTTTTCCATCGTAATATTACCACCTTTCTACTCTTGGCGTTCATCAGCTTATGGATGATGACCAGCCCCGCTTCCAAGCAGCAGCAAATCGCCCGCGTTCTTTCCTTAAGTATTTTTTACCCGTTTCAATATTATATCAGCCAAAGCTCGCGTATAAAAAACATTTTCTCCGAAAACAGGAAACTCAAGGAAGACAACGCTTCCCAGGCCGCGGCAATCGCGCTGCTTAAGGAACAAGCGCAGGAAAGCGGACGCCTCGAAGATCTCTTGAAGCTGGAAAAAAATTACACGTTCGATTTACAGGTGGCGCGCGTGGTAGGGCGAGAGCCGTCGAAAATTTCCCGCAGCCTAGTCCTTAGTGTCGGCAAGGAAAACGGCGTTACCGCGTACATGCCCGTTTTTACGACCCAGGGCGTCGTGGGCAAGGTGATCCAGGCCCTACCGCATCTGTCAATGGTCCAGCTGCTCAACGACCCATCCAACCGCACGAGCGTCCTCCTCCAGCGCAGCCGTGAAATAGGGATTCTGGAAACGGAAAACGGCGAGGACTTTTTTATCCGGTATCGGACCCACGCGGACGTCGCCGCCGGCGATACGGTGGTGACCTCGGGCTTGGGCGGCGTATACCTGAAAGGGCTCATGATCGGCGTGGTTTCCCGTGTCGACGCGGGCCAAGACCCGCTCTTTAAGAAAGTCATGGTCAAGGTAAGCGTCGATTTCGACCGGCTGGAGGAAGTGTTCGTCATCAGGGTCAAATCGCAGTGGTCTTCTTTCCGCAGCGAACTGGATTCCTTGGAGCGCGTGCGATGATCCTCTATTACCTGAAATGGCCGCTGCTGTTCATGGGATGCTTTGTTCTGCAAACCTCCCTTGCGCCCACGATCGCCATTTTCGGCGTCAGACCCGATTTACTCATGGTCGTACTTTTTTTCTTTTCCATCCGATACGGAATAATGCCGGGGGTCATCGTCGGGTTTTTTCTAGGCCTCACCCAAGACCTCTATACGCCCGTGCTTCTGGGACAAAACGCCTTTACCATGACTCTCGTGGGCGCCTGCTGCGGCCTGTTCAATGAAAAAGTCATGCGGACCGACCCTTTTGTCAAGACCATCATACTGTTCGTCATGTTTCTGGTCCACGACATCGTTTTCATGGTCGTTTTGCTAAGCCTGGGCACGCACCACTTTACGGCGCTTATTGCCGACCTTTTCCTGAAAACCATTCCCCGGGGAATATATTCCGCCGCCATCGCGGCGCTTTTTTACGCGTGGGAATTTTTACCGAAATCCTCCGTCCGAAGATAACCGGTCCGTATGTCCATATCATCGCATTACCAGGACGAACAGCAGCAGCGGCTCAGTAAAAGCGTCCGCCTGGTTTTCCTGCTGTCGTTTCTCTTCATGGTGCTCTTCGCCCGTCTCATCTATATTCAGGTAATCCAGGGCCAGCTCAATATCCGGCTTTCGCAGGAAAACGGGATGCAATATCACGTCATCAAGGCCTCGCGGGGGCTCATTTTGGACCGTAACGGAAAAGTGCTCGCGCGCAACCGGCCGTCGTATTCGATTTACGTGCTTCCCTATAAAATGAAAAGCCGGTCCATGACCGTCGGTAATCTCTGTAAAATCCGCGACAGTCAAGGACAGCCCGTTTTCGACAGCACCGAGCTGACGGACCTTTTGCATCGTGCCCAATGGCGGCGGTTCGATCCGACCCGCCTCAAGGAGGACGTTTCGCTCGATATCGTCAGCGTCATCGAGGAACATTCCATGGAACTGCCCGGCATTTCCATCGAAACCGAATCGAGGCGGGAATATCCGCTCGGCTCGGCGGCGTTCCATGTTCTGGGTTATATGAGCGAAATTCCCGAAACGCAATTCGATTCGCTTAAAAAAGACGGTTACCATTACGGCGATATGATCGGCAAGGCGGGCGTCGAAAAAGAATATGAAAAAAAATTAAAAGGTAAGGACGGACAGGAATATATCGAGGTCAACGCCTATGGAAAAAGTCTGGGGCCCATAAAAACCATGCCCCGGATCGAACCGGTCGCGGGAGACAATATAACGCTCGGGATCGATGGCGACTTGCAAAAAGTGGCCAGCGATTCTTTTCCCGCCGTTTTCAAGGGCGCGGTCGTGGCCCTGGACCCTCGCACGGGAGAGGTGCTCGTGATGTTTTCGAGCCCGTCGGTGGACCCCAATATTTTTTCGCAGGCGACCTCGCTTAGGGCAAAAAGCTGGGCGACGGTGTCGCTGGACCCTAGCCAACCGCTCAATAACCGCGCTACCTGCGGAACGTATCCTCCCGGATCGACATTTAAGCTGATAACCGGGGTCGCGGGCCTGGCCAGCGGAAAGCTCACCGCGGACTCCCGCATGCCTGTCGCATGTCGCGGCGCGTTTCGTTTCGGGGCCCGACTTGCCCACTGCTGGAAGCTTGACGGTCACGGCTATCTCGACCTTATCGGCGCCGAAAAGCAGTCGTGCGATATATATTTTTATCAGGTCGGTCTTCGTCTCGGCGACGAACTTATCAATAAGTATGCGTCCGTTTTTAACCTTGGGGAGCCGACCGGCATCGATTTCCCCGCCGAGCGAAGCGGCTGGCTTTCGGGCGAGGCGGAGTACAATAAACGGTTTAAAAAGCGCGGATGGGTTTGGACCAAGGGCCTGGACATGGACCTTGCCATCGGTCAGGCCCAGTTGACGACCCCCATTCAATTAGCGAACATGGCCGGGGCCCTTGGAAACGGGACCACGCTTTTCCGCCCGCATTTGCTCAAGGAATCAAAATCATTCGACGGGACAGTGACCCAGGAAAACAAACCCGTGGTCATCAGGACCCTTGGCCTTGACCCCGCGCTAATCGCCACGATGCACAAGGCGATGCTTGAGGTTACGGGGGGCGGCGGCACCGGCGGACGTGCGAAAGTCCCCGGCATTCCGGTTGGGGGCAAAACCGGAAGCGCGGAAAATCCGCAGGGCGAAAAAACCCACGCGCTTTTCGCCGGGTGCGCGCCCGTTGATTCTCCGACCATCGCGATTGCCGTGGTCGCCGAAAACGCGGGCCACGGCGGGACGATCGCCGCGCCTATAGCTGGAGCGGTACTGCGGTATTATTTTGCAAACAACCCGGAAGGCAAAAAAATCGTGCAGGACATAGCCTCCGATCCGGAAATGGTCAAAAAATACGGGAAGGACATGTCCGGCTCCCAATAGCGGGCATATGATCGGCGGTAATGCCCGGAAACGGAATCGGACAGGAAAACCATGGAAATCCAGAGAAAAAGCGAATTTGATTTTTTTCTCCTCTTCCTGAGCATTACGCTGTGGATCATTGGGCTTTTTTTAGTGTTCAGCGCAACGCATATTTATGATTCGGGTCCGCTCATCCATTCCACGCGCAACCAAATAATATGGGTGACCATGGGTCTTTTGACCATATTGATTATCACCTCGATTCCAACGCGTGTTTATTACTCGTTGTCGTACGTTATTTACGGATTTTCCTTACTGCTGCTCTTGGTCGGGGTTTTTACGGGTGTTATCAGCAAGGGCGCCGAACGGTGGATCGTTGTGGCCGGTATCCGGCTCCAGCCCGCGGAATTCGCGAAAATCGGGTTGGTCCTGGCGCTTGCGCGGTATTTGTCCGACAAATCGCTTTCATTGCAACGGATTTCGTCGTTTATCGTGCCGTGTATCCTGATTGTCGTGCCGTTCGCGCTTATTATCAAGCAGCCCGATTTAGGCAGTGCGCTTATTTTAGGGGCGATTTCCCTGCCCGTATTTTTTTGGGCGGGCCTTAGCATACTCGAAATATTTTTTCTCACATCGCCGATTTTATCGCTGGCTCTTTCCGCCATACCCCTTATTCTCGCCTTTACGTCAAAAACGCCGCTTGGCATCGGGGAAGCGATACCGTGGGGGATATTTTTCATCGTTCTGTGCGTAATCCTCTATGCGACCCGCCCGCCGATGTTCATTCTGGTCGGCGTGGTGGCGCTTAATTTATTTACCGCCGGTATTACCACGGTCGTTTGGAACGGGTTTTTACAGGACTATCAAAAAAAACGCATTTTAAGTTTCATCAACCCCGAAGCCGACCCCGCGGGCGCTGGATATCAGGTCATTCAATCCAAGGTGGCCATCGGCTCCGGACATATCATGGGCAAGGGGTACCTTAAAGGGACCCAAACGCGCCTCTCGTTTTTGCCGGAACAACATACCGATTTTATTTTTTCGGTATTGGGGGAGCAGTTCGGGCTTTTCGGGTGCACGGCGGTGCTGCTGTTGTATTTGATGATCGTCATCAGGGGATATACCACGACGCAGCATGTTAAAAACAATTTTTCGAATTTGGTGATCGTCGGATCGGTATCGCTCATCGCGTTCCACGTTTTTATCAATGTGTCAATGACCATCGGCATGATGCCCGTGGTGGGCGTTCCCCTGCCGTTTTTAAGCTACGGGGGCTCTTTTACATTGACAATCGCAATACTCGTCGGGTTCGTGCTGAACGCCCGTTACAACAAAAAAGATTTTTAAAATTTCTTCCACCGCGCTCAAGTGATATATTTTTCCATGGTGGCGGGAGATTTTTGTCGCCGCTTGCACAACCGGAAAGGAAATTCCCGATGCACCCCATTTTGTTTCATATTGTTAATTTCCCCATTCATTCCTACGGCCTCATGCTTGCCCTTTCATTTCTATTTGGAATTTGGTTCGCGAGCAAGCGCGCGCAAAAAAACCATCTTGAACCGGGCGTTATTTCCGACGTGGGGTTTTATCTGATCCTCTCGGCCATCATCGGCGCGCGGCTCTACTATGTATTGTTGCATTTCGAGGAATTCAAGGGCGACCTGACGGGGATTTTTAACCCTTTTCACGCGGGCAGCCTCGGTATCGGGGGGCTTGTGATGTACGGCGGATTTATCGGCGCGCTTTTGGCAAGCGTCATTTATTTCAAGGTCAAAAAACTTCCCTTTTTGCCGTATGCCGACGCCGTCGCGCCCACGATCGGGTTCGGAATTTTCCTCACGCGCATCGGCTGCTTTTTAAACGGCTGCTGTTTCGGCGCACCAACGCATTCAAAAATAGGCCTGTCTTTTCCCGCCAATAGTCCCGCGGGGGCCTATCAGCACGAATGCCACGCGTCGGCGCTCTATCCCTCGCAGCTCATCGAGTCAGTCGGCGGACTTGCCATCGCGCTTGTCGTGCTTATCGTGGGAAGAAAAAAAACACCGGTCGGACTACAATTTTACCTTACCGGGCTGCTCTACTCGGTGCTTCGCTTTGGCGTTGACTTTACGAGATTTTATTCACCGCAAGAGCGTTTGGGGGGCCTGAGCCATAACCAAATAGTCTGCATCGTCTTTTTTGTGGTATTTTCCGGCCTGATCCTTAAAAGCCTCTTGTTTAAGGAATCGCCGACGGAAAAACCGCCGGCCCCTATCGCCTCCGAATAAAATCGCGCCCAAGGCGCGACGTGGGCGCCCCTTTTAATGCGCAGGGATTGTCGATGTTTTTTAAAACGCTCCAAAAAAACGCCTGCGGCCTTATTTTTCCGGACCTGTGCATCGCGTGCCGCAACACGTTAACAAACGATAAATGGCTGTGCGAGGAATGTCTTCGGCGCCTGGAAATAAACCATGTTCGCCGCGACCCTTGCCCGCTATGCGGTCAAAACCGCGCCGCCCGAATATGCACCTGCTCCGTGGCGAGCCCCTTTCCTTTCGACGCGGCGTATTCGCTCTTCGATTTCGACCAAACGATAAAAACCGTGGTCCATGAAATCAAATATAAGGGACAAAAGCGTCTGGCCTTTGATATGGCAACCGCCTACGCCCACTTGGTTCCGCCGGCTTTTTTTGAGGGAATGCATGCCGTGGTGGCTGTTCCGCTCCATTTTTTCAGAATGATGACTCGCGGCTATAATCAGGCGGAAATTTTGGCCAAAGGGTTTACCGCCGCAAACGCCTCGCGCCTTGAGCGCATAGAAAACGCGCTTGTCCGAAAGCGTGCGACCAAAACGCAAACGCGGCTTTCGCGGACCAGGCGAAAACGAAATGTCCAAGGCGCATTTGTCGTTTCGCCCGCAAAAAGGCGTTTAATAGAAAATAAAAACATCATTCTGGTGGATGATATTATAACCACCGGCGCAACAACGGGCGAATGCGCCGCGGCCTTGCTTGCCGCAGGATCGGGAATAATCCGGGTCCTTTCCCTCGTTAGGGATTAAAATAGCGTTTGAAGTATTAACCTGCTTTTAACCGCAATTTTCTCATTTTTAAAAACGGCCTTTTTTAAAATTGAAAAAAAATAGGATACATGCCTTCCAAAATCTGCCAATAGTATCGGGAATAGTCTCAAATTTAGACAATTGATTAAAAACCCTCCGCTTTCGGCAAAACCCTTAAATATTGGTACGTATATTGCTGTATAATTCTACAAGTAACCCTATACTGGTGTGCATCCTCTTAAAGTCGAGGTTGTATAAACCGGGCCACGGGCAATTAAAACAGTGTGACGCCAGTCATGCTGTGATGTGTCGCTCAAGACCCACCTCCTGCCTCCGGTTTTAATAGCGGCGTGAGGGGTTGCACACCAGACTTTTTTTGGGAATAAGACCTATCGTTAAAAAGATTGCCGCAATTAAATCCTTATTCAATTGGCTCTCTTAATTATCAGAATGTATTTTTTTGCTTCGATTGCGGAGGACTAGGATAATGGTAATCCGGCGGTCTTGAAAACCCCTCATTTTTGGTTAATTTGCAGAATTTAGGGGGATAAAATCGAATAACGCCACAATAACGCCACAATTTCAACAATTCATGCTACGTCGTATTTTCCCCCTTTTTTGATTTACTTTCACGAATTTAAATATCCTCATCACATAGATGCCGATCGTAATACTTCCCTCATTGTTGTCGCCCATTTCAACTGTCCTTGAAGGATGTTTTTCCATTGTACTCAGAGGCGACAAGACCATGCGCTATAACCCCAAGACCTTTTTTTTGACCGTGAAGTTATTTTTTAAGGCAGGAACTTGCACTTTTTCGCGTATCTTAAAATCCTTTTAACCCGATAACTTTTAATTAAAAATCCCCTGAAATAATAACCCGCGAAAAACTGAAAATTAAATTATCGTATGAATATCTGTTATAATTAATGTATATTATTTATAACACAATAGTGGTAATATTATGACACAATCAATTGCAAATAAAATAATCAAAAGAATCAAAAGCCATGGTCGAGGATGGGTATTCTCTACAAAAGACTTTTTTGACTGCGGCGACAGATACGCAGTGAACATGGCTCTGCATCGATTGCGGAAAAGCGGCATAATACGACAGGTTTTGCGCGGTGTTTATGACTATCCCCGATTCAGTAAACTTTTTAATGCGCCTGCTTCGCCGGACCCCAATGATGTAGCCATGGCAATCGCGCGTAGTTACGGGTGGACAATATGCCCATCCGGTGAGACCGCCTTGAACCTGCTCAGACTCTCGAGCCAGGTTCCTGCTAAGCTTCGTTATTTTACAGATGGGCCTTCAAAAAAGTACCGATGGCAGAGCGCCCGTTTGGAGCTTTCGCATCGGGCCATCAAAGAGACCGGCGGTCTTTCACCTCGCACCGCCCTTGTTGTCCAGGCGCTTAAGGCGCTGGGCAAGAAACACTCTGATAAAAAAGTAATAGCTGTTTTACGCAAAGAGTTGTCTGAAAAAGACCTTCAAAAGGCGTTGCAGGAAACGCAGGTTGCGACCAACTGGATTTATGACACGCTCAGGAGAGTCGCAGGAAGGGAAAAGACGAATGGATAAAATAGCGCAGGGTCCTGAAATTGACCGGAAGGAACTTTTCTCCCGCACTGCGGACGCTATGGGGCAGCTGTCACCCGCTATAATCGAAAAAGACTTCTGGGTCTGCTGGGTACTCGATGCACTGTTTTCATCACCGCAATGGCGCGACAAAATTATTTTCAAGGGTGGAACTAGCCTGTCAAAAGCGTTCCATATCATCAATCGTTTTTCAGAAGATATTGACCTTATTCTTGACTGGCGACAGCTTGGCGTCACCAGCGATGAAGCCTGGGATAAACGGAGCAACACAAGCCAGGAAAAATTCTGTAAGGACATCAACGGTAAAGCCGCAACCTATCTGGCCACTGTATTTGTTCCGTCATTCTCAATAGAACTTGAAAAAAAGCTGGGAAACAAAATTCCTGTAATTGCAAACGGAGAAGTGGTAACTATCATCTATCCCAGAGCGTTTTCGCTCGAATATTTGCGACCGGAGATAGTGCTGGAAATCGGGCCATTAGCGGAATGGGTTCCGCATGCACTATTTGAAATCACCCCCTATTCTACTGAAAAATTCCCTGATTTGTTTACAAAGAAATCGGCGCAAGTCGCAACAATTCTTGCGGAGCGAACTTTCTGGGAAAAGGCGACAATCCTTCACAAACTGGCAAGTCAGGGCAAAATTCCTCCCCGCCAATCACGCCACTATTATGACCTTTCGCTGCTGGCACAAAGCGAAACAAAGAGCGTTGCTCTCGGCAAACTTGATTTGCTTCGTGAGGTCATTGCCTTTAAACAGCGGTTTTACCGGAGCCCCAAAGCACAATACGAAAAAGCTGTTCCAGGGTCCTTCCGGTTACTTCCAGATACAAATCTGATTGATGTGCTTAATGAAGATTATAACAAAACCAAGGAAATGATTTTCGGAACACCACCGACATTTGAATTTATCGTGCAAACGCTCAAGGCTCTCGAAGACGAAATCAACTTATTGCCCCATGACAAATACACCTGAAATTAAAACATCGGTGTCAAAGCGCGGAAAAACAACAGATATGGTGATGTTTAAGCTATTGGAACAAACATCACTCAGATGGCACAAACTTGCGGGAGCAATTACAATGGTTTTGGCAGGGGCAATACTTGAGGACGGAAAAAATAGACGACTTGACAAATACTTAGGATGTACTATACAATAATTATAAATGTACGCTCATTTATAGACCATCCTACAAGGTGATATGAATAGAGGTCGACTTTATGATAAATCAAATTGTAAAAGAGCCATTTTCGAGATTTGCTTTTCTGCCAGTTGTTTTGATAGTGTATTCTATTTCATTCTCACAACATCCAGGATGGACGGAGTACACAAATGGTAATGAAATAAACGCCTTGGCAGAAAGCAGCAATGATATATGGGTCGGTACCAAGGGTGGAGTCCTAAAGATTGATAAAACATCAAGCATTAAGACTTTCTTTAATACAGCAAATTCCGGTTTGCTGTCTAACTGTATCACGTCAATGGCCGTAGATGGCAAAGGGAACATATGGATTGGGACAGATAATGGACTTGTAAAATTCAATGGTACTACTTGGACGGCATATCCTTCCGAGCCACCGAATATTCCGGCAATAGCTGTAGATAGCAATGGAAATATATGGATTTGGAGGGGAAACGGCCTTTCCAAATTCGATGGGGAGACTTGGACTATGGATAGCATGTCTGATTCGATTATAGCGAATAACGCTGGTATGTCACTATCAATAGACGCCAAGGGGAATATGTGGGTTGGGGCTAGTGGGGAGCTAATAAAATTTGATGGTACCAATTGGACCGTTTATCCTTTTTCAAATCTTAATCCTATTTTAGTAACCTCGGGCATTACGTCAATAGCCATAGATGGCAATGGAAACAAATGGATCGGAACTAATAATGGAACATTTGCAAAATTCGATGGTGCCTTGTGGTCTTATTATGGTGTTTCAAATACTAATATTTCGTCAATAGCCATAGATGGCAATGGAAACAAGTGGGTTGGAACCGATAGTGGCCTTGTAAAATTCGATGGCACATCTTGGACGGTGTATTCAACTTCCAATTCAAATTTACCCGGTAACAATATTTCTTCAATAATAATAGACAATAATGGAAACAAATGGATCGGAACAGAGGACGGTCTTGTAAAATTTGACGGAGCTAATTGGATAGAATATGCGACTTCCAATTCCGGGCTGCCGAATTTTTGGATACAATCAATTGTAATAGACAGCAAAGGAACTAAGTGGATTGGGACACAGGGCGGCCTTGCAAAATTTGACGGAACCAATTGGACGATATTTGATTCCTCTAACTCCAGTTTGCCTTCAAACGACATTACAGCAATAGCAATAGATGGAAATGAAAACAAGTGGATTGGAACTGCGGGGGGAGGGTTTGTGAAATTTGACGGAACTAATTGGACAATATATGATTCCATTAATTCCAATTATCCTGAATCGCCTTTCAATAATGTTACGGCAATAGCAATAGACAGCAATGGAAACAAGTGGATTGGTACGGAGGGGGACGGTCTTGCAAAATTTGATGGAACCACATGGACATGGTATAACACCTATAATTCCGGTTTGCCGTGTATGGCCATTTCGTCAATTGTCATAGATGGTAGCAACAACAAATGGATTGGCACTGCGAGTATCCTCGAACCTCCTCTTAGTGGTGGTGGATTAAAATTAGGAGGCCTTGCAAAATTTGACGGTGCTAAATGGACTGTGTATACTGTGTCCGATTCCGGTTTGCCAAATATTAATGTTCTATCAATAGCAATAGATAGGAAAGGAAACAAGTGGATCGGGACTGAAAATGGCTTTGCGAAATTTGACGGCAATGCTTGGACAGTATATCCTGGATCCGTGAGCAAAGTTAGAAACAACTTATAGTAGAGTGTTGACAAATAATATTTCGAGCAAAGCAAGCTCATTTTCTGCGCTTAATGAGCGAATCGGCCTTGGAGACATCTGCTATG
>Ga0182027_10002378_pt1 | contig 30627 bp, 22 predicted proteins | sample 712E1DmetaG_FD_121300 | JGI IMG/M metagenome (GOLD analysis project Ga0182027, IMG submission 121300) | Permafrost microbial communities from Stordalen Mire, Sweden - 712E1D metaG (Illumina Assembly) | ecosystem: Environmental > Terrestrial > Soil > Wetlands > Permafrost | place: Sweden...
ATGGAGCGTCCCTCATCAGCGCGGACCCGCACCTTGTACGGGTAGCGCTGTCCAACGTGCTGAGCAACGCGGTCAAATTCAACAGGCAGAACGGGAAAGTGCGCATCGCCGTTAAAGACGCGGCGGTAAAGGGAGCGCCGGGAATTTCAATTGACGTATCGGATGATGGCGAGGGAATATCGGAGCGTGCGATGAACAATCTTTTCGAAGGTTTTATCCAGGGGGAAGATCCCAATACCAGGAGCCATTCCGGGCTGGGCACGGGGCTGTACCTTGCAAAACGCGCGGTTGAGCTGTTGGGCGGGGAAATCCGCGCGGACTCGCATCAGGGACAAGGAAGCAGGTTTTCAATAGAACTTCCTGTTTGTCCGGTGGGCTGCACATTGCTCGAAAAGGGGCCGATCCTGCATCGGACCTGAAGAATGCAGTTTTCCGCAAAGGCGCGAAGTACGCTAAGGTTCGCAAAGGGAAGCGGGTCCAATGTCAATAACTTGCAGAAAACGGAAGCGAGACTTCGATATTTGGCGGATAATGCCTTGCAATAGTAGAAACTCTTTACGGCCATTTCTTTGCGGCCTTTGCGGTGAGAATTATCTCCGGAATTACGGATCAAACTTGACATGGAGGAAACATGGCGGCAAAAGTACTTGTGATCGACGACGAAAAACTTCTCGTAAAATCCACCTGCATGGCCCTGTCGTTCTACGGGTTCGAGGCCAAAGGGGCGCTCGACGGCGAGGAAGGGTTGAGCGCGGCGGTGCAGTTTGCGCCCAAGGTAATCCTTCTGGACATCATGATGCCGGGAATGGACGGCTGGCAGGTGCTGTCGCGTCTGAGGGCGGAGGAAATTACCAAAAACATTCCCGTCATCATCTTTACGGCAAAGGAACATTCCAACGGGACGTCCCTGGCGCGGTCGAAGGGCGCGGTGGACTATATCTCCAAGCCGTTTGAACCCGAAGAACTCGTGGCAGTGCTCAATAAGTACATCGCGGCTTGACGCAGGCAAGGAGAACCTCATGAACATGAATGTTACGCACAAGGAATTTGAACAGATCGCCGACTATCTTCCCGTGGGGATTCTGGTATTCGATCCGGGGATGCAGATACGTCTGTGGAACGATCTTGCCCTCCAGCTTACCGGCATCGGGATAGAACACATTCTGTCGGGCAATTACAGTTCCCTGCTTGACGAAAAAGTTCTTGCGATGCTCGCCGTTGCCAGAGATGCCGAAAAAACATCACAACAGCATCTGCTTTTGGAAAAAGACAATAGAACCGTCAGTTACACGGTGAAGAGGGTCCCCGACAATAGCGATATCGAAACGATACTCATTATCGAGGACGCCACAAGATTCCTGCAAATCGAACGGATCGAACGGGATTTTATCGGCACCCTGCTACATAAGCTGCGGGGCCCACTGTCCACCCTCAAGACATCGCTTGCCATGATGCAGGGCGGCGCGATCGAAGGACTTGCGCCCCAGGGCAGGGAAATCCTCGACATGGGATATCACGAAGTGAACCGGCTCGTAACGCTCACAAACGATTTGCGCGACCTTTTCCTCATAGAAACAGGACTTGCGGAAAAAGACATTGAAATCGAAAAGTTCAATGTCTCCACCGCGCTTAATCGCGCGGTTGAAGACCTGGCGAGAATGCCTGATCCGTTTGGTTCCGTCCGCAAACGCCTTGTTCTAAAAAGTTTCTTTGACGTTCCCGTGGAAACGGATTTCGAAAAGCTGAAGAAGGTTTTCCACATCTTATTGAAGAACGCGCTTATGTATTCCCCGGAAAAATCCGCGGTTGCCGTGGAGTGCTGCGACAACTCCGGGTCCGTCGATATCAAGGTATGTGACCAGGGCATAGGCATGTCTTTGGCCGGTATGCCGCTGCTATTCTCAAAATATTTCCGCGAAATCAACCATGCAACCAGGGCGGCGGAGGGAAACGGCCTGGGCCTTTTTATCGCCAAGTCTTTTGTGACGCTGATGAAAGGGACCATATACTGCGAAAGCATGCAGGGGAAAGGCAGCGCGTTTCTGCTCTCACTGCCGCAGGCATGGGGCAAATAGCCATGGACAAAACAGCATTTCTCATCCGGCTTGAAACCATTGAAAATCTCCCCACGCTGCCCATTATCGTCCAGCAGATCCAGAGACTCATCGCAAGCCCAAGCTCGAACATGGGCCAGATTGCGGCCGTCATCACCAAGGACCAGGCAATCGCCTCACGCGTGATACGGCTCATCAATTCCGCCTTTTACGGCATGGGCGGCAAAGTCACCTCGATCCAGCAGGCAATTGTGCTTCTCGGGCTCAATACGGTCAAAAACCTGGTGACGGGCGTTTCGGTGGTAAAAATGTTTGAAGATGCGGGTGTTGCCTCGATATTCGACAGGCAGAAATTCTGGATGCACACGTTTGCCTGCGCGCTCGGCAGCCGGGCGATTGCACGTGAAATCCATGCCGCGGAACCCGAGGATTTTTTTCTTGCCGGCCTGCTGCATGATATCGGGATTCTGGTTTTGGACCAGTTCTTCCACGGGGAATTCATAGGAGTTCTGCAATGCGCCGTGGGCGACAAGACCGATTACACAAAAGCGGAGCAAAACATCCTGGGAATAACGCATCAGGAGATTGGCGAATACGTGGCCCAAAAATGGAAAATCCCGGAATTACTCGTGCATTCCATCCGGCACCACCACAACCCGGCCACTACGGACAGCGCCTGCGCCGGGAGCATTGTGGCAATAGCTGCGGTCCATGTTGCGGATATCGCGGCATTCAACAGAGGTTTGGACCTGGGGTACAAAAACGGGGTGAAACCGTACCATACCGCCGCGATGAGGTCCATCGGCATTTCGGAAAGCCGGGTTAACGAGCTGTTCGACGGCGTCGAAAAAGAGGTCAAGACAGTTGCGGCGGAATGGGGAGTGTGAGTAGAATTGCCGGTCGCAGACTGATCCAAGCTGACTTCTGATTGCTGAAAGCTAAGTTCCGGGGCATCCATAGGCAAAAGCTGAAAAGAATGAATGTCCGTTTGTTTTATCATGAACTGATGAGTGTTACACTGATTGCTGTGTACTGATTCTTTTTTGCGCCAGGTGGACCGGAGCGGTGCGCTAAAGCGCAGAGCCGCCTGACCCCGGCCCATGGGGCCATAGGGGCAGTGCGGCACCGAGGCCTTGGCCGAGCCCGAAGGGAGACCGACCTTTTATAGAGTGGCACGGCCGTGCGACTCTACAAAAGGGAACGCCCGGAATTCTATTTTACCTTAATTCTTGAAATAGTCACTATGCTTACAAACAACGAAAATTATGAATCGGACGAACTGCTTGCGCGGATCGAGAAGCAGCTCGACGAGATAGACACCGGCGAGATTCTAAGCGACATGACCAGGGAGTGTCTTGAGCAGAAGGGATTTATAGGAAACAAACCGGTTGCGATCCCAAGAAAACAACCCAAACAGGAAACCGACAAGGAACACCTCCTGTTTGAAGAAAACGTCGATTTCGTCCGGCTACCGGACAGTACGGTCGCCGCGGAGCTTGACGCCGGGTCGCTTCTTGATTTAAAGGACGTTACCAAAGGCCAGCTTCTCGCCACGAGGAGCGCAAACGAACAGATTCCGTTTTCCAGCGGCATCAATGTCGTCCGGTCGACAGACGGCCCAAGGGAGATGTTCCATGCAAATGCCAGAGGCAAAGCGGTCATCATAAAGAACGGCCTTCATGTGGTACTGTCGGACCGTGACTGCAAGATCCAGATTCGCACCGACGACGCAAAGATGCATGCCTATCTCGATTGCGTTCCGTGCCTGGGAACAGGGAAAGCCCTGACCGTTGATGCGGTTATTGGGGAGTTGAAAAACGCCGGCGTACGGTTTGGAATAGACAATGCGGCGGCCAAAAATGCTGTTGATAAAGCGGAAACGCTAAAGAAGGGACTTTTGGACGTCTGTGTCGCGACGGGAAAGGCGCCGACGCCCGGAGACGACGGCAAGGTACACTACGAATTCAAAATTGAACAACAGGAATACGATTTTCAAATTCTCCCCGACGGCAGGATAGATTACCATAATTTCAAGAACATTCTCATGACCCAAAAGGGCCAGTTGCTCGCCCGGCTCGTGGAACCGAAGCCGGGTACAACCGGAACCAACGTGCTGGGCGAGGGAATCCCGGCTTCAAACGGAAATCCCGTTTTTCTCATTCCGGGCAACGGGGTAAGAAAATCCGCCAGCGGCAAGGAGTTTTTTGCCGAGACCAACGGAAGCATAATGATAAACGGTTCGGTTATCGAGGTGGTGAACACTTTTGTCGTCAATGGCGACGTGGATTATTCCACTGGAAATATCCAGTTCAACGGCAATGTTTTGATCAACGGCAATGTCCCGGATGGCTTTGAAATACAGGCCGAAGGAGACATTATCGTTGCGAAAATCGTTGAATCGGCGCGGTTGGAAGCCGGGCGCGACGTCATCATAAAAGGCGGAATACAGGGGAAAGGCAAGGGCCTTGTATCGGCGGGAAGGGACATACGCGCGGGGTATGCGCAGAACGCCCGGCTGGAGGCGCAGGGCGCGATTTACATAGAGAACTCCGCCATCAACAGTTACATTTTCACGTCAAAATGCCTTGTCATGCTGGACAAAAAAGGGTCGGTTATCGGCGGGGAAGTATTTGCCCAGCGCGGGATCGATGTGAGGGTCCTGGGCTCCGAAACCGGCGTCAAGACGTTCGTTGAGGCAGGCACGAATTTTCTTGTGATGAGAAAAGTTGCGGAACTCGACACGGCTGCGGAATTCTGCAGAACAAACATTGACAAAATAGAAGACAGCCTCAAGGCGCTTTATGGCCGCGCCAAATCGAGCCAGACATTCGATCCGGGAATGAAAAGGGTCGTGGACAAGGCGCTGGAAAAAAAGAAAGACCTGGAACAGCGCCGCGCCGTAATGATCGCCAAACGCAACGACCTTTCACTTCAGTCACAGGAAAGGGACGCGTGTTATGTCAAGGTCAAGCAGACCTGTTATCCGGACGTGTACATAAAAATCAAGGAATACAAGACCCTCGTGTCGAAGCCGAGGGACAATGTCCGGTTTTCGGAAGACCGTGAGGCTCGCGGGATCGCGGTGGGAGCGTATTGAAAAGGGCAAAGGGTAAACCATGATGATATCGAAATTCGGGTTACGGGAAGCCACAAACTGTTCGACGGCGCTGAGAAAAATCGGCCGGAACTGCCGTTCCATGGAAGAAGCCGCTGCGGAAATAGTGGACCTGTTCTACAATAGTTTTACGGATGAAACGGGCTCGACAAGAGATTTTGCTCTTGTACGCGTGTTCAAAACACATGCTTATGGAAAGCTCAATGCGGAACTGAAGAAATTTGCCAGGCAATGTTTTCCCGATGAAGTAGTGAACATTACAACAAAGTGTTTGACGCTTCTTGCGACGATCGGGGACGATGAATCCTGGAAATCACGCAGGAATTCGAGAGGGCACAAGGCTATACCTCTGTCAAGCGAAGACGTGGTGAATAAACTGCCCATGATCCGGAACCTCATAAAACAACTCGGGCTGGATGTGCAAACAGTGCTCCAGCCGGACCCGGAAATAGTCCGGGACATGTCGGAAAAAACGTATAATGTTTTTCTGGTCCCAAACGCTTTGGGCAGCCCCTATATCCCGGCACAGAATGATTTTGTAATTCCGTTCCATATAGAATCGGTCCTGGGCTTCGGCGGCGCTTTTCCGGACGGGGAAATATTTGTAACGATCATTTTTTCAAAAAAGCCTATTAACGAGGATGTCGCCACCCTATTCAAAACCATTGCTTTGTCAATAAAGGTCTCACTTCTGCCGTTTATTGGGAAAACATTTTCATGAATAGCGTAAAGACACTGCAGGACAAAATAGACGCGCTTGAACAGCTGCTTGATGTCCAGGAAAAGAGCATCATTGAGCAGACGGACAAGCTCGTTGAATCCGAAGCGCGTTTCAAGGCGATTTACGAAGGATCGAGCGATGCTCTCATGCTGCTTACGGTAAAAGGATTCTTTGACTGCAATCCGGCCACACTTGAAATGTTCGGCTTCAGTAGAAAAGAAGAATTCACGTGTGTGCATCCGGCGGATATTTCCCCGCCTCTCCAGCCGGACGGAACGGAATCGTTCCCCGCTGCCATGGAGCGCATCAAGACCGCCTTTGACACGGGAAGCAACCGGTTCGAATGGGTACACCGCCGCAAGAGCGGGGAGGACTTCTTCGCGGAAGTGCTCCTCACCGCATTCGACATGGACGGCAAACGGGTCCTGCAGGCCACGGTTCGGGACATTTCCAAGCGCAAACGGGCCGAACTCGCGCTGCAGCAGAGGGAAGCGACGCTGCACGGAATTTACATGGCTGCGCCTATCGGCATTTCCGTATCGAGCAAACGCACCATGATTTCGATCAACAGGCGGATCAGTGAAATCTCCGGATACGCGGAAGAGGAACTGGTCGGGCGCGGCGCGCGGATATTTTTTGTTGACGATGCGGAATATGAACGCGTGGGTATGGAATTATACGGAAATTCCAAGCAGACGGGACGCGCGAGCGTCGAAGCGAGATGGAAGCGCAAAGACGGAACACCGATATATGTTCAGCTTTCGGCAGCGCCCATCGAAGGCGCGGACCATGAAATTGTCGCCGTTTTGGACATAACCGAGCGGAAGCGGGCGGAAGAGGCGCTCCGAAAGAGCGAAGCAATGTTGCGCGGCGTTTACCTGGCCGCTCCGGTGGGGATTACCGTGTCGAATAAACGGGTAATAGAATCCGTCAATGGATGGTTCTCCAGGATGAGCGGTTTCTCCGTAGAGGAAATGGTCGGGATGAGCTCCCGCATGTACTTCCCCGACGATGTGGAATACGAGCGCGTCGGACGAGAGTTGTACGGCAGGGGCGGGAACGTCGAAGCGCGTCTTCGACGCAAAGACGGCATGCTATTCGATGTATTGTTGAGCATTGCGGCCCTGAACCCCTGCGATCCTTCCGCCGGAAACGTGGTTACGGCCCTTGACATCACCGAACGTAAGCGCGCCGAACGATCCATTGCCGAATCGGAAAAAGGCTTCAGGAGCATGTTCGAACTAACTTCCGAAGGGGTGACGCTCATAAGCCCGAATACCGGCAAGTTTGTCGCGGCAAACCCGGCCATGTGCGTTATGTTGGGCTATTCGGAAGAGGAATTTCGCAGCCTTTCGCCGGAAGACATCACCCCTGCCGGAATGAAAGAGGTCATGCGGTGTTCCATGAAAGCGCTTACCGACGGCGGCACAATCCCGGACCACGAAGGAATAACTGTAAGAAAGGACGGCACCCAGGTCAACGTGATCGTGAGTAACAGCCATATGTTTTGGAGAGGGGATCCTGTCTTTCATGTCACCTTCAAGGATATCACTTTTCTAAAAGAAATGCAGGACAAGTTAAAAAAGAAGAATACCGAAATCCTGGAATTCACGGACATGGTCGTGCACGACCTGAGAAAACCCCTCACGACAATGAACATCGTTCTTGGCATGTCGAGGAAAGGCGCGTTTGGCCCGCTTACCCCGGACGGCGAGGAATCGGTGGACACCGGAATCGAGGCCTCGCACTATATGCAGGAAATGCTCGAAGACCTGCTCGCATGCGCGCGGCTGGAATCCGGCACGCAGGAGCTTGCCATTGAGGAAACCCGGTTCGGGGAAGTTGTCGAACCGGTGCTCACGCGGATGAAATACCAGATTGAAGAAAAGAAGATACAAGTCGTTTTGCCCTACAAGGACATTTCGGTGATGGCGGATAAAAAGCAATTGACCAGGGTGCTCATGAATCTTGTTGGAAACGCGATTAATTATATCGGCAGCGGGCCAGACAAATTCATCAGGATAGCCTGGGAACAGAGAAACGGCGCGCCGGTATTCATGGTAGCGGACAACGGGATCGGCGTTCCCGAAGGGTCCCGCAAAGACCTTTTCGCAAAATTCAAGAGGGGCAGCAACGTTTCCGGCGTCCAGGGGACCGGGCTTGGATTATCCATTGTGAAGGGAATCGTGGAGGCGCACGGCGGGGAAATCTGGTTCGACAGCGAGGTGGGGAAGGGAACGACTTTTTATTTCACGCTTGGCGGCGAAGGGGCGAAGGCGTGAGCGGGGGAAGATGCATCTATTGCATATCATAGTAGGACAGGAAAGGATATTCTTTGTTCGGTGTCTATTTGAGTTCCTGAACAGAGCCGGATCCGATTTTCCACACACCTTTTTCACGGAATGCCGGGATGGTCTGCCTGCGGGCCGCGTTGAGAAGAGCGTTCACCGAATGTTGCTTTTCTTTGGCATAGTCCGCCAGCGGGGTTATCGTATCTCCGCGAAGGTAGGCCAGCCTTTTATGGAGCGATTCCATGAGGGCGAGAGAAATGATGGTTTCCATGAGTTTTGTTTTGTTTGATACATGGTATGCTTCGAAGGCCTTGTAATATCCTTGTTTTTCCTTGTTTCTGATGATGATGGAGGGAAACCCGTATCGGGCCAGCTGATAATTAATGATAACCCGTCCCATTCTCCCGTTTCCGTCGCAAAAGGGGTGAATGGTTTCGAAGGCAAGATGGAATGCAGCGATCCGGTCGGTAAAGTATGATTCGGAGTCGGAATTATAATCGGTTGTGATTGATTCGATCATCGATTCGACCTTTTCCGGTGCAGGGGCGATATGTGTGCCGACGCGCACATATTCACCGGGTTTCCGGAATCTTCCGGCATAATCATCATTAATATTTCCGAGCAGCATTTTATGCAGGAGCAACATCAGTTCCATGGAAAGACCCGAATCAACAGATTTACTTTTGGTATATTCCATGACCCGTGCGAGATTTTTCGCCTCAAAGACCTCGCGAACCGAGATGTCCCGCGATATTTCGAGTTCCATGAGAATGCGTTCGGTTTCCTTAAGAGTCAAGGTCGAATTCTCTATCGCGTTCGAGTTAAAGACGCTTTCCGAAAGTTCGGATTCATCGATAATCTTCAGCAAAGAATCCTTGCCCTTGGAAAGCCGGGTGTAGTGAGCCTTCAATTGCTTGATCTGGTTTTTTGTGGGATTGGTCGAAGCCATGGTTCTAATATAACAAATTAACGCAAAAAAGCCAAATTATCGTTAATTTTAATCGAAATCAGCCTAAATTAACGGTTGTTTAGCCCGCCGCTTCAGCAGGTTGTTGCCTGCCGGAAAAGATGCGACGTTTTTTCAGGCTTGCAGGGACAGAGGAAAAATCATGAGCAAGGTCACTGTCTTGTTGGTAGACGACGACCCCGTTATTCGGGAAACGGTGTGTGAGCAACTGAGCGCCCATTCGTACGCCGTTACCACTTCGGAAAGCGCGGTGCAAGCCCTTGAGACAATGAAAGAGAAATCCTTCGAAACAGTCCTGTCGGACATTAAAATGCCGGGCATGTCCGGCATAGAATTCTTGAGAAGGATAAGCGAAATCGATTCCGATTTACCTGTTATTCTGCTTTCCGGACATGCCGGAATAGACAATGCCATACAGGCTGTTGTCAACCGCGCATTTGATTTTATTCAAAAACCATTTACCACAAGCCTCCTTTTGCGCTCTGTTGAGAAAGCCGTTGAATTCAGGAGATTAAGACTGGCTGAAAAACAAAACAGAAGCACGCTGGAAGACGCTGTGACAAAAAGGACCGCCGAGCTGTCGGAGGCCCTTAACCAGATAAAGAATTCGAGCAGGGAAATGATCCAAAGGCTTCTTGTCGCGGCCGAATACAGGGACGACGATACGGGTCAGCACGTTAAACGCATTGGAATCTATTCCACGACCCTGGCAGGAATCATGAAAATGCCAAAGGATTTTCTAGAAAACATCGCCATTGCAAGCTCCATGCACGATATAGGGAAAATCGGTATTCCCGACGGTATTCTGCTTAAGCGCGGGCCGCTTCTGCCGAGCGAATTCGATGCGATAAAGACCCACTGTTTTATCGGCGCCAAAATACTGGCGAATCCCAAAGGCGCAATGCTCAAGATGGCCGAAATAATCGCCGTAGGCCATCACGAAAAATGGGATGGAACCGGGTATCCGCGCGCCGTCAAGGGAGAAAACATTCCGATTGAATGCCGGGTTGTGATGATTTGCGACCAGTACGACGCGCTGCGGAGCAAAAGACCGTACAAACTGCCGTTTGACCACAAGAGAACGTGCAAGATCATAACCGAAGGCGACGGCAGGACAAAACCCGAGCATTTTGATCCCGCGGTGCTCAGCGCTTTTTCGGGAGCGGCAGAGGTGTTCGACAAGTTATTCACCAAATACAGCGCGGGCGCGGAGAGCGGCGCCGCAAAATAGACGATAGCACAGGATGGTTTCAAATGGATGACATCATACAACTTGAGGACCGGCAGCCGGCGAGGGATCGCATTGTCGTGTTCGCTCTTGACAATCCGCATTACGCGCTTTATCTGTCTGCCGTGGAACGGATCGTTCGCGCGGTTGAAATCACGCCTTTGCCAAAGGCCCCGGAAATAGTGCTGGGAGTCATCAATGTCCAGGGCAGTGTCCTGCCCGTGCTGGACATACGCAAACGTTTCCGCCTGCCCGCGCGTGGAATGAACCTGGACGACCGGTTCATCATCGCACGGACCGCGCGGCGGCAGGTGGCGCTGGTGGTCGATTCGGTTTGGGGCGTCCATGAGCTTGCGGAGACGGAAATGGTGAATGCGAAGGAGGCACTGCCCTTTGCGCAATACCTTAAGGGCGTGGCAAAATTGGAAGACAACCTGGTTCTTATCCACGATCTGGACCAGTTTCTTTCCCTTGACGAAGAGCGGGTTTTGGACACCGCCCTTGCAAAAGGCGCACAATGAAGCATACCCTCACCTCCGGCTTGTTATCGCAACTGAGCGACTTTATAGCTGCAAAAACCGCTTTGCACTTTCCGCCGGAGCGGTGGGATGACTTGGAATACAAGGTGGGTTTTGCTGCCAAGGAATTCAGGGTTGCAGACAAAGAAGCGTTTGTACAATGGCTGTTATCTTCGCCGTTGACAACCGGCCAGATGGACATTCTGGCGAGTCACCTTACCATTCACGAGACCTATTTCTGGCGGGAACCCAAGGTTTTTGAGGCGCTCATTACGCAGGTCCTGCCCGCGCTTGTACGCTCGCGGGAAAACAACAACAGGTGCATAAGAATATGGAGCGCGGGCTGTGCCACCGGCGAGGAACCATACTCCATCGCCATAGCGTTGCACAAAGTAATACCCGAATTGAAAGAATGGAACATAACCATTCAGGCAACCGACATCAATCCCCACATGCTTCGAAAGGCCCTGGCCGGTGTTTATGGCAAATGGTCGTTCCGTAACGCACCGCCCTGGCTAATTGACGGTTACTTTAACTGCAAAAAGGACGGCGTGTCTGAGATACTGCCTGAAATCAGAAAAATGGTCACTTTCGCCTATTTGAACCTGGCGGAAGACAATTATCCTTCTTCCCTGAACAATACCAACGCCATGGACATCATCTTCTGCCGTAACGTGCTCATGTATTTCGCGCCGGAACGAGCAACGCAGGTCGGGCAGAATCTCTTTCGCTCACTCGTGGAAGGCGGATGGCTCATGGTGGGCGCCAGCGAGCTTTCCCAGCATCTTTTTCCGCAATTTGCATCAGTCAACTTTCCCGGCGCAATTGCGTTTCGTAAGGAAACTCCGGGCCTTCCATTGCCCAAGGCTTTCCCGTATGAAGCGCCCTCTTTCCAAACAGCCGAAAATCAGCAGCCGGTGAAGTCGCCTGCGTGGGACATTCAACCGGAGCCCGCGTTTCAATTTATTAAAGATGAAAGGACACTGGCAGCGGTCAACGGTTCGCCCGTGCGGAACGAATATGCCGCTGTGCCGGAACAATCCTCTCCGTCAACCGGCCTTGAGACCATTGCAAAAACCGCAGAAGAAACGTTGGCCTCCAAGGTCTCCACGATCCGGGCGCTTGCAGACCAGGGAAAACTTCCGGAAGCATTGGCCCTGTGCGAAGAATCCCTGACTTCCGATAAACTCAATCCCGGCCTGCATTTTCTGCGCGCAATAATTCTTCAGGAACTTAACAGGATCGAGGAGGCGGGCGTTTCATTGAAACGGACGCTGTATCTCGACCAGAATTTTGTGCTGGCCCATTTTGCGCTGGGCAACGTTGCGCTGCGACAAGGTAAAGCGCGTGCGGCAAGAAAACATTTCGAGAACGTGCTTTCTCTCTTGAAAGAGAACCGTCCCGAAGACGTCCTGCCCGAATCCGAGGGCCTCACGGCTGGCCGGTTCAGGGAAATCATTATGGCCACCATGGAAACCGGAGCGTTGGTATGAATCAAGATCCAATCGTTCTAAACCAAGCTGCCATTCTAAAAACGAGGGCACGCGCGCTGGCGCAGGAACCGAAGAAAGCCGCACAGGCGGGAACGTTCCTTGAAATCATCGAGTTTTGCCTTGCGTCCGAAACCTACGGGATCGAAGCCGTGTTCGTCCGCGAAATTCATCCCCTCAAGGATTTAACTCCGCTGCCTGGCGTGCCGGCTTTTGTGCTGGGCATAACCAATGTGCGCGGGAAGATACTATCGGTAGTCGATCTCAAGAAATTTGTCAATCTGCCGGACAAGGGTTTGGGCGAGCTTAACAAAATGATAATCATCCGCAACAGCCGGATGGAATTCGGCATCCTGGCCGATGCCGTACTCGGGGCGCGGTCGGTGTCGCTTGACACGATTGAGCCTTTGCCCGCCACGGTCACCGGGATCGGGGCGGATTACGTGAAAGGGGTCACGGGAGAACATGTCATAATTCTCGATGCGCAAGGAATTTTGGATGATGAGAGAATAATCGTGAATGAAGTTGTTGCATAACATGAAAGCGAATCAATGGAACACAGGAATAAACAAAGAAAGGGTGCGGTATGTTCAATAACATGAAGATCGGAATACGTCTGGCGCTGGGGTTTTGCGTGGTGATCGGATTCATGATTGCAATAATCGTCGTGAGTGTGAATCAGATCGCGGTTAGCCGCGAAATGCTTGATAGTATCGTAAAAGTCAACAATATCCGCGTTCAATTAGCCAATACCATGATTGATCATGTGAGAGAAGTGTCAATTGCTCTCCGCACTGCTTTGCTGCTGAAGGACACGGAAAAATCAAAGCAAATGAGAGACAAGATCGCCGAAACCAGGAAAGAGTACGATGAGAGCCTGAGGAAAGTTGAAGAATTGACACCGCGAGATGATTCAAAGGCACTTGAAATAATCTCGAAAGTCAAAGCTTGCCAGGAGAAATCAAGGACGTTGAACAATGCAGTGTTTGATCTGGCTGTGTCAGGCAAGCACGACGCGGCCCTCGATTTGATGACCGGAAAAGCGAGTCCCGCGGTTGGTCAATGGATAGAAGTCATAGACGATCTCATACATTACAATGAAGATCGTATTGCATCACGGTATTACGAAGCAACCCTGGCCCAGGAAGACGCGCGCAAAATCATGCTCCTTCTTGGAGCGCTGGCCATAGCGCTTGCCTTGACACTTGCCATCTTGTTGACCACAAGCATCACAGGGCCACTCAAGGCAAGCGTTCACGCCGCAAACACGATTGCGGCAAAAGACCTGACCATAGATCTCTCCAAGTATAAGAAACGGGGGGACGAAATAGGAGACCTGGTACAGGCTCTCAGTAGAATGGTCGAGTCGTTAAAGGAGCAAATACAAGGGATCATGGAAGGAGTGAATGTGCTTTCGAGTTCCTCCAACGAGATCCTTGCCGCAACCACCCAGGTGGCATCCGGCACCGCCGAAAACGCCTCGGCCATCAGCGAGACCACCACCACGGTTGAAGAGGTTCGGCAGGCCGCGGAGCTTTCCTCGACAAAGGCGAAAAACATGTCCGACAGCTCGCAGCGCGTGGCCCAGGTCTCTCAATCCGGGAGAAAAGCCGTGGAAGACACCGCAGCCGGTATGCTTCACATCCGAGCGCAAATGGACTCCATCGCGCAGACCATTGTCCGCTTAAGCGAGCAGAGCCAATCCATAGGCGGCATTATTGCTTCCGTCACCGACATCGCCGACCAGTCCAACCTTCTCGCGGTGAATGCCGCGATCGAGGCCACAAGGGCCGGAGAACAAGGCAAGGCATTCGCGGTGGTGGCGCAGGAGATAAAAAGTCTTGCCGAGCAATCCAAACAGGCGACCACGCAGGTGCGCACCATTTTGAACGACGTGCAGAAGGCTACCAGTGCCGCGGTGATGGCAACGGAACAGGGGAGCAAGGCGGTTGAGGCAGGGGTGAAACAATCCGCCCAGGCCGGAGAGGCGATACGCGTGCTTGCCGAAAGCAGCGACGAAGCGGCCCAGACCGCGACGCAGATTGTGGCATCCAGTCAGCAGCAGGTGGTGGGCATGAACCAGATCGGGACCGCAATGGAAAATATCAATCAGGCAGGGGCCGAGACGGCCGCAAGCATGAAGCAGGCGGAAACCGCGGCGAAGGATTTGCACGAGATAGGGCAGAAACTGAAGGGCATGGTTGAGCAATTCAAAGCGTAGGGCAGTTATTCAAGCCTCTCGGATACCCTCACCCCTGCCCCCTCTCCCGTTAACGGGAGAGGGGAAAAGGGACAAGGAGAGATGGTTTGAGTGGTTACACCTAAAAGCGGTTACAAACTATGGAAAATAGAAACGATGAATTCCTGAAACGGCTCCGGGCGACATTCCGGATCGAGGCGGAGGAACACGTGCGTGCGATTTCGGCCGGTCTCATCGAACTGGAAAAGACCTCGGGGCCGGAAAGGCGCGCGCAGATAGTTGAAACCATCTTCCGCGAGACCCACAGCCTCAAGGGCGCGGCCCGTTCGGTGAGTTTGAATGACATCGAGTCAATCTGCCAGCCTATGGAGAGCATGTTTGCAGCGGTGAAGCGGCAGGAAATTGACTTGACCCGTCCGATGTATGATCTGTTTCACCAGGCGGCGGATGTTATCACGCAACTCGTCGCAGAAACGGGAGAAGAGAGTGCACCCGCATTCCGATCGCGCAGCCGGGACCTTGCCAGGCAGCTTAAGGAAATGTCCGAAGGAAACGCGGAAGTTGAAATGCCCCGAAGCACAGCATTGAGGAATCCGGAATTTGCAACTCACCCCTCCTTACCTTACCCGGCTTCTCCTCTCTCAAAAGAGAGGGGACCTGCGGCGGGTGAGTCCGAGCCGAAGCACAGCTTAGAGGAACTAAACCCGTTGCCATTGATAAAACAGGATTTGCCGAAGCCGGGTTTTTTAGCGGAAACCGTAAGGATCCCAACGGCCAAGCTTGACCCGCTCCTTCTTCAGGCGGAAGAAATGATAACCGTCAAGACAGCCGCAACTCAGCGGGCAAAGGAATTGCAGGAAATCAATGCCGAGGTTGCTTCATGGAAGACCGAATCGGTCGGAGGTCGGGGCACTGGCGTCGGGGGCCAGGGTGCGGAATGGAACGAGTTTTTGGCCTGGAACGAAGGGCGACTCAATGCGATTCAAAGCCGGATATCAGCGGTGGCCCGCGCGGCCGAACAGGATCGGCGCGTCGCGGATCGTCTGGTGGATGAACACCTTGAGTCAATGAAAAGCGTTTTGATGCTACCGGTTGGCTCATTGGTTGAGGTGCTTCCCAAACTGGCCCGCGATCTTGCGCGCAGCCAGGGCAAAGAGGTGGAACTGACAGTCCAGGGAACGGAGATTGAAATAGACAAGCGCATACTGGAGGAATTGAAAGACCCGCTTATCCACCTTGTTCGGAATTGCGTTGACCATGGCATTGCGAAGCCCGAGGAACGAAAGGGGGAAGGCAAGCAATCCTGCGGGTCGATCAAAATAACCTTTACGGCAAAAGAAAATCGCAGGATGGAAATTTTGGTATCGGACGATGGTTCGGGGGTCGCTGTGGATAAAGTTCGGGCAGCGGCATCAAAGCTGGGATTATTGCCGTCGGATGCCGCAAAGCAGTTGTCGCCCCGGGACGCCTTGCAGCTCATTTTCCGTTCAGGTGTATCAACCAGCCCAATTATTACGGACATTTCGGGACGCGGGCTTGGACTTGCCATTGTGCGAGAAAAAGTCGAGAAACTCAACGGTGTCGTGTCCGTGGAAAGTGCAATAGATACAGGTACTACATTCCGGCTTGTTGTACCCATGACGCTCGCCACGTTCAGGGGTGTTATTGTGCGGGCGGGCGAATGTGAGTTTGTAGTGCCTGCTATTAACATCGAGCGTGTTTTGCGGGTGCGCCAGGACGATATCAAGACCGTCGAAAACCGTGAAACAATCCGCCTGGATGGCTCCTTGCTGCCACTGGCCCGCCTGCGCGATACTTTGGAATTGCCTGCCAGCAAAACCAGAACGGGAGCATCCGGATCTCCCGGACCCGCAGAAAGTACTCACATGCCTGTGATTGTCCTTTTCTCCAGCGAAAAACGGTTTGCTTTTCTTGTCGACGAAGTGTTGCAGGAGCAGGAAGTGCTGGTAAAAGGGATCGGCACGCAGTTGAAACGCGTTCGCAACATCGCGGGCGCTACAATTCTTGGAACAGGCAAGGTCGTGCCCGTGCTTAACGTAGCGGACCTGATGAAGTCGGCAGTTTTGACAGCCGCTGGTTCCCGGAAAGAAACGGCGGCCGGGCAAGCCCCGGCCGGTGCGGGAAGAATCCTTGTGGCCGAAGATTCCATTACATCGCGTGCCCTGCTCAAGAATATTCTGGAAACGGCCGGTTTTCGGGTGACGACCGCCGTTGACGGCGCGGACGCCCTGGCGCAGGTTCGCAGCGGCGAATTCGACCTGGTGGTGTCTGATGTCGACATGCCGCGAATGAACGGTTTTGAGCTTACGGTAAAAATCCGGGCGGACAAAAAACTCGGCGAAATGCCGGTGGTTCTGGTGACCGCGCTCGAATCGCGCGAGGACAGGGAGCGCGGCATCGATGCAGGCGCGAATGCCTATATTGTCAAGAGCAGTTTTGATCAGAGCAATTTGCTGGAAGTTGTCCGAAGATTTCTTTGAAAGGGGTCAGGGAGCAGGGGTCAGGGAGCAGGGGTCAGAGGTCAGGGGTCAGAGGTCAGAGGTCAGAGGTCAGGGGTCAGTTGGAGGGATTTTAAGGGCCGACCCCTGACGCCTGATCCCTAAAAAGAAAGGAAGAAAATGAGTATAAAGAGTTATCGGGATTTGGAAGTATGGAAAAAAGCCATGGATTTAATCGTGGAATGTTACGGGATGACAGAGTGTTTTCCGAAAAAGGAAACCTTTGGACTTTCAAGTCAGTTACAGAGAGCCGCGGTTTCAATAGCAGCGAATATTTCAGAAGGCCATGCTCGCCAGCATACCAAGGAATTTCTCCAGAGTCTGTCAATATCATACGGTTCACTTGCTGAATTGGAAACCCATATACTTATTGCCGAAAGATTGCACTATACTGATAACCAGCATTCAATAAAACTCCTGGATAAGACAGCAGAAATAGGGCGGATGCTCAACGGCCTGCGCAGATCTTTGGAAAAAAGTCGGAATGAGGTGGAAAATGCCTAATCAAATAACAGGGGTCAGGGATCAGGGGTCAGGGAACAGGGATAAGGAAACGAACCAGATTCCCGAACTCCGACCCCCGACCCCTGACACCCGGCCCCCGATCAAGGTCCTCATTGTCGAAGATTCGCCCGTGGCGCAGGAATTCCTGACCTATATGCTTACGTCCGATCCGTCAATACAGGTTGTCGGCGTGGCGCATAATGGGGCCGAGGCCATTGAAGCTGTAAAGGTGAAACACCCCGACGTTGTAACCATGGATATCCACATGCCCGTCATGGACGGCTTCGAGGCGACCAGAAGGATCATGGAAACCGTTCCCACGCCGATCGTTATCGTAAGCGGAAGCACCGGGGCCGGCGAGGTGGGCGGAACTTTCCGCGCAATCGAGGCCGGCGCCCTGGCCGTTGTTCGCCGTCCGCCCGGCATCAAGCACGAAGAATTCGAGGCCGGTTCCAGGGAACTGATACAAACGGTAAAACTTATGTCCGAGGTGAGGGTGGTAAAACGCATCCCCAGAGTATTCAAAGTAGATGTGCCGGAGCGACCGGTTCTATCCCCGCCTTTGCAGAGGACTGCCGGAATACAGGCCATTGCCATTGGCGCGTCCACCGGCGGGCCTCCGGTGCTCAAAGATATCCTTTCGGGTCTGCCGCAAGGTTTTCCCGTTCCAGTGCTCATTGTCCAGCACATTGCGCAGGGCTTTGTAAAAGGTTTTGCGGAGTGGCTTTCCGGTGCGTCCCGCTTTCCGGTAAGCGTTGCATCGCAGGGCGAGCTTCTTGCGCCTGGACACGGTTATGTCGCCCCGGATGGTTTTCATATGGGATTAGGAAACGGGCCAACCATCGCGCTGAGCGACCACGCGCCGGAAAACCACCTGCGGCCTTCGGTTTCATACCTTTTCCGGTCTGTCGCGCAGGTGTTGGGCCCGGCCGCGGTGGGCGTGCTGCTCACCGGCATGGGCAGAGACGGGGCGGAGGAATTAAAGGTGATGAAAGAAAAGGGCGCTATCACTATTGCGCAGGATGAAGAAAGTTCCGTTGTGCACGGTATGCCGGGCGAGGCAATCAAGCTCGGCGCGGCAACGTACGTTCTTCCGCCAGAAGGCATTACAGCCTTGCTGGTGGAGCTGGTGAAAAAGTAGGGAGAAGGGAACTCGAAAGTGGGAATGCGGAACTCGGAATAATATGTTAAGGGCTGAACCCTGGTACCTGGCCACTGAACAGATTAAATGAGAGGCTTTTATGAACGCTGAAAAGAATATCCCCGAAGACACAAGAGAAATTCTCATCGTCGAGGACAGTCCCACGCAGGCCGAGGTATTGAAATACCTGTTGGAACAACATGGCTATTCGGTATTGGCGGCGGGCAGCGGCAGGGAGGCCCTTTCGTTGCTTGATAAGCATAAACCGGCGCTGGTCATCAGCGACATTGTCATGCCGGAAATGGACGGCTACGAATTATGCAGGCGAACAAAATCCGCCAACAGCAAGCAGGACATTCCGGTGATTCTGCTGACGTCGTTGTCCAATGCGGAGGATGTCCTTGACGGCCTGGAGTGCGGGGCGGACAATTTCATCACCAAGCCTTACAACGAAGAGTACCTGGTTGCGCACGTTGAACAGATCATTGCCAGCCGGAAACTCTTCAAAAATGAGCGCGTGCGCGTCGGGCTCGAAATCATGTTCGGCGGGAAAAGACGTTTTATAACTGCGGACCAGCAGCAGATGCTCACCTTGCTCATTTCCACGTATGAAGAAGCGGTGCGCAAAAACGCGGAGCTTGCCAAAACGCAGAATATGTATAAATTGCTGAACGAACGGCTGGAAGACATAGTCGAGGAACGGACCGCGGCGCTTACCAACGAGGTCGCAGAGCGCAAGCAGGCCGAGGCCAAAGCCGAGGTGCTTGCAAGGTTCCCGTCCGAAAATCCCAATCCGGTTTTGCGTATTGCCCTGGATGGTACCTTGCTCTACATCAACATGGCCGGCACGGACCAACTTGAGGAATGGAATTTGCATGAGGGCCGGAAAACCCCGTCATTCCTGCAGGAAGTCGTCACCGAAGCTATAACCAGGGGGTTAACTCAGGTGCTCGATCTCGAGTATTCCAAGCGTGTATACTCGTTCTTTATCACGCCGGTAGGCGCCTGCGGTTATGCCAATCTTTACGGTCGTGACATCACCGACCGCAAGCGGGCCGAGGAGAAGATCAAAAGCCAACTGGACGAACTCCAACGCTGGCAAAACGCCCTGAACGGGCGTGAAGGCCGTGTGCTCGAAGTGAAGAAAGAGGTCAACGAACTCCTTGCCCGGCTTGGTGAACCGCCACGGTACTCAAGCGCGGCTGAGGAAAACGGGAAGTGAATCGCTGAAAGGCATTTCTTGCATGGAAACGAATAGAAATCGTCATCGTTTTCTGTTGTTGCCGGCGGCCCTGTTTCTGGTCCTTTTGGCAGGTATTGTCGCTGGTGCGTGGTATTACTATCAACTTCAGGAAACTCATTTTAAAGCAAAGGTGCAGGATGAACTTTCCGCAATTGCCAATCTTAAGATGGATCAGATTGCGGCATGGAGAAATGAAAGGCTCGCGGACGCCGAACTTCTCTCCAAGGGCGGCTTGTTGACTTCGGAAATGGCGCCAAATGAAAAGATCCGCGACAGGTTCCGCCGGATCGGTCCGCTGCTCGCTATTTACAAAAAGGATTTCGGGTATTATTCGCTGATGGTCACGGACATTGCGGGGCGGGTTATCGAAAAGATAGGAGACGCCTCCCATGCGCCGCCGTATGTGGACACGGCCGCCATTCTAAAAGTGGTTTCCGAAAAGAAGACGAAGATCGTGGATTTTTACCGGTGCCCCGCCTGCGGACGAATACACCTTGATGTGCTCGTTCCCGTTTTTGCAGGAGATACCGGGAGCGCCGTGGTCGGGGTCGCGGTTTTGCGCAGAGACCCGGAACAATTTTTGTTCCCGCTCATTCAGACTTGGCCGGTCCCGAGCAGGACATCGGAAACGCTGCTGTTCCGACAGGAAGGCGACAGCATCGCCTACCTCAACGAGCTGCTGTACCGGAAAGGCGCCGCGTTGAAACTCCGGTTACCATTAAAAAGCAAGGACCTTCCTGCCGCGCAGGTCGCCCGCGGCAAAGAGGGTTTCCTGGAAGGAACGGATTACCGGGGCGTAAAGGTCTTTGCCGTGGGGCGGCATATACCGGATTCACCGTGGTATATCATTTCAAAAGTAGACAAAGAAGAAGTGCTTGCGCCGCTCCGTGCCGTGGGGAGGACCGTGTTGATCGTTGCAGGGCTCTTTGTGGCCATTCTCTGTTCCCTGCTAGTGATGTTGTGGTTGGCATACGACCGTACAATGCTCTTGGCCCGGCACAAGGAAGAAATAGCGCGCGAACAGGCCGAAGAGGGGTTGCGTGAAAGTGAAGAAAAATTCCGGAACGTGTTTGACAACTCCTCCGTTGGAAAATCAATTACTTCCCTCGAAGGCCAGGTAAATGTCAATAGTGCCTTCTGCGAAATGTTGGGCTATACAAATGAAGAATTGGCGCAGCAAAATTGGCGGAACCTCTCTCATCCCGATGATATTGCATTGACACAGAGGAACCTCGATCAAGTACGGTCGGGGGAGAAGAAATCCGCCAGATTCATTACGAGATACTTGAAGAAGGACGGTTCAATTGTCTGGGCGGATGTGGGTGCGACATTGCAAAAAGACAAGGACGGTAAACCACTCTATTTCATCACGTCGGCGATAGACATCACCGAGCGCAAGCGGGCGGAAGATGCGATGCAGCAAGCAATCGGCAATGTCGAGGCATCGCGCCGAACGCTGCTGAGCGTCGTAGAGGACCAGAAGCGCACCCAAGATGAGTTGCGTCAGAGCGAGGAAAAATTCAGGAACGTATTTGATAACTCTTCAATCGCAAAATCAATCACCGCTCTCAATGGTTCGATGAATGTGAATCAGGCCTTCTGCGACATGCTGGGCTACACAAAAGAGGAATTGGCGCGCCGGAATTGGCAGGCCGTAAGCCATCCGGATGATTGTGAATTGACACAAAAGAATCTTGATCAGTTGCAGTCGGGTGAGAAGAAATCCTCCAGATTCATCAAGAGATACATCAAGAAGGACGGTTCAATTGTCTGGGCGGATGTGGGTACGACGTTGCAAAGGGATAAGAACGGCAGCCCGTTGTACTTCATCACATCGGTTATCGACATCACCGAGCGCAAGCGGGCGGAAGGCGCCTTGCAGCAGAGCGAAGCCAAGTACAGAAATCTCTTCGATAACGCGCAAATCGGTATGTTCCGAACAAAAATGGATGGTTCGGCCATCCTGGAAGTAAACCAGAACCTTTTGGATGTTTTCGGCTTTACCAGGGAAGAAATGCTCGCTTCGCCATCAACGATGCGCTGGGCGCACCCGGAGGAGCGGGAGGAGATGGCGCGCCGGTTGCGAGCCGATGGCGTCGTTACGAACCTCGAGGTTGGATTCCTCACGAAAGCGGGCGAGACAAGGAACTTCCTGATCTCGGTGAAACCCTATATCGAGCAGGGAATCCTTGAGGGCTCCGGTATGGATGTCACCGACCGCAAAAAAGCGGAAGAAGCCCTGCAAGAGAGCGAAAAAAGACTTAGTGAAGCCCAGAAGATGGCTCAACTGGGTAATTGGAATTGGGACATTAAGACCGGCAACGTCGAATGGTCGGATGAAGTATACCATATCTTTCAACTCGATCCCAAAAAGTTCACGCCGCAAATCGATTCAATTCTGGAATTTTCGCCCTGGCCCGAAGACCACGAACGTGATAAGGAATTGATCCGGAAAGCGATGGAGAGTCGTGAAAAGGGCAATTATGAACAACGGTTTCTTCGGCCGGACAAGAGCATTGGATACTATCAATCGACCTTCCAGGGCAAATATGATAACGAAGGCAATCTTGTTTCAATTGTCGGGACGATACTTGATATCACCGATCGTAAACGGGCCGAAGACAAAATAAACCTGCTCAACAATGAACTTCTCCAGAAAAACACCGAACTCGAACAGCTCATCTACGTTGCATCCCATGATCTTCGCTCGCCGCTCGTTAATGTGCAGGGCTTCAGCAAGGAAATGGGGTTGCTTGCAAATGAACTCGTGGCGATCACGTCGCAGGCCGGCCTGCCCGACCGGCAGAAAACCAGGGTCTCCGATATAGCGACAAAAGAGTTCCCCGAAGCCCAGAGTTATGTTTCCGCAAGCGTCTTGAAAATGGACGGATTGCTCAAAGGCCTGCTCAAGCTCTCACGGCTCGGCCGCGCGGCTCTTGCCCTGCAAGAAATCGATATGGACGAAATGGTGTCCGGAGTCCTGAAAACATTGGAATTCCAGGTCCAGAAATGTGGCGCCCGCGTTGAAACCGGATCGCTCCCAGTCTGTACCGGCGATCCTGTGCAGGTGAACCAGGTATTTACAAATCTCGTAGACAACGCGATCAAATATCTGGTCCCAGGCAGGCCGGGTTTCATCAGGATCACCGGAAAATCGGAAAACGGTATTTCCGAATATTGCGTTGAAGACAACGGCATCGGCATTGCTCCGGAGCACCAGTCAAGAGTATTCGAAATCTTTCACCGGCTAAACCCGCTTGCCAGCGAAGGAGAAGGGCTGGGGCTCACCATAGCAAAAAAGATTGTGTCGCGGCTGGGCGGCAGCGTAAGGGTGGAATCGGAAATTGACAAGGGGAGCAGGTTTTTCGTGACGCTGCCGGGGGCGTGAGAAATTAACAGGCAATTGATATGTTTCTTGGATCCGTTGTGACCTCTCCCCGGCCTTCGGCCACCCCTCTCCCACAGGGAGAGGGGTGGCACGCTGGAAGCGTGACGGGGTGAGGTCAAAAGAACAAGGGATTAATCGCGGCATTCCTATCCCCTCCATCTCCCTGAGGGAGCGCTACGGGATAAACGTTCCGGCGCCCCCTCAGGGGGTTAGGGGGGATTTAAAACAGTACTTTATTACCCATATTCCAGAAAGGTCTTCCCATGAAGAAAGAAGTAGTAATATTAATCGCCGAAGACGACGACGGCCACGCCACCCTGATAGAAAAGAACCTGAGGCGGGCAGGGTTGCTCAACGAAATAGTGCGGTTCAGGGACGGGCAGGAATCCCTGGATTTTCTGTTTGAAAAAGGCAACGGGAATAAGCGGGAACGCGGTACGTCGTACCTTCTGCTGCTTGACATCCGCATGCCGAAGGTGGACGGCGTCGAGGTCCTTCGCAAGATAAAGGCCGATAAGGAGCTTAAGAAACTTCCCGTAATAATGATAACCACCACGGACGATCCGCGCGAGGTGGAATTGTGTTTTGAACTTGGTTGCTCCAATTACATCGCCAAGCCCATTGAGTACGAAAAATTCATGGAAGCGATTCGACAGCTCGGCTTGTTTCTTCTTGTGGTTGAAGTGCCGGTGATCGATGGAGGCGGGAAGAAGTAGGGGAGTTCCCACCTCACCCCAACTCCCCTGCCCCTCTTCCCCTCTCCTTGCCAAGGAGAGGGGAAGAGGGGTGCCCGAAGGGCGGGGTGATGGGGTGAGGTGGGTGAGGTCGGAAGGAAGAAAGTAAATCAAACAGAAGGTTCTTACTATGGACAACATCGAAACAAACACGGCCACCACAATCCTTCTTGTGGAAGACGACCAGCTTCTCAACAAATCGATCCAGATGCTTCTGCGGCGCGAGGGGTTTACCATCGAAGGGTTCCTTAACGGCGCAAAAGCGCTTGAAAGAATGGCGGCCTCTTCGGAGAACGTTTTACTCCTCCTCGATTATTCCCTGCCCGACATGACCGCCAAGGAGGTCATTGCCGCAATGCGTGAGCGAGGCCTTGATATCCCGTTTGTCATTGTCACCGGCCACGGCGACGAACTGCTTGCCGTTGAAATGATGAAGCTCGGCGCACTGGACTATATCGTCAAGTCAATCCAGTTTCATGAGGTGGTGCCGGCAAAGATAAGACACGTGATTCAGGAGATCGCAGGCAGGAAAAAACTTGCCGAATCGGAGGTCGCGGTCAAACAGGCGGCTGTTGAATGGCAAAACACCTTCGATTCGATTACCGACGCGGTTCTGATATTGGACAAAGAACGAAAAATCATGCGATTTAACCTGGCGACGCTCGCACTCACCGGCAAATCCGCCGAAGAACTGTTGGGCCGGCACTGCTGCACGGTTATTCACGGATCGCAAGACACCGTGACCGATTGTCCTATGTCACGCATGGAAAAGTCGTTGTCGAGGGAATCCGGCGAAATGCAATTTGGCGACCGTTTTTTCGGCATTACCGTTGACCCCGTCTTCGATGCTGAGAAGAGGCTTGCGGGCGCCGTGCATGTTATATCCGATATTACCGCCAAAAAACGCGTCGACGACGCACTGCAGAAGAGCGAAGCGCGGTTTCGCGGATTGTTTGAGACCATGACCGAAGGGGTTTCACTGCGCGAATTGGTGTACGATGCCCGGGGGTGCGCTGTGGATTGCCGGGTGCTGGATGTCAACCCCGCGTTCGTGGCTCATACGGGCATTTCCCGGGAAAAGGCGATAGGCGCCACGTCGAAAGACCTGCACGGCTTGAACGATCCTTGTTTTCTGGAACGATACGACAAGGCCGTTTCCACGGGCGAGGCGCAACAGTTTGAGAGTTTTTTCGGACCCACGAAAAGACATTTCAGAATAACCGCATTTTCCATGGGGCTGGGCCGGTTTGCCACGGTGTTCGAAGACATCACCGATCGCAAAATGGCCGAACAGGCGCTTCGGGAAAGCGAAGAGAAATTCCGCAATCTCGCCGACCTTCTGCCGTCGCTTGTTTATGAAATGGACCTGAACGGGACCATCACCTATGTCAATAAGAACGGTCTCGAAATGTCGGGCTATTCCCGGGAAGACATTGACGGGGGATTTTCGGCAATCGATTTTATTTCCCCGGAGGACCGGCCGCGGGCGCTGGAAAAGATGAAGAGCCTGCTGACGAACGGCAAAGCGGGTGGACAAAGTGAATACCTGGCAATCACAAAGGACGGCAGGAAATTTGCCGTTCTTTCCACTTCCACGCCCGTTTTCAAGGATGGCATTCCTGCCGGAGTTCGCGGAATCCTTTTTGACATAACGGATCGCAAGCAGGCCGAGGAGAAGCAGAAACACCTCGAAGACCAGCTCCGCCAGTCCCAGAAGCTCGAGGCGATAGGCCAGCTTGCAGGCGGCGTGGCGCACGATTTTAATAATCTTCTCGGCGGGATCATGGGAAACGCCGAGCTGATTAAAATGCATTCGGGCAAAGATCCCACAATGGACCGGTACGCAGACATCATCGTAAGCTCGTCCGTCAAGGCGGCCGACCTAACCAGGCAGCTGCTCACGTTCGCGCGAAAAGCACGGGCCTCATTTGCACAGGTGGACCTGAATGCGGGTGTAAAGAACATCATTGAATTGCTCACGCACACCGTGGACCGTAAAATAAGAATCGATAACAAATGTGACAAGAATCCTTATATCATTCAAGGCGATTCCACTATGATCGAAAACGCCATCCTCAATATTGCGATCAACGCGCGCGATGCAATGCCCCGGGGAGGAACGATTTCCTTTTCCATTGCCAAGGCGATATTGACAAAGGCTAGCATGCCTTCGGGGAGCGAAGACTGCGTACCGGGAGCGTATGTAGGCGTCGCAATATCGGACACCGGTACCGGTATCGACAAAGAAACGCAAAAACGGATGTTCGAGCCCTTTTTTACCACCAAGGAGCTCGGCAAAGGCACGGGACTCGGGCTTGCCGCGGTGTACGGTTGCGTTCGTCAGCACAACGGGTATATCACCGTGGACAGCAAAATGGGCGTAGGGACTACATTCACCATCTATTTACCGGAAACAGCGGTGGTTTCTGCGAAAGAAGAATCTGCCACAACCGCTTGCGTCACGGGACATGGCAGGGTGTTGGTTGTCGACGATGAAAAAGTTGTCGGTGAAACTGTTTGTGAAATCCTTAGAGGCCTCGGATACTCTCCGGAAGTTTTTGATGATCCAGTGGCTGCCTTGGATTTTTTCAAGGAGAACTACAAAACCGTCGATGCCGTCATGCTCGACATCATCATGCCCAAAATGAACGGGCTCGACCTGTTCCGCGCGCTCAAGAAACTCGATCCGGAAGTAAGAGTGATCGTCTCCTCCGGATACAGCGATAATGATCAGGAAAAGCGGATCATGCAGGAAGGCGCGAAGGAATTCGTGCAGAAGCCGTACCGGGCGTCGGAGTTGTCAAGGGTGATGGCAGGGGTGATTTTGTGCGACACGAAAACTCCTCTTTAAACGTCTTTGTAAAGGATACCGTATGAAACAATCGATACTGCTCGTTGGTGAACAGCAAAAAGGCCGTGAAGAGATTGCGGCAACACTTCGCAATGCCGGGTTTACGGTGCTTGAGGCATCCGATAGTACCGAGGCGCTGTTGCAAATCAAGCAGCGTGGCGTGGCGGTCCTCATCACCGACCTTGTATTACCCTCCGGCAAAAACGGAATAGAACTCATACTCGAAGCGCATCTTTCCCTGCCGGACATGGAGGCTATTGCCATGTCCCGGTACGGAAGCGAAGCTACCAAAGACAAGCTTTCGCGAATCGGCGCTTTCGGCTATTTGGAAAAACCGGTACATGCCACCATACTGCTCGACATGGTGCGCGCAGCCATTAAAAGCCGGCGCAAGGCCCGCATCGGTTTCGGTGAGGCCGAACCGCGGCTCGGTTTCAACCACGAGCGGATTCTTATCGTGGATGACGACCCGACGATTCAGGAGGCGCTCTCGGAATTTCTTCTGCAAAAGGGATACAGGGTAACCCTGGCCGGTAACGGACTCCTGGCATATGAGAAGATCCTTGTCAACGACTACGATTGCATTATTCTGGATGTCAACATGCCCGAGATGGACGGGGCCCAAACCGTTGCCGCAATCCGCAGGACCGATCCCTATACATACATTCTTCTCGTGAGCGGAGATCCGGAATCGGAGAAGACAAAAGAAGCAATGGCCCTCAAGGCCAGCACGTTCATGCCCAAGCCCCTGCACTTCGAAAAACTACTGGCATGCATCAAGGAAGTTGATTTTGTGAAAATAGCCGAGTCGAAACGTATGCTTTTTCAAGAGGAAAAGGCAAATGTCCTTCGCAGCGTATCATGGCTCGGGCGAGCGTTCAATCCTTATCGCGCGAAGAGAATCAAACGAACCATACCCTATGCCGCGGCGGTTGTCGTCATCGGCATGGCGCTGTGGGTCATCAGCGCGCTTTTTCAGGTCCGCATGTTCAAAATGCTCGAAGACAGCGATTTGTTTCACCACTTTGACAAGATGATTGAATCGGTACAATAGCACATTGGAGGATCGCAATGCGTTTGGCATTCAAACTAGCAATAGTCGCATTCATATTGTCGGGATGGAGTGCGCTCCAGGCACAGGAAAAACAGCCTCATGGTTTTCTGAACATCCCCTTCGGGGCAACCAGGGAAACATTGCTGGCGGGACTAACATCCTCCTACGATCTGAAACCAACCGTCCTGTCGGCATGGCCGATGTGCGGAAGCGGCATGTTCCTGCTCTGGACATCCGACAATACCTACACCCTGGAACACTTCGCGCTCGACGAGCGCCGTTTTACCGTTCTGTTTTATCTTAACAGCGACGGCAAATTCTACGGCTTCCGCATGAAAGAAGAGGAAGATAACCGTTCCCGGATACGGAACGCAGCCCCTCCGCATCTGGAGAAAATGTGCACATCGGAGCTGACCGGCACCCAAGCGCAGGATTTGCTGGAAGATGCATTGTTTTTGAAAAAGGTCTTTGAGGATAAGTATGGCAGTCCTACCAGAGTGCTGCAATGCAGCGCCGAAGACATCTGCCGGGATGCGGATAGAATATTCTGGATCCAGAACACCAACCGCTATCTGGCAGCCGTTGGCACGATCACTACCGTGTTTGTCGGTTACAAGGAGAAATTTGCCAACCTGCATTGCCCCGTTGCCGTCGTGTATGACAAAGAATTGAGGCCTGCGGTAGAGAGTAAGCCCCCTTTGATTGAAGAACCCAAGAGTATTAAAAAAGCCGCGGGATCGTTCTGATTCGTTTTTCAGCCCTTCTTTATATTTTCTTTATACATTTGGCCCGCCTTTTTAGAACTTCCCAATACAATATTCCGTAATTTTGATAAACAGGAGGGCAGAATGATCGGACGTGGACCAGTATATCGGATTGAATCCCAAAGCGAGCATTCCCCGAAGGTTCGCTGTCGCGTCTACTCCTGTAGCGCTGTATGCCGTCGAAGTCGTGGCGCCACGTCGCTACGCTCCTCGCAATGACATTTCGGCAATTTTTCGAGGTGCCCCTGAGTGTGCAAAACTGTTGCTGTCTTGAGAAGGAGGGTTGTCCATGACCTTGATAATGTGGCTGATAGGAATGTTCACTGCCGGATTGGTGTCGATGGGGTTGTGTATTGCGTTTGTCAAAGCTTGCGAAAAGATATAAGGCGGTAACCATGATTTACCTTGCGGCAGGTATCGCGCTCTTTTTACTTGTTTACCTTTTTGTCGCGCTTATCAGGCCCGAATGGTTCTAACACAAGTGAGGCTTGCATGAAACTCTGGATTATCCCGATAGGTCTTCTTCTGGCGGCAACGCTATGCGCAATTCCGTTGAGCAGGTATTTCGCCTGGATCATGGATGGCAAGTTCCGACCGCCCCGGTGGCTGCGTTTCTTCGAAAAGGCTCTTGACACCGGAGAGCAAACCTGGAAAAGTTACGCGGTGTCGCTTATCGTGTTCAACGCCGGGCTTTTCGTGACGGGGTTCGTCGTGTTGGCATTGCAGCCATGGATGCCGATGAACCAGGACCATAAGGGAATGCTCGCTCCGACCACGATTTTCAACAGCGTTGTTTCCTTTATGACAAACACGAATCTTCAGCATTACGCCGGTGACGTGAACTTGTCGAATTTCAGCCAGATTTTTTTCTGCATTCTCAACATGTTTTTGTCGGCCTCGGTCGGGTTTTGCGCTCTTGTCGCCATCATCCGCGCCTTTCGGGGACAAAAAACCGTGGGCAATTTCTTCGTGGACATGTGGCGGGTGTTCGTGTACCTGTTCCTGCCGGCGTCGATCCTCTTTGCCGTTTTTTTCATTTCACAGGGTTCTCCGATGAGTTTCCAGAGCTCGTTCCAGGTTACCACCCTTGAGCCCGGATCGATGGGAACAAACGACAAAGGAGAACCCGCCAGGCAAACCATCGTAACCGGTCCCGTGGCGGCCCTTGAATCCATCAAGATGCTCGGTACCAACGGCGGAGGGTTTTTCGGGATGAATGCCTCTCATCCGTACGAAAATCCGACAGCGGCCTCGAACTTCTTCAATACCCTTGCCATGATGCTGTTTCCTTTTGCGCTTGTCCTGATGTACGGACGGATGCTTGGGAAAATGCGGCACTCATGGGTGATTTTCTCCGTGATGCTGCTCATGATGGCCGGCACCATTATCTGGTCTGTGTACTTTGACACCATGAAGCCGAATCCGGCATTTACGTCTCGTGCGGCCTCAAGAACATACGACATTCCCGACAAGACCGCGCCCGGTGGAAAAATCGACGTGTGCAAGCCGCGTGTGGCGGGTTTGCCGGTGGACCAGCATCTGGGAAATCTTGAAGGTAAGGAATTGCGTTTCGGCACATCGGCCGGAGCCACCTATGCCGCGGTCACCACCGACGTCACGTGCGGTTCGGTCAATGCCGAAGCGGACGCGCTCAATCCGCTTGCCGCGCTGGCGCCGCTCACCGGGATGTGGCTCAACTGCATTTTCGGCGGCAAGGGCGTGGGACTCATGAATTTCCTCATGTTCCTGATTCTCGGGATTTTCCTTGCCGGACAAATGGTGGGCCGCACACCGGAATACCTGGGAAAAAAGATAGGGGGCCGCGAGGTAAAGCTTGTGGTGATC
>Ga0182027_10002379_pt1 | contig 30598 bp, 25 predicted proteins | sample 712E1DmetaG_FD_121300 | JGI IMG/M metagenome (GOLD analysis project Ga0182027, IMG submission 121300) | Permafrost microbial communities from Stordalen Mire, Sweden - 712E1D metaG (Illumina Assembly) | ecosystem: Environmental > Terrestrial > Soil > Wetlands > Permafrost | place: Sweden...
CTGAACCACTGCCGGAAGTTTCGGCCGTAGTCGCAGAAGAGCCGCCGTCTGCGAAATAGGCGTTCACGCCCGTCCAGAACGGCGTTTGGATGTTGCGCCAGCCAACTCACGGAGCGCATCGGCGGCGATCCAGCGGGCGGAGGGGGAGTCGATCCGCCGGATCCGCTGGGCCTCAGCGATGGCAGCGCGGCGCAAGCGGGGGTTGCGTTTGCCAATCTGCCGCAACGCCCAGTTGACGGCCTTCTTGACGAAGTTGCGTCCGTCGGCCGCCTCGCGCCGGATCACCGGCAGGAATCCCAGAAAAACGTCATCGGGCAGATCCTTGCGGTGCACGGCCAACCCCGCCATCAGCACGAAGCCGCCGCGCTTGACGAACTCCGCGCGGCGCGCGCTCCACGCGTGCGCCTTCTCGATGGCGAACGGCGTGCGGTCAAAGAGCACGCAGCAGCAGGCGTCGGTTGCGGCCCAATTGTCGCACTGGCGGGCCCAGTGTTCCATCTGGTCGCGCGTCACCAGACGGGGATCGTCAGCCAGCGTGGCCACGATCCGCGCCTCGTGCACGCCGGTCTCCCACAAGGCGAGCGCCAGGGGATGATCCCGGCGGTGGCGCCGGGCGATCTCACGCAGCACCGGCGCGCGGATGCCGAGAAGTTCGCCCCGCGGCGCGATGCCGTACCGCCGCTGCCCCGCAGCGTCGTGGGGGCTGGCCAGCGCGCGCAGTTCGGACAGAATCTCCTCCGCGGTATTCATGCGCCAGCCCGGCGGGTGCGCACAGCCGCGGCCAGTTGGTCCAGCACGGGCGCGGTTTCTTCCCAAGGAAGGCACGGGTCGGTGATGCTGCGGCCGTAGACAAGCGGACGCGCCTGGTAATCCTGCGCGCCCCCGAGAAGGTTGCTCTCCAGCATCACGCCGCAGATCGCGCGCTGCCCGGCGGCGATCTGCGCCGCGACGGCGGCGGCGACCACCGGCTGGCGCGCCGGATCCTTGCCGCTGTTGGCATGGCTGCAGTCCACCATGAGGCCGGGAGACAGACCGGCGGCGGCCAGCAGTTTCACTGCGTCCTCAACGTGTTCCGCGGCGTAGTTGGGCCCACGCGTCCCGCCGCGCAGCACCAGATGACAGCGATCGTTGCCCGCCGTCCCCAGCACCGCTGGCGCGCCGTCTTTGGTCAACGAGGGGAACCAGTGTGGATGCCGCGCCGAAAGCAGGGCCTCGACCGCCACCTGCACGTCGCCGTCCCGGCGGTTTTTGAACCCGACCGGCATGGAAAGACCCGACGCGAGCTCGCGGTGCACCTGGCTTTCGACCGTGCGCGCCCCGATTCCACCCCAGGTGACCAACTCCGCGTAATACTGACCGAGGGTTGTATCAAGGAACTCAGTGGCCACCGGCACGCGCCGGGCGGTGAGGTCGATCATCAGCTTGCGCGCCAATCGGAGTCCCTGGTTGATCTGAAAGCTGTCGTCGAGACCCGGGTCGTTGATCAGCCCCTTCCAGCCGATGACCGTGCGCGGTTTCTCAAAATAGACCCGCATGACCACGAATAGATCGGTGGTGGTCCGCGCCGCCGCCTCACGCAGCCGGTCGGCATAGTCAAGGGCCGCCGCAGGATCATGGATCGAGCAGGGCCCCACCACGGCGAGCAGCCGGTCGTCGCGGCCGAGGATGATGTCCTCGACCGCGCGGCGGCTCCGCTCCACGAAATCAGCGCCGTCGTCGTCCAGCGCCAGTTCATCGGCCAGGACCGCCGGCGAAATCAGCGGGCGGGCGGCGCGGATGCGCAGATCCTCGATGCGCGGACGTGTCATGATCCAAGGAAGGCGGAGGCGTCGCCTAGGTTTCCAAAAGCTGTCGGGCCTGGACCACGGCCGGGGTGTCGACGTACGCCGGTGGCGGGGGCACCGCCTCCAGGCCGAAACGCCGGGCGCGCGCCCGCAGCCCGAGCGCGAGCAGCGCCGCCAGTTCCGAGTTCGCCGCCGCCTGCCCCGCCCCCACCATCACTTCGGGCGGAAGAATCATGCGTGGCCGCGGAAGCACCTCTTTTTCGCCCAGGAAAAGCGTCAGGGCGGCTCCCAGCGCCTCGATATAATCGCGCAGCCGGGCGGGCAGGACGTAACGAAGGCCCTGGCCGGGCGGATAGGGCGCGAATTCCATGAAGGCGCAAATCTGGGCGTGGAACTGGGCCAGCGCCTGATCCGCGGTCGCCGGTGTCCAGCGCGCCGTGAAGGTCTTGCGCTCACGGAACTTCTTCACCTCCCAGACGCGGAGCATCAGCCCGTAGTCGCCGTGTTTGTTTTCCAACGCGCCGGTAAAGGCATAATCCAGCCCGCCCTCCGTCGAGTCGGCGATCTGGCGGATGTGCTCGGGTGTCCACTCGGCGTTGAAGAGGCCGTACTGCTCGCGGCGCATGGTGGCGATGGTCGCCACGGCGCTGTATTTCGTGCTGAAGAAAAGGGTCTCCGCCAGCCAGAGGGGAAGACCGCGCGAGAGCCGTCCCATTTCGTCCTCCGGTTGCTGGAGCGCGGCGCCCACATCCTTAACCCCGATGAGGGAAAGCTGGGCGAACGCGATGCGCCGTAGCCGGCTTTCCTTGGGCGGCAGCAGGCCGGGCAGCTGCTCGAGTCCATAGTACCACATCGGCTTGCTGATGGAAACGAGATCGATCCTCGGCGCTTCCGTGGCGTTGGCGTCCTCCGCGGGCGCCGTGGGTGTCGCCGCGCCCTGCGCGTCGAGCAGCATCATGTCACCGATCACGTTGGAGAAACCGAAGAGGCGTTGCTCAAGTTCCGGCCGGTTGAGGGCGAACAGCAGGTCGAGCACGTGCTGGGCGGCCTGCGGTTCGCGCACGGCAAGGTAGGCCTGCAGCAGGTTGAAGCCGGTCGCGGGTCCGTGGCGCTGGGCGTCGTAACGCGGCGCAATCAGTTCAATGATCTCGCGCGTATGTCCGCTGACGCCGAGGTCGCCGGAAATGGTTACCAGCACGTCGGGCCGGTCGCCGGACGAGGCCAACACCTCCTCGTAAATGGCCACGGCGGCGGGGAAATTCTTGAGTTCGAGCGCCTCGCGGGCCCGCTGCAGGCGGGCGAGGACCGCCCCGCCGGCCGGCGGGGGCGCTGCGGGCGCGGGCGGTGGAGGCTCCACCGTTTGCTCCGCGGTGGGAGCTGTGGGCACCGGGTTTTCCGCCGGAGGGGTGGGGACGGGCAAGACCTCAGGCGCCGTGGCAGCCGGCGGCGCGGCCGCGGGACGCGGGGCGGGAGTCTTCTTGGGTAGAAACCGGTCGAGCATTCCCATACCTCGGAAGGAAAGACACGCCGGGGCGGCAGGCGAAACAAAATTCACCGTGCCCGGCCACCGCAAAAGGCCACGCCAGTCGGCGACATTCCGTCCCTTTACCGTTTGACGGGGCGGCGGGCGTGGTTACTTAGCTCCGTTCCTCTGCCGCTGCACCGGCCTCACCTCCTAGACCATCCCGTCCCGACTACGTCTGCCCGCCGGCATGAATCGCGTTTTCATCAAGACTTATGGTTGCCAGATGAACGAGCGCGACAGCGAGGAGGTCGCGGCCCTGCTGCAGGCGCGCGGGTATCAGATCGTGCACGACGAGAACGACTGCGACATTATGCTGCTCAACACCTGCAGCGTGCGCGATCTGGCGGAGCAGAAGGCTCTCGGCAAGGCGGGCCACCTCGCGGCCCGCACCCGGCGGCAGCCGGCGTTCATCCTCGGCCTCATCGGGTGCATGGCGCAGAACCGCGGCGCCGAACTCATCGACCGCTTGCCTGATCTCGACCTCATCGTCGGCACCCAGAAGTTCCATCGGGTACCCGACTACCTCGATCACCTGCGCGCCGCGCGCGAGGCGGGTCTGCCAGTCGCCCAAACGATTGTCGACGTGGCCGAGGAGGCCGGCTCCCAAAACATTATCCGCGACCACTTGGTGGGGGAACGGACGGTGACTGCTTTCATCTCCATCCAGCAGGGCTGCGACATGTCCTGCTCCTTCTGCATTGTGCCCCGGACCCGCGGCGACGAGCGGTCGCGCCCACTCGATGATATCGTGGCGGAGTGTCGCGAACTCGCCGGGCGTGGTGTGCGCGAGGTGACACTGTTGGGCCAGATTGTGACGAGCTACGGACGGCGCGAACTCGCCCGCCCCGGAGGCCGGACCCCGTTCGTGCAGCTGCTCGAACGACTGCAGGAGATCGACGGCCTGGCGCGACTGCGCTTCACCTCGCCCCATCCCTGCGGCTTCAAGCCCGACCTGGTCGAGGCTTACGGCCGGCTGCCCAAGCTCTGCCCCTACGTGCACCTGCCGGTCCAGTCCGGCAGCAACCGGATCCTGCGCGCCATGAACCGGCCCTATACCCGCGAACGCTACCTCGAACTCGTTGCGGCTTTGCGCGCCGTCCGGCTCGACATGCATTTTTCGACCGATATCATCGTCGGTTTCCCTGATGAAACCGCGGAGGATTTCGACCAGACGCGGGAGCTTTTTGAGGCAGCGGACTACGACATGGCTTACATCTTCAAGTACTCCACGCGCTCCGGCACTCCGGCGGCGGCGCTGCCCGCGCAGGTCCCGGAGGAGGTCAAGGAGGAACGAAACCAGCTTCTGCTCCGTCTGCTGGAGCGGAACTCGCGGCGCCGCAATCAGGCGCTGGTTGGCACCGTGCAGGAGGTGCTGGTCGAGGGTCCCGATCGCAAGGGACTGCGCTATCTGGGCCGCACTCCGGGCAACCGCACCGTCCACTTTGTGGGTTCCGCTTCCCTCATCGGCCGCCTGCTGCCGGTGCGAATCGAGCGGTCGACAACGAGCGTGTTGTACGGCACGCCGTTGGAGGCTAGAGTGGAGTCTTGACGCCCGGCGTCCGTCACGGAGGCTGGTGCCGTTCCGGACGGCTCGCCGTTCATCATTCTGTCCGCCATGTCGCTTTTTCTCGCCACACTTCTTCCTGGTTTTGTCCTTGCCGCGCTCGGGGCCGTCCTGCTCGTGCCTCATCCCAAGGTGCGCGCCGTGCTGCAGGCGCTGCCGCGCTCGCAAGCGGCCGCGTTGGTGTTGTTTGGCGGTGGTGCGCTGTGGTTCCTCGCGATCGTGGCGAACATGGGCGATGCCGACCGCATTCTCGGCGACTCCAACGTGCCGTGGGTGCTGGGATTCGCGATCCTCGGCGTGCTCTCCTTTAAGTACGTGCCTGATTTCCTCGCGGTGCGCGGACTGAGTATTCTCCTCCTGCTCGCGGCCACGCCGCTGCTCCGCGCCGGCTTCATGGATTTTCGGCTGCAAGTTTATCCACTGAAGATCTTGGTCTATGTGGCCATCGTGGCGGCGCTTTATCTCGCCGCCGTGCCCTACCGGTTGCGCGATTTCTTCCAGTGGTTGTATGGCCGTCCGGGGCGGGCGCGGGCGGGCGGTACGGCATTGCTCACCTACGGATTTGTGCTCATCATCGTGGCGTTCAGTTGCTAAAACCCCGCCCCGCCATGCCCACCCCGCCCAAGGATGTCCACGGTCTGTTGTTCCTCGTCGCCGGTCCCACCGGCACCGGCAAAACCACGCTCTGCCGACGACTGATTGCCACCCACCCCGAGATCGACCGCATCGTGACCTGCACCACGCGCGCCCCGCGCCCGGGCGAAAAAAACGGGTATGATTACTTCTTTCTCAGCAACTCCGAATTCGATGCGGCGATCGCGGAAGATGAGTTCCTTGAATGGGCCCAGGTTCATACCTCCCGCTATGGCACAAAGAAGAGCGCCGTGTTCAACCGGCTCGCCCGGCAGGTCGACCTCGTCGTGAACGTCGATGTGCAGGGGGCGAAGGCCTACCGGCAGGCGTTCGAGAGCCGTGCGAGCATGCGCGGACGGCTGGTGAGCGTGTTCATCATGCCGCCAGACATGGAGACGATCTACGACCGGCTCGTCACCCGCGGTCAGGATACCAAGGAACAGATTGAACGGCGGATGAGGACCGCCCTGTACGAGGTCGATCAGTGGCCCCACTACGATTACTGCATTGTCACCGGCACCCGGGACGAAGACTACGCGCGGTTCGAGGGCATCTGGCGCGCGGAAAAATGCCGGGTGGACCGGTTGCGCAGAGCGGTGGCGGCGGCGGATTCGCGCCTGCCGTTCAGCGGGTGACCCTCCCCCCGACGGCGAACTGCCCGCGCTAGAGCAAGGCGGTCGGCAGTTGGTCGTTGAAGGAATGCTCCTCGACCGAAACACGACGGCGCGGCAGGGCTGGCCGCCCCAATTCGGAGGTTGCTTGGAAAACGTAGACCCGCCGTTCGCGTCTCGCCTCCAATAGCCCGCGGTGGACGAGGTTAAACAGGTCGTCGCGGGCCGTCTGGTGGGTGACGCCATGGCTATGTTGATGGCGGGCGATCCCATACCGCGCTCCGGGCTGGCGCAGGGCATGCGCGATCAGGGCCTGTTGGCGCGGATTCAAGTCCTCGAAATCCGGCACCCTCCCGGAGGCTTGTTTCATCTCGCCGGTTTTGCGCGTCATCCGGTCGCGCAGGGTCTGTATCGCAGCACGGACAACCTCCAATTCATGCAGAATGAAATAGGTCAGGTCGTTGTCGTCCGTTTCAGTCTGTCGGAAGGCGAGGTCATATCGCTTCGGTGCCAGCAACAAGAGCGCCGAGGGGCAGAGGTAATCGAACACCGCATAACCGGCGTGAAGGAGGGCCCAAAGTGACAGGGCGCGGGCCAGGCGGCCGTTGCCGTCGGCAAACGGCCGATCGTGGGCCACCCAGAAATGGAGGATGATCGCACGTACCACCGGGTGGATGAACGGGGCGGCGGTTCGGGCGTTGGCAAACTGGCACATCGATTCGAGACGGCCGTTCAATTCCTCCGCTGGTGGCGGTTGGTGCACCACCTGACCCTGCGCGTCGACGATGGTGCCCTTGTTGCCTTCCCCGCGCGGGCGGCCGGCGCTCTCAGGCGGGTGGGCCGTCCCGACGCTGATGGACCGATGCAAAACGAGAATCATGTCCACGCTCAATGGCTGTTCCCGCAGGCGGCGCACCTCTTGGAGAGCCCCGTGCAAGTCCCAGATCGTGCTCTCGTTGCGATCCTCCGGCGGCCTTCCCGCCCGGAGCATTTCCCTCGCCGCCCCCCGTGGTGTCGTCGCCCCCGCCAATTGCGCCGAGGCAATCGTCTCGGCCAGAAGAGCGCTGGCTGAAAACCGATCCGCCAGCTGGCGATCGACCAAGAGTCCCTCTGCATTTCGATCAATGTCGTGCAGAATCTCTGCGACATCCGCCGCCACATTGAACTCGAAAGGAATTCCCCTCCCGTCTTTCAAGGCTGTCGTCCTCCGGCCCCCCGACCGCGCCAGTTTCAGAGCCACCCACCAAGCCTCTCGACTAATGCCAGCCGGCGCAGGTTTGCTGCAGATGTCGACCCAATGACTGTAGCGATCACCAGGGACCAGTTTTTCGAAGGCATCTACAACTGCAGCCCACTGCTGAGGAATGACATCGAAAACAGATGGGGGAGTAGAAAAACCGTGCGGCATTAATCCTAATATGAATACTATTTGGATTACATTATCAAAATATAATCCAATTCTCTTTTAGATTTGGATAACACAGAACCAAATTCAAGCAAAATGGCACCATTATCTCGCCGCGCCAACTCACGTTTCTCGTGTGTGCAGCACCGCGTCGATCGCCTTGGCCACCTCGCTCACGACATACGGTTTAGGTATAATCCCGCAGAAACCATGGGCTCGGTAGTTAGCCAAGACCGGATCACTAGAGTAGCCGCTCGAGACGATAGCGCGAACGTGTGGGTCGATATGCCGGAGTTTCTCCATCGCTTTGGCTCCGCCCATTCCTCCCGGCACGGTGAGGTCGAGAATCACCAGATCGTAGGGCCGTCCCTCGTCGCGGGCTGCGACATATTCGAGCACGACCGCTGAACCATCGTCCACCGCCGTGACCTGAAGTCCCATCCGCTGCAAAAGCTGGACGGCCATTTGACGGATCTGCGGCTCATCGTCCATGAACAGGATCCGCCCGGCGCGCTGCGGCCGCGGGTCTTGTTCGGCGGCAACCAGCGCTGGCGGGCGTTCCGCCGCCGGCAGCCAGATGTGAAAAACCGTGCCCTTACCGATCTTCGACTCCACCTCGATGTGCCCCTGATGCTTCTTGACGATCGAATAGGCGGTGGTGAGGCCGAGGCCGCTGCCCTGGCTCTTGGTCGTGAAATACGGCTCAAAGACCCGCGCGAGGTTTTCGGCGCTGATGCCGGAGCCAGTATCGGCGACGCTCAACTTCAGATAACGGCCCGGCGCCAGTCCTGGCCGCCCCTCCACGGTGATGGAGTCGTTGCGCAACACGATGCGAATCACGCCGCCCTGAGGCATGGCGTGATTCGCATTGATAATCACATTGTGCACAACTTGCGCGATCTGGCCCCGGTCCACGTTGGCCGGCCACAGGTCGGGGTCTATTTCGAACTCGCAGCTCACCTTCGAGCCATGCAGGGCGAAGTTGGTCGCCTCCCGCACGATATCCTCCAGTAAAGCGGCCTCGCGGACGGGTTCTCCACCCTTGGCAAACGTAAGGAGTTGCTGGGTGAGGTCACGCGCGCGCATGGCCGCGCGTTCGCCCTCGGTCAGGTATTGCCGGGTCTCCGCTTCGCATTGGGTATCGAGTTTGGCCAGCGAAAGATTGCCCATCACCACGGTGAGCAGGTTGTTGAAATCGTGCGCGATGCCGCCGGCGAGGACGCCGAGCGACTCGAGCTTCGACGTGCGCGCCAGCGCCGCATCGAGCCGGGCGGCCTTTTCCTTTTCCAATTGCTCACGGATCAGGTCCGTTTGCTGTTGGACCCGGCGCCGCAGAACGAACACCCAGCTCAGACCAAGCACCAGACCGATCGCCAGGAGGCCGGCGAGGGAGAGCACCCGCCTCACCGTCCACCAGGACGGGCTTCGGAGCAGGTGTAGATCCTGTTGCGTCCGCAGCTGGAGGTGCACCACCTCCGGCCGCCGGTATTCATCAAATTGGATCAGGTAGACGCCGGTTAACGCCACGCGACTGCCTGGCACCCAACGCGTGTCCAAATCGTCCTTCTTCAGATCGAGCAGTGCTTCGAAGACGCCGCTTTCCGACTGCAGGAGCAACCGCGTACCGTTTTCCTGCGCGCCGACGTCCAGCAGCGTTCCTTCGACTTCAACCACCCGGCCGTCGAACTCGGCATCGATCGGGTTGAACTGTTTGACCTTGAGCGGCACCGGTTGTTCACCCGCGGCCACGCGGCGATATACCGCCTCCCGCAGGACCACCCGGTTGTTCTCACGCCCGGGGAACCCGACGGCTTCGATGCGATCGCCCAGCGCCAGAAGGACCCGGTCGCGACTGAGGACGAGCAGGGCCTCATTCCCCTCCTGAATGTGCACCAACCGGCCCGCAGCCTGGTGGATGACCGTGCCGCTCACGCGCACGCGGCGGTTGAACCCCTGCTGAGAGCTGAACTGCCGCAGGCTCGCGATCGGGCGTGCCTCGATCGTCTTGAATGGTTCGGCGGGCACCGGCTCCTCAACCTCGAAGGACCCCGCCGAGGGAACCCAGAGTTCGATCCCGGTCAGCTGCCGCTTGCTGTTGGTCATCGCGCGGCAGACGCCGCGCACCCGCACCGCGGAACCTCGCAGCTTCTCTAGCAGGTCGCTCGGCGGCACCACGGCCGCGAAATCGCCGGCGGCGGTCGTCAGCTGCAGTCTCGTCCACCGGCCATCGCGGACAAGGTCCCGGACGTAGCCGCTCATGCTCACCCACTGGTCTTCCTCGATGCCGGTCAACGCCTGTTCGAGCGTCACGGTCTTCGCCTCCGGCAGGTCCACTGAGGATTTGAAGCCCAGGCTTGCTGCGAGCACCTCGGGGGTGAAACGGCCGGTCGAAGAAACCCCAATCACGTCGACCATGCGCCCCACGATAACCGGTTCCTTCATGTTGGCCGGTTGGACCACAAGCGCCCCGCCGCTGCCATCCTGGAGATAAAAGAAATCGGCGTCCCGATGCGCCCAAGTGACCACTCCCGTCAGGTGCACGGGGTAGTTTCGGGCCGCTTCGTTAGGGGGCAGTTCCCGGAGTTGTTCGGCGAGCCGCAGGGCTGGCAGTCCCGACGAGGGTGGAGCCAGCGGGGTGGCGGCGGGCCGGTAAAGGCCCCCGCGCAAACTCCATTCATGACCGCGTGCGGTCGCAACCCCTATCGCCTCAATCGTGTCGCCCAGTTTCACGGACTGGGTTTGCATGGTTTGCACGACCACCTGCCCGGTCGCGTCGCGGATCGTCACCGACTTGCCCGCCTCCTGCGCCCGCACGATGCCGACCACCCTCACCAGCTCCTCCGGTTTCACCGACGGAAGTTTTTCGATTGGAGTGATTGGGCGGCTGAACCGCTCATCGCGAGCGAGCGACCCAATCACCTCGACGTTGGCCATATCCCTCGCCCAGACTTCGATGGTTATCGTCGCTGTCGCGGGATCGGGGGTCGCGGAATAGACGCCTTTGACGCGGATCAACGCTCCTTCCATCGAGGGAACCCTGACGCCTTCGTCGACCAAGAGCCGAGCGACTACCGGTCTCCCTTCCACCACGAGATCAAGTCTGTGGTGCACGCGATCCAGAATGCTTTGCCGGTCCACCAATCCCTCGACCAGCACGATGCTTCTGTTGAACCGTTCCGTTTCTCCAATCCGCCCGCTGGTGGGGACCGCCTCCAGCGGTTCTCCTTCCGCCAGTACGGTGACCCTAGGATCATCAACGACCATCTGCCCGGTCGCAGGCAACACTGACCCTTCGATCAGGATGCGCTGGCCGGGCTTGATCGAAAACGCTTTCGTCCCGAGATCAACGTATTCGTCCGCGCCGCTTACCCGGCCCCAAAGTCCCCTCCACTGTGGGTCGTAATAATAAACCAGCATTTCCAGCCGCACCCGATGTCGGTTGCGCTTGTCGGCTTCCGACAGTTCGTAGATCTGGTTCACTCTGGTGATGACCGTTTCGCTGCTGCGGAAGATTCCCTGGCGCAACCCCCATTCGTTTTCCTCGCGGACAGGATAACCAATCGCTTCCACCATTTCGCCGACTTGGGCCTCCTGGTTTTGCAGGGTCCGCACAGTCGCCCGACCGGATTCATCGCGAATGGTCACGGTTTGTCCTATGTGCTGCGCCTGCACCGTGCCGACGATGCGCACCAGCTTGTCGCTGCCGGTTTCCGGCAGTTGCCTGATGAGAACGGCGGGTACGTCGAACCGCTTGTCGCGGTCCAGCGAACCTAGAATCTCGACATCCTCTTTGCGCTGCACCCAAAGCTCGATCTTCGGCCCGCCTCCTTCCGGATCGGTCCGGGCGAAAAAGACGCCTTGGGCCCGAACGACCGCATCCTTCAGCTGCGGCACCACCTCATCGCTCTTCAGCAGCAACTCCATCGTGACGAGCCGGTCGTCCGCGATGAGACCGACCTCCATGTGATTGGAATCTCTTATCGTCTGCCGTTCCACCAATCCTTCAACCGTCACCAACCGCTTGCTGAAACGATCGGTTTCGCCGACGCGCCCCTGGGTGGACAACACCTCCAACGGCGCCGACTCGGCCAGCACTGTCACCTTCGGTTCCTCCACCGTCGGTCCCTTCGCTGGTTGGATCAGCCCCTCCACCAGAATCCTCATTCCGGCGCGGATCGGGAAGACCTTGTTCCCCAGTGACAGGTAGTTTTCCGCCTCGCCGCAGCGGCCCCACATGGCCTTCCACAGCGGATCATAATAGTAAACGACGAAGTCCAGCCGAAGGCGATGCCACTGCCGTTGTTCCGATTCCGACAACTGCCAGATCTGTTCAAAGCTGGTCAGGACGCCCGGCGCGACGAACCTCGCTTCCGTTGGAGCGGTTTCCTGGGCACTTAGGAACGAGCCAAAGAACGGCACGCCGATGGTGATGACAAACGCCGCGAAGCCAAGACAGGCCCTCCGCTTAATCCACTCATCCCCGGAAAAAATCTGTTTCTTGCTGTGTCCCATTAAGAAAAGGGTCCTTGGAGAATTCGTCACTTTTTCCCACAGGTTGAGTTGCTCGTCTATTCTCCTCTTTGTCTCATTTAGTATATCAGTGATTCTACTAGGTGTGATTTACACCCATTCCTTTTATATCAGTCTCCACAACAAAGCATTAACCAACACTGTGGTGTGAAAGATCCTAGTCAGTATCTCGGCGCGGCCCAGAACTGGGATTGTCTGTTTGAATCACACAGGAATCTGCGGCCTCGCTGGCTCCGGCCAGTCGAGGTGGAAGAACTTGCCGCGGGGTTGGTCGAGGCGCTCGTAGGTGTGGGCGCCGAAAAAATCTCTCTGTCCCTGCAGAAGATTGGCCGGCAGGCGGGCGGCGCGGTAGCCGTCGTAATACGCCAGAGCCGAACCAAATGTCGGCACCGGCACGCCGAAGGTGACCGCCGTCGCGATCACGTGGCGCCAGTTGGCCTGCGCCTTCTTCACGGTGGCGTTGAAATAGGGATCCAGGAGCAGATTGGCTAATTGAGTATTCCGACCATAAGCCTCGGTTATCTTTTGCAGAAAAATAGCGCGGATAATGCAGCCTCCCCGCCAGATCTGCGCGATTTTTCCAAAGTCGAGCGTCCAGTGGTACTCCTTCTGTGCCTCCCGCATGAGTTGGAAGCCCTGCGCATACGAGCAAATCTTGGAGCAGTAGAGCGCGTCGTGGATGGCCTTGAGAAAGGCGTTCTTGTTGCCGCGGAACTTCATCTTCGGTCCTTTCAGAATCCCCGCGGCGGCCACGCGCTCTTCCTTCACCGCCGAGAGGCAGCGGGCGAAGACGGCCTCAGCAACGGTGGGGGCTGGCACCCCCATATCAAGGGCGTTGACGCTGGTCCACTTGCCCGTGCCTTTCTGGCCAGCGGTGTCGAGAATGACGTCCACGATCGGCTTGCCGGTGACGGGGTCGGCTTGCTGGAGGATATCGGCGGTGATCTCGATCAGGAAGCTGTCGAGCGCGCCCCGGTTCCATTTTGCGAAAACCCTGCCAATCTCTGGGGCGGACAAGCCGAGGACGTTCTTCATCAGGTCGTACGCCTCGCAGATCATCTGCATGTCGCCGTACTCGATCCCGTTGTGCACCATCTTCACGTAGTGGCCCGCGCCATCGGGGCCGATGTACGTGTTGCAGGGCACGCCGCCCTTGATGGGCTTGCCCGGCGCCGCGCCCAGGAGCGGCCGGCCGGTCTTGCGGTTGACCTTGGCGGCCACCGCGTCCCAGACGGGCTGGAGATACTTGTAAGCTTCCGGATCGCCACCGGGCATGAGCGCCGGGCCGAACCGTGCCCCCTCTTCACCGCCGGAGACGCCGCTGCCGATGAAGCGCAGCCCTTTTTCGCGGAGCGCCTTCTCGCGGCGGATGGTGTCCGTCCACTTTGAGTTACCACCGTCGATCACGATGTCGCCCTGCTCAAGCAGCGGCACCAGGCTGTCGATCACCGCATCGGTGCCGGCGCCCGCCTGGACCATGATGATGATCCTCCGGGGAAGGGCGAGGGAGGCGACGAACTCATCGAGCATCCTGCAGCCGACGAGACCGCCCGGCGTGTTCGTGTTCTCGGCCACGAATTTTTCCATCTTCTCGGTCGTGCGGTTATAAACCGAAATCTGAAAACCGTGATCCGCAATGTTGAGCGCCAGATTCTGGCCCATCACGGCCAGACCGATGAGTCCGATGTCTGAATGGGTTTTGGGCATGATTAAGGCCCTAATTGAGCCAAAAACACGCCCAATACCACCCATTTTTCACCGGACGTCTGCCGATTCGAGTCCGCCTCATGAGCCTTCAGCCCAAGGGGTTTGTCTCCCGCCGCCTGTGCCGGAATGGGCGTGAGTCAATATTTCAGCCGGTTTGGAAAATACGGCGCAATCGAGTCGACAAACGGGCTCAAAAACTTCGGTTCGTTCCTCTCATACACCCAGGTGGACAACACGACCATGATCATAACCACGACCACGATCCCAAGGATGAATTTGTTCATCCTGGCCGCGACCTTGATCAGGAAGATGAGGACCAGCAACACGAGCAGGCCGAGCCCGAAGTTGATGACATCCTTCCGCGGGAGGCCCTTTATTTGGTGGATGATATTGACCGCAAACAGCAGCATGCAGCTTCAGGCTAACGGATCCCCTGCGAGAATCGAGTCCATTGTGGTCTCCTGCGTCCGTCATGTTCCAGGCGACGCCGGAGGGTTGCGCTGGGCGTCGGATTTGCCGTTGATCCACTCCGTCACGCCCGCGGCATAGTGCTCCTTCTTCCAAATCGGCACCCGTTTTTTCAGCTCGTCGATGATATAGCGGCAGGCGTCAAACGCTGCGTCTCGATGCTCCGCGGTCGCCCCGATCCATACGGCCAGTTCCCCCACCTGCAAACGCCCAGTCCGGTGTACGCACCCGGCGGACAGAACGGCGAACTTGGCCCTCGCCTCGTCCAATATCCGCTCTCCTTCTTTTTCCGCCAGTTCGTCGTACGCTTCGTACTCCAGCACGACAACCTGACGGTTGTCGTTGCTTCCGCGCACCCGTCCCTCAAATGAAGCAAACGCGCCGGCCCGCGGGTCCTGGAATTGGCGGCGCAGGGTGTCGGGATCCAGTGGCTGGGTGTCGAGCCGAAACATGTGACTCCTAGCCTCCCGCAAATGGCGGGATGAAGACCACCTCGGCGCCGTCCGGCAGCGGTTCTTGCCACCCGCAGAGGTTCCCGTTCACCGCGACCCGCAACCGCTCCGCCGAAAGGGTGAAGCTGTGCCGATCGCGCAACTCGTCGTAGAGCGCCGCCGCGGTCGTGGCCGCGGTCTCAACCTCCGTTTCGCCGCATCCCGCCTCCTCGCGCAGAATCGCGAAGAATCTCACCCGGAGATGTTTCATGGGGTGGCCCGGTAGTTGCGTCGGCCCCCGGTTTTCTCCAGCAGGCGCACGTGGCGGATGACAGTGCCGGGTGTCACCGCTTTGACCATGTCATAGAAAGCCAGCGCGGCGATGCTGGCCCCCGTGAGAGCCTCCATCTCCACGCCCGTCCGGGCGTGGGTTTTGACACGACAGTGGATGATGGCTTCACCTCCGTTTTCCGCCAACTCGATCGTGACGTGACAATCGTCGAGCGGCAGCGGATGGCAGAGGGGAATGAGTTCGCTTGTGCGCTTGGCTCCCATCACGCCTGCGAGAATCGCCGTGTCCAGCACCGGTCCCTTCTTCCCGTCCAACTCTCCGCGCCGGATCCGCGCGCTCAATTTCGCGGGCAGCGCCACCACGGCGATCGCATGGGCGGTCCGTCGCGTCACGCCCTTGGTCCCCACATCAACCATGGCCGGCCGGTTCCTGGCATCGACGTGAGACAACATGAGCCGTACTGTCGTCCAAACCACCGGCGGCGCAAAGCGAATTTGCATCGTGCCGCGGACCTGGCACCGCTGTCAGATCCAGGCCCAGAAAGGAAGCGGGGTGCCGGCCGGCACCGCCGTGCTTCCGGCGGGAACCTCGACGAATCCATCCGTTCCCACCAGTCCCGCGAAATCGCCGGAGGTGTTCAATGGCGCCGGGGTGGCCAAGGCCTCGCCGCGCGGGGTGAAGCGGAGCACCACCGGCAAGAAACTGTCGAACTCTGGGCGCGCCTCCACCGGCTCCGCCAGCACCACCGAACGCGGGGTGGCGGCGGCCATCCCGCTCATCGCCGCCAACGCCGGCAGGACGTACCGGTGCAGGCAGATGTAGGCCGACGCGGGATTGCCCGGAAGTCCGAAAACGGGCGTGCGCCGTTGGGTGAGGCCGAACCAAAACGGTTTCCCCGGACGCTGCGCCACGCCATGAAAAAGCTTCCTGACCGCCATTTCTTCCAGCACCCGCGGAAGAAAATCGAACCTCCCCTTCGAGATGCCGCCGGCGAGCACCACCACATCGTATTCCGCGATGATGTGCCAGAGCAGGTGCTCGATTTCCTGCCGCACGTCGCGCAGGTGGTAGCGCTCGACCCGGGTGTGCCCGGCGGCGATCAGAGCCGCGCGCAGCGCGTAATCATTGGAGCGGCGAATCTGGTGCGGCCCCACCGCAGAACTTACGTCCACCAACTCGTCCCCGGTTGCCACCACGGCAATCCGCGGTTCCATCGCCACCGCCAGATGCGAGTAGCCGCAGGCCGCCGCCACGGCGATTTCGCGGCCGCTGAGCCTGTCGCCGGGCTGGAGGATCACCGCTCCCGCTTTGCGGTCCGATCCTTGCCGGTGCACCCCCTGTCCGGCGGCGAGCGTCACATTCCCGGCGAGGACCATCATCCCGTCGTCCCGCGTGCAATCCTCGTAGCCCACCACGGTGTCCGCGCCACCCGGCAGGACCGCCCCGGTCATCACCTCGATGCACGCCTCGTCGTCCTTCAACATCAGCGCAATCGTGCCGGCCGCCTGGAGCCCGGTGATCCGGAACCGGCGGGTGCCCTCCTGCCACGCCAAATGCCGCAGCGCGTAGCCGTCGAGCGCCACCCGGTCGAACGGCGGCAGGTCACGGTCCGCTGCCACGGTCTGGCGCAGCACCCGCCCGTGGGCCTGAATCAACGGACAATCCTCTCTTGGCAGCGGCACGACGGCGTCGAGCACCTGCTTCTCAGCGGCAGTCACGGAAACCATGCCACCATTCTAGCACGAATCCGGTGGTCGGCACGGCGGAAATCTCCCGCTACCCCGCTATTTTGCTGTCGCCTCTTTGCTCTCCGGCGCCATTGCGTTTACCTCCTTTCATGTCCGATCTCCGCGATCAACTGGGCCGCCCGCTGCGCGATCTGCGCCTCTCGGTCACTGATCGCTGCATGTTCCGTTGTCCCTACTGCATGCCAGCCGAAATGTTTGGGCCGGACCACGCTTTTCTCCACCACGCCCATTGTATGTCGCTCGACGAGATGCGCCGCATTCTCCGCCAATTCGTGCGGCTCGGGCTGGAAAAAGTGCGGATCACTGGCGGGGAGCCGCTGCTGCGGCCGGAGGTGCCGGATCTGATCCGCCTGCTCAAACACGAACTGCGGGTGGGTGATGTGGCCCTGACGACCAACGGCTGGCTGCTGGCAGCGGCCGTGCCCGAACTTCGCACCGCCGGCTTGGACCGCCTCAACATCAGCCTCGACAGCCTCCGCCCGGAGACGTTCGCCCGCCTGAGCGGCGCCCGCACCCGGGACGTCGGACGCGTCCTGCAAGGCATCGCCGCCGCCCGCGCAGCCGGCCTCCCGATCAAGATCAACATGGTCGTGCAGCGCGCCGTGAACGACGGCGACGTCGTCGACATGGCGGCCTGGGCGCGCGAGCACCGTTTCACCCTCCGTTTCATCGAATTCATGGATGTCGGCAACGACAACGGCTGGCGGCCCGATCTGGTGGTTCCGGCGAAGGAAATCGTCACCCGGGTCGCCGCCCGCTGGCCGCTCGACCCCGTTACTCCGTCCTACCGCGGCGAGGTCGCTACCCGCTATCGCTATCGAGACGGCGCGGGCGAGATCGGCCTCATCAGCAGCGTGACGGAACCTTTCTGCCGCGACTGCCAGCGGGCGCGCTTGTCCGCTGATGGCCGCCTGTATACCTGCCTGTTTGCCTCCGCCGGCTGGGATGTTTTGGGCTCCCTGCGCGCCGGCGCCACCGATGATGAAATCTTCTCCTACCTCGTGCGGATCTGGCACGGCCGCTTGGACCGTTATTCCGACGAGCGCGCGGAACTCCTCGCGCGCCATGAAAAACGCCGAAAGGTCGAAATGAGCTACCTCGGCGGATGACGCCGCCGGGCCTCACTCATAGCGCACCGAGCGGCCGAAGTAGTCGAGCATCCAGACTTCGCGCCACACGCGAAAGCGTCCCTCGAAGGTCATCTTGCCATACTCGTCGCGTTGGTCCTGCGGCAGCAGGAAACCCAGCTCAACATTGAGCCGTTCGAGTTCGAACTGCTGGTGGTTCAGATCTTCCTCCGGATCCTCCGTCCATGGCTCCGCGATCTCGCCGGTCGCAGTCAGCCGGTGGCGGTGCCGGCGCAGGAGCCGCGGCAGGCTGCGCACCCAGGGATTGCGTTCGACCAGCCAGTTCTCCGGGTAGAACCCTCCGAACGGCAGATAGAGGTTGTCGGTGACGTAGCGCAGCCCGTCGTTGGTGCGGGAACTGAGCGTGTAACAAACGGAAATGGCGCCGTTGGCCTGCGGAATAAACGTCACCTGCAAGCGGGTCCGGGAATCCTGCTCCTGGTAGACGGACACGCGGAGGTGAACCCCCGGCGCAATCTCGGCCCGCAGCGCCTGCACCTGGACGAACCGGTTGGCGCGCAGCCACTCGCGGACCTTGAGCAGGCGGCGGTGGGTGGGCCACTCCTCGCCGCTGGCGTTCGCGACATAGCGGGGAAATAACGGCAGCGGACTCTGGCTCAGCGCCGAGATCGCCAGCCAATTGTAGAGCGTCTCCAAGACAAACCAAAGGAGGAAGAGCGAGACCGCCAGCACCCAGAACGGCCGGCCGCTCCAACCCCAGTCCAGCGCAATGTACGCGCCGCCAAACGCGAACAGAAGCCAGCGCATCCACCGCACGAAGATCGCGAGCACGGGCGAAGCCAGCCGCAGGTTGAGCGAGAAGAGAACCAGCGACAGGATCGCGACTGCCGGCAGCAGATAGAGGGGATCGAATCTCACCATGGTTCTTTCCGGGTGCCTGCCCCGCGCCCGGCACACCGCTCTGCGATCAACCCAGCCGCACCGGCATGATGACGCAGATGAAGTTCTCCAGCGTCTTGAACACCCCGGGGCTGACCTCGTCCTTCAGTTCAAAAAACACCTCGTCCTTCGTCAGCGCGCGCAGGGGATCCATGATAAACAGCGGATTGAAGGCCACCTGGAGATCCGGCCCGCTGTAGGAGATGGCCATCGATTCGTGCGATTCGCCGAAGTCGGGACTCGCCGCGGTGATCTCCAGCAGGTTGCTGCTGAGCTTCACCTTGACAGAGTTGGATTTCTCGCTGCACACCAGCGCCGCACGGTGCACACATTGCAGCAACAATTCGCGCTCGAGCTTGATGCGCTGGTGCGTCTCCTTGGGGATCACCTGCTGGTAGTTCGGGTAGTTGCCCTCCACCACCTTCGAAAATAGATAGATGTTCTCCACCAAACCACTGGTGTCCTTCTCGGTGGCGATCTGGAATGACGCGCGCCGCTCGTTGAACGAAATCCTCACCTTCGCGCCCTTGTCGAGCAGCCGAAGCAGCTCCGCCACTGTTTTGGCCGGAAGAATGATGCTGCCCGCGCTCGCCGCCGGAAACTCCATCTCCTTGCTGATCAATGCGAGCCGGCGCCCGTCCGTCGCGACCAATGATAGTTTGCCGTCACGGAAGTTGAAGTAAACGCCGTTGAGGATGTAGCGCGTCTCATCGACCGACTCCGCATAGGCCACGCACTTCAGCATGTTGACCAATTCGGTCTGCTCGAGGGCAAACGACTTGTCGTCGGTAAACTCCGGCAGCGGAGGAAACTCCTCCCGGCCGATGCCCATGATGCGAAATTGCGAGCCGCCGGAGGAGAGCTTCACTTGGTGATTCGGTGAAGCATCGAGCGACACATCGAGGTTGGGCAACTCCCGGACAATGGTGGCCAGCCGCTTGACCGGCAGCGTGACTGCTCCGGTTTCCTTTACCTCCGCTTTGATGCGACAGCGAATGCCGAGATCGAGATTGGTCGTCGTGAGCGCGATGCACTCGTTGTCCGCTTCAATCAGGACATTGCTCAGAATGGGCATCGTGGCTTTGGAGCCGACGACGTTGAGCACCTGCTGCAAGCCGTTACTAAAATGGTCACGGTTGATTTTGAACTTCATGAGGGGAAAGGTAGACTGGGGCGCCAATTAACTAACAAAGGCTAATCAGATAGGGATTCAACAAGGAATTATTCCATCATATTATAGGTGGTGAATTCGCCCAATAAGAGGCGGAATCTGGAGTTCTTTCACTTGGTAGTGGAAAAAATGAGTGGTGGTGGATAACTAACCAACAAGTGGCGGTAAAGGATGGCTTATTCCCAAGGCGGGGTTCTGTTCGGGGTTATTGTACAGATGCTGGGCTGTTCTTCACCGGCTTTTTTCGTTGGAGGCGGAGCCGGTTGTACGAAATCACGCGCTGGATGTGGCGGACGACACCGTAAGAGATATAAGTCAGGAAGAGAGCCACAAACGCGATCTCCTGTAGCCAGAAAACGAGGCCCACGATCGCAATAATCACCACAAAGGTCCGAAAACGCGTCTTGGTCTGCCAATCGACCTGCTTGAAGCTGGGATAGCGGATCGTGCTGACCATCAGCACGGCGATCAGAAGGAGCAGGATGGGGAGGGTCAGCGAGAGACGGTGAAGCTCGAGATTGTCCTCCGAAAAATGCAACATCAGGAGCACCAGTGAAGCAACGGTGCCGGCGGCGGCGGGGACCGGCAGGCCAACGAAGTCTTTACTGGTTTCCTTCGGTTTGTGCAGGTACGGGTTGGTGATGACGTTGAACCGCGCCAAGCGGACGGCGGCACAGAGCAGATAGATAAACCCGATGAACCAGCCAATCTGCCGGAACATCGGGAATCCCTGGGTCGGCGAGAGAATCAGGAAAAACATCATCAGCGCCGGCGTAACCCCAAAGGAGACCACGTCGGCCAGGGAATCGAACTCCGCGCCAAACAGTGATTGGCGTCCCCCGAGACGGGCTAGGCGCCCGTCGAGTGAGTCGAAGATGACCGCGACCAGGATAAGCCAGACGGCGCGCGTGTAGAGCGCGGCGGAGGTATGCGGGTAGTAGGTGCCAGGCGCGATCGTCTCCAGGCGGGCCTGGATGCACATGATGACCGCGACGAAGCCGCAGAACAGGTTTCCTGCCGTCATCAAGTTCGGCAGAACATAGATACGGCTGGCTTGGGTGACGTTGTACGGGTTCTCGCGCGATTCGAGATCGGGCATGGGGGAGAAGAGCGATGGACCGGCGGAGACCTCCACCGGCGGGGCGCTTTACTTCTTGGTTGTGGTCAGGCTCTCCAGGTACTTCCAGAACTTCGAGTGCTGCTCGAACAGCTGCTGTTCCGACACGGGCAGCTTCGTGCGGAAAAGGAAATCCTCCAACGAGTCCTTATGCAGGATGTAGTGGGTGTGCAGGGTGTCGTTGCGGATCTCGAAATAGAAACGGAAATCGCCGGCCCGCAGACGGTAGAATATCCGGCCGGCGCGGGTGAAGCGGCCCAGCGGCTCGCGCGGGTTCGCCAAGTCGACCGGCGTTAAACGGCTGATCGGCTCGACGGCAGACATCTGCGCGAGTTTGTCCAATTTATTAAGCTCGCGGATGCTCTGCTCTGAAAAGGTGACTTGAAACATAAGGTCAGGTGACAGTCGGGGTGGCTGCCGCAGGCACAGGCCGCGTCCGGGTGCGGATCAGGCATATCCCTTTCCGACATGGTTCATCAAGACCACAAATCAAGGAGCGCTCGCATTGGGGCGGAAGCAAGGGCGCCGCGGGAGCCCAAATCACGCGGTTTAAGCAAAGCCGCGGCCATTACGGCCGCCCGCTAGCCCGGGTTTTTCACACTTCCAGATCCGCCCCGACACACCCCGCCCGGTCGGGCACCCCTCTCCAGGGGGGATTTCGCCGGCGGCGCTCCGAGTCCCCTCTCCCGAGAGGGGTGGCGCGAAGCGACGGGGTGTGTGAATCGACCATGCGCGAGCGTGAAAGAAGCGGGCTAGGGCGGGAAGGACGGACTCTCGGCTGCGGGTGGGCGGGTGCTCCTCCCGTACCCCGCCTCGATCTTGATCAGGGCGGTGGCGGCGAACGACGGGAGGGTGGCGATGCAGACCCAGGTGAAGAATTTCACATAGCCGAAATGGTCCTGAATCCAGCCCGCCGGCAGGCCGGGCAGCATCATGCCCAGCGCCATAAAACCCGTGCAGATGGCGTAGTGGGCCGTCCGGTGCTCGCCCGCGGAGACCATCATCATGTAGACCATGTACGCCGTGAATCCGAAGCCGTAGCCGAACTGTTCCACGCTCAGAGCGCCGCCGATGACAGCGAGGTTGGACGGCTGCGTCAGGGCCAAAAAAACAAAGACCGCAATCGGCAGGTGCATGCTGACGAGCATCGGCCACAACAGGCGCTTGAGACCGCAGCGGGAGATGGCGTAACCACCGGCCAGTCCCCCGACGGTCAGCGCGATGATCCCGAGGGTGCCATAGAGCAGGCCGACTTGCCGTGTGGTCAGGCCCAAGCCACCGGCGGTGCGCGGGTCGAGAAGAAAGGGTGCCACCAGCTTCAGCAACTGAGCCTCCGCGAGCCGGTAGAGGAGCAAAAACCCCAGGATGACTTTGATGTCACGCTTCCGAAAGAAGGTCGCGAAGACAGACAAAAAGCCGGCCACCGGATGCAGCGTGCGCCCCGCCGGGCGGTCATCCGCCGGCCGGGGCAGGACGACCAAATGATACAGACCGGCCAGAACGAAGAGCGCGGCGAGCAAGACAAACACCCCGGACCAAGCCCGGCTCGCGGCGCCCGTTTTCTCCTGCAGGCTGCCCGCCAGGTAGACCAGACCGCCCTGTCCGGCGATCATCGCCAGCCGGTAGAAGGTGCTGCGCACACCGACAAACGCCGCCTGCTGATGCGGGGGCAGCGCCAACAGGTAGAATCCGTCCGCCGCGATATCATGGGTGGCGGAGCTGAACGCCAGCAGCCAGAAGAGGGCGAGGGTGATCCGGAAAAAGAACGGCGCCGGGGCCGTGAGGCCGATCATCGCCAGCGCGGCCCCAACCACAAACTGCAGCGAGACAATCCAAGCCCGCTTGGTCCGGATCAGGTCCACCAAGGGTGACCAGAGCGGCTTGATGACCCAAGGCAGATACAGCCAGCTGGTGTAAAAAGCGATGGCCGTATTCGAGATTCCGAGGCTCTTGTACATGATGACCGACACGCTTATGGCGACGACATAGGGAATGCCCTCGCAGAAATAGAGCGTTGGTACCCAGCGCCACGCATGAGGCTTGTACAGCGGATGACTCGGCAGGCCCACGGGGATTGGTGCGGACAGTGGTGGCCGGCCCGCCCCGCTGCAACGATAGATCGACAGCCAGGCCTGTGCACTTCTGCTCGACCAGAGGAAGCGAAATTCCCACCGTCTTTGTCATCCTGTCATGACCACCACGCTTGAAGCCATGCATGCCCGGAGTTCGGTCCGTGAATTCGAGTCCGAAACCGTGCCACCGGAAATCATCCATCAGCTGGTCGAGGCCGCCGGCTGCGCGCCAAGTTCCAAGAACACCCAGCCTTGGCGGCTGGCACTGGTGCAGGGTGCGGCGCTCGCCGCCCTCGCGGCGGACTGTTTGGCTGCCTTTGACGCCGGCCAGGCCCCGGCGCCCGGCTACCGGTACTCGCCTAATCCATTGCCCGACCCTTGGGCCGCGCGGGCGCGCGCCTGCGGCATCGGCCTCTTCCAGCACAAGGGAATCGGTCGTGACGACGCGGACAAACGCCGCGCGCACGACCGCGAGAACTTCCATTTTTTCGGCGCGCCGCATGTGTTCTTCCTCGGGACGCAAGCCTCGGCCTACTCATACGGCACTTTTTTCGACTGTGGTTTCGTGCTGGATAACCTGATGCTCGGCCTCGTCTCGCTCGGCTATGGCTCCTGCCCCCAGTACAGCGCGGTCGCGTACCCCGACCTCCTGCGCCGACACATTCCCGGCAGCGAGGACACGCTTTTCATCGCCGGGCTGCCCTTCGGTCGCCCAAAAACCGGCAGCCAGGTGAACCAATTCCAGCCGGCCCGCCTCCCGGTCGACGAATGGTTCAAGATCGTGGGCTGACTGCAGCGTGGTGGCGCTGACGCTGCCCGGCCGGACCGATCAGTTCACGGACCGGGCGCTGTAATGGGTATGCAGCAGGTGGTGCGACTTTTCGCCCAACGGGGCGCCGAGGAACTCGGCGTAGAGCCGGTTTACTGCTGGGTTCTCGTGCGACAGGCGCAGCGGCTTGCCCTCGTCCTCCGCAAAAATCGCCCCCATGCGCGCGAGGCGCACCTCGTTGGTGGTGAAGCGCGGCTGGCCGCCGCCGCCGATGCAACCGCCTGGGCACGACATCACTTCGATGAAGTGGTAGCTGGCCTCGCCGGACCGCACCTTTTGGATGAGGCGCTCGGCATTGGCCAGTCCGTGCGCCACGGCAAGCCGGACCGTCTGTCCCTCGAGGAACTTCCAATCCAGCACGGCATGCGGGATGGTGATTGAAACTTCCTTCACGCCCTCCAAGCCGGCAATGGGGGCGACGTGCAGTTTTTCAAACGGGAACGGCAGGCCGGTCACCACGCTCCAGACCGTGCGCAGCGCCGCCTCCATCACGCCGCCGGTGTTGGCAAAAATGTCTGCCGCGCCGGAACTCACGCCCAGCGGTTCGTCCATCGTCTCGTCGGGCAGCGCGATAAAGTCGATGCCCGCCTGGGTGATCATGCGCCCCAACTCGCGGGTCGTGAGCACCGCATCGACGTCCGGCATGCCGCTGGCGCGCATCTCGGGCCGCTGGGCCTCGAACTTCTTGGCGGTGCAGGGCATCACCGATACCACATAAAGGTCTTCCGGCCGCCGGCCGACCTTCTGCGCGTAATAAGTCTTGGCCAGGGCGCCAAACATCTGCTGGGGCGATTTGGCCGACGAAAGATTCGGCAGCAGCTCCGGGTGGAAGTACTCGGCGAACTTGATCCAGCCCGGGCAGCAGCTGGTGAACTGCGGCAGCGCCACCGGCTGCTGGTCGACCAGCGCAGCCTTGAGGCGCAGGAGCAGTTCCGTGCCTTCCTCCAGGATGGTAAGATCCGCGGTGAAGTTGGTGTCGAACACGCCATGGAAGCCCAGCCGGCGCAGTGCCGACACCATCTTGCCGGTGACCCGCGTGCCGGAGGGCAGGCCGAAACACTCACCGAGGCCGGCGCGGATCGCCGGCGCGGTCTGCACGACGACGTGCTTCGATTTGTCGCTCAACGCCGTCCAGACCCGCTCGATATGGTCCTTCTCGGTGATGGCGGCGGTGGGGCAGACCGCGGCGCACTGGCCGCACTGGACACACGCGACCCGGGCGAGATCAATGCCGAACGCCGGGGCCGCCACGCTTTCGAACCCGCGATCCTGCGCCCACAACGCACGCGTGGCCTGGATCTCGCTGCATACGGTGATGCAGCGGCGGCACATGATGCACTTGGAGGAATCGCGATCGAGCGCGGGGGTGCTCGTGTCCACGAGGCGCCGGTGCTTGGCGCCAGTGAAATGGAGCTCGCGCACATCGAGATCTCGGGCGACCGCCTGGAATTCGCAGTCTTCCGAGCGCACGCAGGTCTGGCAGTCGCCGCCGTGGTCGGACAGCAGCAGTTCGACCACCATGCGTCGGCCGGCCCGCACGCGGGGCGTATTGGTGTGCACCTTCATGTCCTCCGCGGCCGGCGTGGAGCAGGCGGCGAGCAGCGTGCGCGCCCCCTCGACCTCCACCAGGCACACCCGGCAGCCGCCCATGACGTGGACGCCTTCGAGGTAGCACAAGGAGGGGACTCGGATCCCGACCATGCGCGCGGCGTTCAGGATGGAGGTGCCCGGGGGTACCTCGACGCGCGCGTTGTCAATCGTGAGCTTCGGCATCGCGTTTCCTTTCCTTCAAGGGGCTGGTTCCCGGTAGTCGCAGCGCAGGCACCGCCGCGCCTCGCACACCGCAACGCCTTCGGTCCACGGCTGCTCGACTTCATTAAAGTTGTTCCGGCGCCGTTCCACCGACAGCAGCTCCATTTTGGCGCGCGGGTATTTCACCGGGTCGGCTGCGGGATCAAACGGCACATCGCTCGTCTTCTCCTTGCGCCAGAAGGCGTGCTCGGCCCCGGTCAGATGCGCATCCATCGCGACGGCGGCGTGTTCGCCGCCCGCCACCGCCTCCACCACGGAGGAAGGGCCCAGCGCCGCGTCGCCCCCGCTGTAGAGCCAGTCGAGCGCGGTGCGGCCGGTGAGAGCGTCAACCGTGATGAAACCGTCCTTGTTCAGCGCCACCGGCAGGCCGTCGAGGATTTCCGCCGGCTCGAGCTTCTGGCCAATGGCGGTGATGACTTGGTCGGCCGGCACCACGAAGGGAACCTCGGTCGCGGCCTGGGGACGCCGCCGGCCGCTGCGGTCGAATTCACCCAGCATCATGGTCTGGCATTTCACGCCGCAGACCCGTCCCGCCTCGGCCACGATTTCGGTCGGCGCGGTCAGCACCTTGATCGTCACGCCCTCGTGCTCTGCCTCCTCGATCTCCTCCGCGTAGGCCGGCATCTCGTCGCGGGTGCGGCGGTAGAGCACCGTGACCGTCTGCGCGCCGAGTCGCACCGCCGTGCGCGCGGTGTCGATGGCGGCGTTGCCGCCGCCGATCACCACCACGGCGCGGCCCACGGGCACCGACCCGCGGATGTTATATTCGCGCAGAAACCGGATGGCGTCGTCGACTCCGGCGGCGTCCTCACCCGGTACGCCGAGCCGCAGGCCGACCGGCGCGCCGACGCCGAGGAACACGGCCTCGTACCCCTGATCGCGCAGACCCTGAAGCGTGAAGTCACGGCCCAGGCGCCGGTTGGTCTCGATGGAAATGCCCATGCGCTCGATCATGCGCACCTCGAGCGAGAGGATCTCCCGCGGCAGGCGGTAGGCGGGGATGGTCTGGACCGGCATGCCGCCGGGGCGCGATTCCGCCTCGAACACGCGCGGCCGATACCCGAGCCGGGCCAGGAAATAGGCGCAGGACAATCCCGCCGGACCGGCGCCAACGATGGCGATCTTGCGCTGCGCATTGGTCTCGTTCGGGTGCACCTCCGGATGCTGCAGGGTAACCTCCTCGTCGACCATGAAGCGCTTCACGCCGCGGATGGACAGCGCCTCGTCCACCAGACCACGGCGGCACTTGTCCTCGCAGGTATGGAAGCACACCCGGGCGCACACCGCGGCGAACGGATTGCGCTCCCGGTGCAGGCGCAACGCCTCCGCAATGCGTTTCTGACTCACCAGGGCGATAAATCCCGGCACATCCACGTTGGCCGGGCAGGCGCTCTGGCAGGGCGCGCGCACGAGGTTCGGGCACACGCCGGCCGGACAGCGTTTTTCCCGGATGTGCGCCTCGTACTCGGCCCGGAAGTAGCGGATCGTGGACAGCACCGGATTGGGCGCCGTCTGGCCCAGTCCGCAGAGCGAGGTTTCGCGGATGATGCGGCCGAGTTCCTCCAACCGCTCAATGTCACCCTCCACGCCCCGGCCTTCGCAGATCCGGGTGACGATCTCGAGCATGCGCTTCGTGCCGATGCGACACGGCGGACACTTGCCGCAGGACTCGCTTTGCACGAAGTCGAGGAAGAACCGGGCCATGTCGACCATGCAGGTGTCCTCGTCCATCACGATGAGGCCGCCCGAGCCCATGATGGCGCCGAGTTCCTGCAACGACTCGTAATCGACCGGCACGTTCAAGTGCTGGCGCGGGATGCAGCCGCCCGAGGGTCCGCCGAGTTGGGCCGCCTTGAAGCGTTTGCCGTTGGGGATGCCGCCGCCGAGTTCGTAGATGATGTCACCCAGCGGGGTGCCGATCGGGATCTCGACCAGCCCGGTGTTGCGCACCGCGCCGGCCAGGGCAAAAACCTTCGTGCCTCGCGATTTCGCGGTGCCATAGGACGCATACCAGGCGGCGCCGCGGGTCAGGATGATCGGGATGTTGGCGTAGGTTTCGACATTGTTGAGCAGGCTGGGCTTGCCCCACAACCCGGCCTGAGCCGGGAACGGCGGCCGGGGCCGGGGTTCGCCGCGCCGGCCCTCGACCGAGGTCATTAGCGCCGTCTCCTCGCCGCAGACAAAGGCCCCCGAACCCATGCGGATCTCGAGATCGAACGCAAAACCGGTGCCTAGGATGTTCGGGCCAAGGACGCCGCGCTGTCGCGCCTGGCCAATGGCGATACCGAGGCGTTCCACCGCGAGGGGGTATTCCGCGCGCACATAGGCATAACCCTGCGCGCCCCCGATCGCATAACCGGCGATGGCCATGGCCTCGATGACGCTGTGCGGATCGCCCTCCAGCAGGCTCCGGTCCATGAATGCGCCCGGGTCACCCTCATCGCCGTTGCACAGCACGTACTTCACCGCGCCTTTCGCCATGCGGCAGATCTCCCATTTGAGTCCGGTGGGGAATCCGGCGCCGCCGCGACCGCGCAGACCGGAATCCTTGACCTCCTTGATGACCTGCTCAGGCGTCATCGCGGTGAGCGCCTTGCGCAGGGCCTCGTAGCCGCCATGGGCGACGTAATCGTCAATGCTCAGCGGATCGATGGTGCCGCAATTGCGCAGAGCAATTTTGACCTGGTGGCTGAAAAAAGGGTTGGACCGGGTATACGTGAGCGGTTCCCCGGTCTCTGCTTTGCGCCATACCAGGCGGTCGACCACCTCGCCGTGCAGCACGGTCTTCTCCACAATGTCGTCGACGTCGGCCAGGCCGACCTTCTGGTAGAGAATGCCCTCCGGTTGGCAGATCAGCACCGGACCGCCGGCGCAGGGGCCGAGGCAGCCGGTCTCCACGACCCTGACCTCGCCGAGGCCGCGCCGGGCGAGGGATTCCTTGAGGGCGGCGCTGACGGACATGGAACCGGCCGCGACGCAGCCGGCACCGGCGCACAGATGAATGCACGTGACGTTGGGCATGGGGGTCGTTTTTCGGCCGGATGGGTTCCCGGGGACGGCTGGGCTACTCGTACTGCTGGAGAATCGTGGGGATGTTGTTCGGCTTGAGGCTCTGGTGGACCGAGCTGTCGATCAGGCAGGCGGGCGCGATTCCGCACGCGCCCAGGCACCGCGCCACCTCAAGGGTAAACTGGCGGTTGGGCGTGGTCTGGCCCACGTCGACGCCGAGGGTGTGCTTGAATGTCTCCAGCACCCGCTTGCCACCACGCACGTAGCAGGCGGTGCCGAGGCAGACGCGGATGGTGTGGCGGCCGCGCGGCGTGGTGGAGAAAAAGCTGTAGAAGCCGACCACGCCGGCCACTTCGCTGTACGATTGGTTGAGCCCGGCGCAGATGCGCCGGAGGGCGGTTTCCGGCAGATAGCCGAAAAGACCCTGGGCAATCTGGAGCACCGGGATGAGCGCCCCGGGAACGTGGCGGTATTCGGCGATCACTTCATCGAGCCGGGCGAGGAGTTCCTCCTCGGTGGCTTGTTCGCCGTTGGCGCAGGTGCTACAGGAATTGTTCATGAGGCCTCCTGTAAACTCTCGGGGGTAGGGGATTGCAGATTTAGAGCGGAGGAGACCGGCGCAGATTCAAGATCAAGACGATTGAGGGTATCCTGGATCTGGGGCCGGCGGATTCATGGCGACTCCAACGGGGTAGGCGGGGAGAAGCGACACGACAGGGACGGAATTGCAGACGTCTGCAGCTGCGCCTGCAAATAGGCCGAAGATCGTCCATTGAGCGAGAGAATTTGCATTTCCCTGGGCGGTAGAAAGGAAGATCGAGCTGCGCGAAGGTTTGTTTATCGAAGAAACCGGGACCGGCAGGAAGGGCGAGGAGCGCGCGCGCGGACCGCGAGCCGGAAGACAAAGGCCGCCGCCATCCTCCGGGTGCATCTGCCGATTGGCGGTGGATCGAAAGTGGCACGGGTCTCCCGACCCGTGAGCTGGAGACCATGGGTCAGGAGACCCATGCCACCTCGGATGACCGACAACTCGGAGATGCGCCCCCATCCTCCGAGCCGCAGCGCCGGCGGTTGACGCAGGCCCGGGGCGGGTTCTTGCTCGCGGCGACCATGACCCGGGGACATTCCACTTCTCCCTCTTTCCGGCTGCTTTCCCCGCAGAACCTGACGGAGTATGTCATCCACGTGGTGGCACCGGAGAAAGGGAACGATCGCGGACCATGGCCGGCCGTCGTTTTCCTCGATGGCGACGACCAGTTCCGATTTGCGGCCGCCGCGTATCAGGAGTTGCGCTTGGAGGACGAGGTGCCCCCGCTCTTGCTGGTTGGGGTGGGTTACGGCGCCAGCTACACCAAACCGGGCAACCGGCGGGTCCGCGACTACACCCCAACCGCGATCGACTTGGAGCCGGAGAGCGGGGGCGCGGATGCGTTCCTCGCCTTTCTCACCGACACACTGTGGCCCGAACTAGCGCGACAGCACCCGTTATCCGAGGAGGCCCGTGGACTCGCGGGCCATTCCCTCGGTTCGCTGCTGGCGCTGCATGCCCTACTGCAACCCCCGCCTTTTTTCAATCGCATCCTGGCGAGCGCACCGGCGCTCTGGTGGGACGACCACGCGCTCCTCCGACAGGCGGACGACCTCCAACGCGCGGGCACAGCGCTGCCGGCGCGCTTGTTTCTGGCGGTGGGCACAGACGACACTCCTTCCATGACGGCGGACTTGGAGCGCCTGGAGGTACAGTTGGCGCAGCAGCCCTTGCTCGGGCTGGAGGCGTTCAGCCGGCGGTTTCCCGGCCGCAACCATTATGATGTCCTGCCGGAGGCGTTCCGCGAGGGGTTGCGAACGCTGTTCGCCTGAACC
>Ga0182027_10002380_pt1 | contig 30593 bp, 33 predicted proteins | sample 712E1DmetaG_FD_121300 | JGI IMG/M metagenome (GOLD analysis project Ga0182027, IMG submission 121300) | Permafrost microbial communities from Stordalen Mire, Sweden - 712E1D metaG (Illumina Assembly) | ecosystem: Environmental > Terrestrial > Soil > Wetlands > Permafrost | place: Sweden...
AGTAAACTTACAAGCGGAATTTATTTTTACAGGATGGAAGCGGGATCGTTTTCGCAGACGAAGAAATTATTGCTGCTGAAATAAGACCATGATTTTCTTGATTAAAGGATTGGAAGGATTATTGCAACAATATAGTTTTAAAATCAGGCTGATAGCTCGCCTCGCTTAGCCGCGAGGCGAAGCGGGCCTGTGCTACATGTATTTCTTTTTATCTTGACAAAGAGGAATTGGTGCTTTATATTTAAACCATGTTCTTCACGGAATTTTTATTATTATTGCTGTTGAAAAAGTTACTATTTTATTAATAAATCATTCGAATTGATAACTATGGCTAAAGTAAAAAGAAATATTAAAGAAGTAAAAAAAGCGGTTGTACATTTCAGAGATTACTGGACAACCCAAAACTATGTTGTTCTTCTGATCGCAATAGGATTTTTAATTGTCGGTTTTATTCTAATGTCATTCGGTCCATGGGATAACAAAATATCACTTTCTGTTGCACCCGTAGTTTTACTGATCGGATATGTTATTTTAATACCGCTGTCAATATTCTTTAAAATGCCTAAATGGTTTAAAAAAGAGAATAATGTTTCCGGCAAAGATCAAGTGTAATATTGTTTCAACAGCTAAAATGAATTTTTGGTCGGCTATTAATTACTGATAGTTCATCCGGTAGATTATATCGGAAAATTAATCGGGAAGAAAGATATGATTGCTCTTGACCTGATTGATGCCGGAATTGGGGATACTGTTATAGTGGTTCAGAAAGGTGAAGCGGTTTAACAGATTTTAGGCCACCTTAATGCGCTTCTTACACACCATGATTATTGCAATTATTGATGATATCGAAGTAACTCAAGAATAAAATAAACAGATCCAATTTGACGAAAAGCAATTTAGATAATTTAATCTATCTCCAGCTGCTCCTTAATGTTGACGGGATAGGCACTCAAAAAATCTTTGAATTGCTGTCCCATTTTCACACTTCGGAAAATATAATTCGTGCAAGTTATGATGAGCTAATTTGCGTTAACGGAATAACTAAAACTCTCGCTAATAAAATCCTTACTTCAACTTCCGGATTGGACTCAGTTAAATCAGCTTTTGATAAAGAATTGAATAAGCTTGATAAAATTAAAGCAAAAATTATAACCTACTGGGATAAAAATTATCCCGAACTGCTAAAACATATCTATTACCCTCCTCTGATAATTTATACAATCGGAGATTTTACCGATGATGATAAATATTCATTGGCGATTGTTGGTACCCGTATTCCAACTTCATACGGGAAATTTCAAGCTGAAAAATTCGCTAAGGAACTTGCCGAAAAGAAAATAACAGTAGTGAGCGGACTTGCAAGAGGAATAGATACTGTTGCACATCAGTCTGCAATTAAAAATAACGGAAGAACTGTTGCTGTTATCGGTTCCGGTCTGGATGTATTTTATCCGCCGGAGAACAGGAAATTATTTGAAAAGATAACAGAAAACGGCGTGGTAATTTCCGAATACAAATTGGGCGCTAAACCGGATGCGCAGAACTTCCCTAAACGAAATAGAATAATTTCGGGTTTATCTCTTGGCGTATTGGTTGTTGAGACAAAGATAAACGGAGGAGCGATGCACACTGCGAATTATGCGATTGATCAGAACAGAGAAATATTTGCCATTCCGGGAAATATAAATGTTGCACAGAGTGAGGGAACCAACACATTAATTCAAAGAGGCACGGCAAAACTCGTAATGAATGCCGAAGATATTCTTCTTGAATTGGAATTAAAATTAAAACCCGAAGTCGGGAAGAATATTCCCAGACCAACCGAAGATCTTAATTTATTTGAAGAGAAACTGCTTAATATTCTTGATAATAATTCAAAATATATTGATGAAATTGCACTCGCTGCATTGATGACAACTTCCGATTGCCTGGTAAATCTACTGACTCTTGAATTCAAAGGATTGGTTAAGCAGTTGCCGGGGAAGGTGTTTATGAGATGCTGATGTTAGTTATGAGTTATGAATTATGAGTTATGAGTTGTTAGTACTTCTTAATGTTTTTCCACAGGGCTTTGAGTCTTTCCTTAATCTGCTTTTCATTTCCATTTTCAGATGGCAAATAATATTGCTTATTTTTTATTTCTTCAGGCAAATATCCTTCTTCGATAAAATGATTATCAAATGAATGAGGATATCTATAATCTTTTCCGTAACCCAGTTGTTTCATCAGTTTTGTAGGCGCATTTCTAAGATGAAGCGGCACCTGATACTGCGGATTATTTCTAACATCATTTGCTGCATTATCAATCGCTTGATATGCCGCATTGCTTTTAGGCGAAGAGGCAAGATAAGTAGCACACTGGGATAAAATAATTCTTGATTCCGGCATTCCGATTTTTTCGACGGCGCTGAATGCCGCTTCGGCCAATAAAAGTGCATTAGGTGAAGCATTCCCGATATCTTCCGAAGCGAGGATTACCATTCTTCGTGCGATGAATAGCGGATCTTCTCCTCCTTCGAGCATTCTTGCCATCCAGTAAACAGCCGCGTCGGGGTCCGATCCGCGAAGACTTTTTATGAATGCCGAAATTATATTATAATGTTCTTCACCTGCTTTGTCATAAAGTATATTTTTTCTCTGGATGACATTTTCAATGATCTCTTTAGTGATTATAATTTCATCATTAGCTATCTCATGATTTACGACAGCCTCAAGTACATTAAGCAAAATTCTTGCGTCTCCGCCTGAAACGAATAATAAAAATTCGGTATCTACCATTGATATTTTCAGAGTTTTCAAATACTCATCATTTGCAAGCGCAAAATTCAAAATACCTATAAGATCCTCTTTTGATAGTTCTTCAAGGACAAACACTCTAACTCGCGAACGAAGAGCCGGGATAACTTCAAATGAAGGATTTTCAGTTGTTGCACCGATTAATATTAATTCGCCCGACTCAACGGATGAAAGCAGGGCATCCTGCTGGGATTTATTAAATCTGTGAATTTCATCAATAAAAAGAACTGTCCTTTTTTCATGAAACTGATTTTCTTTTGCATGTTCAATAATCTGGCGGATATCTTTAACACCGGAAGAAACTGCATTAATCTGATAGAATTCCGAATTGGTTGATATCGAAATGATTTTAGCGAGTGTAGTTTTACCTGTACCCGGAGGTCCCCATAGAATGATAGAACTTAGAGTATCCGATTCAATCATCGAACGAAGAGGTTTACCCCGGCCTACTAACTTTTCCTGTCCTCTAAACTCATCTAAATTTTTCGGTCGGCATCTTTCGGCAAGGGGTGTTGAGGGATTGATTTTTTTCTCATTCACTTAATATGCCTATTTCTCTTCGATCTTAAAAACTTTTTCATTCTTCTTTATCATATCATATTTCTCACGGGCCACTTGTTCAATTTTATTCTTACTTGTTTTCAATGAATCTATTTCCGCTTCCATTGCTCTAATCAGTTCTTCCGATTTAAGTATTTCATTATTAAGCTGCTTCAATTCCTTTTTCATTTTCCAATATTTCAATAAACCATTCTCATTGAAAGTCATAAATGCCAATACTGCAAGTAAGACAGCCGCACCAACAATCCTAAAGATTAATTTTTTATCCGGTAATTTCATTAAAGTGAGTTTTTAACAATTTTATCAATCAGATCTTCAAAAGTCATTCCTGCAGCTTTAGCCATTTTCGGGACAAGAGAGGTACTTGTCATACCGGGCAGTGTATTAATTTCAAGACAGTAATATTTATTATCATCAGTCAATCTAAAATCAACTCTTCCGTAGCTTTCACATCCTATAGAATTAAATGCAGTAAGGGCGGATTTTCTCATACTATCTGATAATTCCTTCGGAATATCTGCAGGTACAAAATAATCGGTTTTTCCATGAGTATATTTATTTTCATAATCATAAAAACCGCTTTTAGGTTTGATTTCAAGCACTTCTAAAGCTATTTGATCAATAATAGCAATAGTAAATTCACGTCCCGGTATATATTCTTCAATCAGAACTTTCCAGGCAAACTTAAGCGCTTTATTTACAGCTTCTTCAATAGCAGTTTCATCTTTACAAATTGTCAATCCAACAGTTGATCCCTGATCATTAGGTTTAACAACGCATGGATACCCAACTTCATTTATGATACGTATTTTAATTTCATCGAAATTAATTTCATCTTCCTGGGCAACTATCCATTTAGGTGTAGGCACTCTATAATGAAGCAGCATAACTTTAGTCGCTTCTTTATCCATTGCGAGAGCGCTTGGTAAAATCTTAGATCCGGTATACTTTATTCCTTTTAGTTCAAGGATTGATTGAATTGTTCCATCTTCTCCCCATTTACCATGAAGAGCAAGAAAGGCAACATCAACGTCATCAAAAAAAGAGGAGTAAACTAATTCTATATAATTACGATTTAATATTTCGGTATAATCATCTTTACCGAAAAATTTTTCTTCATCCTGCGGTTGTTTCGATCCGTATGCGGGATCTGCAACTTTAACTTTGTATCCAAGATCACGCAATGCTTTAAGTATCGATTTACCTGAAGATTTTGAGACTTCCCTTTCCGGCGATGTTCCGCCGACCAATAAGGCGACTGTAATATTATTATTTGACATTAATTATTCTCTCTATATGAATTAGTATATGAATTGTTTATGAATCTCTACCGGCATTGTTCTTCGATTTCCTCAATAATTTTCATTCCTGCCAATTCATCTTCACCTGTAACAACCGGCGGGCTGTTTCTAATAAATGATTTTTGTATTGATCGCAGCATAAAGAGCAATTTATTTGTGCGTTTCCGGAATACCCTTTTAGTTTCGCCCTGAAGTTCAATAATCAATTTTACTGAAGTACTTCTTTTCCCGCTTACTTCTTCTATTGCTATAAGTCCGTTATAACCCAGCACTTCTATTTTGTTATAATATTTCTTTGAGTCGCATGATACATTCAAAAAACCATATCCGCCTTTTTCAAATTTTAGAATTGCAGCACCAAAATCTTCAACTTCACTTTTATAAATGATATTATCTTTGAAAGCTTTCACTTCGGTTATTTCCCCGCCAAAATATCTAAGCATATTAATCCATTGAAGACCAAGATCCCGTAAAACACCGCCGCCGCTTAATTCCTTATTAAACCGGAAATTATCATCGGGGGTACGGTCGACGTTACAAGAAGCGCTAATTGATATAATTTTTCCGAGCATATGCTTTTCAAGCAATTCTTTAGCTTTAAGAACTAACGGATGATACCGGTGAAGATGATTAATAGCAAGTATTACATTTTTTGCTTTGCAGATATTAACCATCTCTTCAGCCTGATTGGAATCAAGTGCAATCGGTTGTTCGCATAAAATATTTTTCCCGGCTTCAGCGGCTTTAATGACATGCTGATAATGATCGGAATTTTTGCCTGCGATATATACTGCTTCTATACCACTTGAAAGAAACTGGTCAAAATCATCAAATGCATTTGGTGCGCCGAATTTATTGGATATATTTTTAGCTCTGTTAAGGTCATGGCTGTAAACAGAAACGAGTTTACTTCTTTGAAGAACCTGTAAAACCGGCAGAAAATGACGTTCGGTAAAATCACCGCAACCGGCAACTCCCCATTTTAATTTTCTTGGTATTGCAGATTTCAATCTTTCAGATGTACTTATCATTTTCCTTCCGTCAATAGTTAATTTTATCCATAAGCATTTTTACCGGCGCTGCATTCTGCATAACATAAAAGTGAACAGCAGGAACATTTCTATTCAGCAATTCTTCAACCTGTCTTTTTGTCCAATCAACTCCGATTTCCAATACATGCTGCGGTTGAGCATTTTCAATTTCGTCAGTCAGTTCCTGAGGTATATCAATATAAAAATTCTTCGGTATATTTTTTATATGTGACTTCGATGTAATTATTTTAAGTCCCGGTATAATCGGAATAGTAATTCCTTCTTTTCGGCAATTATCAACATAATCAAAATATACATTGTTATTATAAAACATTTGGGTTACAATATATGAAGCACCGGCATTAATCTTAGTATTCATGTTTTTGATATCGGTCATAAGATTAGGAGCTTCATAATGTTTTTCAGGATAACCGGCAGTACCGATACAAAAATTCATAGGTTGAGAGTCAAGAAGTTCTTTTTCAAGATATATCCCTTTATTAATATCTGATATTTGTTTAATTAGATCGGAAGCATATTCATTAACACTCCGCCCGAATTTTGTCGGTTTCTTATAATCGCTGTTGTCGCCCCGTAGAGCAAACACATTATCAATTCCTAGGTAATGAAGTTCAATAAGAAAATCTTCCGTTTCTTCTTTTGTGAATCCGGTGCATAAAACATGAGGCACTGCATCAATATTATATTTATTTTGTACAAGAGCGCAGATACCAAGAGTGCCGGGACGTTTGCGTTTAATTTTCATTTCAATCATGCCGTTTGGAGTTTCTTCATACACTGCTTCCGCAGCATGGCTTGTAATATCTATGAAAGGCGGGTTGTATTTTACTAAATCATCAAGTACGGTAAGCAGTTGTTTAATATTACCGCCTCGTTTCGGCGGAATAATTTCAAAACTAATTAACGGCTGAATTGCTTTATCAAGATGTTCGGTTACTTTCATATCGTGCTTTATTAATCCAAACGAAATTTAATATTTTCTTTGCTAACTTCTTAATATCAATTTCATTCGGGAACCAGCTCCAATCTCTGTTTTGAAGTTTGAATGAATTCATCTTCACCCAGCGGAAGTTTAATATAATTTCCTTCCAGCCACATTTTGCTCATATCATTGTAATGCTTACTTACTATATGCTCGGATTCTCCAGTAGGAAGGATAAATTCCATATAATCGGGATTACCGAAATCAAATATATAACGCATCGAAGGACCTAGTATGTTAGAATATGGTTCTGATCTATGCAGTAATTTGCCGTCATGTGTTTTTTCAAATAATTCAGGAAAAGAATATTCCGTATTAAAAATTGTTGTGCCGTCACCGCCAATATTGAATGGACCAATATTAATCACTTTATCCAGTAATCCGGAAATTCCGTGGAACATATGTTTAAACGTTACCTGGTGGATTTCACCCCATTGCCATTTGGCAATATCATGACCATAACTATTTTCAAGTTCGGTTACCGCATCAACCAAACTTTTTCTGATTATATCATCTCTTTTTTCAACTTTTGGAGTACTTATATCATCGAAAAACTGTGATCTATTATCCTCAAGCATTTTTGGAATTATTCGGTATGGCACATTAGCAACAAATACATATTCCTTCAACATATCCTCGCCCAATTCATCTTGAAAAATATTTTTAATAAGATATTGGAAGAATCTGGTATAAATTGTCGGTGTCTGACTCATAGGATCCATATTCCCATCCCAGTTCCTGAATAGTTCAAGTGTTAATTTTAGATTTTTGTCGGTTACTTTAACACTGTCGAAAGCGGATAAAATATATTTCGTTATTTTCTTTGCATAAGGGGATACAAAATCAAGCTGGTAATTTTTATAATCTTGTATGGAATGAAGAGGTTTCGATTGCAACAATTCTGTAATTCTTTCAATCCTGGATGAAGGTTCCCATATATTCGAAATGTGGTATTTGAAATCTTGTACTGTTTTGTTATTTGCAGATGCGATAAAATTTTGAGGCGGATTAAAAAGTTTAGGCATTTCATCATAAGGGACAAATCCGGTCCAGTCGTTTTTGGAATTAGTTCCGTCATAAATTAGAGTAGTGCTATTAACAGGACGGATTGGTAGCCTTGCTGCACAGATATACCCTATGTTTCCATGTACATCGCCATACACATAATTCTGACCGGGTACTGTGAAATAACGAAGCGCTTCTCTGAAATCATCCCAGTTTTTTGCCTTATTAATTGATATGGAAGCAAACATTTCATCACTAATTCCTGACCGGTCCATCTCATACTTAACTGCGCGGTTTTCACTCCGGTATTCGGATATAATATTTTAAATGGATGAATATCGGTAATAATTGGCCCGCGATGTGTGCTCTTAATATCAAATACAATATTTAGTGTATCTTTTACATGTATAGTATCCGTAACAAAAGTAAGAGGTCTTAAAACTCCATTCAGCATATAATTTTTACCTGAAGAGTCAATACTTTCAGTATAAAAATCGGCATCATCAGCCATTACATTTGTCAATGCCCATGCAATATTTTGGTTCTTACCTATTACAACTGTAGGCAAGCCGGGAATTGTAAATCCTTCTACATTCCAATTATCGCTCCGGATCATAACAAAAAACCATCGGCAAGGGGCAGTATAAGCAAGGTGGGGATCATTGGCGATTATAGGTTTTCCGGATGCTGATTTATTACCATTTACAATCCAATTGTTTGAACCAATATGAGTACCTACAAAACCTGTAAATCTTCTAAACTGTTGATCGACTTTCATAAAATCAGAAGGTATTAATCCTGCGGTCTTTAATATCGAAGGAATAATTGTGGGAGAGTTTTCGGGAAAATCCGGCAATAGTTCTTTCGCTTTTTCCTCTCCGAGTTTCTGAACAAGCTGTGAAAAAGTGAAATCAGTCCACCAGCTTATATTCAGTTCCCATGCCATTAATTTTGCGATCACCAGGCTATGTTCCGGTTTCCAGGGATAGGGGTCATATCCCAGCACATCAAATTCAACAGAATAACTTCCTTTTTTTTCTTTAATATATTCGTTGACACCTTTTGCATAAGCTTCAAGAATCTTTTTTGAGAGAGGGTTTATTTTATAATAATTATCTTTTATCTGTCTGTAAATTCCAATTGTTCGAAACATCCTATCAATAGGTATAGTTTTAGATCCGAAGATTTCGCTTAGTCTTCCTTCTCCTGCGCGTCGCGCGATATCCATCTGGAACAATCGTTCCTGCGCATGAACGTATCCTAGAGCAAAAGCCGCATCCTCTTGGTTTTCCGCTTTAATCATAGGGATTGCAAATTCATTACGGTAAATTTCGACCTTACTTATTAGCCCGGAAACTTTTTGAGAACCGGAGTATTCCGGTAATGATTTTTTCAGCATGTGATAAGAGATGTAAAAAATAACAAGCGTGATTATTATTAATGAAGAGAAAATGCCTATAATTACTTTTTTCCATGTATTCATTTATAACTTTCCGGGGATAGGTATGCAATTAATTGGTTTACAAAATTATGAAATAATTGATTTGCTGTATAACAAAATATTTAATAAATAAGTCCTTATAATTCTAAAGATTTTGAAATTTGATGGTGAATCATGAATGAAATTATTGTTGCGCTCGCTATTCTGACATTTATTGCGGTTATAATAACAATTATTCTAATCAACAAAAAATCGGTGCCGGAGGGGAGATTTGAATTAGCAAAAGAATTTGAAAGAATCGACAGGACATTTCGCGATGAAATAGGGCGAAGCAGGGAAGAAAATTCGCGAAATGCAAAAGCGCAAAGAGAAGAATTAAATGCTTCGGTTATAAAGCTTGGAGAACAGATATCGTCAACTATCGGTGAAATATCAAAACGGCAGAAGGATCAGCTTGATATTTTTACCAAGCAATTAAACGCTCTTACTCAATCGAATGAACAGAAATTCGATAAACTGCAGGAAAAAGTTGAATCACAATTAAAAGAGATTCAGGATAAGAATGAGAAAAAACTTGAAGAGATGCGGCTGACTGTCGATGAAAAGCTTCACGCGACATTAGAAAAAAGATTAGGCGAATCATTCAAGTTAGTAAGTGAAAGACTTGAGCAGGTATACAAAGGATTGGGCGATATGCAGGAACTGGCGCGCGGAGTAGGCGACCTAAAGAATGTATTAACTAATGTTAAAACCAGAGGCGGATGGGGAGAGATTCAGTTAGAAAATTTGATTGATCAGATTTTAACACGCGAGCAATATGAAAAGAATGTAATTACTAAAAAAGGCAGTAGCGAGAGAGTTGAAATAGCAATAAAACTTCCCGGACGTGATACTATAAACAAAGAGCCAGTATGGCTGCCGGTAGACGCGAAATTTCCGGTTGAAGATTATCAGCGTTTACTTGAAGCACAGGATTTAGCAAATTCGGCATTAATAATTGAAACCGGGAAAGCAATTGAAGTAAGAATAAAAGGTGAGGCGAAAAAGATCGCCGAAAAATATATTGATCCCCCAAACACAACTGATTTTGCGATTATGTTTTTACCGGTTGAAGGACTTTATGCAGAAGTATTACGCAGACCCGGTTTAGCCGAATCATTGCAGCGTGAATATCGTGTTGTTGTATCCGGACCAACAACATTAGCAGCATTACTTAACAGTCTACAGATGGGGTTTCGAACACTCGCCATTGAAAAGCGTTCGAGTGAAGTATGGAAAGTTTTAAGTATTGTAAAAACTGAATTCGGCAAGTTTGGCGATATACTGGAAAAAACACAGGAAAAATTAAAACAGGCAAGTGATACGATTGACACGGCAAAAGTGAGATCAAGGGCGATTGAAAGACAATTACGAGATGTTCAGGAATTGCCGGCAAATGAGGATTTGAAATTAGTTGAATAAATAGCGTGTATGGTTTTTTAATCCGCCGAAGGCGGTTTTAAGGTCAATTTCTCGCTGCTTGCGGCGTATGAAATAAAATTGCTTTCACCTTGACTTCTCGCCTCGCTTAAGCCGAGAGGCGAAGCAGGGCGTCAATGCGAGGCAGGTTTCAGATACTTCCCTGCTCTGCGGCGAGGAGATTCATTCAAGATCCTGATTCACACTGATTACCCTTAGGCAGGAGGATTAAGATGCTAATTTGACACCGAATTCTTTGGCTATACATTTTAACTTTTCAAGTATTTCCGGATCATCGGGGGAATCAAGAGAAAACTTATTTGGATCGATCCCCCTTGAAATCAGTTTCGTTCGAGTAGTATTCATAATAATTGGGTTGTTTTTTGCTATTTCTGTAATAATTAAATGCAGTTGTCTGTTGATTTTTCCTGCCATTTCGATCCTCCGTGATCTTGTTGAAAATATCCTGTATCTATTATCGGAGGAAATTTATTATAGTTTAATCCTGCGGATGCGGGTAAATTTAGCGCCAACATTCGGCTGCCAAGTTTGGATTTCTTGCTTCCGCTCCTTCCCGCATATACCATGCAGGTCGAATGAATACGATTTAATTGGGGAAGATATCGGAGCCTATTTTATGTTTCACGTTTTACCTTTGACTTTTCACACTAAATATTTTATTGCAAGTATCTGAGGAAATGAATATACCGAGACGCGGTTTAGCGCGTCTCGGTAATATGATTCTATTAGTAGGTTATTTAAGCACAAGCATTACAGATGTTTGATTGATATGTCCGATATATTCTTCGCCATAAGTGCTGAATCCGATTGTAGGAATATCACTGAAAATCATTCCGTATGCATCTTCCTCATTTTTTGCTTTCAACTCAAGAGTTCTTAAAATGCAGTTGAAATTTATCAATCCTGAAATACTTCCGAATTCACGCAGTTTCTTTTGAACCGCTTCTTTAGTATCCTCTACAATATCTTTTGATTCAAGAAGAGTCAATTCGGTCCCTTCTGCTATATTGCAATAAAATTTAATTCCGTTGCCCGATAATTGTTGTGGACTTCGAACAAACGGTTCATCATCTATCATAACACCCAGCGGGTATGTCATAAATGATGCAGGGGCGTCTTCTTTCGATTTTTTAATTGCGCTTGCATACCTTTCGATTGCATCGACTCCATCAAGCATAAGTACTTCTCTTTGTTCTTCATTAACCTTTGTCGCAATAAAGGTTTCGCTAAGCGGAGAGAAACTTTGTGTTTTCAGAATATCAAATTCCGTATTGGATTTTACTAATACCAAAACAGCAGCATTCGAATATACTTTACCATTCGCAAAGACGTAAGTTTTCTCAAATTTAAGATCGTCTCCGGCTGATCCTCCGATAAAATGTACGCTTGTTTTCGTACCGATCCGTTCCATTAATGTTTCTTCGGAGTTGCTTAATCCGTCTATTAGCACTAATCCGTAATATTTTTTATAATCCAGTTTGGAAACTGCCTGTCCGAAATACTTTTCGAAACTATCGAATGAAGCTTGAGGATCAGGGTTTTCTTTCAGATTTTCAATTACTTCAACTTTCACATCTTTTATACTAGCGCTATCTAATGCCATAACAACAACAGAATTATTAAGCATTTTCCCGCTTATCAGTTCACCAGCAGTGGAACATCCGATGATATCGGCATTGATAAAAGCTTCTTTCATTGCTTTTGCCAATTCGCTCTGATTATAAATCATCGAAGAAAAATATACTATCAAACGTGAATCTGAAGACCCTATATTTTTTTTCACTTCCTGTATTGCCTGAATAATATCAGGATTAATTGATGATGCTATTTTTACGCTCATTTTTTTCTCCTTATTATCTTAGTTTGACGCCAAATGCTTCAGCGATATCTTTTAATTTTTCCAATATCACCGGATCATCCGGAGAATCTTGTGTAAACTTATTTGGGTTTATCCCCTTTAATATCATTTTTGTCCTTGTTGTATTAACAAGAATAGGGTTATTTTTTGCTACCTCGGCAATAAGTGCATCCAATTGTTGCTTAATTTTCCCGGCCATTTAGTTACTCCTATATAAGTGAAAGATAATTGTATTATAAATAATCGGCAGAATTCGTTAAAAGTTTAATGAATGAACTATTACATTAATTCGATTATTTTCATAAATAATTCATTCACCGACAATTTCACGCAGTTCGCCGAATTTCTATTCTAAAAAACGAAACCTCATAATATATTTGCCGTCAAAATAAGTGAAAGTAAAATTAATAGAGGATAAAATGGAAACTCCAAAACTTCACGGAAGAGCGATTCTTGGTTTGCTGCTTATAATACTCGGCGGATTATTCGTTCTTCATAATTATGAGATAATTCCCCTGCCGGAGGATTTTCTTACTTGGGAATATTTATTTCTGCTGGTCGGCGTTCTTTTACTGCTTCTTTCCCGAAATAAAGTCGCCGGAATTGTTTTTTTCTCAATAGGTTTATTCAATCTATATCCAGATTTATGGCCTCTTGTTCTAGTAATGATCGGGTTACATATTCTCTACGGAAGAAAAAGAAGTCAAAGTCATAAGGTTGATATTTCGATAGGTACAAGTGAAACCGGGACTGCTGAACCGGGACAAAGCACCGACTTTATTGAAAGCACCAGCGTATTCGGCGGCGGATCAAAAGTACTATTCACGGATAACTTCAAAGGCGGCAACATCGTTTCAATTTTTGGCGGTTCGGAAATTAATCTTTCAAATTGTAAAATGGCACCCGGATTAAATATAATTGAAATAACCGCAATATTCGGAGGTTCAACAATAATGATCCCGCCGGATTGGAAAGTTGAAATTGACGTGCTTCCAATATTCGGCGGATTCGGCGATAAAAGAAAAAAGGATCCGGTTAAGGATATTAAACAGGACGCAACGTTATTAATAAAAGGAATTGTTTTATTCGGCGGCGGCGAAATCAAAACAGTATTTTGATTCACTTTATGCTGGTAAAATACTATTAGGTTAATGAAAGATATTTTAGAAATTATTATTGATGGGTTAATAAATGAAGAGGGGAGAACCCCTCCCTGCCTACCGGCAGGACTCCCCTTTGAAAAAAAAGGGAAATAACTCGTTCTAAACTATGGAATAAAAATTTTAATTGGAGGATATAAATATGCGTACAAATTCAAAAAACTGGGTTGGAATAATTCTCATAATCCTGGGTGCATTATTTTTGTTGGACAATTATGGACTATTCTGGTTCAATATTCACCCATTGATTTTCGGCTGGCATACATTATTTCTGCTAATAGGAATTGTATTGGTCGTAAATCATAAAAACAGTTTAATCGGTTACATATTACTTGGAATCGGATTAATTGGAGTTCTCAAGCATTCTTTCTTTTTTAATATCGATTTTAATGATTTTTGGCCTCTCATACTTTTCGGTTTAGGACTATGGCTGATTTTAAGCAGAAGGGAGAGACAAATAATCCATGCGAAATTTACTATTCCCGGGAGTGAGCAGACTACTACAAACTCATCAATATTAGATACTATCGACGAAGTATGCGTTTTTAATAATATTCATAGAACAATAGATTCTACAAATTTCAAAGGTGGGACAATCACTTCAATTTTCGGATCTGTTAAATTGGATTTGACAACCGCAAAGTTAGCCCCGGGTGAAAATAATCTGGAAATCAATAATATATTCGGCACCTTAAAAATCCGGGTACCGCAGGGATGGAAAGTTTTAGTTAATGTTTCCTCAATTTTCGGCGGGTTTGAAGATAAAAGATTCGGCGGAATATTCAAAACAGAAGAAAGTCAGGGAATTTTAGTAATAAAAGGCGCCTCAATATTTGGCGGCGGGGACTTAAAATACTAGCGCGATTCTGCAAGGTTAGTAATAAATATCTATACATATTTAAATATTGAACAGGTAAATTTAAGAACGGCAGGAATAATGATAAACCCATTTATAAAGAATAAAAAAATATTATCTGTTTATTGTGTAGCATGGTTTCTTATTTTTTTAGTTCATTTAAGTGTTTTGATTTTTTTTCTTCATATTAATTATTTAACGGCGGCTGCCGATAGCGCTATTTTCAATTTGATTTATTCTGCATTGGGAATAAGTCTCTGGTATACGGTTAGTTTCAATTCTCTTGAAAATTATACAGTATTAAAAATATTTCTCAATCATATTGCCGCAGCAGTAATAACATCCGGTTTGTGGATTCTTATCGGCTATTATATAATGTCAAAAATAGTCTCTGAGAATAAAATTTATCCGGAATTTCTCATAAAATCCCTTGTATGGAGATTTCTAATAGGGATATTATTTTATACTGTCATCATATGCATCGATTATGTAATTATTTATTACAGTAATTTTCAGGAAAAACTCTTAAAGGAATCTGAACTTAATTCGCTTGTAAAGGAAGCAGAATTAAAAACACTTAAATACCAGATTAATCCTCATTTTATTTTTAACAGTTTGAATTCAATCAGTTCGCTTACAATTTCAAATCCCCGGAAAGCGCAGGAAATGACTATTAAACTTTCCGCTTTTTTAAGAGGGACTTTATCTAAAAATGAAAGACAGAAAAATAAACTTGGAGAAGAAATCAGTAACGCTAAACTTTATCTCGATATCGAGAAAGTTCGATTTGCCGATAAGTTTGAGCTTATTGAAGAAATTAAAGATGAATGCAAAGAAATGGAAGTGCCAAGCATGATTCTCCAGCCGTTATTCGAAAATGCTATTAAACACGGTGTTTATGAAAGTCTGGATAAAGTAACAATAAAATTAAAATGCGGGATGGATCACGAATACTTTAAAATATCCGTAGAGAATAATTACGATCCTGAAGCGGTACCTCGAAAAGGAGAAGGAATTGGAATAATAAATATTAAAAACCGGTTGAAACTGATCTATAATCATGATAATCTTGTATCTATTGAAAAGACAAGTAATGTTTTCAAAGTCAATATTTTCATACCAGTAGGATAAGATCTATGAAAGATAAAATAAAAGTAATAATCATTGACGACGAAACACTGGCACGCGATATAATAAAAAGCTTTTTAAAAAAACATGACAATATTGAATTAATTGCAGAATGTGCAAACGGATTTGACGGAATAAAACAGATAAATGAATTGAAACCGGATTTAATTTTTCTTGATATTCAAATGCCAAAACTAACCGGATTCGAAATGCTTGAAATTCTTGATGAACCTCCGGTTATTATCTTTTCAACTGCATTTGACCAGTTTGCTTTAAAAGCATTTGAAGTAAATGCGACGGATTATCTGTTAAAACCTTATTCGGAAGAACGATTTGGTGAAGCTTTAAATAAGGCAATCAAGCTTCTAGTAGACAAACAGGTGTCAAATCTTAAACTTGAGAATCTGGTTAAATCCCTTGAAAAGCGTAATGAATATTTAGACAGAGTAGTGATTAAAACCGGGCAAAAGATTTTAATTATTTCCGTAGACGATATTGACTATATAGAAGCGCAGGATGACTATACGATGATTTATTCATCAAAAGGAAATTTTCTTAAACAGAAAACGATGAAATATTTTGAGGAGAATTTAGATCCCGATGACTTTATCAGGATCCACCGCTCATATATAGTTAAGCTCTCGTCGGTTAAACAAATTGAATTGTTTGAAAAGGAAAGTTATAGAGCGATATTAAACGACGGGAGAAAACTATTAGTAAGTAAAAGCGGTTACCTGAATCTGAAGGAAATTCTTAAATCGTGACGAGTAACGCGTGACGCGTAACAAGTTTTTTGTTGAATTGTTTAGTCGATTAGTGAAGATCATTTTAACAAAAAACGATTACAATTCAACAGTTCTTTATTCTCTCGTCACTCTGAAGAAAGAATTAAAAAAATTATCAAAGAATTTAATAAATAGATTTATTATATTCTCTCCAAAGTTTTGGAATACAGAGTTAAAATATTGAAATTGTTTCGAGAATTATGAAATTTAGTTTATTTTTACATCATGCTATTTAAGTAAAAGCACTGTTAAAAAAATATGAAAAAAGAAAAAGAAGTAGAGAAGAACTTCAACTGGTCGGTTGAAAACGGCGACTACGAGCGTGATGAGGAAGCTACAACAACTTATCAAAGACGAAAAGCCAGAAGAAAACGAATTAAATTAATAATCAGTATTATTCTTTATATAATGGGTGTATCACTTATCGGATATTTTATACTGAGAAATATTTAAGAATAACGATCCAGTTTGAATTTCTCTCCAAGGTATAATTTTCTTACATCTGCATCCTCGGCAAGATCCGTTGCCGTTCCGGATTTAAATATTTCCCCATTAATCAGAATATATGCCCGATCAACTATACTTAGCGTTTCATGTACATTATGATCGGTAATTAAAATTCCAATCCCCTTAAGTTTAAGATTTGCAACTATATTCATTATATCTTCTACGGCAATCGGATCAACTCCTGCAAAAGGTTCATCAAGAAGAATAAATTTCGGATTCATTGCAAGCGCCCGGGCAATTTCGCAACGTCTTCTTTCGCCTCCGCTTAATTGGAAGCCTTGACTTTTCCGCACATTTATTAAGCCAAGTTCATTTAAAAGCTGTTCCTGTATACGTTTTCTTTCATCGGGGGTAATTTTCAACATTTGCAGTATAGCCATTATATTGTCCTCTACGCTCAATCTTCTAAAGACCGAAGCTTCCTGAGGTAAATATCCGATACCCATTTTTGCTCGTTTATACATCGGTTCATCTGTGATTTCGGAATTATCTAGAAATACCTTACCTTCATTTGGTTTGATCATACCTACAATCATATAAAAAGTAGTTGTTTTACCCGCTCCGTTTGGACCAAGCAAACCCACTACTTCTCCCTGCTCTACCTGGACAGAAACTTTATTAACTACAGCTCTTTTTTTATAAATCTTTTTAAGGTTTTCGCTGCGTAGGATTAAGTTTTGCATCATAGAATTCTACATCCTTGATTAAGTAATAAAGAATATCTTTCTTCGAAGATAATAATTTCTTCTTGGACGGTTTATTAGAATATATTTTGAAAGTAGGAATAGTATAATCTTTTTCTTTCCCTTTAATCATATTTTCAGGATGGTAATCACAAAGCGGTTTACCATATAGCCTGACATTGGAAACAGTTTTATCCTTAAAAAACATTACTGCACGTTCCGAACTTGATTTGAGCAGTCCGTTTGGTTCATTTTCCTCAAACATATAATAAATACTAAGAACATTCCCGTCGGCTTTTGTTCTATCCAACCCATCCCGTCCAAAAAACAGTTGAATTTTTTTTCCTGAAATCTGGTCGAATCGACTTATACTATTTCGAACCTCAGTAATAATTGAGGCATTTGCAACAATATTCATATAATCCATATGATTTTTCTTCATATAAATATAGACTGAGTCTCCTGCTAATTGGGTAGAATCATTCCAAATGATGGGTTGAACATCATCTGATTCGCCGCGAAAAGTTTGAATCTGATCCCTCTTTTGATAAAAAAAAGCCTTGCTGTTTAAAGAAGCAAAACTTCCCCTGACAATCTTCACGGAATCAGTTGCTACAAGTTTTTTAGAAGAATCGTTAAAGGATTCCATCAACCGGGCTGAAATCACCAGAGTATCAAGTTTACCTTTATCCGTAGAATCTATTCTGACTACTAAGGGATTACCATAAACTTTTGAATAATTTTTCTTCCCATAATCTTCAAGAACATCACCGAAAATTGCCAGTTTATTTTCAGTATTGTAGATACGGACATTATTAAATCCAAGACTGATTTTAGTATCCCGGAAATGAATTAAACTATCCGCGAATATTGTTGAAGTAGTGTCATTAACTTTTACTCTTCCCACCGCTACAGATTTATTTTCATTATTATAATAAGTTAAACGGTCTGAGAACAAATAGCTTACACCGTCATATAATTTAACCATATCATAGAAGTAAGAACGTTTTTCATCGAAATAATAATATCCATTTAATGCATTGAGCCGGATATGTCCGTCGGTCAAATTAACACCATTTTGAGAAAACGAGATTTTAGTATTCCCATAATAAAAGCCCCGTTCGGTTTTAATAATAATACTGTCCTGAGTTACAACTACATTTCCAATTAATTCTACTTCATTACGGGATAAATACTGCACAGCTTTATCGCAAGTAATTCTAACTGCACCCTGATTTATTATAACATGTCCATGAACTTCACGGACACTTTCACCGTTAATCATTTTTCCATAAAGGCTGTCACCTATCAAATGAATTAGTTTTTCATCTTCCTGGGCGCGAATTAGTCCGGCTATAAGAAAAATAAAAACTACTATATAAAAACTAATCCGGCTCATTTCTTTTGATTTCCGGATGAAGTTGAAGAATAAGTAACATTAAATATCACATAATTATCAAGATGCTGATCAGATTCAAATCCATACCCTTCAATAATTTCTTTTGGTGAAGTAATTCTGACAAATTTATCCGAAGTGATCTTTTGGTCTTTATTACGCCACATAAGTTCATTAGTTCTCAATACTACGCCGCTGTCGTTTTTAGCAACAACGCTATCAATAGCAAACATATTTTTAGTTACGTCATCAACCTTTCCTCTTATGGAAGTCAAGAACGATTTTTTTTTCTGATCTTTATCATAGAAATCAATTTTAACACCGTCGAGTAAAGTGACTTTTTGTTTATCAAACATCTTTAAATGATTTGAGAATAATACGGCACGAATTTTACCATCTTCGGTAAAAGTTGTTTTTGAATTCCAGCTTTCATTTGAGGGAATTTCACCAATAGTAACGGACTGTTCGATTTGCGGTTGTACTTTTTCTTCAGAGCATGAAATACAAATAATAATTATTAAAATGAGGGTAGAATAACTTTTCATCTTGTCTGCAGACCTAATTTCACCAAATCGTGAAGATGCACAATACCTGCAGGTCTGTTTTCTTTATCAACAACAATGAGAGAGGTTATATTAAATTTTTCAATTTGCTGAAGTGCAAAAGAAGCCAACAGAGTTTTAACAATAGTCTTCGGTTTCCTTGTCATTATATCTTCGGCTTTTATATTCTTTATTTCCAGTGTTTTTTCCAGCAGACGGCGTAAATCACCATCTGTTACAATACCGCTTAAAATCCCGTTATTATCAACGACGCATGTCGTGCCAAGACGTTTGCTTGTTATTTCAAGAATTGTATCCTTCAAAGATGCATTTTCATTAACTATCGGAATATCAATACCTTTAATCATTATTTCTTCAATTCTGAGTGAGAGGCGTTTCCCCAAACTTCCGCCCGGATGAAGGAGCGCAAAGTCTTCAACAGTAAAACCGCGAATTTCAAGAAGAGTAATCGCTACAGCATCCCCCATGACCAGTGATGCGGTTGTTGAGGCAGTTGGGGCAAGGTCGTGAGGACAAGCTTCTTCTTTTACGCTTACATTGAGAACTACGTCACATTCTTTAGCCAACTTAGAAAAAACATTGCCTAACATACCGATTATTGTAATACCGATTCTTTTCAGCATAGGTAAAAGCTGGAGTAGTTCTTCCGCATTCCCGCTTTTTGAAATTAAAATTGCTACATCATCCCTGCGTACCATTCCAAGATCGCCATGAAGCGCATCGGTAGGGTGCATAAATATTGCGGCTGTCCCTGTTGAATTCATTGTAGCAACTATTTTACGGGCAATAATTCCGGATTTACCCATCCCGGTAAAAACAACTCTTCCTTTTGACTCTTCAATTAAACGAACTGTCTTTATAAAACTTTGATCGATGTGCTCAATTAAACTTAATACCGCATCGCCTTCGATTTTAATTACAGATTTTCCTTTAAGCAGTATTTGATCTTCCGACACTTATACCTCAATTAATTCTATAATCTAAAAAACGGTTTCTTTTTTTCAAACAAAGAATGATCCAGTTCAATTCGGTTCCAATGTTTATTATAAGCTAAAAATCCCTGGACTAATTGATCATCCGTAAATTCATTAAGATTATCAAATAATCTTGAAGGGTTTAGTGCAATCTCCGGATTTTTATTTTTCATTATTATCATAAGTTCATTATAATAATTTGTTATCGGGACAAAATGGTTAATTCCGCTATCCGAATTATATACCCAGATTTTTTTGTGAGACGGGGCAATAACCAATACAATTTTACTAAAGATGAGTTGAATCTCATGCACATCCGCATTATCAAAGGGAGCTTTTTGACCGGGAGTCCAATCCGAATAATTCCATATTTTAGTCTGATGAAGATTTTCAGGTATAGTTTCTCCGGAGAGGCTTTTAATATCAACTTCAACCTGATGTTCCGATTCCTCATGAATTGTTATATAAATTTTTGTTTCTTCAAATTCAATATTTGCGATTGCAAAAATAGGAGTGGAAGGCGCTTCGGGATCATAAGCATCGCCTTCTTCACCAAGAATTAAATTTTCATTCCCGAATCTTCCTTTGCCGATTACTACCAAATCATCAATTATGTCCCTATATTGACAATATCCGGGTTTGGTTTCAGGTAAAGCGGCAAAGAGCCAGGATTTCTCTCTTGAGGTCAATTCCCGCGGGAAGGTTTCACTATTATTTTGTTGCATTGATTTGAGTCTCCTTTGATTTTCCACAGTAATTGATTAGTTCTTCGAGAAATTCTTCACATTTTTCAGATTGTGACAAGAAATTTACTGCACGCTTCACTTCACGACGTGAGCTATTGGGCGCACAGGATACTCCGCATTTATTAAGTAACGGAATATCAAGTAAATCATCCCCCATATAAAAAACATTTTGATAATCTAAAGATTTATCCGCAATGAACTTATCAGTCGCCGTAACTTTATCCAATGATGATGAAAGGACATTACATCCATCTATTGTTTTCAACTTCTTAATAAAATCATCTTCAACTCTTGCAGTTACAATTCCAAACATTAATCCGGATTTATTTAATTCAAGGCAGGCATTTTCAATTGCTTCAAAACAATTCTCATTACACGAACCTTGCTGGAGAAGCACTCCCTCAAGATCAAAAAGAAATAGTTTTACCGTATTTAATTTTATTGGGAATTTAGTTTTCATTTTTCACAATTTCATCAATTTGCTTAATGGTGAGCAAAAGTGATTTTAATTGATTTAGCGGGAGTTGGCATGCGGCATCGCTTAATGCTTTTGAAGGATCCGGGTGAACTTCAAGAAATAAACCGTCTATGCCTGCAGCTACGGCCGCTTTAGCAAGCGTAGAAATAAATCTGGGTTCGCCGCCCGTAACAATCCCGGTACTTGGGAGTTGTACGGAATGGGTGGCATCCATAATAACAGGATAACCAAAGTCCCGCATAATTACGAGACCGCGCATATCAACTACAAGATTATGATAACCAAATGAAGATCCGCGTTCGGTAAGCAGAATTTTTTTATTCTTTGCAAATTCAATTTTTTCAATAACATATTTCATATCATCCGGCGCGAGAAACTGACCTTTTTTTATGTTAATTACCTTACCTGATTTTGCAGCTGTTATTAATAATTCGGTTTGTCTGCACAAAAATGCCGGGATTTGAATTACATCGGCTACAGCTTCTACCTGTTCAATTTCATGTTCAGAATGAATGTCGGTTAAAATAGGAACATTAAACTCCTTTTTAACTCTTTCTAAAATTCTAAGAGCTTTATCGATATGCATACCGACAAAAGATTTAACACTTGTTCTATTTGCTTTTTTATAACTTGATTTGAATATAAATGGAATATTCAAATCGCCGGTTATTCTTTTAATTTCTTCAGCTGTTTGAAGTGTAATTTTTTCACTTTCGACAACGCAAGGTCCGGCAATCAAAACTATCGGGGCATTACCGCCGATTTGGATTTTGTTTACATTTACCATAAGCTTCCGATATATTATTCAAAGAAAGTTTCTTGGTTTTTTAACTTCCCGCGTTTTTTACCAAAGCGGGAATATGCTAAATCCGTCGCTTCTCTTCCCCGCGGTGTACGTTGAATAAATCCCTGTTGAATTAAAAAGGGTTCATAAACTTCTTCAATTGTACCGGCATCTTCATTTACTGCAACTGAAATAGTGTTTAGTCCTACCGGGCCGCCGTTAAATTTTTCAATAATAGCCAGAATTATATCTTTATCCATTTCATCTAATCCGTATTCATCTACTTCAAGAGATGTTAACGCCTTTCTTGTAGTTTCCAGGTCAATTGATTTTTTATTTTCAAAATCAGAGAAATCACGTGTACGCCGAAGAAGTCGATTAGCAATTCTAGGTGTACCTCTTGAACGTTTAGCCAATTCTGAGGCAGCTTCATCTTCAATTTTCAAATTAAGAAGTTTAGCTGAACGCCGGATGATTTTACCGATTAATTCACTATCATAATAATCCAGCCGCGATTTAATTCCAAATCGGTCACGCAAAGGAGCCGTTAACATTCCGGCACGTGTGGTAGCTCCAATTAATGTATAACGGGGTAATTTAATCTGGACTGTCCGGGCGCTTGGGCCGCTGTCAATCATTATATCCAGTTTATAATCTTCCATCGCCGAATAAAGATATTCTTCAACAACAGGGCTAAGTCTATGAATTTCATCAATAAATAAAACTGATTTCTCTTCCAGGTTGGTTAATATTCCGGCAAGGTCACCCGGTTTTTCAAGTACAGGGCCGGATGATATTTTTAATTTAACACCAAGTTCATTTGCGATAATATGCGCTAGCGTTGTTTTGCCAAGACCGGGTGGACCTGTTAATAGGACATGATCCAGACTTTCCTTTCGTTTTTTAGCTGCAACAATAAAAACTTTCAGATTATCGGTTATTTTTGTCTGACCGGTAAAATCATTAAATGTCTGCGGACGAAGAGATTGGTCAATTATAATTTCATCATCGGTTGTCAACGGATTTAGGTTTTCCGATTTTCTATTCACTTGCAACTCCAAAACATTATGCTTCTACCGGTGCAATTGCTCTTCTTCTGATCAGCTTTATCTTTTCAAGTATTGAAACCATACTTATCATAAGAAAAACCATCAACAAAGCGGCAACAATAGACATTGGAATATTTAATGTTTTCCCATAATAAAAATAAAATCCGGGTATCCAGGCACTGCCGTAAAGAATGGTAGCATGCACTGCATAAACAAGTAATGTATTGCTGCCAATCTGTTTTATCGTTACTGGAATCGATTTTACTTTTAGTGCAATAAAACACATAACACTGTTAAGCATAACTACAATTCCGACCCTCAAAAAGAAAAGAGCTGTATTATCGCTCCAAAATTCTTTATGTCCATAATAATGTTGCTCAACTTCCTTAAGTAAACCGAATAGGCTGACAAATATTAATCCAATAGTAAATAATCCATAAATGAATTTTTTCTGTTTAACCGATTCTGGATTTTTAGCAAGATAACTTCCCAAAAATGCTCCCGAAAGCACATATCCCGACCATGGAAATATAGGGAAATAGGAACCCGTTCCCTGATATAAATATGCGGCAAAAGGAATCGGGAAATGGTTGGCCCAGTTAATCGAATTTGTAAAAAAGAAAGCTGCAAAGAAAAATACTGTCCCAATTGAAAAGACAATATAGTCGCTCAATGAATATTTTTCAGCAATATAAGCAAGGCAAATAATAAAAAGTATACTGCAACCGATCAAGTGAAGGGAATCAACTGTAAAAAAAGTTAGCCATTGATCATAAGAAACTTCGCTGAAATCGAAAATTCTTGGTGTGGGATAACGAAGTAAATAGCCAATCAAAATTAAAATAATAAATCGATAGAAGCCTTTTCTCACACGGGGGTTTTCCTGAAAAGGTCCGGGAAACCGTCGAAGAAGATAAGTGAAAGTTACTCCGGATGTAAACATAAAAATCGGGGCGGTAAATCCTCGTATTGTAAACCACGCATTATAAACCCATGAATCATAAGTTCTGAACTGTTCACCCAAAAAAGTATCTATAGTATGCCCTTGTACCATCATTAATACTGCAAACGCACGCATAAGATCTAAAAATATTATTCTTCTTTGCATTAAGCGTACTTTCGTGAAAACGTTAATAAATAATTAATAAACATAAACAAAGAATGAGACTTAATAAAATCGGATATTATCATAAAAAACCTCCGTGTAATCGGAGGCAGCCGATTTAAGAAAATTTAATCCGCCGAAGGCGGTTTTTAGCCTGTCAATCGCTTTCATCGGGAGTTAATTCCTCGCTGCTCTACGACGAGGAGAATCATTTACGCGGATTTTTAACAACCCAATCATTTAAAAACTTGATAATTTCTACTGTTGACGTTCCGGGTGTGAATAATTCACCAACTCCCATTTCCTTCAATTTAATCAAGTCATTTTCAGGGATAATTCCTCCGCCAAACAGTAATATATCTTCAACATTCTTTTCTTTCATAAGGTTTAAAATCCTTGGAAAAATCGTCATATGCGCTCCCGATAAGATACTTATACCTATGGCATTAACATCTTCCTGAATTGCTGCTTCGACTATCATCTCCGGGGTTTGACGCAACCCTGTGTAAATAACTTCCATGCCTGCATCCCTTAAAGCTGCTGCAACGACTTTTGCTCCTCTATCGTGTCCGTCAAGCCCTGCTTTGGCGACAATTACACGTATTTTTCTATCCATTTTATTCCTTAATTAAAACAAAATTAAATTCCGTATTAAAAATACTAGCGTAATGCAGAAAAGACAACGATAATGTCTATTTTTTTGTTGGTTTTTCAGGCAGTTTTACATTGCGTTCAAAAAATCTGCGGGCTAAATCCAAATCCTTCGGAGTATCAACCGATAAACTGTCATATTCAGTTACAACTATTTTAACTTTAAATCCATGTTCAAGAAATCTGAGTTGTTCAAGCTTCTCAATTTGTTCAAGATCTGTGGGCTTAAGAGCTGTAAATTTGGAAAGAGCCTCACGGCGATAAACATAAAGACCAATATGTTTATAAATTTCAGCTGATTGAATCCTTTCAAGATTTGTTTTTGCGTCGCGCACATAGGGTATTGGAGAACGGGAAAAATACATCGCGAAATTATGATAATCGAAAACGACTTTCACAACAGAAGCGGATTTCATCTCCTCAACACTCGAGATTATTTTGGCCAATGTTGAAACACTTACTTTCCGATCGAACAGCAAAGGTTCTATTGCCTGATCAATCATCCTGCCTTTAATAAAAGGTTCATCTCCCTGGATGTTAACAATTATCTGTGCATCGGAGATTTGTTCGGCAACAATTGCAATTCTGTCAGATCCGCTTGCACAAGTTTTAGGAGTCATATAAACTTCTGCGCCGAAATCCTTTACAACCCTGTATACTTTATCATCGTCTACGGCAATTACAACTTTATCCAGCAATTTCGATTTTTTTGCATTAATATATGTATGCTGAATCATAGGTTTACCGCCTATTGTTGCCAGAGGTTTTCCCAATAGACGCGATGAAGCAAATCGTGCAGGTATTATTCCAACGATCATTCGATATGTATCTTATTCTTGATTAATTACTTTAGGAACTTTGAAATGTTCATCTGTCCGGGATGGTGCATTTTTTAATGCTTCTTCCGTTGAAATTGATTGCTTCAAAATATCATTACGGAAAACATTAGTATTTTCAACCGGATGTGAAAGCGGTTCAATATTATCCGTATTAAGTTCATTCAATTTATCCATATAACCAAGAATATCATTAAGCTGGATGGTAAACTTTTCCAGTTCTTCATCTTTGAATTTTAATCTCGCCAGTGCGGCGATATATTCAACATCTTTTTTTGTTACAGACATAAAGTTTCCATTATTAATTTTTTTACCAACCCGTATAATTTGTCTGTATAGCAGTGCCCTGAACTCCCTTCAATTTGATAATAATTGAATGATTCATCGTACCCCGTTTAGGAGTAGTATAGCTGAGTTTATAAAAACTATTAGCATAATTTGAAAGTTTATTTGTCAAACTAATAAAATCATTTTGAAGATTAACTAAGCCGCTTGAACTTGAAGCGTCATAAAATCCAGCTGTTCCTATTTCCGATAAAATATCAGGTTTCATTTCTGCTCCAAAACCAATAGTATAAACATATTTATTTACGACTGCATCGAGCGCAGAAGTCAAGTCATTTGTTCCTTGGGTATCATTTCCGTCTGACAGAACAAACATAATTCCCTGAGTGATTCCATTTAGTGAATAACTTGAATTCAATAAACCTGCACCCTGAATAACAGCACCATAAAAATCGGTAGACTCAGCTCCTTGTGGGATTCCCAATCCTCCTCTGTTGATTGCAGTTGAAGCTTCGACCTGAATTCTGGATCCTGCACCTATGCCGCTTTCTGTTCCATCAAATACTGATTCAACTGCATCGCTAAAATATTCTATTTTCATTTTGAAAGTTGTATTAGGAATATTTATTCCGGTTATAGTTTTAGTTAAAGTATTTGCAGCATTTTGAACAGAATTTAAATTAGAAGTTACACTAGTACTATTATCGATCAAAATAACGCTCTGCAGCGTAAAAGGAATATTGCTAATATTAGTGACTTTGATTGCAGATTCAGAAGAAGAAGCTAACTGGCCGTCTTCATAAACTTCAAAGTCAGATGCAGTCAAACCTGCAACGCCAACATTATTTTGTGAAACCTGAAAAAGAACGTCAATTACATAATTAGGATTTTCAACTTGAGTATCATCGAGCGTCATAACATAATCGCTTTGTCCCGTATTAACTAAACTAACTGTTGTAAATGTCAAAACCTTTGAGTCGGAATACTCTCCATTACTTTTATAATAAGCCCTGATTTTCCATAAATATGAAGTATTTAATGTAAGTGCTTGTGGCCCGGATAAAGAATAACTTGTTGTTGTAATAGGTTGCTGGTTTATTCTTGTTGCAGGAACCGTAATTCCGTTAGACGGCTGGATAAATATATCATACGAATCGGCGCTGCCCGTCCATGAAAAAGTAGGAGTTAAAGATACGTTTGTATAAGTTCCGGGTGAAGAAGTTGATGTTACCGCCTGAGATTCTCCGGAAGGATTACTAATTGACATCCCCGAAGGAATTGAATTATTTGTCTGCGTTACCGCAGAATTATGATCAAATGAACAGCTTGAAATAGTTAAAAAAATAAATGGTAAAAGCCATCCATGTTTCTTAATATTTGTTTGCATTTGCAACTCAGTTTGGTGATCTACTGCAAATATAATAAAAGATTAATAATTTATTGGGGTAGAAGCGGATTTGATATAGGCAATTCTGTTTTTAATTGACGGATGACTATAAAAAAACCACTCAACCAGAGGATGAGGTTCCCGGTCGCCTAAATTCTGATCTGTAAGTTTTTCAAGAGTTTTTATAAACGCTTCGGTTTTTTGAGTTGAAGTTACAGCATAATTATCAGCTTCATATTCAAATTTACGTGAAATTGAATTTGACAGAGGTGTTTCAATTAAACCAATAATTGCCGTCCATAATCCAAGTAATGGTAACGAAGATATTTGAGTAATCGCTGTAAACCCGAACCAGCTAAGCGAAATCCGGTGAAGATGTGCAATCAAATAAAATGTCAGAAAACTTGATAATGTTCCGATGATTATATTTTTAATTATATGTTTCTTTTTATAATGCCCTAATTCATGCGCTATAACAGTTTCAATTTCATCTTCCGAATAATTATCAAGAAGTGTATCTCCGAGAAGTATTCGTTTTGTTCTGCCGAGTCCCGTAAATGCTGCGTTTGCCTTTTTTGTATTCTTGCTCATATCAAATTTGAAAACACTACCTACTTTTAATCCGGCATTTTTACACAGATGCATAATTTTTTCTTTTAAGCTTTCATTTTCAAGTAAGGTTACTTTATAAAAAAGCGGAAGAATCAGTACCGGGACAATTTGTGCCAATACAACAGAAAATATAAATAATATAATCCCAAATGGAAGCCACCATATAATTCCAAATTTTTGAAGTATATAATAGAAAAGCATTAGCAAAGGAATTCCAAATGCAGCCCCGATCATGGCTGCTTTTGATCCTTCCCAAATCCATTTTAAAAATGATTGGTTTGAAAGATTGTATTTATGCTCAAGATAAAAATCCGTGTAATAATTAAATGGTGAGAACAAGATTGCCGAACTTATTGCCAGTACTAGCACATAAATAATGAAGACAGCGTAATTATTACTTAAAATAGTTCTTATGTACATCTCAAGCCTGATACTTAATCCAAGAAAAGTAAAAAGAAAAAGAAGGACAAAAGAAAGGATTGTTTCGCTTATACTAAAAGCAAGTTTTGTATTGCTGTATTTTTTAGCTTGAGAATTATTCAAAAATGAACATCCTTGCAGCATTCTACTAAGTATCTAAAAAACAATTTTATACCTACTTAAAGTCGTTTAACTTAAACCGCCTTTGGCGGTTAAATTTGCCCGAATACATCTTTTTGAATCCAGCCGATTTTCCCGTCAGCCAGACGAATCTTTGCCCAATCATTAACATTATCTTCAATCACAAATTTAATCCCCTCATGGATTACAAATGCATCGTTACTTTTGCTATCGGGAGTTACTTTTGCCGAATAAATTTGAGTTTGCAATATTCCAAAATTAGTTGAAGCGTCCCTTCCAATTCGGGCAAAAAGCAGTATTGAAACAACTATCAAGGATGCAAGTGAAAATGAACCGATAAAAAAAGCTGCTCTTTGTATTTGAATTTTCCTGATAAATAAATAACCGGCAATACTTAAAAGAAAAATCCAGAAAATAATCAAAGTAAGAACCGACCAGGAGGAAATACTTAATGAAGTAACAATACCTTCCCACCAGGATATAATGAATAATTTTGGAAGCTCGATAATTTTATCAACAGTCCGGGAATTTGAAATTCTTAAATTATATAACAGGTCTTCATCATTGGGGCTAAGTTTTAATCCTTTTTCATAACAGTAAATTGAATAACCAAGTTTATTCGTTTTGAAATAAGAATTACCAAGATTATAATACAGTGCGCCGCTCTCATATCCACCGGAAAGTATTTCCTTATAACTGTCGATAGCTTGTTCAAATTGATTATTCTGATAATACTTATTAGCTCTCTGCATCAATTCATCCGGTGTTTGAGCCAAAAGATTTAAACTAAAAACTGTTACTAAGAATACAATACTTAGAATTATTTTACCGATAAACTTATTTAGCATAATTACTTTCTCATATCGATTGATGAATCAAGTTCAACAATAACCTTCATTGCCTCCGCATAAAGTTCTTTTTCAGCTATAGTTGTTTCATCTTTTGGGGCAAAGCGTGCAAACTCACATTTTTCCGCAATTAGTTTAACTCTATTAATTAAGGATCCGTCAATTTTCCGGTTAATCAAATTCTCAACGGCACCCTCAAGAGTAAATTCCGATTTTTGTATTCCAAGTTTATTCTCAAGATAACCAAACAATCCAAATGATAATTGGGAATAAAAACTTGAAATGTTACCTGCATCAAGAGCTTCTTTTGAAAGCTTAAGTCTTTTATTTGCAGTTTTTTCAGCTTTCCTGAAACGAAGCAATTGGACATTGCCTGACAGTTTATCCTGTTTTTTCTTGAATACAAATGCTCCGATTAAACCGAATAAAGGAAAAAATATTGAAAAGAGAAACCACCCTTTGATATAATTAATTTCATGGCGGGGTTCAAGATTAAAACCGGATGTTTTAATATACCTGATATCTTCGCTCAATAATTTTACATCTTCCTTTGAAAAACCTGAAGAAGCAGTTTCGTTTCCTCCAACTCCCTGACGAACATTAATTTTAAAGGGGGCTGTTTTCAATGTCACAAATTTCCTAGTTGCGGGATTATAATAAGTAAATTCGACAGGAGGAATTTCTTTTTCCCCTGCAGTTCGGGGTATAATTAAATAATCAATTA
>Ga0182027_10002381_pt1 | contig 30577 bp, 18 predicted proteins | sample 712E1DmetaG_FD_121300 | JGI IMG/M metagenome (GOLD analysis project Ga0182027, IMG submission 121300) | Permafrost microbial communities from Stordalen Mire, Sweden - 712E1D metaG (Illumina Assembly) | ecosystem: Environmental > Terrestrial > Soil > Wetlands > Permafrost | place: Sweden...
ACCGTTCAAACCCGCTCTGCGCCGCCAGTGTCCGCTGTTTCATCCTCGCCAGCCCTCCGATGCTCTCCTCAATCTATCTTGAACATCAGTGGAAAATGGAGAACTTAATCAGAGTCTCCTTAGGCCATCGTCTTCCACCTTTTGTTAGCACACCTCGGAGAAGATCTTCCGGTAGCTAGAATTGGACACACCTCGTCCGAGCAGATATAGATCTCGTGTTGGACGATACGTTTCCGACGTCCAGAGTTGCAGTAGCAGCGCACCCTTGAGGACAAACGAATCGCGATGGGGAGAAACGCTGGGGCGATAGAGGAATCGTTCCAATCCATTGCGAGTCAGGACAAGTCCAACGTCTTGCTTCCGTTCTGTCGCCAGATTCAACAACCGCTGCCGGACGGAAGCCGGCAAATTTGCAACGGGTTTCTTCACGCAAGCGACTCTAGATATCGTTGCATCACACGAGCCACCCGGCAGACTTTCGCCGCCATGAAGAGTTCATCCATGGTCGCCTTCCGCTGCCGACAGCAATCGCGCAGCGCTTCCAGCCCAATCTTGTTGCGGTACTTGAAACAATCAGCAACGGTCTTTGCAGGACCGAAGACCCGCACGGTAATTCCTTCGAGTTTCTTTTCCTCGATGCCATAGGAAAGGGCCTCCCCGGGGAAATTCGTGGCGCGGGTAGCGCTAGAAGTTGTTGATAGTGCGTGGGAGAAACAGTAACTGCGGGTGAAAGGTGCGGGCGCGAAAAACTGCCATTCATAGAATGAGGGGCATCGCGCCAGACTCAAGCCGAGCCAGGCAGCACGCGGTCAAATACCCTCAGCCAGTTCTCTCCAGCGATGAGTCTTACATTTGTCTCATATGTAATGCGGCTGAGAGCGGATATCAGTTGCTGTATAAACGTCATCCGGGCCGCTACCCAAGAAATTGGCGGTTAGAACCGATATGCCCAACAATCGTGTGCCCAACATGTACTTCCGGGAGACTCTTGCATCACGAACCTCGTGCTAAGCTTCGACGAATCATGTCGAGCCGTTGGGCAACAAGGTGTAAACGATTTCTTTTCATGCTGGAGGCGGCATGTTGCGGCCTATACAAAGCGGCACGATCAGTTCATGAAAAGTATTACGCGCATTTTGCACTGGAGAGATTGACACGATGTTTGCTCAAAGCCCTACCCGCACTTTGTTTGCTGTGGCTCTTGACGGCAGCATATGCGCAGATCTCTCCAGGCCCGCTTTCGCGCTCACATCAGTCTCTTACCGGCACAACCAGCTGTGCCGCTTGTCATAAATTCGGCGCCGGAGCCACTTTGAAGTGCGTCGAATGCCACGCTGAAATTGGGACGCGCGTGGCCACGCACAAGGGTCTGCACGCTACCTATAACATCCCGCAAGGATCGAGCAAAGAGTGTGCCCGTTGCCACTCCGAGCATAACGGAGAGGATTTTCCGCTCATCAAGTGGGATCCCAAAACCTTCGATCACAAACTCACCGGCTACGTTCTCGAGGGCAAGCATGCCGGCGTGGCGTGCGCTCGCTGCCATAGCGCCGACCACATCGCCCCCGCGGAGCGCGCCGCGATCAAGATGAAGAACCTGTCGCGCAGCTTTTTGGGCGTATCGCAGACCTGCACCGCTTGTCACGAGGATCCGCACCAGGGACGACTGGGCGCGAATTGTATCCAGTGCCACCACTTCACCGACTGGAAGACGGTCAACGTGGCCCAGTTTGATCACTCCAAGACGCGCTATCCGCTGACTGGATTACACGGGCAGGTGAAGTGTGAAAAGTGCCACACGGCGGCAGCCAACGGCCAACCGCGTTACACCGGGATACCGTTTGCCAAATGTTCGGACTGCCATGCCGATCCACACCACGGAAGCTTCCCTCAAGGCTGTGAGTCCTGCCACGGCACCGAAAGCTGGAAGAGAATTTCTTTGGCTGCGGTGGGTAAGAACTTTGATCACTCGAAGACGAAGTATCCGCTCCAGGGCAAACACGCGACCGTGGATTGCGCACTCTGTCACGCTGGCGGAGATTTCAAAAAGCCGGTTGCGTTCGCAAAGTGTATGGATTGTCACCAGCCCGATCCGCACAACGGCCAGTTCGCCAAGCGACCGGGGGGCACGGAGTGCGCGGCTTGCCACACTGTGGACGGCTTCAAACCGTCGACGTTCACGGCGAAAGATCACTCGACCTCGGCCTATCCTCTCGAAGGCAAACACTTCGCCGTCGAATGCGCCAAGTGTCATATTCCCAAGGGCAAAGACACACTGTTCAAGGTTATGTTTGCGCGTTGCACTGATTGCCACAAAGACGAGCACGATGGGCAGTTCGCCGGGGCTCCGTACCTCAATGCCTGCGAGCGATGCCACACGCTGCAGGGGTACAAACCCTCGACGTTCACGCTGGCCCGCCACCAAGAGACGCATTTTGTTCTAGCCGGCGGACACGTCGCCGTTCCCTGCGGAGATTGCCACAATGACCAAGCGCTGGCGTATACGGAAGGTGCGCCCAGGCCGATCGTCTTTTATCACTGGAAGAATCTTTCCTGCACGACCTGCCACCGAGACCCGCACAGAGGACAGTTTGCGAAACGCATGCAGCAGCGGCGCACCGACGGAACGGCCGCCGGTTGCGAGGCTTGCCACTCCACCAAATCGTGGAAGGAACTCTCGCGCTTCGACCACTCGAATACGTCGTTCCCGCTCCTGGGCGCGCACAAGGCGACGGCCTGCATCGACTGCCACAAGCCGCCCAACCTGGAAACCAAGCTCATCGCCGCTGACTTCACGGCTGCGCCCGTCAAGTGCGAGGACTGCCACGAGGACATTCATGGCAAGCAGTTTGAGAAGAATAGCGTGACTGCTTGCGTGGATTGTCACAACAGTGCGAAGTGGAAGCCGTCGCTTTTCGACCACGACAAGCGGACTTCGTTTGCCTTGCAAGGTCTGCACAAGAACGTCCGCTGTGTTGGATGCCACAAAGAGATTCGAATCGTCGGGGATAGGAAGGTCCTCTTTTACCAGCCGACACCCAAGCAGTGTGAGGGTTGCCACGGGCCGGATACTCTGCCTCCCGGCAAAAGCTAGTTCATCTCCCACGCAGCGGTTCCATGGACGTAATAAATACCCTCGCCCTGAAGAACTTACCCCACTCAGAAGTGCATCCCTGGTCGGCACGGGAATTTGGACATCGGGGCCATACGACTCCTGAACATAGACTCGCGTAACTTTGCTCGCCATGCACAAATGGCTAAGCTCTGTGGACGCAGGATTGCTGGCGTACCGGTATTTTCTCCGGCTTCTTCGGGGTATTGGGGCAAGTCCAAAACTAGGGTGGGAACGTTGACTGCAGGACACTTCACGAGCCTGGCAGCAGGGCTATTGCTTACCTTAAGCTCGCTCGTGAGCGGGACGAACCAGAGCGCGCCCGAAACCCATAGCCCACATGGCAATCTGAATGTTCCCTGCCAGAACTGTCATACCGCTCAGGGCTGGAAGCCAATTCGCACCGTTCCCGAGTTTAATCACAACCAGACCCGTTACCCGCTGCGCGGCCTGCACCAGAATGTGGCCTGCACGCAATGCCATGTAAAGCCGGTGTTCAACAACGTGGGCCACCGCTGCCAGGACTGCCACGCCGATATTCATAAACGCCAACTGGGCGCAAACTGCGAGCAATGCCACAGCGTCCGAGGATGGGGGGTATCGATCAAGGAGATTGAGCAACACGACAATCGCTTCCCGCTGACGGGCGCTCACGCGGCCGTCGATTGTGACTCCTGCCACAAGAACGCGGCCAACAGCCGATTTCAGACCATGTCCACGATGTGCTATTCCTGCCATGCGGCAGACTTCAAAAATACGACATCCCCGAATCACATCACACTCGTTTTCTCGACTAACTGCGAACAGTGCCACGGCACGGATAACTGGCTGAATGCGAAGTTTGATCACAATTCGGTGGGATTTCCGCTGACCGGCGGACACGCGGTTCCGCCCAGAGCATGTACCGATTGCCACGTAAACAACAACTACAACCTGACGAGCACCACATGCATTTCGTGCCATCAGACCGATTACAACAACGCGACCAGCCCTGTGCCGCACCAGGGTTTCTCCACGAACTGTCAAACTTGTCACGACACCATTACGTGGACGGACGGGAAGTTCGACCACAGCGTAACCAGTTTCACCTTGACGGGAATGCATACGGTGCCCCCGCGGCAGTGCGCCGATTGCCACAACCAGAAAAACGGCGGCTACAACCTGACGAGTGGAGCCTGTATAACTTGCCACCAAGCCGATTTCACCGGCGCCAAGGACCCGGACCATGTGGCCGGAGGCTTTTCGCAAAGTTGTCAGATTTGTCACACAACTTCAGCGTGGCAGCCGGCAACGTTTGACCACTCCAAATCCGCGTTCCCCCTGACCGGTTCGCACACCGTGCCCCCACGGACGTGCGCGGATTGCCATGGCGCCTCCAACTACAACATCACGGACACGGCCTGCATTTCGTGCCATCAGAAGGATTTCGACAACGCGACTAGCCCGGTGCCGCACACGGGTTTCCCGACGACTTGCCAACAGTGTCATGACACCGTGCAGTGGACGGATGCCAAGTTCGATCACTCGCAAGCCGGCTTCCCACTGACTGGTTCGCATACGGTCCCGCCACGGGCGTGCGCGGATTGCCACGTCAACAACAACTACCGACTGAACAGCGCGCTGTGCATTACATGCCACCAGAAGGATTTCAACGGAGCGAATAGTCCGGTGCCGCACGCCGGCTTCCCGACGACTTGCGAGATGTGCCACGACACGACCGCCTGGACGGACGCGACATTCAATCACAACAACACGCCGTTTCCCCTGACGGGATCGCATACGGTGCCCCCGCGAGCATGCGCCGACTGCCACGTCAACAACAACTACACCTCGCTGCCGACCACCTGTATCGGTTGCCACCAGAACGACTACAACAACGCGAAAAGTCCGGTGCCGCACACCGGCTTCCCGACGACTTGCGAGAACTGCCATGACACAATCCAGTGGACCGATGGCAAGTTCGATCATTCGCAAACCGGGTTCCCACTGACGGGATCTCATACAGTCCCCCCGCGCGCGTGCACCGACTGCCACGTGAACAACAACTACACCCTGAACAGCACGCTCTGCATTACGTGCCACCAGGCCGATTTCAACGGAGCGAACAGTCCGGTGCCGCATACCGGCTTCCCGACGACTTGCGAGCTTTGCCATGACACGATTGCCTGGACGGATGCGACTTTCAATCACAACAACACGCCCTTTCCACTGACGGGATCGCACACGGTGCCCCCGCGGACCTGCTCCGACTGCCACGTCAACAATAACTACACCACGCTGCCGACGGCCTGCATCGGCTGCCATCAGAGCGATTACAACAACACCTCGAATCCGGGGCACGCGGCCCAGCCGCAATTTTTCCCGACGACGTGCCAGAACTGCCACAACACCACGAACTGGCAGAATGCGACGTTCAATCACGCGCAGTACACTCCGTTTCCGATCAACCATGGCAACGCCAACGGCGTGTGCGCGACGTGCCATACGAATTCGAACGACTACTCGATTTTCCAGTGCACCAATTGCCACGCGAAAGCCGAAACGGATCAAAACCACCAAGGCGTTAGGGGATATGTGTACAACAGCGTGAACTGCTATCAGTGCCATCAGAGCGGTCACGGCGGGTGATAAGCGAAGAGCGGAGGGGCAGCGCCGGGGGATCGCGATCCTTCTGGTTGCGCGCTGAATCGACACATTCGGGGAAGTAGCGCGGGACCTGGCCGGAGCGCCAGCGAGTGCTGAATGGACATGAACGCAATTTGCGAACATCTCGCAATCGGGATACTCCTGGTGTGTGGCGCCACGGCGCAGAGTCCAACCGGGACCGCGACCCTGCAGAATATTAGGGTGGCGCGGGATGGCGGCAACGTGCGCGTGGAAGTAACTCTGAGTGCCCCCGTCAGGCCCTCGATTGAAACCGCTATAAATCCTGACCGAATTCTGCTCGACTTCCTCGACACCATCGCCAACAGAACTGAACAAAAAGAAGTCAACTTAGATGGACTACGCAGGGTGCGCACGGCGCAGCACAACGCCGTTCCGCCGGTGACGCGCGTCGTTATTGATCTCGATCATGCACATGCTTACACGATGAAGGCAGAAGGAAACAGGATCATTGTCACGGTCGGTCCGGTGCTGAGCCCGAATACAGGCCGCTCCAACGCGCCCGCGCCGCCTGTTTCTTTGGGATTGAGTGGCATTCTCCGGCGCAAGGCGCCGGCCCAATCCACGATGGCCGATCCGTCTGCTTCCCTCCCGCGGCCGGACCCGGTTCCAGCGCCGGCTTCCGTTTCGCGTCCTCGTCCGGAGGATGCCCAGGATGCTTCCGCATCCACGGCTCCGCCGTTCTCCGAGGCGCACGCCGCCGCAGACTCCAAGCCGCGCGATGGCTCGGTTAAAGCCGTAGGCTTTCCTTCGGCCAGCGCCAACGCGGTGGACTCAACCACTGCCCGGGCATCCGCGAGTGGCACCGAGTCCGGCGCAAAAGCAGCGGCAGTAAGCAGCGATCGCGCGGTGGAAACAATCTCCGCTGATTCTGCAGTACCCGAGCCGGCGGCTGGCGGCGCGGCGATGATGCTCGCCCGTAGCGACGATCCGAATCTGCACACCGTTTTCAGAGTGAAGTATGTCGCCGAGGGCATTGCTTACCTCGAAGGCGGGCGCGCCCAAGGTCTGGCCGAAGGCATGAAGCTGGAGGTGAAAGACACGAACTTGCCCGTACGGCAAGGGGACAGCGCCAACGCCGACGATCCACAGGTGGTGGCTGAGTTGGAAGTGAGTGGGGTCGCGGAAACTTCGGCCGTGACAGACATTCACACTTCCAGGCGTCCCGTGAAGGCTGGGGACCTGGCCTACCTTTCGAGCGCCGATGCTGGAGCCTTGGTGGCGCAGCGCGCATTGAGTTCGACGCGGCAATACCCGGCGGTGGTTTCCTTCAGCGAAGGCGACACCCTGGACGAAGAAGCGCGCGAAGAGGTGCCGCGTCCTCCGCTGCCTTCGGTGAATCGCGCGCGCGGACGAATCGGGCTCGATTACATCACCACCATGAGCCAGGGAACTTCGAGCATGACCAGTACGAATCTGGGGTTCGCGTTTCGCGGCGACATCACGCGCATCGGGGGTACCCACTGGAATTTGAGCGGGTATTACCGCGGCCGGTTCACCTCGCAAAACGCGGCCGGCATTCAAACAGTGCAGGACCTGATCAACCACACCTATCACCTGAGCATGACCTACGACAATCCAAACTCTAATCTGGTGGCTGGATTCGGGCGCCTTTATCTGCCTTGGGCTTCCAGTCTGGATACGATCGACGGCGGATATTTTGGAACCCGGCTCTCGAAGGGCGCCACCGTGGGAGTCTTTGGCGGTTCGACGCCCGACCCGACTTCATGGGATTACAGCCCGAATCGTGTAATCGCCGGCGGCTTCATCAATTTTGACGGCGGTGAATATAGTGCTTGGCACTACAGCAGCACCTCGGGTGCGGGCATCAACATGGTCAACTGGACGATGAACCGTCCCTTTGTGTTTTTTGAAGACACAGTCTCCTACAGCCGACGCTTTGCGGTGTATGAGGCGGCGCAATTCGATAGTCCTGCCGGAACTCCGGCGACACCTGCGCCGGGTCCGGGACTGGGGCGCAGTTTTTTCACGGTGCGCGTGCAGGCCCATCCGCGCGTGGAACTCGACTTTAATCACAACTACTTTCGCGACGTTCCGACCTTTGATCCATCCTTGATTGGCACCACGTTGCTGGACAAGTTTCTGTTTCAAGGCTTCAGCGCGGGAGCACGAGTCGAGGTCGCGCGGCAAGTATTCCTTTCCACAACTCTCGGAAGAAGTAATCGCACCGGGGACACGAGCCCGTCGCTCAACGAGATGTTCGGTGTCACCTTCAACCGGCTGCCGTTGTTGCAACTGCGCGCCTCGGCGAACTATGCGCGTTTTAACAGTTCGTTCGGAAGCGGGTCCTATGAATCAATCTCGCTCTCCCGCCAGCTGAGTGAAAACCTGCGTCTCGAATTCCTGGCGGGGCAGCAGGATTTCAGTTCGGCGGTGACCACGGCTAGCCGCTCGCGCTTTCTTACCAGCACCTGGGAAACGAATCTGGGGCCGCACTACTACATCCAGGGAAATTTCACCGTCAACCGCGGGCAGCTGAATTACGAGCAGTGGCTGTTCTCGATTGGCTACCGGTTTGATTCGAAGAACAAGGCTCGCCAATGATCAAACGGAAAATGACCAAACAAACAATGATCGGACAAACCCAAATCGCGAAGCGGTTCGTGCGTCTGGCACTGGTTGTCTTGACGTGCGGCTTCTGCCTGGGAAGCGATGCCCCGGGTTCTTCGGCCACCAGCAAACTGCCGGACCTGCTGCAGCGTACGCGCGAGCAAATGTCGGAGTATCTCGACCGATTCTCCGACGTGCGGTGCACAGAAAGAGTGGTCCAGGAAAAATTCAGGAACGGCAAAGACAAGATCGATCTCAAAGAAGAATCCACCTACGACTATCTGGTGATGCTGAGCAACACGGGCGGCGAGTTGAACCTGTCGGAGTCGCGGCTGCCAGTGCATCAAGCCAAGGCGGACAAGAAAAATCGTTCCATGCTGGTGAGCAACGGCTTTGCCACGCTGTTTCTCGTGTTCCATCCGCTCTACGCCAACAGTTTCGAGTTCAACACAGCCGGGGAGGAAGTGGCGAATGGCCATCGGCTGATCAAGGTTGCGTTCCGGCATATTCGGGGCACGCGCACGCCGGCGGCGCTGGCGCTGCGCGGACGGGAATATCCGTTGGAACTTTCGGGCACTGCTTGGATCGACACGGACACTGTTGTCATCGCTAGAATTTCCGCTGGGATCGACAACACCATGGTGGATGTGGGACTGAACACCCTCCAAACGGATGTGGAGTTTGTCCCGGTTCCCTTTCATGACCCTGAGAAGACGTATTGGTTTCCGTCGCGGGCAATCGTCGAAGTAGAAACGCCCCGTCAGCACTGGCGGAACACGCATGAATTCACGAATTACAAGAGGTTCGAAGTCAGCACCGAGGAGCAGGTCGCCACAAAATGAGCACTAACGCCACAGCCGCAGCTAACGCTCGTCTAGCCATCACCACGGCAAAACCCGCGGTCGACACCGAGCGAGGTCATCAGGTCCGCCTGTTCCTGGGATACCTGATTGCCATCGCGCTCGTCGCCGGGATTTTTGCATACGGCTTCAACTACTACACGCTCAGTTCCACCGAGCGGCCATTTTCTCCCAAACACGTCTTGCTGAAGCCCAGCGGAGTGATCGGAGTCAAACTCGGCATGTTGGGGCTGGGGATGTTCCTCTGTATCTTTCTCTATCCCCTGCGCAAGCGCTGGGCCTGGCTGGGGCGGCAGGGGAGTTCGCGGCACTGGATGGACAACCACGTGCTCTTGGGACTTGCGGCGCCATTCGTCATCGCCTTACACGCGGCGTTCAAGTTCCGTGGCTTTGCCGGCATCGCGTTTTGGATCATGCTCGCCGTTTCCCTCAGCGGAGTCGTCGGACGCTATCTCTACGGGCAGATTCCAAGAAGCTTGAATGCAGCCGAGCTTTCGCTGAAAGAGGTGCAGGACATTCAGGCCAAGCTGGGAGAACAACTGGCGGAACAGAAGATTCTTCCTCAGTCCGATTTGAGAGCATTGCTCAGTCTGCCTTCCGCAGAACGCGTACAGCAACTGCCGACCGTCGTAGCGTTGGTCTATATGATGATGCTCGATCTAAGCCGCATCTTCAAGATCGCCACCTTGAGAAGGCAGCACCTCGGCTTCGCCGAACAGCTTTTCACGCTGGGCGGTTTGCGAAAGACAAGTCATCCCGATCTGGAGCGGGCGGTTGCGGTTGCGCGCGAAGAGGCGGCCATCGCCAAGCGCGTGCTGTTTCTTTCCTGCTCCCAAAAGGTGTTCCATCTCTGGCACGTCGTACACCGACCGTTCAGCTACACATTTGCGCTGCTGGCGATCGTCCACATCGTGCTGGTTGTGATGATGGGATATTTCTGATGCGCCACCTTGGCATGGAGCGCTTTTAATGGATACGCTTGTCGCATTGGCAATCGCCGCCATCCTGGGAATCTTTTTCGTGCGCGGCTATTTAAAGAGTCTCAAGAAACAAGAGGAACGGGCGCGCGCCTCGGCCGCCAAGGGAGCGCTATTTTCCGACGGGCCCAAATCGCAACATCCTCATATTGATACCGCATGGTGCCTGGGTTGCGGCGGATGCACCTCCGTCTGCCCGGAGGGCGACGTGCTTGCCATGATTGGAGGCAAGGCGGCGATCGTAAACGGTCACAAATGCATCGGCCATGCGCTCTGCGCCGACGCATGTCCCGTAGGTGCGATCACGATGGTGCTTGCCAGCCCGGCCATGGCCGCGGATATGCCGCGCTTAACGCCGGAGTATGAGACAAGCCTCGAAAATCTTTTTATTGTTGGCGAACTGGGCGGTCTGGCTCTGATCAAGAACGCCGTCAACCAGGGCCGCGATTGCGTGGATACGATCGCCGCTCGGATTACCGCCCACGGAACGGCCCAAACCCCGTCCGATGTATTCGATGTGTTGATCGTCGGGGCCGGACCGGCGGGGATCAGCGCCTCGCTCCGGGCCATCGAGCACAAACTCAACTATGTCACGTTGGAGCGAGACGAGGTTGGTGGCACGGTTGCGAAGTATCCGCGGCAGAAGCTGGTGATGACAAGTCCCGTGGAATTTCCGATGTACGGGAAGTTCAAGAAGACCGAACTCTCCAAGGAGGCTCTGCTTGCTTTCTGGGATGTGGTTCTCAACCGCGCGGATTTTAACGTGCGCACCGACGAAAAAGTGGAAGATATCAAGAAAGGCGCGGACGGCGTGTTTACAGTCGTGACCGTGAACAACCAATTCCGTGCCCGCGCCGTGGTTCTGGCGCTGGGACGCACAGGCACTCCGCGAAAACTGGGCGTGAAAGGCGAAGAACTGCCCAAGGTGATGTACCGCCTGATCGAAGCGGATCATTACATCAATAAGCAAATCTTGGTAATCGGAGGCGGCGACAGCGCGGTTGAGGCGGCCATGGGACTGGCCTTTCAGGCCGGAAACAAAGTGACACTCTCCTACCGCCAAGCCGCTTTCGCCCGCATCAAGGAACGCAATTCTCAACGTATCGAGGACTCCATACGCAAAGGGAAAGTGAACGTACTGTTCAACTCAAAACCGCTGGAATTCACGCAAACTTCCGTGGTGTTGGACGTGGACGGTATGCGGCAGGAAATTGAAAACGACTTTGTCTGGATTTTTGCCGGCGGCACCCCTCCGAACGATTTTCTGAAGAAGATCGGCGTTGGATTTGGAGCACGGGACCTGAGTCTGGATGCGAGCCAGGAAGTGAAACACACTGCGGATTCCGGAAAACAGCTCGCTGAGGCTGCAGCGACCGCGTACTAGGGATAAGGAAAGCCTGTGTTCACATACTTAGCCTGAATGGTGGTGATGTAGTTGTTGACCCGGGTCGTGTCGCTCATTAGCGCAGCTGCGCCCGAGACTACAACCCACGGATAGGCGTCGGGGAACTTCAGGCTTGTCCAGTTCGGCCATTCTGTATTGAAAGTGCTGTAGAGATTCTTCGCTCGGGTGCTTGTGGGGGCGAGAACTCCATACAGCACCGGGAACAGTTGCGCTGTGGCATCTGGATACCACACTCTCCAATTCGTCGGCGGGGCAGCGGCGTCGGTCAAGTAGTTGTTGTGAGCCGAATCCCAAAGGACGGTCTGAATTCCATTGAGCGTATACGATGCGTAGGTGTTGTACCAGTCTCTCCCAGCCGTATCGTTGAAAGCAACTTGGAAGAGGCTCACGAGATCGCTCAGTCCCTGGTAGACTTCGCAATTATCCATCAGATACTGGACCTGATAGTCCGGCTTCGCCCAGGTCAGGCCGTTTCTCTGCTGCGTCTGCACCATGACGCCGCCGATGCAATCCAGTTGATACTTCAAGGTTCTGATGTAGTTCTGTGCAGTCGCGTCACCGGTCTGCCAGTACACCCAAGCCAACGAAACGAACGTGGCGGCGTAGGAGTCGGTCGAGTCAGCGTCATTCGTAGGAGTTTCCGTGGTTCCAGAAACGTTGTAATCGTAGACCGTGCAAGACAGGCGCCACTTATCTGGATAGTTCAAGTGGGCGACGTACCACTGCATCCACGCCTTCACTTTAGGGTAATAGACGGGGTTCCCTGTTCTCACCAGACCGATTGCCGCCAGATTCGAATAGTACGGCATGATCTGGTCTGCGGTGTATATGATTGCGCCATCGGGCAGTGTAGATGCACTCGATGTCGTCCAGTTGGCGGTGGTGGTGACGTTCTGTTGATAGGTGGGCGTCTGTCCGCAAGAGACACTTGAGAACAGCGCGACGAAAAGGAAGTACGCTACGACGAAAAAGCCTTTCGTACCTGCCATTGGGGGAATCTCCTTATTGTGCTGTCGTCCTGCCGCTGATCCTGCAATTTACTGAGGCGCTCTGTAAAACGATAATGCCGAACGAGTTATGACAACTTACTCGCCGAACGGCACAAAGCCGAGCAGACTTATCGAGCAGAATCCGGCCACGTTGTTGTACTCATTTGACGCGGGAATGTCGGTGTCACGAACGCCTCCGGTGGCGGAGTCGTAGGGAGTGATTGTGAGCCAGCGAAATGAAGTCGCAGGCTCGGGTTGCAGGAGGGCGGCCGCGGCCATGCCGAGCATGGCGACACTCAGGCTGGAAGCGGGTTTGCCGTCGGGCTCAACGAAGCTGCCGTCGTTGCGTACCTTGGAGCGCAGCCACGCCAATGCTTGGCGGTTCTGTGGCGTGTCGCCCCACATCCACGGCAGGTACCCCTGAGCAAAAACATAGGGCGCCGGATCGAGAATGCCTTTCTCATTGAGGCCTAGCCCGTAGCGACCGTTTGCCTTCAAGAAGAATCGCCGCGGTGTCTGTTCCCTAAGAAAGCGGGCGATCCGCGCATATTCGCTCGAGTGATACAACTCGGCTCCGGCCTGCATGCCGAGATACACGTCTCCCTGATCCGCGCTGTACTTGAAGGCCCAGAGATGCCACTGCCCGCCGGAGGCGTGTTGCTGCCATGAACTCCAGCTAAACCCGTCTTTGTCGAGGTTGTGCTGGATCACGAATTTTAGCGCTGCATGGGCATTGGCAGAGTAAGTTCGAGCCAGGGCATCGCTGCCCGTAAGCTTCTGATCTAAGTACAGCAGGTAGACGAACAAAGTTGAGGTAGCATCCACACCGCGCACATCGGTGATACCCTTGCCCGGCGAAGTCGGAATCGGCGCATAGGGCGCGTTCGCCGAGTACACATAACGCCAGCTTCCTTTCCACAGCGGATCCGTCATCTCCTCGCGCGCTGCCAGCCACTGGATGCCGCGTTCCAGGCCGTCTTTGTAGCGTGGATCTTTCGTCGCGCCGTAGGCTGCGCCGAGACCAATGAGCGCGTACTCCATATTGGAGTCTTCGTTCACGGTGATCACGCCCGGACGGTCGGGAATCGCGCCGCTGGCATTCTGGAGCGAAAGAATGAAATCGGCGAGATGAAGCGCCTGCGGCCACCTGGCGGCAGGCGCTGGTAGTGCTTTGCCCGCCGCGGCCGTCTGAGCGTTAGCCGGCCATGAGGGGAAGCAGCAAAGCAAGAGTGCAGTTAGCATCGTCAAAGATGCTCTGGCCGATTTGTTTGCCGCGCTGGTCACTGTTTCCACCTCAGGCCGCGTCATCTGTGATCTCGCGAACCGTTACCACTCGAATCGGGCGCCTATCTGGCCGTAGCGATGGCCGGACACGCCGGTGACGTGGCCGAAGAACGGACTGTTGATGTCCGTGTTGGGGGCGCTCCAATGGTGACGATTGAAGGCATCGAAGAATTGTGCGCGAAGAGTGGCCTGGAACCGGCCATCCCTGCCAAAACTAAAGCGCTTTACCATGCTGATGTCTTCGCTCGCCCAGGCCCAATCCCGCAAGGAATCCTGAATCGAATATTTTTCGGGGCTGAAGGCGCCAAATGCGGGACTCGAATATGCGGCGGGGTCGAAGTACACGCTGCTGGGGTCAGTGCCAACCGGATCTGCCACCCAGGCCGGATTGAACGTCTTGAAATGGTTGCTCAAGCTGACGTTGGGATTGCGCACGGCGAATACCGCGTCCCAACCCGGATATTGATTCGCAGCAGCCACCGTCCACAGCGGCGCGCCGCTGTGATAACTCAGTTCGGTGCCTAGCGTCCAGCCGCCTAAGAGGTGCTCGTCAATCGCGTGCCGGCCTGTCGCCAGTCTTTTCCCGCGACCGAACGGTAGGTCATAAACCAAGTAGCCTTTCACTTCATGCGTGTGATTCCAACTGTCCACTTGGTCGGTCAGGTTCTTCAGGTTGTAGGGATCTTGATTCCAAAGCGTGGTCCAGGACTCGGCGAATGCGCCCGCGTCGCTGGCGTTTCCCTGCGCTCTTGAGAGCGTGTAATTCAAGTCCGCAGTCAAGCCGTGCGACCCCTTCACTTTGACTTCCGCAACCAGTGCCTTATAGCTATTGGTCGAAAGGTCCGAGTTGACGATCTGAACGGATTGCCCCTGCGACGAGAGCTGCGGGTAAGGGGTGATCGCCTGGTAGGCATAGCCGCTGAATCCTGAATAAGGATAGGGAACGCCCGCTGCCGCGGCGTCGGCTGGACTCTGGATGTAATCATTAAGGTGCCCAGAGTTAAGAAGGTTCAGGTAAGTGGCCTGGGTTGGATAGTTATAAGGCCAGATGCTGCCGTCATGCAGATGACTGCCGTGATTGCCAATGTAAGTCAAGGACAATACGGTATCCTTCGACGCCAAATATTGCACGCCGAGATTCCAGTTTTGCGTCGTGCCCATGTGCAAGGCATCCGGCCAGGTGTAGGAAACACCATCGTTCACATAGGTTTGTGTTGGAGTGCGATCAGGATAAACATCCTGTCCCGGGTAGCCTGCGTCCCACTGAAATCCGATTGCGTCCACAATGTTGTTGACCACATTGTTGGAGCCGATGAACCCAAAGGCACCTCCGCTAGTCGCAAAAGGAACTCCGTTCCACTGATTTAGAGCGAGCGGCGTATAGAAGATGCCGTAGCCTCCGCGCAGCACAAGCTTCGATTGCAGTTGATAGGCGAGGCCGATGTGGGGGCCGAACTCGTGGTAGTCCTGGTTTTTTTCGAAAGATGTGCTGCCGTTGTTCGCCCATGTCCAGGCTCCATTGTTGGCTCCCCAGAGCGGGTTGTTAGCATTCAAATTGAAATTCGCCCACTTGCCATCGGTCTCGTGGAAGCGGAAATTGAAATCCCAGCGCAGGCTCGCGTTGATTGTGAGCCTGTGATTGACGTTGATGTCGTCGGACGCAAACAGGGACATGCGCTTGCGCCGCCCGTGCAAAAGGTAGCCTACCGTCTGCCCGGCATTTTGCACGTCTCCCAACAGGAAATTCGCAAAGGCAAAGCCGACAAAAGGAGAGATCTGGGAGTCAGTCGGTGCCCCTGTACTGCTGCTGAAGTTATAAGTGCGAATTCCATTGTCTTCGCGGCTGTTCATTCCCCGGGCCTGGAAGTCGCCGCCGAACTTGAAACTGTGGCGTCCATGAACCCAGGAAACAGTGTCGCTGACGCTGCGGTTGTATTGCACGTAACCGTCGGAGTAGGGCGCTCCGATCGTGGTCTCGCCCACTCCGTTGATGGAGCCGCCGAAAGTGATCGTGGGGAAGTTCTTTCCGTTCGTGCCCGCGATGCCTACCTTGTCGGGGTTGTAGGAGCTCGGAGGCGTGTCGGTTGCTTTGTGCTCGTTGTAGAAAACGGAGAACGAGTTCACCAGGCTGGGCGTGACGTTGTAGAAGTGCTGCAAGCGCATCGATCGGTCCCACTGAACCTGTGTGAGACCGTCATAAAATGGGCCCGGATCGGATCCGCCACCGCTTTGCCAAAGGCTGCCGGGAAGCCCGCCGGCAGCGGCGTAGGGAAGAGTAAACCAGTTGTACGAAACGGCGATGTGCTGCTTCTGCGAGAGATTGTGGTCCAGTTTCAGGTCGAGGTGCTCCACCGTTTGCCCCGCATTGCCCGTGAACGACGGGAAGTTCAAAACAAGGCCCTGGCCGACCGGAGCATATTTCTTTTTGTACAGATTGTTGACGATGTTCAGTGCAATCGGGCTGATCCGGGTGGTGGGAACAATGTTGCCCGCGAAGGGAACGTTGCAGGTTACACCGTTGCCGTTCATGTACATCGCGCTGGGGTCGTAGATCTGCCCCACGAGAATCGGCTGCCCGGTGCAAGGATCGAGTGCGAGCGACTGATTCGGATCATTATTCAGATGCAGCGGCCCGCCCAACAGGGCGCTGAAGTCACCAGTTAGAAAAGCCTGCGTCGGAACCGTGTTCTGGTTGGGAGCGAACGACAGCGTCACGTTGCGATAGCGCTCCCAACTGCCGAAGATGAATGTGTGGTTTTTCCAGATCGGGCCACCCGCGCTGAATCCCCAGTCGTTGAAGCGGTCGCGAGGCCGTTTGTATTGATCCCGGCAAGTTGAATCGCCGGGAGCACACTGCGAAAGGAAGAAATTGTTATCCCACTGATTGGCGTCGAGCGCTTCGTTTTCCAGGTAGTAGTAGCCGCTGCCGTGAAGTTGGTTCGTCCCCGATTTGAGTTCCACCAGAACGGCGCCGCCCCCTGTGGATGCCCCCTCGGCGCCGATTCCGCCGACCTGCACATTCATTTCCTGCACGGCTTCCATGCCGATGTTCTGCACAAATCCCTGCAAGCCCGCGGTCGCCTCGGTGCCATCTACCATCACGTTCTTCGACATGTCCTGCGAGCCGGCAATGTGGCCCGAGTAGTTGCCGCCGTTGGTGGTAGCCACGTTCGAATAGATAAAGTTCGTGATGTCGCGACCGCCGCTGATGTCCAGAGGCAACGTTTCCATCGCCCTGGCCGTCATCACCGTACCAACCGAAGAGGTTTCGGTTTCCAGAAGCACGGGCGCTGCAGACGCCACGTCCACCCGTTCCGACGACGAACCAATCGCGAGTTGGACGTTCACTTCCGCAACCTGCGCCACTTCCAGTTCCAGCCCGGTGCGCTCCATGCCCTTAAAGCCTGGCCCGTCGAAACGCATCGAGTAGTGGCCGATCGGCAAAGCCCGGATCTGGTAGATGCCCACGCTGTTCGTGGTCGCCGGGTAGGTCACGCCCGTATCGACATTCGTCGCGACGACCTGAACGTCGGAGACAACCGCGCCGGAGGGATCGGTGACGGTGCCATTGATTGTCGCTTTGTCCACCTGTGCCGACAGCAGCCCGGTAAACAGAACCGGCAGCAACAACCATCCCGCCCAGCTAGCGAAGTTGCCCATGATCTTCATAAAGACCTCCTCTCGTGTTACGGTGCGCCCGCAGTGCATCACGAAACTGGGACGACGTTTTCGTTAACTGGACCCGCGCACCCCGCAGAGCGTTTGAACCTCAGGTTCCCCTCGCGGCCGTGGCTGGCACAAATGGTCAACGCCAACGAGCGTTCGCTCTGGGAGGGGGCAGCAAGCCTGCTCTGCTTCGGAACGTATACCTGTCTATACATATTGTCAAGTGATTGTTGGCGGGATTTCTAGGGCGAGAGAAGCCCTATTCTACTGCGGTTGCGGGGATGGCGAGGACCGCGCGATAGCGATCTCCGCGATAGACCGAGTGTGCGCTCTCCACTGGCTTTCCGTCGACGTTCCACAAAGTGCGGGAGATGACCAGCACGCTTGACCGGTGCGGGATTTCCAGCAACTCCGCCTCCTGCCGGCTGGCGGCGCGGGCCTCAATGATCTCATCCGCCCGGCTCACGCGGATACCGTACCGCTCCCGGAGCGTTCGGTAGAGCGACGAAGACGCAAAATCAATTTTGTCCACTCCCGGAAATTGCTCTCGCGAAAGCCATACTTCCTCGACCGCTACGGGCAGACCGTCTGCCAACCGCAACCGGCGCAGGTTGAACATTGGAGCCCCCACTCCGACCCGTAGGCGCGAGGCCACTTCCGCCGGAGCGGGAATCGTCTCCGCACCAAGAATGCGGGAGCCGGGCTTCAGGCCCAGAGCCCGCATTTCTGCTGTGAAGCCGGACAGGTGCGTAATGTCTTTTTCAACCCGGGGTTGACTGACAAATGTGCCCTGCCCCTTGTGGCGCGTGGCAAACCCCTGGGTCTTCAGAGACTGCAGAGCGTGGCGCGCGGTCATCCGGCTGACGCCGCATGTGCGGCTGAGTTCGTCTTCGCTCGGCAGCGCGTCGCCCGGGCGCAGTTGCCCACCCTGAATCATCTTCAGCAATTGCGCCTGGATCTGGAAATACATGGGAGTAAAGCTGCTTTTGTCGAGCGGCTCAAAATGCCACTTGCTGTTCGCGTCGATTGCCTTCACCGGAGACACCACGGGGCTCTCCTTTCGCCTTTCGACCTGCGCTCGATTCTGCATGCGGTGCTCCTCCTCCAGTTCCTTAGTAACTCGCCCGGCTCAGCACCACGATCGCAACCAGCAAGACTCCGATACCCGAATACATCAGTCCCTTCGCTCGGCTCGGGGCCCGTCGCCACTCTCCCAAGCCGATGCCGATTGCATTAGCGAGAAGAAGGCCCGTCGCCAGACTCAGCGGCCAGCCGATCGATGTGCCGAGCGGTCCGAGTTTGGGCGCAGCAGCACCATAAACAAAGATACTGCCTCCCCACAACAACGCCATCAATGCCGATAGACCATACAAACGCGCTCCGCCCGGCTGGCGAAACTTTGCCACGCTTCCATTTTTCGCGAGCAAATACCCGCAGAAAGCGAGGTTGGCGACCGATCCCGCTCCAAGCATCAGGCACCAGATCAGATTCGTGCTGGAAAACTCACTGAGCCCCGCACTGCGCCCAAACTCCGCGATCGGTTGCGCCAGTGTAAACCCAATGTTGAAAACAGCCGACAGCAAACCCGATCCCGTCGCTAGCAGCAGCGCCACTCCCAACGGACGAGCGCGCCCCACCAGATCGCCCCTCTCTGCCCCAACGCCGATAGTCTGCTCGCGCTGCCGCCCCGCCGTGCCGCACAGAATAATCCCAACCAATTCAATGACCACGCCGGCGACGATCATTTTTCCGGTTGACGAAAACAACTTCTGCGGCGCCAGCAACAACAGCGGGAGCAGCGAACCCAAGGCAGAACTGATCGCCAGTACCAGAGTGTTAGCCAGCGAGATGCCAATAGCGCTCACGCTTTGCCCAAACATGATGGCCCCAAAACCCCAGGCAAATCCCGCGGCGATGGCGATCCACACAGCATGCGCCGGTACCTGGGCCAGCACGCCCCAACTTTGCGGCGCAATAGCGGTGATGGTCACCGCCGGCATCAGCAGGCAGGAGCACATTATAAAAAGACTCCAGACATTCTCCCATTCCCAGCGCCCCAGAAAGCGCATGGGCAGGGTGAAGCTTCCGTTCATGAGTCCGGACAAAATCGCCAGCAACGAACCGACCAGCACGATATTCCCCATTTTCTTCCGTCCGTTCTGCCCAAAGGCTCCTTAGAAAAGCACTCGCGGCTCGAGCCCGGATTCCGAAATGTTGCACATAAATTTAGTAGGCTATACAATCATACAACAGAACATCGCGGAGGGCTAAAAACAAACTCCGAGAGAGGCGGGGAGAATAAATGTCCGATGCCCTGCAAGAACTGAGAGGCAAGCTGGTGGTGTCGTGCCAGGCCGCGCCCGGAGATCCTCTAGAAGACACCGAAACCATTCGGCGCATCGCTCGCTCGGTAGCCGGAGGAGGAGCCGCTGGCCTGCGCATTAATAGCCCCGAGCACATAGCAGCCATTCGGCAGGAATCTACGCTCCCCATCATCGGGATCCAGAAGCGCTACCACGGAGAAACGATTCACATCACGCCTGACTTTGCCTCGGCGGCGGCGCTGGCGGCGGCGGGGGCCTCGATCATTGCACTCGACTGTACTGCACGCGTCTGGCCCGATGGCGACCCCTGGCGAGTTCTGATCGAGCGAATTCATCGCCAACTCAAGCTGCCCGTCATGGCCGACGTTGCCACGATCGAGGAAGCCTTGGCCGCTGCCGCCGCAGGCGCCGACATGGTTGGAACCACCTTAAACGGATATACGAAAGGAACCCGCAATAATCATTTTTTCAGTTGGCCTTTGTTAGCTGCGATGGTCCAGCAGATTCCAGTGCCGGTGGCTGCCGAAGGCCACATCAGTTCACCGGAAGAAGCTCGGCAAGCGCTCTCGATGGGGGCATGGTGCGTGATTGTCGGTTCGGCGATCACTCGCCCGGGCACGATTGCCGCCAAGTTCGTTCGCGCCATAAGTCCCGAACGTGCGGCCGCACTGGCAATCGGCGTCGATATCGGTGGGACGTCTATTAAGGCCGGCCTGGTTGATCCGGATGGAGACGTAACCCTAGCGACGCAGGTTCCCACGGAAGCGACTGGCGGGCGAGATGTAATTGCGGCGAGTTTGTGCCAGGCCGTGCAGCGGGTCTTGTCAGCGGCCCAGAGCCAGGGACTTCAGCCAGCAGGCCTGGGCATTGCCAGCGCCGGAGCGATCAACGCTCAGGATGGGTCCGTTTTTGCCGCGACCGACAATCTTCCCGGCTGGGCAGGCTTCCAGTTGCGAGCTTTCGTAGAGGACCGGTTTCGCCTTCCGGTCTGGGTCGTAAATGATGCGCACGCTGCTGTGCTCGCGGAACTGCACTTTGGCCTCGGACGCAGTCTGTCGGACTTCGTCGCCATCACGATCGGTACGGGGATTGGCGGAGGCGTTGTCTGCGGCAGAAAACTGCTCTCCGGTCGGCACGGTTTTGCCGGGTCCATCGGTCACCACGTCATTCACGAGGGCGGACGCCAGTGCAACTGCGGCCGGCGCGGCTGTTTGGAGGCCTATGTCTCCACCGCCGCCTTGATACGGGAATTCGAAGAGCGCGGTGGTTCGATTCCCGACCCACTGCCCAACGACCTCGCAGGCCTCACCTTGCAAATAAACCAGCTCGCCAGCACAGGTGCGTCTGCCGCTGTCGGCGCCTACCAGGCCCTAGCGACTTATCTCGCCGAAGGAATTGCCAACATCTTCAATCTGTTTGATCCCGAAGCCGTGCTGATTTCGGGTGGGCTGGTGGAAGGCCAACCACAGTTTGTTCTCAGCGTGGCCGAACAAGTCGCCGCTCTTTTGCACTTCGGCTCGAAGCGAAAGCCGTGCGTGAAGGCTGCCACCGCGGGACGGCTTGCCGGCGTGCAGGGCGCGGCAACTCTGGTGTTTGAAGGACAGAAGTAACAACTGTCGACAGATCGTAACTCGAACTACGGAAGTGAAAATCCACTCGCAGGTACGGAATCATCATGAAAGAAATGCGCAGCTGTCTAATCTATTTGCTGGTTGCACTCGCGTCGGCGTCGGCGTTCGCCGAGCACAAGAATACCCGCCTGGAACTGATCCCGCCCTCACCGGTCACGGACAAAGTGATCCTGGATATTCGCGGCGCAGTCGAAAATGACAGCAGCTCTGACCGGCAATATTCGATTTCGCTCTATCTCGACCGAGAGTCGCCTGCCGCGCTGCTCCACACGGAGAACACGTTGATCCAAGCCCACGGCAACGCCGGCATCTATTTCCGCCATTCCACCGACCAATGGAAAGGCCGCCACCGCATCATCCTCGTCGCCTCCAGCAAGAGCCGCAAAGTTCGCACGATTCGCGAACTCGAAGTCTTGCCGTCGTCCATTCGTTCCACAAAAACGGTGGATGGCGCATGGGTTGGCATCGCGCACTGGAGCGACGAAGAGGGCCGTCACTGGAATTCGACGATCCGCAAACTGACCGAAGCCGACTGGCGCCAGCAGATTCACGGCATGCACAACCTGGGGATGGACACGGTCGTCATTCAGGAGACCTTCCGCAATCAGGAATACTACGGCAGGAATAACATCGCCAGCACCGGCTACAAAGGGCTCGCCTATTACCCGTCCGAACTGTTCACGGGACGCGCGCAGGTTCTCGCCCATGATCCTCTCGAAGCGATCTTGTCCGAAGCGGATCGCCTGCACATGAATGTCTTCCTCGGCATCGGTATGTACGCGTGGTTCGATTTCACGGCAGCTTCCCTCGAATGGCACAAACAGGTTGCCGGGGAACTATGGCGTCGCTACGGCCATCATCCATCCTTTTATGGTTGGTACGTTTCGGAAGAAACCTACGGCAGCCTGATCCCCGACGAAGGCGAAGCGGCGAAGGATCGCTATCGCCAGGAACTCATCAATTTCTTCCAGGAGCTCCAAGCGTTCTGCCGCAAACTCGCTCCCGAGAAGCCGCTCATGCTCGCGCCCAACGCCCACGGCATGATGTCGTCGCAAGACATCTGGCCGCTTGTGCTCAAGCATCTTGATATCGTCTGTCCCTTTGCGTTTCATCGTATGCCCGAGGGAGACATAACCGGTGAACAATCAGCAGCGATCTGGCAAGCCATGTGCGACAAGGCCGAGGCACATCTCTGGATGGATATGGAAGCGTTTCTCTTTGAAGACGACGTCGCATTGGTTCCGCGCCCAATCGCCGGATTGCTCCAGGACCTCCAGCGTTTTCCCAATTTTGAGAAGATACTTTGTTACCAGTATCCCGGCATCTTCAATTCTCCGAAAACGAAAGTGCAGCCGGGAGGGCATCCGACCGTTGTGCTGTATCAGGACTATCTACGGTATCGGCAACTCCTCCGCCAGAAAACTCAGACCGATTGAACTGACATAGAGTTTTGCGCTTCGTGAATGAGCAATCACGAAAGAGCTTTGACTTGTGCCTATGTCTTGCGGACCGATATGACGGAGGCGGTGTAGCGGTCGGCTCGCAACAACGAGCTGTCCCGGACGCTACTCTCGTTGGCCGGTTTTCAGGTGATAATCAGTGGCCGGTTTTGGGTGATCGCTGAGGAATACTCTCCCCTCGCTTTTCGTCCGCGAGGGTCCCATCCCAAATTGAAGGCCACCCCCGATGACGAGAGCCTATAATCTCGGGCGAACAGAATTTAGCGAGGAACTCCCACGTTGGAGTGATCCGGAAGTTCCGCTTGTCATGGTGGCCCTGAAGCGTCCGAGGAAATTTCCCGACCCGTCTCATGCCCCAATCAGCGGCACGAAGACCACGGGTAGTCGTACAGATTCTGGTCCTTGAATTCAGTATTGAACCGGTACGGGTATGGCTCCTGGGTGCAGACGTCTTCAGGTTTGGCAAAGTACTCAATCTGCAGCACGGGCTTCCCAGCCTTGACGACCGGCAGCAGGTAATCGCATTCGCTATATAAGAAGCAAGACTCATCGATGTGAAAATCTTCGTGACGCACGAGATCCTCGACTTGCAGAAGGTCATAATTGATCCCGGCCGCTAAGTTCCGCATGTGAGCGAGATTCAGCATTCCGACGTTGTAGAGGAGCTGTGTCTCAGCGGAAATATTCCACCCCGTGGTTTTCTTGCCGACTTGCCATTCCCAGGTCACGTCGAAATAGGCTGCGTCAAAGCCAGCGTGCTGGCAGCTCGCAAGCCGTTTGTCCATCATCGCGAATAAAAACTCTCGCTGGCCTTTGTCGTTATTGAGATTTAGAAACGGATCGCCCGAGTCATACTGCTTCCCCAGCAGACATCCTGAACACTTCTTGTCAAAAGCAACGAACTTCTCGTAGTCCGGTCGATAGGGTTCAGCCGTTCCAATATCCACGTAGCAGATCGCCTTCTTGCCTCCTGCGTGAATCGCTGCGACGGCGTCGCGGTTGGGCGTCCCGGGAGCGTAGTCTGGACACGCTCCGTTGTCGGCGTAAAGATCAATCGCATGCACATCGGGCGACACGACGGTGCCGTCGAAGGCCTTGTTTCGAACTCTCGTGTTGTAACCACCCGTAGTGCAGTGAGATTCGACTCCCTGGAGTTGAAATTGTGCACGCAGATTCTGTGGTGGCTGCCAACGAGCCGAGCGACTGTCGTCCGGCACTGGTCTTGGACTGGTTTGAGAATCCGCTCTGATCGAGCACATGAGCTGTGCCGACAAAAGCGCCAGCACCGAGATCGCAGCGCTTCTCAGAGGAAAGGTCCATAAGCTACTCAATGTACGTTTTGTTGAATCGGCGCTCATTGTTACCTCCAATGATTTTGGAGCCACCGGGCGGGCGGCGAGCTCAAGGATTAGTAGACTATGGTTCTTCGTAGCGGCGGCTATCTTGAACTTCGAACGTCGTCTTCAACGTTCCTCCAACCGTAATGGGCACTTTGCGAGTCGCCGCCACTCCGTCTACACCATCCACTTTCAACGAAACCTCAAAATTACCTTTGCGCGTGTATGCATGCTGAACGACAGACACACCTTCTGCCGTGGTGCCGTCGCCAAAGTCCCAGTGATACGCGAGTGCAGGAACTCCCGCCGGATCGAGAACTGCCCGGAATTCTGCACTCTGCCCAATATCCGTGTTGCCACCGATCTTCACTTCTACTTCCGGAGCCTTGGCAGGAACAGCATTGTTCACCAGTTTGATCACGCGAACTGAACGAGGAGCCTGCTCGTCAATGCTCAACACGCCATTCTCGATGTTCAGCATCCGATCCGGGTGTAACACGTCCAGGGCCGTCGCATCGCTTCTCGCCGCGAACCCAGACTCTGCTAGCGCCAACCTGTGGCTGTGAGGGGATTCGGTCCAGTTGAAGACCACCAGAATAGCGTGCCGGTCATCTTCGCGCAGAAAGAAGATGCTGGGTTGCTCGTCATCATCGCGATAGGTCATGAGGTCGATCGGTTTCGCGGCCCGGCCCAACCGAACCATGTTGAGTAGATCCTGGTTCTGGACCAATTTGAGCCGCTCGGGCTGGACGGCAAGGGTCGGCAGGTCGTCTCCAATTTCGAACATCCCGCCGGCAATTGCTGCCAGCGAAATCGATACTTCGGCCTCATTGAGCGACAGCGGAGACTTCTGAGTATGCCACGACTGATCAGTGATCAGTTGCTCGGAAACAGTGAATGCATCTGGATCGGCTCCGTAGAAATTGCCGTTCATGTAATATCGCGCAGCAATTCCCACGGCATCTTCTTTGGTGCCCTTATAAGAATGGCCTGTATCGGTGGACGTTCTGCCCAGGTCCGTGTAACCCACCGCGGCCAGCATCGGGCACCCGTCTTTATCAAGCAGGACATCAGGGCCGACCGCATCACGAATCACCTTCAGCCCGATCTGCAGCGCTTCAATCGCTGAGGTGTTGGGACGGTAGTGATAGCCCTCGATAGCCGTATCGTCCATGAAATCCATTTTGAAATAGCGTGCACCCCATTCGCGCGCGAGGGTGCGGTAAGTCTGGCGCACGTACTCTTGCGTTCCAGGGTGCGTGGTATCGAGCACATAGAGCGGATCACGGCCGTCCTGGACAAAGCCGATCTGGATCGGCTGGCCTTTCGCATCGTGGACCAGCCACTCCGGATGCTTCTCGAACACATAAGACCGCTTCGACACGCGAAATGCTCCCACCCACATGCCGAGCCGCAAACCCATCGCGGTAGCCTGGTGTCCCAAGCCACGAACGCCGCCCGGATACAAGGCTGCATTCGGAGTAGTGAATTCGCCATCCGCGTAGGCATAACCCTCGTCGATGTGGAAGAGGTCGTAGCCGTAGCTCTTCAAATTCTGCGCAAGCCACTGGGCGTTGGTGAGTGCCGCGCCCCCTGTGAGGCCGTAGTAGTAAGCCGTCCAGCTCCACCATCCCCACGGAGCAGGCTTGGAGACGCGCGCATTGCGAAGCACGCGGATTGCGCTTCCATAACCCTCAAGCTGCGAATGGTAGTCTTTGCCGACGGCGAACATCACCTTCTCGGACGAAATCGCTTCACCGGGCTTCACAGAAAGGCTGAGTTCGATCTGCTGATCGGGGGGGCTTTCCCGGATTGATTCCTTTTTCATCACTTCGGTGGTGCCCGTGCAATCCACGGTGTACGAGGTCGTCCGCGGATGCCCGCTCACTCCTCCCTCGGTTGCGAGGTGATAGAGCGTGAGCCAGCGGTCAGATGTAAGCGCAGCCAGAAGCAGGCTGTATTGACTGCTGCGGTTGTAAATCAGCTGGCTGCCTACGGCAAAATGCACAGGGGTCAGTTGATCAGAGTACGAATCCTCGCCCTTGTATTCGCGAGCCTTGCCTAGATCGAAGATGTGCAGCGGAGGCCGGTCTTCGCTGAAGCTGTCGGACATCACTCGTTCGGCCTCTTCCGAACCACCAAGGTCGACCACCGGCGTAGCGCTCGCGTCCAGCACGCGCATGGACTGCACCTGCACAGCGGTCTTGCCTCGGTTTTGCAGATGCACTTGCACATCGCCGAACGGCAGTTCGTCATAGAGTTCGACCGTATACTTCAGATCAGGTTTGCTTGCGGACCCAGTGAAGGTTACTTCCAACCTATGTCCAGGACCTAACTGGTCACGGAAAGCTGATGCCGAAGTATGCGATTGCGGATACGCCGTGGACCACAGCCACTGGTGATCCACTTGCGCGCCGACCCGGGCGGAAAACACCGGCTTCTCAAGTCCCTTTCCCCTCACTTCATACGTTGCTCCTTGGTTCCGAAGCGAGACGGTGAGAGAACCGTTAGAAATCCCACTTGTGCTGGTGCCCACCTGGGCATAGGTAGCGCCACACAGAACAACAACAAGAGTTGAGCATTGAAGAATGGATGTAATTGTTTTGTTCATGGCAATCCTCTGATCCAGTGCTGGGCATTCGTCCGATAGACTTTCTGCAAAATGTCCTTGGGCAACTTCACGCCATGAACGGCGTGTCCTTCGACCTGGAAGGTTTCATCCGTCGCGAAGAACCTCCAATCGTTGGCGTAAGTCTCCTTCCATTCCTTCACCGACTTTTGTACGTCTGCGTCTGGATTCACGTCGAGATCGGTCCCGTAGATCACGCGGTCCTGGTATTTCATGAGGAAAGCCCGCACCTTCTCCGGGTCGCCGTACATCAGGTACTCCATTCGCGCAGCCGTATCCACGGCGAAGTTGGGGTACTTGTCCAAGCGCTGGCCGAGGGCATCCAGATCTTTCTCCATGCTGGCGAGGTGTACGCCGACGACCCGCAGCTTTGGGTTCTGCTCGAGAACACGGTCACGGGCTTCCAGGATCGCCTTCTTCGAGGGCACACCCGGCTTGTTCAGCATGTGCCACTGCGGGTTTTCAAGGTAGTACTGTGCCAGCGGGTCCTTCTTTACATCGAGCGGCTCCCATGCCAGGTCCGGCTCCGCCAGATGAGTAAGCAAAGTCTTGTCGTGCTGGGCAATGTCTTCATAGATCGGCTTCAGTTTCGGATCGTCCGGCAGAACGTACTTGCCGTTACTGTCCTTGATTTCCATGCCGAAGGTCTTCCAGATTTTCACGGCGATGGCGCCATCCTGGAAATCGCGATTGATCTGCTGGACGCTGTCCTGGGTGAAGGCAGGTGCGTTGAACTTGTATCCGTCGAATGTCGTGCAAAGGAGCACGTGGCCATGGCTGGAATGCACGAAGGCCTGCCGGTGCATTCCGCTGAACCGGGATAGCTGAGGCGATGGTCGGCGTAAGAGCCGCATTTTGCCCGGCAGGCATGACGAGCTGTTGGCTCCCTCGCAGGAGCTGATGGCTGGAGCATAACCAATGTCGCAGCCTTTCCTATTTCCGGGACACAATTTCGCCGTTATTCTCGGGTTTGGTTGTCCGCTCTGCGTGGAAAGAGTCCTCGTGAGCCGATCTGACATCGCCCTCACACTCTTCGTAGTTTTCAACACAAATTGTGCATAAACTCGCCAGAGATCACCTCGACACCACTTCCCGCAAGGCTTTGACCGGTTTGCACCAACCAATGGGCGGCGAGCTCTTCGGCTAGAATTGCTATGCGATGCCAGTGGCGATTGAACTGCAGAATCTCGGTGATGCTCAGTTATGCAGAGAGATTGTTGCGAGTATCGAGCACGCACTCAGCGACAAACGCGGAGAGTGGCGGGTAGGAGAGCATGGAAGGTATGTTCTCTTACACGCTCCGGGCGCAAGCGCACACACGAACCACCGCCCAACCACAGCCGCCCTCGCGCCTGCTGTTTCTGCGGTGCCTTCAGCCCTTCGCGGCGCCAGATCCGCTGCACTCGATCCTTGCCCACCGCCATCCCGCAACAACACCGCGATGCGCCGGTGGCCGTAGCGCCCATACTTCGCCGCCAGGGCCAAGATCGCCTGCGTCAACTCGTCTTCGTCCGTGGGCCGCAGCGGCAAGTAGCGTTGTGTCCCTCGCCACTGCCGCACCACTCGGCACGCCCGCCGCTCACTTACTTCATGCTCCTCGCGAGCATGCTCCACGGCGCAGCTCCGGGCTTAGAAGTTTCCCTCCGCAATATCCTTCAGGATCTGTTTGTCCAACGACAGCTCCGCCACCAGCCGCTTCAACTTGCCGTTTTCTTTTTCCAGTTCCTTCAGCCGCTTCGCCTGGTCCATCTTCAAACCGCCGTACTCCTTCCGCCAGCGGTAGAACGCCTGGATGGTAATCTCGGCTTCTTTACAGGCTTGTGGAGTGGTTTTCCCGTTCGCGATGCAGACTTCAATCTGTCGCAGCATCGTTACGATTTGCTCTGGTTTGTGCCTCTGCATGGGCATGACGCTTTTCCTCCATGTGGATTCCCTCTCATTCCACCTGGTGCAAATTTCGCCGGTCAGGTCATTCACCAGCCAGATCATGGATCTCTGGGGATATCACAACCAGGTGCAGATCGACTTCTCGCGGCCGGGAAAAACCGACCGACAACGCGCACGTGGACTCGTTCAATGGCACGCTACGAGCAGAGTGTTTGGATGTGTATTGGTTCGCGACAGTGACCGAGGCCAAGCAAGTTATTGGTATATCGCTGGCACCTTGTGCGGCGGAAAGGTGCAGGGCGCGTTTGCCACCAAACTTGCTAATTGCAGGGACTGTGGATTCTACCAACTAGCGTCGCAGGAAGAAGGCAGAGACCTCGCCAAAAGTTCCGACGTCCTGGCTAGATTGAAATAGCCTGACGCACAGGGTGAGGAAGTTCGCGATAGTTCGAGGATGACAAGCGTTTAAGTTAGGCCTGCGGGCAGTGTGGTCCCCTCTCCATTAACTCAAAGCTGAGCTAGTATCTAGATGAGATCGAGCACGAAGGTGTCCCATGCGAGAGTTTCGTGAATCGGTGTACTGCCATCCAGCCTCCTGTCAGAAGCAGGCCGTGATCGGCGTAGTTTGCCCGGAAACGACCTGATTGAAGTACGTTACGTTGTCTGGAGGATCGTATATCCCGTTGGCTCCCAGGCTCTGGTGCTGCCACTTCACAAGACCATATGGCTGCGCGAGGTGGAATTCCTCCTTGTCGCCGCAGTTGGAATAGTTCGCGTCGCAGCTGTATCGATAGCTGACGACGAGCGTTTGCAGGTTAGCGGGAAGCTGTCCCCCGAGCGATTCTTGGTAGGGTCCCCAGACTTCGTTGATGACGTGGCCTAGATCTTTGGTGACGAAGGAATTGCAGTCAGAATGGACTTCGTACGTGGAGTCGCTGATCGTGATGCTTGAGCCTGGATAGCCACCTTCGGCAAATCGCGGGGCAAACGGAAGATTGAACTTTCCTTGCGTCGGGCTGTTGAATGCTTTGAAGGTGCGGGGGTTGTGCCAATCCAGCTCTGTCACCCAGAGGTAGACATAGTTCTTGTCGTATAGCTGAATATCCCAGGGGTAACCGCCTGCGGTTTTTGTCCAGTAGAGACGATCGGTTGTAACGCTTGTGTACAGGGGATTGGCCGTGCCCGCCATGTGATGATCCGCTCCCAGATTCGGCCTCATGGTCATCCAGGCGAGCATGTCATAAGTCGATGCACTAGCATTCGGGGTTGGCGGCAGGTCGGGGGCGCCGGAATTGCCCGAGTTCACACCGCAGCCGGTCAGACACACGAGGAGCACAAATAGCACCGGGGAGTACTTCATGAATCAAATCCTTCCTGCGGTGGGGTTGGGTCGTGCTGCGTACAACCTAGTCCGGCACACCTCGTTACGCTAGATGACCGAGGTCATAAGGAGAAGCCCTTAGCCTACAAATGGAAAACCAAGCGTGTCGACTACATGAAGGAAATGCCATGACATTTCCTAAAGCAGTGCATCACTGACATCAATATGCCCCCTCGTATCGAGGGCCTCCAGCGCCAATGAAAGCAATGGAGACTCAGGGTCAGGGCGCAAAACGGGGAATTCCGTCTACGAGGCCGGGTAACTGGGCGATTTTGCCCTAACGTCCCCTACCGTTTTTGTGGGGAATAGAGGCTCAGAATGGCCCTAATCAGGGCGAAGGCTGCGACGTAAGTGATTGAGCGGGCTAGAAAAGTCCTATAACACTGGCAAAACTGGTGTA
>Ga0182027_10002383_pt1 | contig 30547 bp, 29 predicted proteins | sample 712E1DmetaG_FD_121300 | JGI IMG/M metagenome (GOLD analysis project Ga0182027, IMG submission 121300) | Permafrost microbial communities from Stordalen Mire, Sweden - 712E1D metaG (Illumina Assembly) | ecosystem: Environmental > Terrestrial > Soil > Wetlands > Permafrost | place: Sweden...
GTCGAACATGTATGGTCGCTCATGCATGTTCCTGCCTTGCCTTGCACCGCGCAGTTGTGGGTAGTGTCGCATCCGGGTAAACAGGTACTAGTGTTTTGATCGCAGTAATAGTTTGTGGCGCAGGAATTAGTATTGCCACATGCCGTAGCCAGCAAAAAAATATTTTTGTTTGTATTATTTATATATTGTGTATTCAAAAATCCTTCATTGTCTGTTTGAGTAACGGCTAAAACAGCGGTTGCGTATTTTGGCGAGTTATTATAACCAATATTATCTGTTCGAGGTGTTGCACTTGAGCTAGTTCCGGGGTTACAAACGGGATCGCATTTGCTTACGTCTGTGTCATTGCCATTTGCATCCTTAACCCTGCAAGAGCAGGTATTCATTAGCTTGGTAATCTCATTTGATAATTCGGCGATAACCTGACCTTTTTTTTGCGCGCCATCGGTCAGTTGTAAAAGGCAATCTGCCCTGTCGTGGTCTGTATATGTGGGACCGGCTACTCCGTTTATTTTATCCCCATCAATTGGATTGCCATTAGAATCAAAACCATAACAGTCCATTGTCCTTGTCAAAAGAGTTTCGGTTAATGTTCCTATGGGAATTTCTTTATAAGTTTTGACACTTACTCCAGGCGGTATGGTAGGATTATTGCCGGGAGAGTTAAGATTAATTTTTGGCAAAAATCCAAGATTACAGCTAGTCAGCTCAGGATTAATTGTGTAAGCAATCAATGATGCGCAAACAACTATTAAAAGGCCTAAAATTCCGGCTTTTATCCATTCTTTTGCCTCACTTGTAAACTTTCCTCTTCCATAAGAAACCAGATAATAAACTCCGCCGAAGGCTATTGTAAGAATAGTTATAGAAATAGCCAAAGCTGTCCCCAAACTAAAAAGGTAGCAAATAAAATCTCCGAAAGAAGAAGTATTGTTGAAAGAATGTCCTAAAATCGTAGGGTATTGAACTTCAAGAGCCGAAATAAAATTGGCCTTTAAAAAAAAGCTAAAAATTATTCCTAAAAAAAGAAATATTTTTTTGATGTTTTGAGCGGTATTGTTTTTTTTAAACATTATTAGTCGCTGTTAAGCGCCATATAAACGAATCCAATCCAAGATGCAGGTATTTTGACTCCTAAAACCATGCCCAGCAAGCTGACAAACGGGGCGACGTCGTCTACATAGGGAATTGCCTCCATCACGGCAGCAATAATAAACCCTATTACCAGTTTCATTTTTATTTTACCCATTATCCATAAAAATAAACCGATAACCATTATTGCGAATATATCAGATATCAATTCAATTATCCATCCAATTACAGGAATGAATCCAAGAAGACCCATAGTATCAAAAAACACGGCTATAGACAGCATTAAAACTCCGCTGGGGCTAGTTATGCTAGTTATGTTACTGACTACTCCATCTTCGGCGCCGCCAGCACCAGCAGCAACGCCGGCAGCGGCGCCGCCAGCACCAGCAGCAACGCCGGCAGCGGCGCCGATAGCGGCTCCTGGGATGGCACCAATCCCACCCGCAGGGGCACCAGCAGCAGCGCCTCCGGCGGCACCGGCTCCGCCCGCTGTGGCTCCGCCGGCAACTCCGGCAGCAGCACCACCAGCTCCGGCGGCACCGGCTCCGGCAATTTCTCCAGCTCCGGCGGCACCGGCTCCGGTAGCAATTTCACCTGCTCCGCCAGCAATTTCACCAGCCCCAGTGGCGACTTCACTAATTTTTTCGCCTCTAAGAATTTTATTGTTATTAAATTTATCGGTGATTTTTCTTATTTCGCCGATATTAGGTCCACTGCCGCCTTCGTCTTTTTTTTCTTCCTTTTCCTTATCATCCTCGCCGGCTCCATTATTTTTTTTTGGATTATCTGCCATTATTATTTATTTTAATTTTGAGCAGACTCTATTTCTTTTTTAGTTTTCCTATTCTGTAAAATTTCTTGAGGGTTGGTTGTAATTATTTGGTTTTCTGTTTGGCTGGCAACCACAGAAAGATATACGTGCTTTTTACCGGCAAAAAATAATCCTTCGCCAACCGCCGCGTCTATCAACAAATATTTTTCCTGTTCTGTCAGATTGAAAACTTTTTGGACAACATCAATATCGGCGGTTGATTGTTTCATCAATAGCTGCAGGGACGAGTTTGTTATAATGGCTTTGCCGTAACTAGATTGCATAAAATCGGATACGTCCTGAGTGATAGTTGTGACTCCCAGCCAATATTTTCTGCCTCTTTTTACCAAGCCAAAAAGGAACGAAGCTCCGTCATCTGATTGCATAAGCCACCACGCCTCGTCAATTACCAAAATTCTTTTTTTTAATTTTGATCTGACTATATTCCAGATATATCTCATAATAATATACAACGCGATTGGCCTTAACGATTCTTCCATATCCCTTATTCCAAAAACAACAAAACTTTTATCCATGGAAATATTTGACTGTTGGTTAAAGAAATCAGAAAAAGTTCCTTTGGTAAATTTTCCAATTCGTTTAACTAAAGACTCAGTTCCGGTCATACTCTCTAAAACTTCTTGAAAGTCAGACATTAAAGGAGTGTTGTTGGCCCAAGTTTTTGGATCTGATTGGCCGGTTATATCCCTTATGGCATAGGTTTCCGTAAGAGCCTCATCTAAAACGCTGTCTTCTTCTGGCGTTAGTCCGCCTAACATAATTCTTAAAAGCCCCACTAAGTTTATGACATTAGACCTTAAAATATCTTCCGGATTATCGTCGGGTCCGGGCAGAGGCAAATCAAAAGGATTGACATGGTTTGCTGAAGTCAGAGAAATTTTTAGAAATGCTCCGCCGACCGAATCGGCTAAAAATTCATACTCATTTTCCGGGTCAATAATTATGCAATCAATCCCCTGCATTAAATATCTTAAAATTTCCAATTTTATGGCATAAGACTTTCCGGCGCCGGATTTTGCGAAGACAACCATATTGGCATTTTCCAAGCTGAATCTGTCAAACAAAACCAAAGAATTATTGTGCCTGTTTATGCCGTATAAAATTCCTTCGTTGGAACTTAAATCAAAAGAGATGAAAGGAAAACAAGTTGACAGAGGCTCAGTGTCCATTGGAGTGTGAACTTCTATTAAATCCATGCCGTAAGGACTGCAGGAAATAAATCCTTCTTTTTGCTTAAATAAAGCCGGTTTTATGTAAATTAATCTGGATTCAAAAATTGACCTTAACGTAAGCTCGGTATCGCGTAATGCTTTCTCGGAAGTTTCATAGACCGTAATATAAAGTCCAAATCTGAACATTTTTTCTTGCGCAGTCATTAAGTTGTCTCTAAGGGTTTCGATGTCTTTGTATGCAGTTTCTAATTTGGGATCTCTAATTAATCCTTTCTCTTCTCTTTCCAAAATTTCCGAAGAAACCTCTGTAACTTTTTTCCTTAACTTTTTTAAAATCAATTCACTGCTGACAGGATGTATGAAAAACGAGATATCCATAGGAGTATTCAAATCAATAACGGGTGAAAACCAGCCGGTATTCAAATATCTGGGGTAAGAAAAAACAAAGAAGGATTTTGCAAATCTCTCCCCTAATTTTATATGGTCTTGCAGAACTCCAATATACGGAGGAGCTATAATATCCCTTACGTCAAACGCTTCTTCCTGAAAAATTTTGTCTTCTGCTAAATTTTCTTCTTTTTTCCCAAAAATATTATTTAAAAAATTCATAGGCTACTAATTTACTAATCTTTTACGAATATACTAATTACGAATTAAAATGTTAAGAATACGCTTAAACTTTACTTCATTACCAGTAAAATTTGCTAATATCCCTAATTTTAAATTACTTGCTTTAAGGTAAGAATATATTTGCTCTATATTTTTTCTGGAAAATCTGTCATTTGCTTTTATTTCTAAGATAATTTTATTGTCTATTAAAAAGTCAAAGAAATATTTCCCTACTTTTTCGCCCTTAAAAGCGACCGGAAAATAAACTTGTTCGTTAAATAAAATATTTAATCTGTGTAGTTCCTTCGCTATCGCATTTTGATAATAAATTTCTTTGTGTCCAGATTTTAATTCGTTGAAAACATCATATAAAATACCAACAATTTTGTAACTTAGCTCAGGATATACTAGTTCGATTTTGTTAGCCACTTATTTGTATATTAGTAAAAGATTAGTAAATTAGTAGCCTGAGAGCTACTTCAGTAGCTCTGGTAAAATTTCCGGATAATATCCGATTTCTGCCTGGTCTGGATGATGTATTGACCAAAAAAGTTCAATAAGTTCCGGCGTTGTCAGTGGCACGGCTTCCAGTCCGCACCGCCTTAATCCCATTGATAAATATTCCATCCTTTGCCATAGCTGTGTTTTACACCTTTGAAATTCGTCGTCTTTCATCGGCTGATTTTGTTGGTTATTCCCAGAAAATTGCTTTAAAAAACTTTTTCCGGCGCTTTTCATTCCCAATACTTCCATTAAGTTATAAGGTACAACAACATAAAAATTTTTCGTCATAACCACGTCTCCTACAACCATATTTTTTATAAACTCCCTATACGATGCTGTTTGCTCTCTTAATAATTCGTTGGTTTGTTTTTCTTCTAAATCTTTTAAGCCGTCTAAATAAGGGGTTATATTTATATTCCTTGATTGGATGACGATTTGGCAGAAAAAATCCAAAGAATTTAAAAAACTTTGGAAGGCATAAATTATGGCTGTTTGCTCTTCCTCTGATTTCAACGCAAAATTTATGGAAGAAACCATTAAAATTCCTCTTATGCCATTATTTTTTAGAAGCAAAACTCCCTCTCTTATGTCTTGAACTTCTAAAAATTGTTGTGTAGCTGATTCTGGCATAGTCGTGAATTTTGAATTTAGTATTTTGTATTTTGAATAGAATGTTGAATGCTGAATTTAGGATTCGAGCATCTTATTTTTGGTTGCCCTTGAAAGCCCGCTTAAAAGTTTATTTGATATTACAGATTGATTGGTTATTATTTCGAATTCACTTTTAGATAAATAGCCCACATCGCGAGATATGATTAATTGATTTTGTAATTCCACCAATGATGCTTGAGCCATACAATAAAATCTGTTTTTTTCTTTCGCAGATCTTCTGGAAAAACCCTCCGCTATATTAGACGTGATAGAGACTGCCGCCCTTCTCATTTGGTCGACAATTCCATATTTTTCTTTGTCGGGGAATTTTTCAGTTTCCCTATAAGTCATTAATACTAATTTGTGCCCCTCCTGCCAAGTGTGCAGGTCTGTAAATGTTTGGATTTTATTTTTCTCGTCATTCATAATTCTTTATTCTATTCTAAATTCTGACTCCAGAATACAGAATTCATGGAGTAGTTTACCTGGTTTGCATGTCCACTTGCATTTTTGTCTTTTTTAATTGGCTTGTTTGCGCTTGTAAAACAGGTCCCTGTTCTATTTTTCTAATCTGGGTTCTTTTTATTGGTTTAAATGGATATGGGGATTCTTTCTTTTTCCATGTATAATCTTTGCCGTGCATTGAAAAACCAATGGCTCCCAAAATCATATTCAATATCGGCACGCCGCTTATTGTAGCAAAGGCTAATATTACAGTCCCGATAAAAATTATGACGCTGACTATGTAAAAAAGAAAGCGCGGCAGAATAAAATATAGGAAAAAACAGACAAGGCCGGCCCCTACAAGATAAAAGAATTGCCTGAAGGATATAAAAAAAGCAATTTTGCTCTCTTCTTCTATAAATTGTGGTATGGGATACTGCTCCATTTAATTGGAATTTTGAATTTAGTATTTTGTATTTAGAATAGAATTTAGAATATTGAATTTTATTCTTTATTCCATATTCTATTCTGACTTCTGGATACAAAATTCTGAATTCATAAATTGCTTTATTATACCATATAAATTTCTATCAAGATAAAAGGATATCCACATATATAAAGCGCGGAGTCATAAAGTTGGTGAATGGTTGACAAGCCTTGATTATTATGCTATAAATAAGTATCTATCCTGGATTATGAAACATCTTCCGAATGATTTGTTTTTGGTTTTAGGGCGAAAACTTGGGAGAGCGAGGAGGCATACTGACAAAGTAAGTCTGCCGACGAGCTATCACAAGTTTGTAGCCAAAATCCAAAAACAAAGAATTGAAGATTGTTTCGTGATTCAGGGTAAAAGAACATTGTCAAATACAGTTGAAATAGGCGCAGGGTGTTCCTGTGCCGGCTGTTACTGACCAATTTTCTGAAAGGACTTATTATGTTATACATTGCGATTGCAGTTTTGATAATTTTGGTTGGGTTGATCGTATTGGCGCTTTGCTTCGTGCGGCTCGTTACAGTGCAGGAGGCAACGGCTGTTGCCTTCAAATACTTGGGGCGATACGCCTATTGCGTTATGGAGTTCAGGGATCACCATTTTGCATCTGATGACGGAACTATCGTAGATGGTCCCGGTCGGAATAGTATTGGCGAGGAGCCTTGGTGTGTTTGGAGGGTCGGCGGCGGTTGGGTGTTTTACCTTCATCCATTGGTTGAACCGGCCAGGTATGCAGATTACAACAACCCGGACGGTTTCGGAGAAGGAGTTATGGTGCGTCTTGGCGACACAACGCCACAACCGTATGTGTCTCAGGCCATAACCGCTTCGCCTGAAAATGTTCCTCTAAATGTGGAATTTGTGGCGACAATGAGAGTCGTTAATCCTTATCGTTGGCTGTTCTCTTCACCGAAGGATGTGAATAATCAGGTGGTTAATAGGATGGATGCCATATTGCGCGCATGGGTGAGAGGCGGCGACCAGAATCGCGCTCAAGCAGCCAGAGGCGATGGGGTAAAATTATGGAAAGACATTGTCGCCCAAGGTTGTCAGTCTGTGTTTGATCAGCTCAAGACTAACTGGGGCATGGAGGTTCGGGAGAACAGCATCATCGTCCAAGATGTTGGCTATGATCAGGCATATCAGGACGCCCTTAAGGCAGAAAGCCAGGCAAAATTCCAAGCTAATGCTAGCGTCGCAGAAACAGCTGGGAGAGTTTTGCGCTCGGTAGCCATAATGTCTGGAGTTGACGTTGATAACCCCAGTGAGCTTAAGGAATTTATGGATAAACTCAAGGCAGACCCCTCTCTTCGTGGTAAACCTGCTTCGAAGGGCGGCTACAAGGAAGCATTCGCTTATGCCGAAGATCAGGTCAAGCGCGATCGTGCAGCTGATGCCGGCGATCTAGACGATATCCGTATTGGCAATGCCGACGGGACGTCGATGAGCGGAGATCTTCCGGGTTTAGCTGCCGCTGCCGCTCTCTTCGGGCGTGGTGGCGGGCAAAGTAATCGTAGGAATCGGAGTAATAATCCTGCTGGTCAGCAACGTGGCGGCCAGACCGAACAGGCCGCTCAGGAATTTTTTGACCAGAATGGTGTATGGCCTTATTGGGACCCTAAGAAGCGCCAGCCATCAGCTTAAAATTCGCCAAAACAAAGGCGGCTTTCGACAAGTGTCGGAGCCGCTTCTTTTTTTAAGATTCGTTAATTTTTTTGATTATTAAATCGGTTCACGATAATTATCCGGGCCATTGGATTGTCTTGTTTGAGGTACAGATTTTTCTGTAAATGTTTTTTCTAATTTTTTTGATGGAAGCGTAGATTTGCCCCGTACTCTTTTCACCAGCAATGGAACATTTTGCTCAATAAAGTTTGTTGGCGGTTTGATATTGGGAAAAATATCGGTATCTTTTTTTTCTGGATTTTTTTCTCTCGATTCGCTTGCCGTTGTTCCAGAAATTTTTTTAGAAAGTTCTTCCACAAAGACATCATCTTCAAGTTTTTCTTCTGGAACTTTTTCCAAAAAGGGAATAATTTTACTTATAACCTCTTCCGAAATTTTTTCCGCTGTCTGCTGAGAAACTCCTAATTCTTTTTGTAAAGAGGCGACTAAATTTGTTTCCGATATTTCATTTACTGCGAAATCTCTTGCGAGCCGGTCCATGACGACAATATTAGAGGGCTTATTTTGTTTGTTTTTTTCGACATAATCTTCCGGTGTTTCCTGTAATTTAAAATTATTGATTAAATCTTCAAGAGCAGAGTTTGCTTTGGCCGTAAATATCACGCGTATGTTTTGTTGATCCATATTTTTTTATACAATTTTAAAACCCCTTTTCTTTTCTTATGGCATCGTAAGCTTGTTGAATTTTTACGAAGGCTTCGTGGCTTCCTCCTGCGTCAGGGTGAGCGGTTTTTGTCGCTTGACGATACGCTTTTTTAATTTCAGTTGGTGTAGCGTTTTGGTTTACCCCGAGGGTACTATAATGATTAGGGGGGGGTGTTCCACCTCCGGCAGGTCTGTGGGTATATCCACCACCTCCGCCAGCGCCACCGCCTCCGGCAGGTCTTGGGCCAGCACCACCTCCGCCAGCGCCACCGCCTCCGGCAGGTCTTGGGCCAGCACCACCTCCGCCAGCGCCACTGCCTCCGGGCAATCTATCCATTGCATCAGCTAATTTATTCAGTCTAGTAGTCTCATTACCATTTATTGCAACAGCCGCCCTTCTTCTCATTTCTGCGGCATGAGCCTTCATACTACCCGTTAGATTTTTATTCGTAGAGGTTTGAAGTAGGTCTATCATATGAGGGGTAAAGTTTTCCTCTACGAAGTCTGCATTTCTAGGATCGACGGCGCCACTGATGTCATTATGATCAATTCTTCCAAGCTCGCCAGCAGACATTCCTGCTTTAAGATTTGTCGCCAACTGTGTTTTGTTTACCCTTGACTTAGCTTCCGCCGCACTCATACCTGGATTTGTAGTCATCATATCCGCGACTTTTTTCTTATTTTCTCCGGCCAAACGATATTCTTTCTTTTCAAGGTCGCTTCTTTCATGACCGAACGATTCTGCAAAAGTTGCTCGTTGGTGCATCGCATTTACATCGTTGCCCCATATTCTGCCATGATCTCCGTGTTCAAATGCTGCGGCAGCTGCTTCAGCTCCCATCGCACCTTGGCCGTTTTTAGCAAGAGCTTCATATCTGCTTTTATCTCCCGCAGTGCCTGTACGCATAGCATCAACTTGTTTTCTGGCTTCAGCCGTTCTTGCCGCTCTTTGCTGTGGCGCATGACCCTCTGGCGCAAAACCAGTCGCCTCCTGAATTCTCGCCCCTGCATTTTTAAGCCATTCTTGAGATTTTTGTCCGGCTTGCGTTCTGCCAGACAATTGTAGGGCAGCCATTCCAGTTGCTTTCCCACCTTTTTTCAATGCCGATATTGCCATACTTGCTCCCATCGCAGATGCTTTTAGAGCGAACATAAATCCTATGATTAATAGCAGACCAGGCACGAAATATACAGCAGGATTAATAATATTTGTGTTACCCGCTGCAGGTAACGATCGAGAAAGTGTTTGATCCGCTAGCCAAAGAAAAAAACCACCCGGTATGCCGATAATGCACCACTGGAAAAAATTTTCCCACCACATGCCCCAAAACTTTTTTGTAAACGGAAAAACATAGCAGACAAAAGCTAATGGAGATAATATAACCAAAATCCATAATGCCATATATCTGAAGATAAAAAGGAAAAAATAAAGGAAAAAGATAATAGTCGCCATAATATTGTAGAAGATCAGTCCTATGACTTGACCGAGTACATTCAGGGGATTGGTTGGATCTTGACCCAATCCAGAACTGTATAAATTCGCTTGGGTGGCGAGAGTTTTTAAGAAGCTTGGTCCAAATCCGCCGCCCGCAAGAAAATATTTAGTTACTATGTTTGAGCCATCAATGAATAAACCGCATATTAATAAAGAGAAATTAACTAAAAGAGCAACTATTATTAAAGGAGCTAAAAGTTTTTTTGCTTCGTATTCACGGATTCTTAGGGCAGTTGCTATACCTATAATAACAAAACCCAAAACAATAAGCATATTTGCTAAGTCTCTTGCCATCGGCCATCCCGCCGCTACAGCAACATTATAATCGGATTGTCCGGGATCGATGTGGGTATATGAAGAGCCAATAGTATAACCGCCTACACATCCCGGCACAGTTTGACCATAAGTAGCAGAAGCGAGGTCTGTGTCCACGGCTCCTCCTACACATGCAGGTAAAGATATAATTCCATTTAGAAATGATTGCGCCATCACGGCTAAAAACCCTGTTGTTCCTATAGTCGTATCGAATACTGCGAAGATAATTCCATTTTCAACATTTTTAACCCCAGCATCAATAACCTTACCGGCACCATAGCTGGTAATCTTAAACATGCCATAGATTCCACATCCATAATAGCCACCGAAACCACACATGAAACTTCCGATGACAGTTCCATGAGCAACGCAAGGAATCGTAGCCCCTGTTAGGATAGAAAACAAAAGACAGATAGAAATTATTACTTTCTTTTGTTTCAGAATTTTTGAAGAAAAATTAGACATAGATTATAATATAAATTTCTTTATTATATCACAATACAAAAAAGCAAGTGAATAAGATTATCCACACCTTTTATTTAAACCTTGACATTATCTTTGATATGGCTTATCTTAAAATTAGTGGTTAAATGATTTTTCATTTAGCCGTTGTCAATTTAATAATGATAGAAAATCCCTTAAAGAAAGAAAAACAATTATGAAAAATAATAACACGAATAAATTTAGTCCGATGGTGATAGTGGGACTTGTCGGGAGTATGATTTTAGCTATGTTGTCCCTGCGCGTCATTGCGGTGACAGAATCCCGTTGTCAGTTTGAACAGATGAATGAGCTGCCGATACAGGGGACCACATATAGCAGTTGCTGGTATGAGCGGGTTCAAGATCTAAGGTATTCTTCTCCGCCGGGCTTTATGTCTGCGTCAGACTACATGTTCCCGAGTTATCACTTTCAATTTTCAATCAATAAATTTTTGAGTAGCGGCGAGGGTAAAACAGTGATTCTATTGATTAGCGGTTCTGTCGGCTTTTTGGCATTGGCTGGACTTGGGTTCGGCTTAAAAATAAATAAAAGCCGGTCTTCGACCATTTCGGCTCCACCAATTCTTTCGGCTGGTTTGTAAGGGCATTAGCGCCCATCGATTAGTGCATGAGGTTTTCTGGCAAAGGCTAGATCACCTCTTTTTTATTGTTTAAAATTTTTGGTTAGGGATTCAGGTATCTTTTACAGATAACGGGTGTTTCCGGGTGTTTGCGCGAGATTTAAATATTTTACTATAATCAAGTTATTAACAAGTTGTTTTTTTGGCAAAAAGCTATGTCATTTTATATGTGAGCGGTTTTGGTTAAATTTTGCCAGTCGCTAATAGACAATGTTTCTGATCTCTGGGTGGGATTTATTTTGCTTTTGAGTAACCATGCCGTTGTTTTTTCTCTATCGAGTTTTAGAATTTTGGATAAATTGCCGGCAAGTTGTTTTCTGGGTTGAGAAAATCCGGCTTTAACGATTTTGAAAAATAGATTGCTTCGCTTCGCTCGCAATGACGCATCGGGACGAGGGACTATTTTTATAATTGCCGAGTCAACTTTAGGAGAAGGCCAAAAGCAATTTTTTGAAACATAGGAAATAATTTTTGCATCTGCATAAAATTGCACAGATACCGCCAGCAAACTCATACGTGGTGGTTTGGCGCAAATTCTTTGAGCCACTTCTTTCTGAAGCATCAGAACAATTTCCCGCGGAGGATTTTCGGCTTCTAAAAGTTTTCTAATTAATGGAGAAGTTAAATAGTAAGGAATGTTGGCGACAATTTTGTAAGGGTATAGGGTATAGGGTTTAGGGTTTAGTTTCAAAATATCGCTGTGAATTATTTCAACGTTTTTATAATCCCGCCCTTGGCGAGGCTCGCCCTGCTGGGCGGCTTTCATTGTCTCTTTTAGGATTTCGCACATTGTTTTATCTTTTTCAATGGCGATAACCTTTTCTGCTTTTTCTGCCAGCGCCTGCGTCAATGTTCCGATGCCCGGGCCAACTTCTAAAATGGTGTCGCTTGGTTTTATGTCAGCTGATTCAATAATTTTGTCTAAGACAAGTTTATCTATCAAAAAATTTTGGCCAAGACCTTTTGAAGGCTCGGTTCCGTATTTATTAAGCAGGGCCTTTATATCATTTGGAGAGAGTAGATTCATAACAATTAAATTTCAAATTTCAAAATCCTAATTTCGAATCAAATTCAAAGCTCAAATTATTTTTTAATAATTGCGGAGAATATCAATGTTAGTTCGTGCGCCTCTTGCCACAGGAGCCTGCAATGTTCTTTCTTATCGGGATTTGCAGTGGCGACCATTCTTAACCAATGAGTTGTTTCTTTCGACTCTTTTTTACAGATGCTAATTTTATGCCGAAAATCTTTTTTTGATTCTGCACAGTCCGCTTCCATATAATTAGCGCCGATGCTGGTAGCAGAACGTATTAACTGACTAATCAGTGGCCTGTTCACGGAATTATCCATCAGTGTTTTAACGAATTTAATGATTGCTTCCCCGAAAAGTGCTGTTCTTTCTTCAATATCGTAAACTTTTTTATCATTTGGATTTTGAACTTGATTTGGCATTTGAAATTTGGATTTTGAATTTTCCTTATTGTGTCATTATAACACAATAAGGAATGGTGCATAACTTCTTGACTGCCTTGTTTTTTAGTGGTAAATTTGAATTACATTGTTAAAAATAATTAACAAACTTTTAATAAGGATAAAAGCGATTTGGCGAGCTAATTTAAGGGGATTATTCAAAAATCCTTTGTTTTATTTTGGGATGGTTTCGCTTGTTCTGTTTGGGACGATGTATTTGGCTTGTGATAGCTCGGCTAATATGGGTAATTTTACTTCGAGTCACACGGTATTTTTTAATTCTTTTTTTAACAAACCCGGCAGTTTAAATGCCAACACTTTATTTTCCAGCCAGGCAAGCGCGATACCTTTGGAAACCCCTGATTTGAAAATAATGCAGGATAATACTTTGTGTGGAGTGTCTACCCCATGCATTGTTTCAGGAAAAGTTTTAGGAGATGCCTTCGGCGGTAACAGTCAAAAAGATGTAGTTAACTATGTTGTTCAGGCCGGAGACACCTTGCAGTCCATCGCAAATTCCTATAATATTTCTATCAATACTTTACTTTGGGCTAATAATCTTACGAGTTCCTCGGCGGTAAAAGTTGGACAGAGCCTAACTGTTTTACCGGTAGATGGAGTTTTATATGTTACAAAAAAAGGCGATGATGTTTTGGGAATTGCTCAGAAATATAAGGCTAATCCGGATGATATAATTTCTTATAATGGTTTGAGCGGTCCGCTCGATATTTATATTGGAGACATTTTGATTGTGCCGGGCGGAGTGATGCCTAAAAATTCCAGTCCGATAATAAATAATCAAATTCCTTTGGCATCCAGTTATTTTATTTTCCCCGTACAAGGGACAATTACGCAGGGGCTCCATTATTACAATGCTATCGACATCGCAAACAAATGCGGAACTCCAATTTATGCGGCTGCGGCCGGCGTGGTTGAAAGAGCTGTTTCAAATGGAGGTTGGAACGGTGGCATGGGAAACCACATTACAATTTTACATGATAATGGGACGGTTACCTATTACGGTCACCTTATGACCTTGCTGGTGAAATCCGGGGACAAGGTTTACACCGGACAAAACATCGCTTTTATGGGCGGAGCGCCCGGTATGCCTGGAGCCGGCGATTCATCTGGGTGTCATGTTCATTTTGAAGTTATAGGGGCTACTAATCCGTTGGCGAGATATCCGGTTGGAACAAAAATTCATTATTAAATAAACTATAAATAAACTAAAAAACGGGCCAATAGCTCGTTTTTTAGTTAAATTAAAAATCTAAAGTCCAAATTTCAAAACAATAATCAAATATTAAAATTTGTTTTGGATTTTATGCTTCGTGTTTTGGATTTATTCTCTAATGCGGTACATTAAAGCTTCGGCAATATGATCATAGCCGATATTATCGGATCCGGCTAAGTCAGCAATCGTTCGGGCAACTTTTAAAATTCGGTGATATCCTCTGGCAGATAGTTTTCCCGAATCAACGTATTTTTTTAAAAGATTTTGAGACTGTTCATCGTGTCCGCAATATTTTTTTATTTCAGGAATATCCATTTCAGAATTAGTCAGAATGCGCGAATCGGCAAATCTCTCTTTTTGTTTTTCTCTGGCTTTCTCAATTTTTTCTCTTATTTTTTGGCTCTGATTTTCAGATGAATCCGATGTTAACTTCTCATATTTTACCGCCGGCACTTCAATAAATAAATCCATTCTGTCCATTAAGGGTCCCGACATTTTTCTTCTGTACATTGAAACCTGTGAGGGCGAACAAGTACAATTTTTTTCCGGGTCGTTGAAGTATCCGCAAGGGCATGGGTTGGAAGCGGCGATAAGCATAAAACGCGATGGAAGAACAAAATTATATTTTGCCCGGGAAACGGAAATTTTTCCTTCTTCAATTGGTTGACGCAAAGATTCCAAAACGTCTTTATGGAACTCCGGAAACTCGTCTAAAAATAAAACTCCGCGGTGCGCCAAGGTTATTTCACCCAGTCTTAAAGGGATTCCTCCGCCGATTAAGGCAACATCGGAAATTACATGATGGGGCGAGCGGAAAGGCCTTGAATTTAAAATTGCCTGATTTTCCGGCAATAAACCCGCCGCGCTATAAATTTTCGTGACCTCCAAAGACTCCGCAAAATTTAATTTTGGCAAAATTGACGGCAGTGCTTTTGCCAGCAAGCTTTTTCCACCTCCCGGAGGCCCAAACATAAACAAATTATGGCCGCCGGCTGCTGTAATTTCTAAAGCTCTTTTCGCATATTCTTGACCCTTCACCCAACCTATGTCAATTTGGTTGTCAGAAAAAATATTTTCTTGCCCCTCAAATTTTGCTCCCAAAATTTCTTTTCTTTTTTCCAGATAAGCCAGCGCTTCCGCCAATGATTCAACGCCAACCGCCTTCACTTCTTCTATCAGACCCGCCTCTTTGGCATTTTGTTTTGGCAAAATTATTTCTTTAACGCCCACTTTTTTAGCCATCAGAGCAAACGATAAAGCGCCTTTTATCGGTCTTAATTTTCCGTCTAGAGATAATTCTCCCAAAAATATTTTGTCTGCAGGATTAAAAATTGTTTGTTTGGAAGCAACCAAAAATGCCAAAGCAATTGGCAAGTCATAAATTGAGCCTTCTTTTTTCAAATCAGCCGGAGCCAAATTTACCAAAACTTTGAAAGTTCTATTGTGGGGAGATAATAATTTAGTGCTTTTTATCGCTGAGTCAACCCTTTCTTCTGATTCTTTTATCGCCTTATCCGGCAATCCTACGATAGAAAAAGAGCGCAGGCCTTGCGACACGTCGACTTCTACTTCAACCAACTGCGCATCTAGTCCGTTTATAGCTCCTGAAAAAACTTTACTTGGCATTAAATAGGTTACGAACTTACAAATCCACTACAAATATACAAATTGCGAATCACGATGATTAGTATATTAGTAAAAGATTAGTAAATTAGTAGCCTGAGAATTATTTTTCATTGCATTTTAAGCAGGTTTTGGCTTCGGGACAGGCGAGCAATCTTTTCTCATCAATTTTTTTTCCGCATTTTTCACAAACCCCGTATCTTGTTTCAATGGTTCGGCGTTGCTCACCATCAATTTTGAGCCCTTGCTCAAAATTGATTTTTTCCAAAGCCATGTTCACATCTTTAAGTTTCAATTCCAGGTTATATTCCAAAGATAATTTATTATCGTATTCTTGAACTTCATCAGCTTCGTCATCTTTGTCGCTATCTTCTCTGTTTGGATATCTTGTGTCCCAGTTGTGTTTTAAATTTTTATCTTCGGTGGCAAAACTTTCCAACTCTTTTTTCAAGGAATTTTTGTTAATTTCTAATTTTTTCTTTAATTCTTCAATTATTTTTTTATCCATGCGAACGAAGTGAGCACCCCGCCCTCTAAGCTAACGCTCAAAATTCGGATTGCAAACTTATTGATTAATTTTTTAAAAATTTATATTACCACGTCCATCGGCATAGAGGGCGGGGCAATCTCGTTACTACTCGGTTATATTACTCTTTCTTTGTTGTTGACCGCCAACCTGAGTTGCCTGTTCGACATCTTGCAGAAATTTCTTTCTTTGTTTTTCTTCTTCCTCAAATGATCTTTTTCCCGACCCTGTCGAGGATCCTCGATTATCCTGTAATCGGGAAGAAACTTTTTTAACGGGAACTGGGACAGAATCCTGCGAAAACTTTTTAGGGATAGACGGCGCCGTATGCCCCCATTGCTGTCTTTGGACTCTTTCATTTTCTGTGGCCGTTGCTTTTGATATCGCCTCTTTGCGAGCTATCTGTTCTTGCGCTTCCCCCTTCCTTTTCTCTTCTTCTCGAGTCATTACGATAGAATAAATATCCCGTAACGATTTATCCGCTCCCAAAATTTTATCTCTTAAATTATTTTTTTCTGTTACCAGCTTTTCAGACGATTTATCTATCTGGCTTATTTCATCGTCTGTTGCCTGAATTTGCCTTTCTATCTCCCATCTTTTCTTTTCTATTTCCTGTATTTTTTCCTCCAAATCTTGCCTTGACTGCTGCAAGCCTTTTCTTTGGGATGGAATAGTTGTGGTTTGTTCTTTTTCTATGGTAAATTTTTGTTCGTCTTCCAATTTCTTTTGTTGTTCTAAGATGGAATTTAGTTTGCCTTGTTGATCTCGTTTTAGCAACAGTAATTTATTTTTCTTTAATTTCAACGCAGGATCTTTTTCCTCATCAATCGCATCAGTTTGTTTTTCAAAGCCAAGCCGTTGCGATTCAAGCAAAAATATCTGTTGGCGTTCCTGTTCTGTAGCATAATTTTTTAAATCTTTTTCTGCCAATCTCTCCTGTCCAGCATTTTTTTGCAGAATTTCTTCTCTTTCGATTTTTTCTTGCCCTGCCGCAGCTTTGGCGGACGCAGACACTTCCATTATCTTTTCTTGTTCTTCCAGTTGCTCTTCCAATGTTTTTAATCTGGCAATTTTGTCTCTTTCTTTCAAAGCATCAACTTCTCTCAAGACCAGCAGGTCTTTTTTCATTGTCCTAATTTCAGCTCTCTTTAGAAAATCTTTAGCTTGTATTTCTTCGGCTTCAGTTACCATAGGCTACTAATTTACTAATCTTTTACTAATATACTAATAATAACGAATTTTACTTTGGGGTAAATTTAAAAGTGGAAATAATTTCATCAATAATAGTGTCTGTTCGTGAATTGTTATCGTCTGTGTTCATAGCATCGTATACAGACATATTACTATCTCCCATTTGTTTGCATGTTGCTATTTTCCCTGGATGTTGCCGAATTATCCAGTCACAATCAACTTGAGAAATATTAATTATATTATAATTATTTGGTACATTTGGTGGCGTTAAAACATCGCCATCGTAATTCGTATCGTCTTTAACTGTAGGTACTACGCTCCAATTGGTAGGATATTCAAATGAAATATTTAATTTCGAATCTGTATATGTTTTCCAGTCAGCGGTTTGGGCGGCGGGTTGTAGTATCAATTTTCCATTTATGAGTTTATACTGAACAGTTTTAGTAACAGTCGGAGTTTGTTGGTAATGAGGAAGATTTTTATCGGCGTCGGAAAGCATTAAAAGATTTACGGATAAAATTCCATTATTTATTGAAAGAGATTTAATGGCGGTTTCATCGTTCCAAGACGAAGAATCTGGTAATACAGAATCAATTTCCGTTAGTACCCCATTTTTATTGGAAACAACAAAAACAATCGGCGTAATTCTGTTGGCGCCCCATCCTTGGTAAATACCCATGGCTCCATCTGCTACGCCGTCGCCGTTAAGATCGCCAACTGCGGTTGCAGCTACAGTGTAGCCACGTGGATTTATATTTCCTGAATCATAAAGTAGCGCAGATTTGCCATTAACAAGAGTGAAGGTATCTGTTTTGGAGTTATCGTATGGGTTAGGATATGACAGGGTTGCACTTTCAAGAGAATCAGCTGTTATGCCGGTGGCAGTTGCTTCGCATTTCTCTTCCCAAACTCTTAAACATTTATTTTTCACTGCGCACCAAGTATAACCGGCTGATCCAATACATCCGTGCGCATCTTTGTCGTTACCAACCATAGGTTGGGTTTGATTTTTAACCGATGGATTAAACCACGATAAAATATTCCAATTCCATGAAAATGGATTATACCATGCAGCCAAAGTTATTTGTGGAACAATAAAAGCGACAATTAATGCAATTAATAAAAATTTAAAGTATTTATTCTGCATAATTTTTTTTCGTCATTGCGAGGAGCAAAGCGACGAAGTCCCGCTAAGCGGGAGGAAGCAATCTAAACAATGCATGAGATTGCTTCGCTACGCTCGCAATGACGATTGTAGGTTTAGTTTTTTTGTAACTGTTTACGGTTTTGCATTTTTTGGTTTCGGTTTAAATCCTGCGTCGATTGCCGAAAGGTTTATCCTGCCCAACTCGTCAACAGACATAACTTTAACCGGTATTATATCTCCTTCTTTTACAACTTCAGAAACGCTATTTATGCGTGAAGACACAAACTTTGATATGTGCACCAGTCCATCTGTGCCCGGCAATATTTCAACAAAAGCTCCAAAGTCCATAATTTTTACAACTTTTCCTTGGAATGTTTCGCCTGCCACAACTTCTCTGGTGATTCCTTTAATCCAATTTACAGCTTTTTCAACTCCAACTTCGTCTGTGCCGGTTATAGCTATCAATCCGGTATCTTCCACATCAATTGTAACTCCGCATTCTGCAATTATTTTATTTATCACAGATCCTTTCGGGCCAATAACTTCGCCAATTTTTGCAGGATCAATTTTAAGCGTAACTATTTTTGGAGCATACGGCGACAGATTTTTCCTTGGTTCAGGTATCTCTTTCTTTATTATATCAAGAATTTTCAATCTTGCATCTTTTGCCCTGCTCAAAGCCTCTTCAATAATTTTTTTATCAATGCCGTCTATCTTAACATCCATCTGGATCGCAGTAATTCCATTTTTGGTTCCTGCAACTTTAAAGTCCATGTCTCCATAATGATCTTCCGGCCCCTGAATATCTGTCAAAACTTTATATTTTCCAGTTTTTTCATTTTTTGCCAAACCGATTGAAATTCCGGCAACGGGTTCTTTTATCGGAACTCCTGCATCCATCAAGGCAACGGAGGCGGCGCACACAGAAGCCTGAGAGGTTGAACCATTGGAAGAAACAACTTCAGAAACAATTCTAATAGTATAAGGAAATTTTTCCGGCATAGGAATGACAGGCAACAGTGCTTTTTCAACCAAAGCTCCATGTCCGATTTCTCTTCTTTTTGGCCCTCTCATTGGAGCGGTCTCTCCAGAAGAAAATGGAGGAAAATTATAATGATGCAAAAATCTTTTTTTGCCGACAATTTCCATTCCTTCCAATATCTGCTGGTCTCCCGGACCGCCCAAAGTTAGAATGGAAAGCACTCGTGTCAAGCCTCTGGCAAAAACTCCGGATCCGTGAGTTCTCGGCAAAACGCCGACTTCGCAGGACAACGGCCTTATTTCCGTTGATTTTCTGCCGTCCGGCCTTTGGTCTTTTTCAATTATATTTCTTATAATGATTTCTTCTATTTCTCTTTCAACGAAAGCCAAAACTTGTTTTTCTTTTCCTTCGCCGGGATGTTTTTCCGTTAAATATTTTATGACTTCCTGCTTCAATGTTTCGGTGATTCCGAGGTTTTTTTCTTCGGCAGGAGCATTTGTGACTGCTTTTTCCAGCTTGTCTCCTAAAAATCCTTTTATTTCGTTTTCAATTTCTGATTCTACTGCCGGAACAAACTCGTCTTTTTTCTTGCCGATTTTTTTGGCCGCCTTGATCTGAACGTCAATAATTTTTTTTAATTCCTTTTTAGCAACTTCATAAGCATCTACAAAATCTTTTTCTTGGACTTCTTTAGATCCCATTTCAATCATATTAATCAAAATATCCCCGTCTTTTTCAATAGCAGACAAAGTCATGTCCATATCGCACTCTTTTCTTTGCGTATAATTGGAGTTGAAAACCCATTCGCCATTATTGCGGGTGACTCTTATTGCTCCCAAAGGTCCATTCCATGGAATATTTGAAGTAGCCAAAGCGAATGAAGCGCCAATCATTCCTAAAATGTCAGGATCGTTTTCTCCGTCCCACGAAAGGCAGGTAACGACAACCTGCACTTCTTTTTTGAAATCTTTCGGAAACAATGGCCTGATTGCCCTGTCAATCATTCTGGCGGTCAAGATTGCTTCCTCTGTTGGCCTGCTTTCTCTTTTCATAAATCTGGATCCATAAATTTTTCCTGCTGCGTAAAATTTTTCTTCATAATCAACAGTCAAAGGAAAATAATCTATATCTGGCCTTGAAAATGGAGATAAAACAGCGGTTACTAAAACCTCTGTGTCTCCTGACTGAACCAAACAAGAGCCGGATGCTTGCTCCGCCCAATTTGTAGTTTTAATTATGATTGGCTTCTCGCCAACCTTTATCTCGAACGTATCTTTTACTGCCATTATTTTAAACCTTATTTAACAATTCCTTTTCTACTGCAATTTTCATTTTTGGGCTGCAAATTTATAATTGCTCGTCGGCGTAGCCGTTGGCTACAACCTCCTCACAATTCTAAATTTTCTCCCGCAAATCTGAAAATTTCGCTACGAAAAGAATTATTAACTAAGGTTTTTTGCGAGCAATATCAAGATACGAAATATCATACCAATTACACCAATGTTTTTTATGTAACGCCGGGCGTTACATAAAAAATTATAGTATTCGTATAATTGGTATGTTATTTGTATCTGATACAACCCTTACCGTTTATTTTATTTTTTCAATAAAAATTTGGAAACACCTTCGTCCAAATCAATAAATTCGTCGGCAGTTTCTTTTAATTTGCCGGATGTTGTTCTGCCAAATGCTACCACTTCAACTCGTTTGCCCATATTTTTTAAATATTCCACTAAAGCAATAAAATCTCCGTCGCCCGATACTAAAACAATTACATCAAGTCCGGGTGCAGTTCTAATGGCGTCAATTACAATTCCAACATCCCAGTCAGCTTTTTTGGCTCCGCCATACCATTCTTGCAAATCCCTTACTCTTGTTTCAATTCCAATTTTTGACAAAGCATCAAAAAACGGCGCTTCTTCGCCAGTTTTTGTGCGGACAACATAACCAAAAGCTCTGATGAATTTTCTTCCGGCTACGGCTGATTTTAAAACTTCCTGAAAATTAACTCTGGCGTGGTAGAGATTTTTTGCCGAATGATACAGATTTTGGACATCAATTAATACCTCTACTCGTTGTTCTTTTGGTTTGGGCTGCATGAATTAGCGTTTAGGGTTTAGCGTTTAGGGTTTAGAAATTTTTGACTATACCCTAACACCTGAACCCTATACCCTGTTCCTATTTTCTCATTCCTATCTTTTTGATAACAGCTGAATATCTTTTTTCAGATATTTTTTTCAAATAGGCCAATTGTTTTTTTCTTTTTATAACCATTGTTATCAAGCCTTTTTTTGAGTGCACATCTTGCGCGTGCTTTTTTAAATGCAAAACCAGCTTGTCTATTTGCTTCGACAGCAACGCAATTTGCACATCGGTTGAGCCGGTGTTTTTTTCATCGTCGCTCACATCTTTTATCACTTTTGTTTTTTCTTTTGTGGTTAGTGACATTTTATTTTAAGAAGCGCTTCCGGCGCTTCAATTAATTAATAAATATAGTATACTTTGTTTTGGTTGTTTTGTAAAGTCTGCTTGCACTGAGCTTGTCGAAGTGTGCCCTCACTGAGACTCGAACTCAGAACCAACTCGTTAAGAGCGAGCTGCTCTACCAATTGAGCTATGAGGGCGAATTTTTATTAAATACTGTTCCAACTGCAATAACCTAATGCCGTGCACAGAATAAAGTTAATTATTAAATACGAACAGAAAACCAAAACTAACCCGATAATTGCAGAATAAAAAACTTTTTTGCCGGTGCTCATTAGATTTGGGTTGCCAGCCGAAATTAACATAAGAATCCCTCCGATTGTAATTGCTATAACTGCTAACGGCGTTGCTATGTCTTTGACAATAAAAGAATAAATTTTGCCAAGCGTAGTAAAAAAATCTCCTATAGTGCAGGCATCGCTTCCATCTGCTGCGCAACCGCAGTTTATTATTCCGCTTCCATCTCCGCAAGTAGCTCTTGCAAAAACTGGCATAAAAATTGTTGATAATAAAATAAATAAAATAACTTGCAAAAATATTTTTTTTGAATTCATATGTTTTATTTTATTTAAAATTGTAAATTGAAAATTCGACTTGTGCCCTCGGCAGGATTCGGACCTGCAGACTTTTGGTTCGAAGCCAAATGTGATATCCAGTTTCACCACGAGGGCGATTTATATTATCTTACCAAATTTATCAAGAATTATAAATCGTAAATTATTTTTGCCAGCTTGCATGAGTCGTGCCTGATAAGCGATCTTAAATCTCCGAGTTTATCATTTTTATCAACCCTGTAATTATTGTGACTCAGTAATTTGTTTCCTAAAAAATCGATTTTAGGCAGTTTTTTGAAATCCCCCGGAATTACCGGTTTTTCGCCATGCTTGGCATATTTTTTTAATAATTTGGAGTCTGGCAGTTCAGTGTTGAAAACAACGTATTTAATAATTCCTTTTCCTAAATATTTTTCTAAGGCAACTATATAGTCATTTAAGGTAAAGTTATCGGTTTGTCCGGCTTTAGTCATCAGGTTGGCTATATATATTACCTTCGCCTTAGATTTGGCAATAGCTTGGGATAATCCTTCAACTAAAAAGTTGGGTATTAAGCTGGAATAAAGATCGCCGGGGTTTATGACTATTTTATCTGCGTTTTTTAAGACCTGAAATATTTCCGGATTTAATTTTGCTTTTGGCTTTAAGTATAATTTTTTAAGATTCAAAAAGTCATTTTTATAAGAATAAATATTTTTTTCTCCGATTATTTTTTGACCATTTTTTAAAACAGCTATCAATGTGGTATTTTTTAAGGTAACCGGCAGGACCCGTCCGCGTATTCTTAAAATTTGTCCGGCTTCTTTTATTGCCAAGTCTAAGCTTCCGGTGATTTTTTCTAAAGTTGATAAAAATATATTTCCAAAACTATGCCCGTCCAGTCCGCCATTGCCGTATCTGTAGTTGAAAAGTTCTCGCAAGGTTTTGCCAGATTGCGACAGCGCCACTAAGCATTGTCTGACGTCTCCGGGAGGTAAAACGCCCAGCTCGTCCCGCAAAACGCCGGTTGAGCCGCCATCGTCGGACATTGTAACCACCGCCGACAAGTCCACGGGATATTTTTTTAATCCCGACAAAACCATAAAACTGCCCGAACCTCCTCCGATAGTTACAATTTTTTGCCTATTTTTTTCCATTTTTATTTTGTTTCTTTAAAAGTGAAAATTAACGAATTACTCTTACCTGTTGAAGATAGAACATTAACTTGATAAATTCCGGCAGGTAACTGGTATATCGCGTTAGTAAAACCAAAGGTAATAAAATTTTGACTCTTCGAGATTATGTTTGTCTGTGCGTTCCCGCCATTTAAAAGTATGGTATAAACACCCGAAAGATTATTTCCATAAATTGTGATTATATCATTCTCGCCTCCTTGACTTGGACTAATTTGTGTTATGGTTGGTTTAATAAAATTCGGATTTGCGGTAATAGTTACAAACCCATTGCTTGTGGTTGAAGTTATAAAAGTATTATTAGTTTCGGCGCAGAAATGAGCATCTAATTCTATTTTATAAACGCCCGGGACTATACTGTCTGAATCACCTACCCCTAATTTGAAACCTATGCCACCATTTCTTTCAGATATTCCTATATAATTTCCTATACCCAAACCAGTTTTGTTTCCATTAGAATCTACAGCAAAAGCATCTATACATGTGCCAGCAAGCGGCATATTGGAAGATGTGCTAAATTTAATTGTTTGGCTTGTGCCCATTTGCCAAGTTTCTCCCTCAATTGGCGAGATTACCGTGATAGATGGTTTGGTTTGGTTTATCGGCTGATTACTATTTGTTTGTTGGTTTATTGTTTGCTGCCGTTGATTTTGATTTTGCTGTTGGCTCTGAATTTGTAATTGGCTGTTTGTTTTTGTCGTAAAATACTGGTATGCAAAAACTCCGCCGAAAAGAATAGCGGCTACGACGATAATAATTATGATGCCGGTTAAAGTTGAAACTCCTTTATTATATTTATTCATATTCTTTTAATTATTTTTTTATTTTAATTAGCGGCTCGTCGAAAATTATGGCGAATCTGCAAAATACATTTTAAATTCAATGCCAAAGTTTTTAAAACCTATTTTTTCATACATTTTGTGGACGTTTTCTCTTTCGTACCGGCTGGTTGCCACAAGTTTGTAGCATTTTTGTTTTTTGGCTTCGGCGATAACCATATTCACAAGTTCTGTGCCAATTCCTTGTCCGCGGAGCGTTTCGTCAACAAACAAATCTTCCAATAATCCGAAGGGTTCTTTGTGTAAATCATTTTTCATTATATATAAAAAAGCCCGGGCAACTTCTTTGTCATCCTTTTCCACAAAAAATTTAATTCCCTCGGCTTTTACTGTTTTTTTATTTATTTTTGGCGACATTCCAATTTTTATCCAGCGCTTAATAATTCATCCAAATTATATCAAATTTATTGAAAAATATCAATTTTTAAAGTAATATGGAAAAACAATGATAATTCCCAAGGAAGTAAAAAAAATACTGCAAGATTTGCAGAAAGCGGGATTTGAGGCATATATTGTGGGCGGATGCGTGCGTGATTTTTTGCTGGAAAAAGAACCTAAGGATTGGGACGTTACAACCAACGCAAAGCCCGAAGAAATACAGAAAATTTTTCCTGATTCTTTTTATGAAAATAATTTTTTGACTGTAACTGCACGGACAGGCAGTAAAAAGCCGGAGTTGGCTGAAATTGAAATTACAACTTACAGATTTGAAGCAAAATATTCTGACAAAAGACATCCCGACGAAGTAAAATACGCAAAAACTTTGGAGGAAGATTTGGCAAGGCGTGACTTTACCGTAAATGCCATAGCATTAGATTTGAAAATTGGAACATTAAAAAATTCATTGAAAATTGAAAATTTAAAATTGAAAATTATTGACCCGTTTAAGGGTAGGGATGATTTAGAAAATAAAATCATCAGAGCGGTGGGAGAGCCAGAAAAACGCTTTAGTGAGGATGCTTTGAGAATGTTGAGGGCCGTGAGGTTTGCCACAGTATTAGAAGATGATTTTTCCCGCCAAGAGGCGGGACCCCGCCAGAGGCGGTGGAAAATTGAAGATAAAACCGCAGAGGCAATAAAGAAAAATAGTATTTGGTTGGAAGCAATTTCCGAGGAAAGAATAAGAGATGAATTTGTGAAAATAATTATGTCAGACAGAGCTGAAAATGGAATTGAATTATTGAGGGAATTAGGGTTGTTAAAATATATTGTTCCGGAACTTTTGGAAAATTATGGCGTAGCTCAAAATAAGCACCATATTTATGATTGCTACCAGCATGCAATAAAATCTTTAGGGTATACTGCAAAGAAAAAATTTAATATGTATGTCAGGCTGGCGGCTCTGTTGCACGACATCGCAAAGCCGAGAGTAAAAGCCGGAGAGGGCGAAAGCGCGACTTTTTATAATCATGAAATTGTGGGAGCTAAAATGACCTTCCAGATTTTAAATCGCCTGAAATTTTCTAAAAAAGAGGTTGAAAAAATAACAAAACTTGTCAGATATCATTTATTTTATTACAATGTTGACGAAGTTGGAGAATCGTCTGTCAGGAGACTGGTAAAAAATATGGGGCCTGAAAATATGGAGGAACTTTTGCAGGTAAGGCAAGCCGATAGAATTGGCTCGGGCGTTCCAAAAGCCGAACCGTATAAATTGAGGCATTTGAAATATTTGATTGATAAGGTCTCGCAAGATCCGATTTCAGCTAAAATGTTAAAGATTAACGGCAACGATTTAATGAAAATATTGGACGTAAAACCGGGGCCGCGCATCGGCCAAATTTTGGATATTCTATTAGGTTATGTTTTAGATGATCCCAAACAAAATACAAAAGAGTTTTTAAAAGAGGAAGTTGTCAAATTGGCAAAATTAAGCGATAAAGAATTACAGAAGTTAGCGGAAAAATCCAAAGAAGAAAAATCAGAAGTGGAAATAAAGCAAGATAAAATGACAAAACAAAAATATTGGGTAAGGTAAACAACGGGCTATAGTGTAACAGTAGCACGAGTCGTTCGGGACGATTTAGTTTCGGTGCAAATCCGAATAGCCCGACATTAAATAGATAAATAATTCTTCAATTTATTTTTTAGATTAAAATCTAAATAAGTTTTTGGATACAAATCTTTAGGATAGATTGCTATTAAAGAAATGTTTTGTTTTTTGCAAAGCATTTTTTTCTCTTTTATAGAACGGTCATATCTTGGACTATCATTCGCCAATCCGAAATATTCAATAAATACTTTATGATCCCCAGAAATTATTTGCCAGTCAGCTTTGTGGTGGGTGCTAGGATATTGAACATCCTTCTCGTGTTCGATTTTATTTTTATAAAGCCAATTGTCAATTAAAAGTTCCGAAATAGAATCGCACAAATGTCCATCTACTGCTTTTGAGATTACCCTTTCATACATTCTATTATCATGAGATCTATTCGGAATAAATCCAGCCGCTGAAACTGCTTTATTCCACGAACCGAATAATCTAACGCATGCCTTATCTACTCCTCCCCGGAATTCCCGCCTAGCCGGCACTCTTTTTAATTTTTTGGCAGTAGTTTGTATGATTTTTAAGAGTTTTTCTTTAGTATATAATTTTGCTTCAGAAAAACACTCCATTGAACAATACTTTGTATTGCTACCTACAAGCCATTTTTTAAAAATTTTGCCACAGTTTGAACATTTTATCTTTGTAGCATTTCTTTCTGGTCGATTTTTATTATTCACTATCGCCCCGCAAGATTGCGAACAATAGTTGTGGGGTGAAACACGATGGGTTGTGCGTATAAATTTTTTGCCACAGTTTTCGCACGCCAAAGTTTTTCTTTCTCTGGTTTTAAATTTCGATTGGCATTTTGGGGAACAAAACTGATTCCAGCCCATTTTCAACGCTTCGTTAAATTTACCGTTTTGTCGGTGGAAAATTTTGTTGCAATTTTTACAGTGGACTTTTGTTAGTTTTGCCATATTTTAGCATTTACTATTTCAGATTTTAGGATTAGTATAAATAAATTAAATCCTTATCTAATTATACCATAAAATGGAGGATTTAGTCTGAGTGCAAATCTCAGTACCCCGACCACGCTAAGCGTGGTCAAGGTCCGCTAAGCGGACCGACAACCACGACATGGGCCCATAGTAAAACGGCATTACGCGTCATTCGCATTGACGAGGTCCGGGTTCAATTCCCGGTGGGTCCACACTCTATAAAATTTAAATGAAATATTTTTTATTTAAAAAAAAGAGCAATATTCACGGTATAGGTGCTTTTTCTAGAAGCGAAATAGGGAAAGGGTCGGTATTTTATATTATTCCCATAAAAAATATTTTTAATCATCCCGAAGCCAAGTGTGCCTATATCGGAAAAAATAGATGGGTTTCAGACAAAAATATTTTAAATTTCATTAATCATTCTTGTAACCCAAAATCAATTTTGAAGATAAGGAAAGAGCCAGTACTCGTTGCTAGAAGGAAAATAAATACTGGAGAAGAAATTACTTTAGATTACAACAAGACCGAAAATGATGGAAAAAAAGTTCCATGTAGCTGTGGGGAGAAAAAATGTAAAGGATATTTTTTAAGAATTGAATAACAAGTTTATGCCGAAGGAAAAGTTGCAAAAAATACAAAAAGGAATTGTTTATCCGAAGGTGAAACTCAAAAATGTTTTGGGCGCTTTTTGGAATGGGGCAAGACCTCAGAAGTGGTTTCTTTTTGTTTCGCTGGGTTCTATGATTTTGGCGAATATTGTTACGGTGATAATCCCGCTTTTTTACAAACAATTTTTTGATATTATTGCCACCTCCGGAGATAAGGCGGTTATTGCCCAAAAACTTTTTACACTTATTTTTTATGTTTTGGGATTTAACGCGTTGCTTTGGCTTTTTTATCGCGCAGCTTCTTTGGCCAACAATTATTACGAGCCGAAAGTAATGGCAAACTTGAAGCAACAGTCTTATGACCATCTGATGGGGCATTCGTATTCTTTTTTTGTGAATAATTTTGCCGGAGCGCTTGTGCAGAGAATCAACAGGTTTGCCAGAGCTTTTGAAAGAATCACAGATGATTTGCTTTTTCAGTTATTGCCCCTTGCGGTGAAGGTTGTTGCCATACTTATTGTCGTTTTTTTTATAAACAAATGGATTGCCCTGATTATTTTTATCTGGACGATTATCTTTTTGTCTTTTAACCTCACTTTTTCAAGATGGAAATTAAAATATGATATTAAGGCCGCCGAATTTGACTCAAAAGCAACGGGATATTTAGCCGACACAATAGCCAATCAAAACACCATCCAGCTTTTTAACGGATATAATTTTGAATCGCAGGGTTATAGAAAAATTACAAATGAGCAGTCAAAGATAACAGTATTCGCATGGAATTTAGATTCGGTCATAGAAGCCGGCCAGTCTTTTTTGGGTTTTGTCATAGAATTCGTTTTGTTTTTTTACGCTATCAAATATTGGCAGCAAGGATTAATAACTATCGGTGTTTTTGTTTTGTTGCAGGCATACGTGCTGAATATAATAGATCAGTTATGGGGATTTACCAGATTAGTGAGAGATTTATACCAGAGCTATGCGGATTCAAAAGAAATGGTTGAAATTCTGCTTTTGCCTCAAGAAATTAAAGATAAGCCGCAAGCTAAAGAACTATTGGTTGGAAAAGGTGAAATAGAATTTAAAGATTTAACCTTTAGTTATTTTAAGGAAACCGTCTCTGCTGAATTTTCGGCCGTCGGCTCGACGAAGTCGGCCTCTGGCCAGACGCAGTCGGCGGGCCAAGCAAGAAAAGTTTTAGATAATATAGATTTAATAATCAAGCCGGGTGAAAAAGTGGCGCTTGTCGGTCCATCTGGCGCGGGTAAAACAACTTTTGTAAGATTGCTTTTACGATTATATTCTGCCACTTCCGGAAAAATTTTAATTGATGGGCAGGATATTTCAGAGGCAACGCAGGACAGTTTAAGAAAAAATATTTCAATGGTTCCGCAGGACCCGATTTTATTTCACAGAACTTTGGAAGAAAATATTGCTTACGGGAAACGCGGAGCAACAAAGAAAGAAGTTGAAAAGGCCGCCACGTTGGCGCATTGCGATGAGTTTATAAAAGGTCTGCCCCTTGGTTTTGAAACTTATGTCGGCGAAAGAGGAATAAAATTATCCGGCGGCGAAAGACAACGCGTGGCAATTGCCAGAGCGATTTTAAAAAATGCGCCGATTTTGGTTTTGGACGAGGCAACATCAAGCCTGGATTCTCATTCTGAAATGTTGATTCAGGATGCTTTAAACAATTTGATGCAGGACAAAACAGTAATCGTAATCGCCCACCGGTTATCAACAATTCAAAAAATGGATAGAATTATCGTTATAGATGACGGAAAAATTATTGAACAAGGAAGTCATCAGGAATTATTGGTGAATAAAAATAGTTTGTATAAAAAACTTTGGGAGTTGCAGGCCGGCGGATTCTTGAAAGCAGAGGATGACGAGGAAATAAAAACAAATGGCGAAGAAGAAAATGATGACGACGATGAAGAATATGAAGACGGGGCTAAAATGGCTAATTTTTAAAAAATGTTATAATAAATATATGAAGCTGGGCTTTGACTGTGTTGGCGTTGGGTGCGGAGCATTAATCGTCAACGATAAAAATGAAACACTTTTATTAAAAAGAACTTCTAAAACAAGAAATCGGGCTGGTTTTTGGTCTAAACCCGGCGGTGGCGTTGAATTTGGAGAAAAAGTTGAAGACGCAGTAAAAAGGGAAATTAAAGAAGAATTGGGAGTTGAAATTGAGTTAGTAAAATTTTTAGGATTTACCCAGGATATAATAAAAGAAGAAAACCAGCACTGGGTGTCGTTTAATTATTTGGCAAAAATAATTGGCGGAGAGGTAAAAAATATGGAGCCGGAAAAGCATGAAGAAATAAAATGGTTTAGCATAGATCATTTACCGGAAAAAATAACAGAATTTACAACAATTCCCATAAAAGCATATCTAAATAATAAAATTTATAATTAAATTTTAGAAAATATGCAAGAAGAACAAGAAAATAAAGTAGCAGTTTTAACGGACTGGAAATTGATCGCAACAAAAGCTTTCCAGTTAAGTGTTTGTGTTGCGTTGGCGGTTGTCGCCCCTTATTTTTTGAACCAATTAATAACAGGGTCCATTGTTAATGCGCTGCTTTTTATTTCCGCCTCTATTTTGGGGTTGGAGTCAGCATTTTTATTGTGTCTAATTCCAAGTTTGATTTCTATA
>Ga0182027_10002384_pt1 | contig 30545 bp, 29 predicted proteins | sample 712E1DmetaG_FD_121300 | JGI IMG/M metagenome (GOLD analysis project Ga0182027, IMG submission 121300) | Permafrost microbial communities from Stordalen Mire, Sweden - 712E1D metaG (Illumina Assembly) | ecosystem: Environmental > Terrestrial > Soil > Wetlands > Permafrost | place: Sweden...
CAAAATATAGAATTTGAAATTTCTCACGTCCAACAAAAAGGTATCCCGCAGCAAGTTGTTCGTTTGTTTTTCGAATTTCTAGCCGGGTATAATCGTAATTCGTTAAGTCGCTTAAGAGTAATAAAAACCGGGGACGATGAGTCCCCGGTTTTAAAGTTTTACGAATACTTAGCTTAGTTATCAGGACAGTGCTGATTTTAGCGCCTGGTCTAAATCCTGCTTAATATCTTCCACATTCTCCAATCCGATTGAAAGACGGATATAGTCCGGGGTCACGCCGGTTTCTTTTTGTTCTTCGACTGTAAGCTGGGCGTGAGTAGTGGAGGCGGGATGGATGACAAGGCTCTTGGCATCCCCGATATTGGCGAGGTGCGAGAACAGCTTTGCATTCTGAGTGAATTTCTTGGCCGGTTCCAACCCGCCCTTAATCCCGAAGCCAATCAATCCGCCGTATTGCCCCTTCAGATATTTTTCGGCAAGTTTATGGTTGGGATTATTCTCCAGACCCGGATAATTGACCCAGGCGACGGCCGGATGTTTGGTCAGGAAACGGGCAACCTCCAGGGCATTGGCAGAATGCTGCCTTTGTCTTAGCGGCAGAGTTTCCAGCCCCTGCAGGAACAGGAAAGAATTAAACGGACTCAGCGCCGCGCCGACATCCCTCAGCCACTGCACCCTGGCTTTGAAAATAAAGGCGACATTCCCCATCCCGGCGAAGTCTTTGAATACATCCCAATAGACCAGTCCGTGATAACTGGGGTCAGGTTCGGTGTACTCCGGGAATTTACCGTTATTCCATTTGAATTTACCGCCGTCGACAATGATACCCCCGACAGAAGTGCCGTGCCCGCCGATGTACTTGGTGGCGGAAGTGGCCAGAATGTCCGCGCCGTAATCCAGCGGCCGTACAATGCCAACCCCTACCGTATTGTCTACCACTAAAGGAATGCCGGCGTCGTGCGCGATTTTTGCCAGCCCCTCGAAATCGGGGACATCCAGCTTGGGATTGCCGATTGTCTCCGCATATATCGCGCGGGTGTGGCTGTCTATTGCCTTCTTGAAACCTTCCAGATTCTGCGAATCGACGAATTTCGTGGTCCGTGCCAGTTTCGGGAAGGTGTAATGCAAAAGTTCATAGGTGCCGCCGTACAGGTTGTTAGCAGCAACAATATTATCGCCGGGACGGGTGATATTCAGCAGCGCGAAAGTAATCGCCGCCTGTCCAGAAGATACCGCCAGGGCGCCGGTACCGCCTTCGATGGCCGCAACCCGGCGTTCGAAAACATCGGTTGTCGGATTCATCAGGCGGGTATAAATATTGCCCAGTTCTTTCAGGGCAAACAGGTTCGCGGCATGGTCTGAACTCTTAAAAACATAAGAAGTCGTCTGGTAAATCGGCACCGCCCGGGCGCCGGTGGCCGGGTCGGGACTCTCCTGACCGGCGTGTAAAGATATCGTTTCAATTTTGTAAGACAATTTATTTTCTCCTTAATATTTTGTTTATTAAATTCATGCTGTTATTTTATTTATATGGTCGACGGCTGCTGCGTCACATCCTGGAACAACCATGTGCTCAGGTAGCGCTCACCCGTATCGGGGATAATGACGACGATTAATTTGCCCTTATTTTCCGGCCTCTTTGCCACTTCGATGGCTGCCCAGGCGGCGGCGCCCGAAGAAATTCCGGCTAAAATCCCTTCTTCTTTAGCCAGTCTGCGCGCCGTCGCTCCGGCGTTCTCATTTGTGACCTGGATGATTTCGTCGATATATTCTTTCTTAAAGATGTCCGGCACAAATCCGGCCCCGATGCCCTGGATTTTATGCGGGCCGGGTTTCCCGCCCGATAATACCGGTGAAGCGGCCGGTTCGACGGCGATGGCTTTAAAACCGGGTTTTCGCTGTTTTAAAACTTCAGCCACGCCCGTAATTGTGCCGCCGGTGCCGACGCCGGCTACCAGGATATCCACTTTCCCATCGGTATCGCGCCAGATTTCTTCCGCGGTGGTCAAACGGTGAATTTCCGGGTTGGCCGGATTTTTAAATTGCTGCGGCATGAAGTAATTCGGATTAGCCGCGGCCAGCTCTTCCGCCTTCTTGATTGCGCCCTTCATGCCTTCCGCCCCGGGAGTTAATATCAATTGCGCCCCGAAAATGGAGAGAAGCTGCCTTCTCTCCACAGACATTGTGTCCGGCATCGTCAGGATGAGCTTATAGCCACGCGCAGCGGCGACATAAGCCAAAGCGATGCCGGTGTTCCCGCTGGTCGGTTCTACGATTACGGTGTCTTTTTTGATTAGCCCCCTCGCTTCTGCGTCCAGTATCATGGCTGCCCCGATGCGGTCTTTGACACTGTGGATGGGATTGAAAGATTCCAGTTTGACAACCACTTGGGCGACTGCGCCGTCGGTAACACGATTTAATCTCACTAGGGGTGTATTCCCGATGGTTTCGGTTAAATCGCGGGCGATGCCGCGGGTCAGCTGCGGTATTTCAATTGTCTTATATTTTAGTTTCTGAACCTTGTTAGTTGATTCTGCCATTTTTATTTCTCCTTATGTTATTCAATTGTTTTAAATTTGGAACGTATCGTTCGTATGTTCTGCTGCCTGCATATTTCCGACAATGAAGCGCTGGTCCATCAAATCGATGTAGAGATAACGGGGGGCCACGGTAATTTCTTTCTTTTTTAAGAGGATATTAATTGCCTCGTTCGCCGTCAGGATAGAAGTTATCCCACGCCCACGCTGGATGTCGGCACAGCTCTTTTGCCAGCGTAAACTTCCTGTAATACCTCACGCGCGGCCAGTTTGATGTAGGCGGGGATAAATGGCATGACCCGCTCCAGCGGGATTCTTAATTTCTCCACGGTGTCCAGATTGGCATTTGCGGGTATACCGTCGAACTCTTCCAGGGTAAGTCCTTTCGGGTCAAAGATGGCAATTAACGCGCCGTAACCTATTGCGCTGCTGAAAAAGTAGTATTTATCCTGCTGCCGCGCTGCCCGCTGAAGTCGGATGGATTGTTTAAACATTCCGAAATCCATCTCATCGATTATCATATCGGCGTCATGGATAAATTTGTTGGCGCTGCTCTCGTCCGAGATGCCCACTTTATCATAAATTATTTCAGCATGCGGATTGATGTCTTTTAGCTGCTGGTACACTACTTCAGCTTTGTTTTGGTCCAATGTAACCAATGATGAACCAAACTGCCGGTTGAAATTACTTTTCTCGAAGGTTCCCGGGTCTGTTATTTTAATTCGACCGATTCCGATTCTGACTAATCTCTCTGCGAGCAACCCGCCGACGCCGCCAACACCGGCAATTGCCACACTCGAACGCCGTAGTATATCCTGTTCTGTTTCGCTAATGAGGCCGCCGTTTCTGAAAAATATTTCTTTGTAAAGTATATTTGCTTGGTTATCGCCGGATGGTTTCTCATGTTTTTGCATCGATCCCTTCCTTATCCTGTATTTTTAACAAATTTACCGTGGATTCAGATCCGATATTGTTTGTTCCGCTAAATTTTACACAACATACAGCTACCTCATTCAATTTCGCTTAATAATCTTATAGTATACTAAGATAATCATATATATCAACATTAACTATATTTAGTAGAATAACATGAAATTTTGACCTTGTCAATAGTTGACTATTATAATAATGTTAATCTAGTATAACGATAGGACTCCTTTATTAGTATTTCAGGGAAAAGGCATATGGAAGACATTTACGAAGAAATAGTCCGGATTAAAAATAACGGCGATGTCTGCGCGCTGGCAAGTATTATCCGGGTGAAAGGCTCTACGCCCCGGCCCGAAGGCTCGAAAATGCTAGTCAGAAATGACGGCACGATTGTGGGTTCGATTAGCGGCGGCTGCACCGAGGCCAGCGTTTGGGAAGCTGCCATGAAGGTAATAAAAGAAGAAGTCCCGCAAATAATGGATTTCGATATGACGGGGCGCGAAGACACGCCGGAGGGCCTCATCTGCGGCGGCACAATGCAGGTTTCAATCGAACCGATATTGCCGCAGCCGACGGTTTATATCCTGGGCGCCGGGCATATCGGATTTGCGGTCGCTAAAATTGCTAAAATAACCGGTTTTCGCGTCGCCGTGGTTGACGACCGCCCCGCTTATGCTAACGCCGAGCGCTTCCCTGATGCGGACACCATCGTTGTCGAAGACCCCGGCGATATCATTGCCAAATTAAACATTAATAAGGTTTCATATCTGGTCATCGCCTGCCGCGGGCACCTGGAAGACCAGTTGGCGCTGATTGAGTCACTGAAAACCAACGCATTTTACATCGGTTTACTGGGCAGCAAAAAGAAAGTGAAAACTGTTTTTGCCAATTTGCTCAAAGAAGGGGTTTCCGAGGAGGCGCTGAAACGGATTCACGCTCCAATCGGCGTCCCCATCGCCACGGATACCCCCGAAGAAATCGCGGTCAGCATCATGGCGGAAATCATCGATGTCCGTCGGCAGGGTAAAAAGAAAAGTCCGTCCGGACTAAAAGCTGACTCAAGCTTATAACGGTCAGGTTGTAATTTATCGGCGTTACCCGCCGGCCAGCAGCATGAACCGGGGCGCTTCACGAATGACCAGCTCCGTGGCGCCTTTTTCAGCCTGATACCGGGCAATTTCCAGCAGTTTTTCCCAGGAATTGACATGGGTTCCGGCGATAATACGCATAATCGTTGGGTCATCCCAGGTCCACGTTTTGGCATCTTTCAGGTCGTAAATAGTTTCTTTGCTGTTTTCCACATCGAAAAGTCTTAATTTTATCTTCAGCTCATTCTCATCCGCCGTGCTGGATGTTGTAGACCATGGGTCCAACAAACCTTTTATTTTATTAAAATCCACCGCTTCATGTTGGGTGTCCTGGTTTACTTTGTTAATCGGCTTGATGTAACCCCGGTAATGTTCGCAATTGCATAAATAATAATGCCTGCCCCGATAAAGGGTGCATTCGATACACAATCTACCGTTAAACGGACAGCGCACCGGTGATTTTGCCATTTTTCTGGTCCCCCTTTTTTATTATACCGTGAAATAAAATATCAAAGCGTCAACTTGTAATCCCGTTAAAAACGACGGTTGACAGCAGTTTTTCCGGTATGTTAATCTTTATTATGTAGATTAAAATAGTCTACAATACTAGAGGGGTACTGTCAGGAGGGCTAATAATATGAAACTGTCTACCAGGGCACGATATGGAACGAGGGCATTGCTGGATTTAGCGTTACACCAGGCGGAGTCACCAGTATCGCTTAAGGATATTGCGGAAAGACAGCAGATTTCGCTGCAATATTTAGAGCATTTAATCACCCCCTTAATTGCAGCCGGGATGGTCCGCAGCATCAGGGGGCCCAAAGGCGGCGTTGCGCTGGCCAAACCGCCAGACCAGATTGCGTTAAGTCAAATTATTAAGCTCCTAGAAGGCTCAACCTGTTTTGTGGAATGTGTGGATAATCCGAAACTGTGTTCCCGCGCTGAATTATGCGTTACCAGGGACATCTGGGACGAAGTAAATAAGGCGATGAACGGGGTGCTGGAATCGACCACTTTACAAAATCTGGTGGATCGCCAAAAGAGTAAGAAGCCGCTCAAGGAAGCGATGTATTACATCTAAACCTTTTATTCCGGTAATGATGATAATTTGAGGTATTTCTGACAGTGACTGACAGATATTCCCGACAAATCCTCTTTGCCCCCATCGGCAAAGAGGGGCAAAAAAAACTGGCCGAAAGCAACGCGGTGGTTATCGGGTGCGGAGCATTAGGCACGGTAATCGCCACTATCCTGGTGCGCGCCGGCGTGGGGAAAGTCAGAATTATTGACCGGGATTTCATCGAGTACCACAACCTCCAGCGGCAGGTTCTTTTTGACGAAGAGGATATTAAAAACGAATTGCCCAAAGCGGTCGCCGCGGAGCGGCATCTGCGAAAAGTGAACTCAGCGATTGAGATCGAAGGCATCGTCGCGGATGTAAATTTTACCAATATCGAAAAACTGGTCCGCGGCGCGGATATTATTTTAGACGGTCTGGATAATCTGGAAACCCGGTTCCTGATTAATGATGCGGCTTTGAAACTGAAAATTCCCTGGGTCTACGGCGGCGCAATTTCTTCCTTCGGTATGACGATGAATATAATCCCGGATAAAACCCCGTGTTTACGCTGTATTCATGGTAATGCCTCCAGTCCCAGCATTTCTTTAACCTGCGATACCGCCGGTGTTGTCGCGCCGGCGCCTTTTATCACAGCTTCCATTCAAAGCGCGGAGGCGATGAAAATACTGATCGGTGATGAGCACATCACCCAGGACTTGATATCTATAGACGTGTGGACGGAAGAGATAAAGCGGTTCAAAATTAAACGTCGTCCGGATTGTCCTGCCTGCGGCGGTAAATATGAATTTCTGGACGCTAAATTTGGAACTAAAACCACTTCGCTTTGCGGACAGAATGCGGTGCAGGTTTTAAATCCCGGAATTAAACACGTTTCTTTCGAACAGTTAGAGTCACAATTGAAAAATGTGGGGAAGGTCAGCCACAACGAATTTATGCTTGATTTTCAGGTCGATTCCCGGGAAATGGTCGTGTTTCCGGATGGGCGAGCGATTGTAAAGAACACGGCGGATGAATCATTGGCCCGCGGACTTTATGCTAAATATATTGGAGCTTGATTGATGATATACCTGGATAATGCCGCGACGTCCTGGCCGAAACCGGAAATTGTTTATCGGACAATGGATGAATTCCTGAGAACGAAAGGGGGCAACCCCGGTCGCGGCACTAACAGCATGGCGCTGGCTGCCAGGGAGACCGTCGAGGAAACACGACGGTTAGTTACCCGTTTGATTAATGCCCCGGAAACTAACAGGGTCATCTTTACGCTTAACTGCACCGATGCTCTAAACCTGGGCTTGAAAGGACTGCTTAAACCCAGCGACCATGTTATCACGGACAGTATCGGACACAACTCGCCGGTCCGGCCGCTCAAGAAACTTGAAGCGCATGGGGTCAAAGTAACCCGATTATCCCCGTCACCGGATACCGGAGTTGTATCTGCTCGGGATATCGAGGCGGCGATTACACGGGGCACCCGCCTCATCGCAATAACACATGCTTCCAATGTCAACGGATTAATTCAACCTGTAGCGGAGTATGGAATCGTGGCCCGGCGGCATCATCTGATTTTCCTGGTAGATGCAGCCCAGACTGCCGGTAAGCATCCGATTGATGTCGCAGATTCAAACATTGACTTGCTCGCTTTTTCCGGACACAAAGGTTTATTCGGCCCGCCCGGCACGGGTGTACTTTTTATCGGTAGTCGAGCTAATCTGGACTCAGTCCGTGAAGGCGGCACCGGCTCCTTTTCGGAACAGGAAGAACAACCCGAGATTTTACCGGATAAATATGAGAGCGGGACTTTAAACAGCGTGGGCATTGCGGGTCTCGGCGCAGGGCTGAAATTTATCTTCGATCAAAGCTTGGATAAAGTAATTGCCCATGAAAAATTTCTTGCCGATAAGTTGATTGCCGGCCTGCTTGGTATCCCCGGAGTCATCCTGTATCTGCCCAAAGATTTGTCCCGGATGGTTCCGGTCGTTGCTTTCAACATCAAAGGATACCAGCCCGGAGAAGTCGGAACGATACTCGACCAGGCGTTTGATATCAAAGTGCGCGCCGGATTGCAATGCGCGCCGGTTGCCCATAAAACACTCGGGACTTTCCCGTTAGGCACGGTCCGGCTCAGTCCCGGATACCTTAATCTGGCGGAAGAAATTGAATTAACGGTTAATGCCGTGGAAAAGATTGCCGCTTCACGTAATCCGGCAAGATAATCCGGGAACATTTTTATTTGCCCGGCAGCACAAAGGAGACCTTAACTTGACCAAGATAATTGAAAGAACTACAAATGATGTCGGCCTCGTAGAGACGCAATACTTTACTTTCGGCAATCCGCCGGACGAATTGGCGCTGGAATCAGGAGAAAAACTCGGACCAGTTACACTGGCTTATGAAACCTATGGGACGTTGAATCAGGACAAATCCAACGCCATACTGATTTTACATGCCCTGACCGGCAACGCCCACGTGGCGGGTTTTCATCCGGATGAGAAAGACCCCGGCTGGTGGGATAACATGATCGGGCACGGCAAAGCGTTTGATATCGACAAGTATTTTATTATCTGTTCCAATGTTATCGGCGGGTGCCAGGGGTCTACCGGGCCTTCTTCAATTAATCCGAAAACGGGTAAACCCTACGGCTTGGATTTCCCGCTAGTTACGATTAAAGACATGGTTAATGCTCAAGCTCATCTGGTGCGTGCATTGGGCATTAAGAAATTGTTATGTGTCGCCGGCGGTTCGATGGGCGGTATGCAAGTATTGCAATGGACAGTTTCTTTCTCGGAGATGGTTGCTACCGCGATTCCGATTGCCACTTCCGCCCGGCATTCTCCGCAACAGATTGCTTTTAACGAAGTGGGACGCCAGGCAATTATGGCCGACCCGGACTGGCAGGACGGTCACTATTATGGAAAATCGGCACCGGCGCGGGGTCTGGCGGTGGCGCGCATGATCGGGCATATTACTTACATGAGCGACGTATCGATGGCCGAAAAATTCGGGCGGCGGGTGAAGGAAGAGCGCGGGGACAGAAAATTCAGCCCCGATTTCGAAGTGGAGGGCTATCTGCAGTACCGCGGGGATAATTTCGTAAAAAGGTTCGATGCTAATTCTTACCTGTATATCACTAAGGCCATCGACCGTTTTGACCTTACCAACGGCAGTTCACTGGAGAAAATCTTCAAGGCTGCAGCGTCGGTTAAATTTCTGGTCATCGCGTTTAAGTCCGATTGGTTGTATCCGGCGTACCAGTCCAAAGAAATTGTGAAGGCATGCAAACAGGCGCAAATAGACGTGAGCTACTGTGAACTGAACTCCACTTACGGTCACGACGCTTTTCTAGTGGAAGTGGCAGAGCAGGAACATTTTATCAGGAATTTCCTGAGAAGGATATCCGATGAGTAACAATCAATCCGAACCCGTTGATTTAAAAAAAGTTAAACTGGAATACCGTGTCATCCTCGACCTCATTCCGAAAGGGTCATCTGTGCTCGACCTTGGCTGCGGCGACGGGGAATTGCTGAACCTCCTCGTTAAAACTAAAAATGTCCGGGGCAGCGGCATTGAAATCGACGAAAAGGCGGTGCGGAAATGCGCTTCGCTGGGTATCAGCGTCTCGCAGCAGGATATCGAGGGCGGGTTATCGGATTACGGCGATAAATCATTCGATTTTGTGATTCTGAACCAGAGTTTGCAGCAGGTGGTTAAACTTGAGGATGTATTGAAAGAAACGCTGCGGGTTGGCTCCAAAGTAATTATCGGATTTCCGAATTTCGTCTATTATAAATCGCGCTTGCAAATGGTTTTCGGCGGACGGACGCCGGTCACGCCGTCGCTGCCCAACATGTGGTATGACACCCCCAACCTGCACTTCTTGAGCATTTCCGACTTTCTGGCTTATTGCCGCACGAGGAACCTGGCAATAGAAAAAGCTATCTATCTCGATGGCAACCGGGCGGTTAAATTTTTCCCTAATGTTTTCGCACAGACCGGTATCTTTCTGATAAAAAATCGCAATTAAAGGAGCGGATTCACGAATGAAACAGATATATCTGGACTACGCCGCCACTACCCCGGCTGACCCGGAAGTAGTGCAGGCGATGCTCCCATATTTCCATGACGCTTTTGGCAACCCTTCCGCCATTTATTCGTACGGGCAGGAGGCTAAAAATGCAATTGAAGCGGCGAGGGTAAAAGTTGCCCGTCTCATCGGCGCGCTTGATGACGAAATCGTTTTCACCGGCAGCGGCACCGAGGCCGATAACTTTGCGCTAAAAGGGATCGCCTTCGCAAACAAAAGTAAAGGCAACCATATTATCACATCATCCCTCGAACATCATGCCGTGCTCGAATCGTGTAAATTCCTTGAGAAAATGGATTTTAAAATTACTTACCTGCCGGTTGACAGTAACGGCCTGGTTGACCCTCAAGATGTTAAAAAAGCGATTACGGGTAAAACCATCCTTATTTCAATAATGCACGCGAACAACGAAGTGGGCACCATCCAGCCGATCAGTGAAATCAGCAAAGTTGCGAAGGAAGACGGCGTCTATTTTCATACCGATGCGGTGCAGACAGCGGGGCATATCCCCTCCAATGTTAAAGAACTTGGCGTGGATTTGCTTGCCATGTCCGCCCACAAGTTGTACGGGCCTAAAGGTGTCGGGTTATTGTATATCAAAAAAGGCACTAAAATAATGCCTTTCCTGAACGGCGGCGCACAGGAAAGGGGCCGGCGCGCCAGCACCGAGAACGTTCCCGGCATTGTCGGTTTTGGAAAAGCCGCCGAACTTGCCGGCCGGGATATTGACTCCGAAGCGGCGCGAATCACCCGCCTCAGGGATAAGCTCATTACGGGTATTCAAAAAAACATCGAACATATTAAGCTCAACGGCCATCCGGTCAAACGGCTGCCGAATAATGTCAATATCAGCGTGGAATTTGTGGAAGGCGAATCGATGTGCCTCAACATGGACATGTCCGGGATTTGTATTTCCACCGGTTCTGCCTGTAGTTCGACCAGTCTCGAAGCATCCCACGTCCTGCTGGCGCTGGGCCTCGACCCGGTGAAAGCGCACGGTTCGTTGCGCTTTACATTGGGTAAATGGACCACCGAAGAGGAAATCGATAAGGTTTTGGAGACCTTGCCCCGCATTGTCGCCAAGCTCAGGGCGATGTCGCCCCTTTATAAAAAATAAAAATGAGGTTTTGTCATGTACAGTGAAAAAGTAATGGAACATTTTCATAATCCGCGGAATGTCGGGGAAATGGAAAACCCGGACGGGACCGGACATGTCGGGAATCCGGTCTGCGGCGATATCATGGAGATTTACATTAAGGTCAAAGACAATATTATTACCGATGTTAAATTTAAAACTTTCGGCTGCGGGGCAGCCATTGCCACCAGTTCAATGGTAACGGAAATGGTAAAAGGCAAAAACCTGGAAGAAGCCCTTAAAATTTCCAACAAGGCGGTGGCCGAAGCTTTGGGAGGGCTGCCGGCGGTGAAAATGCATTGTTCGGTGCTGGCTGAGGAAGCGTTAAGCTCGGCAATCGATGATTATCTGGCTAAAAACCCGGATAAAAATACAGATGCATTGCGCAAATTACATAAAACCCAGCACGCACATCTGGAAGAAGAACCGGAATGAATGAATTTGAAATAACGGAAGAAAAAACTATCGGTCAATTGATTGTGGAATTGAACCTTACGGCTAACCCGGGAGTGTTAGCGGTGAACGGGCAGATTATTAATCCTTTCGGGAACGGAAAAGTTAAGCTCAAAAAGGGAGACAAGGTTGCGGTGGTGCCTGTTTTGGAAGGCGGATGAGGTCGGCTGCGACTTAAATAAATCATGAATAAAGTATTAATCACTATGAGCGGCGGTGTGGATTCGTCTGTCGCCGCGGCGTTGCTTAGAGAACAAGGCTATGATGTCACCGGCGTTACTATGAAAATATGGGGCGGGCCGACTTCTGCGGAACTATCAATATATCACGGTTGTTACGGTCCCGGAGAGAAAGACGATATCGATGACGCCCGCAGGGTCGCGCAACAACTCGATATCCCGTTTCACGTGTTGGACCTCACCGGTGAGTATCAGTCCGAAGTTTTAGATTATTTTTCCCGGGAGTATTTATCCGGGAGGACCCCCAATCCTTGTGTCAGATGTAATCCCAATATCAAATTCGGGGCGCTGATTGAAAAAGCCCGCCAGAGCGGATTGCAATTCGATGCCATTGCCAGCGGCCATTATGCCAGGGTTGAATTTGACGCACAACAGAACCGGTATATCTTGAAAAAGGCAAAGGATTCAACCAAAGACCAGTCATATTTTTTGTCGTTCCTCTCCCAAAAACAACTTGCACTATTAATCCTGCCGTTAGGCGGTTATACCAAAACGGAAGTCAGAGCAATGGCACAACGATTCGGTTTGCACATTGCAGCTAAACCGGACAGCCAGAATTTTGTTTGCGGGGATTATACTTCCTTAATTAAAACCGAACCCATAACGGGACCAATTCTGGACAAAGCAGGAAATTTGTTGGGACAGCATCAAGGAATCCAATTTTATACCATCGGGCAGCGTAAAGGTTTAGGGATATCAGCGTTGAATCCGTTATATGTCACCGCGCTGGACCCGATTAATAACGCGGTAATTGTGGCTGATAAAGAAGATTTATTCCGTAATGAATTCGTGGTTACTTGTTTAAATTGGATATCAATTTCAGCCCCTGATCAGCCTATGGAAATGAATGTTAAAATCCGCTCTTCGCAAAAAGATTCTGCTGCAATTGTTATGCCGGCAAACAACGGGGAAGTTCTGGTTAAATTAAAACGGGCCCAGTCGGCTGTTACACAAGGTCAGGCTGCAGTTTTTTATCAGGATGAAGTAGTTGCAGGGGGCGGCATAATTGAAGAGGTCAGAACCGACACATAAACTACCTTCCTGTTAACATTTCATCCTTCGGTTCAAATACCAGCATGATGTCAAGTTTTCCTGGCCTTTGTTTTACAATTCGTTAAATTATTAATTCGGATTGACTTCAAGTATTTTGTTTATGTTCTAAATCCACTTTTCTGGATTGTAACTTTACAATTGTTATTGTCAGATTGGCTATGATAAAATCGGTTTAACTCCTGAACCACAGACTTTCGGTGTGCCTTTATTTATGTTCTCAAATCTTAGCAGAGCTTATTTTGATGCTAAATGGTATAGTTGTATTGTGCTCACGCCTTGAATGTATCTCCTCCCTCGCCATTTATGGAGAGAGAGACAGATGGTGAGGTTGTTTTGCAATTGATTGGCAAAGAATTATAAAGATGACAAACTCAATCTCCATCGGCATTATCGGTGATTTTAATCCCGAAAAACCTTCCCATCTCGCCACCGGTGACGCCCTGAAACATGCCGCGGACTTTCTCTCGCTGGACGTCAAAACCGAATGGCTGAGCACCGGTAATTTACGCCGGAAATCGGTCAAAGATACCATCGGGCAATATCTTGGATTACTGGCAGCGCCCACGCCCTATTTTTTCGTGGACGGTGCGGTTAAAGGTATCCGCCTGGCGCGGGAGATGAATATCCCGTTTCTGGGAACCTGCGGCGGGTCACAATATGCGCTGCTGGAATTCGCCCGCAATGTCGCCGGGATGACGAACGCCGGTCATACAGAGTTGACCCCGCAGACGGACATGCCATTGCTGATAAAAATCGCTTGCGCCGTGGATAAAACTAAAGGCCGCAAGGCGCCGCGTATGCTGGGCATTTTCGATATTAATCTCTTACCGGCAACAGAGGCGTTTAAACTCTACGGCAAAACAAAAATCAGCGAATCGTACAGCTGCAGCTACGAATTGAACCCGGAATATGAAGGCAGACTGGTGGAAGCCGGACTGATTATCAGCGGCCGCGACGATGCCGGCAATGCCCGGATTTTTGAAGTGCACAATAAGCGGTTTTTCATCGCCACCGGCTTTTTACCCCAGCTCAATTCCACACCCGAAAACCCCCACCCTTTAATTTTGGCTTTCCTCAAATCCGCCTCCGCACTATAAAAATGACTCTAATCTAGGGTCGGGTTTATAACCTTGATTGCTTTAAGGACGGAAAATAGATAATTTGGAAATGATTTTTATGGATTCCCGCCTGCGCGGGAATGACAAACCGGTGAAAACAGCTTCAAGCTTTGCTTGAAGCTGTTTTCTTTTCATTGTCATTGTCGGGCTTGACCCGACAATCCAGAGATTTTAGATAGTCTCATTAAGGGAGAATTATTGTAGTATGTCCCGCCGAGTCAATGCTATACTATGAATAAATCCTGAAAATACAGCTCGGAGGGCATATTGAAAATCCTCCATCAGGTTAGTTCCCTTTGAGTCGCAACGAAATACTTGAGGCATTAAGCCGAAGTGCACGCCCCTCGACGGGAGAGGGCCAGGGTAAGGGTGAAATGTCCGGCGAACAAACCACAGAAGGAAACTAATAATTTGAAAATCCTCCATTTTGCCGACCTCCACCTCGGCGTCGAAAGCTACGGCCACATCGATGCGACGGGCCTTTCCACCCGCCAGAGCGACATTTTGTCCTCTCTCGACCGGGTCATTGACTACGCTCTCAACAACGATATTGACCTGGTGCTGTTCTCCGGCGACGCCTACAAAAGCCGCGAGCCCAGCCAGACACAGCAAAGGGAATTTGCCAAGCGTATCAACCGCCTTTCTGCCGGCGGCATCCCCATCTTCCTGCTCATCGGCAACCACGACCTGCCGAACGCCTTAGGCCGCGCCACCAGCACCGAAATCTTCGATACCCTGGCCGTGAAAAATGTCATCGTCTCCAACAAACCGGAGATTTACAAAATCCCCACTAAACACGGCATTGTGCAGATTGTTTCCCTGCCCTGGCTGCGGCGCAGCACTCTCCTCAGCAAGGAAGACTCCAAGAACCTCAATTTCGAGCAGCTCAACCAGCGCATGCAGGACGCCCTGACCAACATCATCAACAACCTGGCCGCGAAACTCGACCCCGCTTTGCCGGCGATTCTGTCGGCGCATATCTGGGTCGTCGGCGCCAAAACAGGCACCGAAAAAATGATGACCATCGGCACGGAGCACACATTATTACTCAGCAACGTCGCCAATCCGGCTTTCGATTATGTGGCGCTGGGGCACATCCACAAACGGCAGGTGCTGCACGACAATCCGCCCGTGGTTTACTGCGGTAGTCTGGAACGCCTCGATTTCGGGGATAAAGATGATGAGAAAGGTTTTTACGTCATTGACATCGAAACGGACGGCATGGGGAAAAAACACACCGCGATTGAATTCCACCCCACCGATGGACGCCGTTTCCTGGAAATAGAAATTAATCTGACCGCGCAGGACATTGACCCGACCGGCATCATTCTGGCGGAAATAGAAAAGCAAAAAGATGCGGTCAAAGACGCCATCGTCCGGCTGCAGCTTAATCTGCCGTCCGAAATCGAGGGCTACCTGCGGGACGCGGAAATTAAAAACGCCCTCAAAGAAGCTTACTTCTGCACCGTCGCCCGGGATATTAAAAGGGAATCACGTCCGCGGCTGGGGCAGTTCACGGTTTCCCAAATTACGCCGATGGAAGCGCTGAAAATCTACTTCGAGCAGAAAAAGGCATCACCGGAACGGGTCAAAGAGCTGCTGGAATACGGGCAGAAGTTGATTGAGGACAGCAATAAAGGGTAGTTCATCATTCTGAGTCTCGTGTCTGTAGGGGAGGGTTTCGAACCCTCCCGCCCCGTTTCGTCCTTCCGTTGGCGGCTGGATCCCGATTTTCATCGGGATGGAATAGCAATACGAAAGGGAAGTCATCGAAGCAAGCAACACTCGGCCCCTCGTAATTCTCCCTCCCTCTCAGGGAGGGATGGAAGGAGCGTGATAATTTCTATCGGCCGCAGGCCGGAATCCATCTCCCCCACTGTCGTTGCGAGACCTTTCCTGAATCCCCTCAAAGGTCGCGGCAATCTAAAATTATCCGGGAATAATCTATCGCGGTTAATTTGCTGATTTATTAGCGATTGTTACAATAATTTCTCAAAGCAATAAATATCACTATGATGGACACTAAAAACGCCGCACCGCCGGTAACCCAATGAGTCATATAGACCCAGCGAAATCGGATTGCCGGAAAATGCATCCAGCCGGATTGAAGTATAGCCATTAGCTCTGGCATAATCCTCGGCAAAACACATCAGTTTGTTCCCGATGCCCTGTCCCTGATAAGCAATCGAAACACATAGCCGGTGAACCGCTAGCGGTTTCCCTTTATTATCCGCCCAGTCCTGGCCTTTCCATTCCGAAAATTGATTTTCGTCCAGTCCGATGATTCCCGCGATATCGCGGTCAATCCTCGCGGCATACAGCGAACCGGCCGCGATATCCGCCAGGAATATTTCTCTGGTGGGGTAATATTCCCCCCATTGCGCGATGCCGTTACGGTGCATCTTCTCGATGGCCCCTTTAACTAACGCCATCACGGAATCAATTTCTGCAGGGGCAACAGGATTTATTTTAATATCCGGTAATTTTTTATGATGCTCTTTTACAACAGCCGCCTTAAGTTTTTCTAAAATCTGATTCGGGTCTTTCAAAATCACCATTCCGTCTCTAACCACTCTTTTTGTTCCGGCGTCTGCGGGAATATCTGCCCAGCATTTTGTTGCCAGCCCGAACTCAATCTCCTGCCCGTCAGCATAGAATACCCGGATTGCAGTGACGCTGCCCCATTTTTCTTTTGCCTGACGTTGTACCGTACCGAATCGGTTTAGCCACGAAACATCTTTCTCTAATAATGCGACATCGTCGGAAATAATCACAAAATCGATGTCCGAATCCGGCTTCGCCTGCTGCCGGGCATGAGAACCGACTAGCGCCAGTGCGGATATTCGGTCTTCTGTGCAAGCCCATTGCCGCACTTTTTCGATATATTTTTCGGCTTTATTCATATTAATAATAAAAATAATCAATAATGCTCAAATTATAATATTACGAATGAGATATTGCAATGCCCGCTTGTCGTTCCCGCGAACGCGGGAATCCATTGTAAATCCCTCTTAATCTCTCCCGCTCCTCACTCCGGGACTATAACCCTTACCAGGAGGAGAAACTGAAAGCTGTTCACTCATAACAATAGCGACAAAATCCCCCCGGTTAGTTCCCTTTGAGTCGCAACGAAATACCCGGAGGCCACAGGCCGGAGGTACCCAGCTCAACGAGCTGATGTATAAAGGCATTAAGCCGAAATGCTGTAGCCGCAGCGGAAAGCCATTTTCGGTACTTACGCAGTAATGTATACTTCACGAAGTGAATATATACGCCCTCGATGGGAGAAAGCCAGATAGAGGGGGCATAAAATTGGTGACACTCCCCACTTCCATTGCGAGGAATCCGTCTCAGACGGATGACGTGGCAATCTCATGACAAAAAACTGCTCGCAGGTTGTTTATTTGTATTTTGATATTAGTATTTCGTATTTACTTGATATTTGGTGCTTGATTCTTGATTATTTCGTTACAGGGGGGTGACAAAAACCGCTTGACACCCTTTCCTTGCCCCGGTATACAATAATTTCACGCGCGCGGCAGTAATTTGCCGCCCCTAGGCCAGACGGTTGGGGTTAAATTGCCTGGATAAATGGGGGAAATTTGATGTTTTACACCACGTCACAGCCTCGAATGAGCCTGACCGCAATTATTATTTCTGCGAAGCGGATAATGAGATTGATTAGGCATAATTTATTAGTAAAAAATATACAAAGCGAATCAGATACAAAAACCATAGTCGATTTTTACGTTATGGTAAGCAGAAGCCGTTTTTAGCCTCAAACCATGGGGCGGATAATTTTTAAAATATCGTTTTTTACGAAACGAATCATTGACAGCCCTTTCTCCCCAATGTGGGAGAAAGTTGGATAAAGGGGGCACAACAGGAATCTGGCTGCCGACCTCAGAGCGAAAATCCCTAAAGTACTTAACAACAGAATATTCAAAAAGGACTTTAGTGAACCGCAGGGAGATCCTTCGTCCTTCAGCCGAAAGACTCAGGACGTGATGAGCAAGTCTCTTCTCCCTGAGAGGGAGGGAGAGGCCTGTCGCCGTTATTCCGGTTTGGCGAGGAAATAGCCGATGCCGGTTTTGGTGAGGATGATGCGCGGTTTGCCGGGGTCTTCTTCGATTTTTTCCCGCAGGCGGCGGATGTGGACTTTGAGGCTGTCGGTGGCGCCGGGATAGTCATCGCCCCAGACGGCTTCGGCCAGATTGGAATGGGTCACGACGTGGCCGGCGTTCTTCATCAGGTGGCCGAGGATGTGATTTTCGGTCACGGTGAGCGCGATTTCTTTTTCACCCATATGCAGCTGGGCAGTTTCCGGGTCCAGCTTTAAATGCCCGTAGGTCAGGATGCTTTCTTCGGCGGGGGTGTGGCGGCGAATCATGGATTTGACGCGTGCCAGCAATTCGAGCTGGCGGAAAGGCTTGGTGATATAGTCGTCCGCGCCCCATTCCAGTCCTTTGACAACATCAGCCTCTTCGGCGCGCACGGTGAGAATAATCGTCGGGACGGTGGAAAAACGGCGGATTTGACGGAGTACTTCAAAGCCAGAGATATCTGGGAGGCCGAGGTCGAGAATGACAATATCGGGCGCTTCGCTCTCGACCATTTCGACGCCCTTCTGCCCGAGGCGCGTGGCCACGACTTTGGCTTCCGGCCAGCGAATCTGGAAAGCCAGTGAGATGGCGTCAACAATCTCTTTATCGTCTTCAATTACCAGCACTTTCATCGTTTTCTCCTAGATTGTCGTTCCTTCCTGATAGGCCCTGGAATTTATCGGAATGGAGAAGGAGAAGGTCGAACCTTTGCCTTCCTTGCTTGTAACCCAAATCCGGCCGCCGTGAAGCTGGACGAGGTTTTTGCATAATGCCAACCCGAGTCCTAACCCGCTGAGGTGTTCGCGGTCGCCGACCTGTCGGTGGTAAGGACGGAAGAGGCGGCGCTGTTCTTCCTCCGGGATGCCGTAGCCGGTATCCTGGACTTCGACGACGAGGCTGCCGTTCTGTTCTTTGGCCCGCAGCGTAATGGTACCGCCTTCCGGCGTGAACTTGGTGGCGTTGACCAGCAGGTTCTGGGTGACTTGCCGCAGGCGGTCTTCATCGGCCCAGGGCAAAGGCAGGGATTCGGGCAATTCCACGACTAATTTCTGGCCGTTGCTGGTAGCGACGGCAGACATTTCGCTGCCCACGTGCTGCAGCAATTTCAGGATATCCACCCGTTTGGGGTTGAGCTTCAGCATCCCGATTTCACCGCGCGCCAGGTCCAGCAATTCGCCGATGCGCTTGTTCAAGTTGATGGCGCCTCGCTGGATATTCTGAGCGACGCTGAGCCACGGTTCTTCGGTGAGGCCGGAAACCAGCAGGTCGCTGGAAGACATGATGGGAGTTAAAGGGGTTTTCAGCTCGTGCACTAAAGCGCGGGTAAATTCCACCCGCCGCTGTACTTCAATCTGGAGCTCCTGCCGCAGGCGGCGCTCTTTTTCGTAAGCCTCTTCCAGTTTTTGTTCCGCCATTTCCTGTTCGGTAATATCCATGGCATGGCCTAGAATGGCGCGCTTGCCCTGGTATTGGATGGAAGAAACACTTTCCAGCAGCCAGCGGATCTGGCCTTCTTTATCGATGATGCGGTACTTGTAAGGTTTGGCGCTCTCGCCGTGCAGAATTTTGATGGCGCTTTCCCGCACCCGCTCCCGGTCGTCCGGGTAGACCAGTTTCATGGAATAAGATTCGATGATTTCATCGGAGACATCGGCTAAAAGGGTGCGGAGGTTATCGTTGACAAATTTAAAACGGCCGTCCTGAATGATAAAAAGGCCGATGGGCATATTGGTGCGGAAGACTTTGAGGATTTCCTCGTATTGCGTGAGCTGATTTTTAGAGGCTTCAAGCTCGGCCACCCGCTGCCGCAGGGCATTGAGTTCTTTAAGTAATTGTTCTTTGCTTTTATTATCGTCTATCATAAGCTCTGATTAGATTCTACTTCTATTGACATAAAGGGTCAAATGGGAGGAAAGAGGGAATAAACAAGATTCAAGATTCAATTAAATTCTAAATCCTAATCGAAACCCCAAACACCCGGAGTCTGCAGACGAAGGGCAAGGTACTCGGCCGCAAGCTAGGGTATCTCCCAACCTGCTAAATATCCGTCCTTGTCATTCCCGACCTGATCGGGAATCCAGCCGCCATAATTAGGCACTGTCGTTCCCGCGGAAGCCGAAAAGTCATTTCGATACTTACGAAGTAATGTATACTTTGCTTCGGTAGACTGACATCGAAGCAAATGTACAGGAATCCATAAAACCGGCTTGCCAAAGTACAGTGGTCTGCGCATAACAAAAGTGCGGCACGGAATGCATTACGAGTTTGCTATGGTCTGCCTCTTAACAGACTATCTGTTTTAGCCGTTAGTTCGTTTGATGTGTGTTTCGACTAAGGCCGAAAGTATTTTGCCTGCGGGCTCAAGATCTCCGATAGGTCGGGAACGGGAGTAACGGATTCTGACGATTGCACTCACAACCTGAGATTGCTATAATATTATGGTCAAGTATTCCCTCTATCAGCAGAAAGTCGCCTTTGTTTGTGCAGGAAAAAAGATGGATAATAACGTAGAAAAATCAGAAGCTGCCCAAAAATTAGACATGATGCGGCATTCGACGGCGCACGTGATGGCCGAAGCGGTGCAGTCCATGTTCCCGGACGCCAAATTCGGCATCGGGCCGACGATTGAAGACGGTTTTTATTATGATTTCGACCTGTCCAAACCGCTTTCGCCTGACGATCTGCCGGTCATCGAAGCCAAAATGAAAGAAATTGTTAAGGCGAACGTGCCTTTCATCAAGTCCACGGCGACCAAGGAAGAAGCACGCAAGATTTTCGCCAACCAGCCTTACAAACTGGAGCTGATGGAAGAACTGCCTGGGGACGAAGTGACCATTTACCGTCAGGGTAATTTTACCGACATGTGCCGCGGGCCGCACATCAAATATTCGGCGGGCATCAAGGCGTTCAAACTGATGTCCATCGCCGGCGCCTACTGGCGCGGCAGCGAAAAACGGCCGATGCTGCAGAGAATCTACGGGGTGGCTTTCAACAACCAGAAAGAACTCGACGAATACTTATTTACCCAGGAAGAAATCAAAAAGCGCGACCACCGCAAAATCGGGAAAGACCTCGACCTGTTCGTCTTCTCGGACTTAATCGGCAAAGGTCTGCCCATTTTCACGGAGAAAGGCTCCGTAATCCGCCGTACGCTGGAACGCTTCGTCGTTGATGAAGAAATCCGGCGGGGATATAAACATATTTATTCCCCGGAACTGGCCAATATCGAATTGTACAAGACTTCCGGGCATTATCCTTATTACAAAGACACGATGTACCCGCTGATGAAAGTGGATGAAGAAGAGCTGATGCTGCGGCCGATGACCTGCCCGCACCATTTCCAGTATTACGCCAGCAAACCGCGTTCTTACCGGGAACTGCCTTTCCGGATTGCCGAACTGGCGAAACAGTTCCGCTATGAGAAATCCGGCGAACTGACCGGGCTGATGCGGGTGCGGCTGTTCTGCCTGGCGGACGCGCATATTATCTGCCAGCGGGAACAGGCCAGCGACGAAATAAAATTAGTGCTGGATTTAATCGAATTCATGGCGGCGGCGTTGGGCTACAAACCCGGCGAGAATTACCGCTACCGGCTTTCGATGGGCGACCGCAAAGACGAAAAGAAATATTACAAGGACGACGAGTCCTGGGATTTCGCCGAGAACGTGCTGCGGCAGGTGTTGGTGGAGCGGAAAGCCAATTTCTTCGAAGCAAGCAACGAAGCCGCTTTTTACGGCCCGAAAATTGATATCCAGATGAAAAATGTCAGCGGCAAAGAAGATACCGCTTTTACGGTGCAGTACGATTTTGTGATGCCGAAACGTTTCAAACTGACTTATATTGATAAAGACGGCAAAGAAAAAGAGCCGATTGTGATTCACCGGTCATCCATCGGGGCAATCGAAAGAACGATGGCGTTCCTCATCGAGCGGTGGGCCGGGGCATTCCCGGTCTGGCTGTCGCCTGTGCAGGTGATGGTGGTGCCGGTTTCCGATTTGCACCTGGAATATGCCCGCAAGGTGGAAGCGGAACTAAATGCGATGGATGTCCGGGTCCAGGTTGACAACCGCAACGAGCGGATGAACCAGAAAATCCGGGAAGCGCAGCTGCAGAAAATCCCCTACATGCTGGTCGTGGGGGACAAAGAAGCGGCGGATAACGCCGTGGCGGTCCGTCTCCGCAGCGGGGAACAATTGCCGGTAATGCCGCTGGAAGATTTTAAGAAAAAAATCAGGCAGATGATTACCGACAGAGTCAACGAGTTGAAGCCCTGACTTGATTAATGCATCAAGAATGTATTATATTGTGTTGTGGTATGGAGTTTTTAAAAGGGGGAGTTACAGCACATAGTTAAGCCATTACGCATCAATAACCAGATAAGAGTTGCCAATGTTCGTGTCGTCGGGGAAAAAGGCGAGCAGCTGGGTGTAATGCCTACTATTCAGGCGCTGGAAGTCGCCCGAAAAGCGATGGTGGACCTGGTGGAAGTAGCGCCGACCGCGGAACCGCCGGTTTGCAGAATCATTGACTACGGTAAATTCCGTTACGAGCAAACCAAGAAAGAAAAGGTCGCGAAAAAGAGCCAGAAAGTCTCCGAACTGCGGGAAATCCGCTTAAGACCGAAAATCGGCGACCATGACTTGGAATTTAAAGTACGCGCAATTAAGAATTTTCTAGTTGACGGCGATAAGGTCCGGGTGACGGTGATGTTCCGGGGAAGGGAAATCAGTCATGCCGACCTCGGCTGGAAATTATTACAGAAAGTAATACAGACATTAGAAGGGGTAGCAGTACTGGAAAGGCCCGCATTAATGGAAGGGCGGCGGATGTTTATCATTCTCGCACCGGCAGCTGCTCAGAAATCAAAACCGAAGGAAGCTCAAGATGCCAAAGTTAAAGACGCATAAGGGTGCCGCAGCCCGTTTTCATGTTACCGGAACGGGGAAATTTTTACGGATGAAAGGCGGCTCCAGCCACCTGCGGCGGAACAAACCGGCGCGGGTCAAACGTGAATACCACGATAAATTGCCGATTGCAGCCGTAGACCGCCAGAAACTCAGCCGGCTGATGCCCTACGCGGGTAAGTAAGTTTTTCCAGCGGTTGTTTTTGCGATAAAATAATAAACATTTATCGGGAGCAGAGGCTGTTCCCGTATAGCCAGGAGGGGTATTATGCCGCGAGTAAAGCGAGGGGTTACCACACATCAGAAACACAAGAGTGTTTTAGCGCTGACTAAAGGCCATCGGGCAACCAGCCATAAACTGATTAAACGCGCCAAAGAATCAATGATTAAATCATTGTCCTATTCATATGCGCACCGGCGGGAACGCAAGGGCGATATGCGGCGCTTATGGATTGTCCGGGTCAATGCCGCCTGCCGTTTGCAGGGGATGAATTATAGCGATTTGATTGACGGCCTGAAGAAATCAGGCGTAGTCGTCAACCGCAAACTGTTAGCCGACATGGCCGTTAAAGAACCGGAAACTTTTGCGCAATTCGTAACCCTGGCCAAACAACAGGCTTAAAATAAGACTTTCCTCTGTAAACCGGAATACCCATGATACAGCGTCTTAATGAACTGAAGCAGACAGCCCTCCGTGAATTGGAAGCCGTGAATGACGCTGCCAATCTGGAGTCATGGCGTGTCCGCTACCTGGGCAGAAAAAGCGAACTGACCAACATGCTGCGCGGGCTGGCGGAATTACCGATTGAAGAACGTAAATCAGCCGGCGCGCTGGCGAATCAGATCAAAAACGAACTGGCGGCGGTCCTCGACCAGAAAACCGAATCACTGAAAACCGCCGGTCGGCAGCAGATATTAAACACCAGCGAAGCCGCCGCGGCCCGCAGCGATATTACCTTACCCGGACGGCCATTACCGGCCGGGCGCATCCACCCCATTTCCGAAACATTCAACGAAATCTGCGATATTTTTGTTTCACTGGGTTTTCAGATTGTTGAAAGCAATGACGTCGAACTGGATTATTACAATTTCGAAGCATTGAACATCCCGGCGGAACATCCTTCGCGGGACGATATGAACTCGTTCTGGGTGGACTACGAAAACGAACGCGGCCAGCGCACGATGGTGATGCGCACCCATACCACCAACGTCACGGCGCGTACCGTGGCCACGATGAAACCGCCGATACGGGTCATTGAACCCGGCAAGGTTTACCGCTATGAAGCCACAGACGCCACCCATCTGACGATGTTCCATCAGGTTGATGGACTGGCCGTGGATAAAGGCATCACCATGGCGGATTTAAAAGGTGTTTTCTTTGATTTTTGCCGCCGTTTTTACGGCGAAGGGCGGCGGGTACGCTTCCGCCCCGATTATTTCCCGTTTGTCGAGCCGGGCGTGGAAGTCGCCGTAGAGTGCACCATCTGTCACGGTAGCGGCTGCCGCTTGTGCGGCAACAGCGGCTGGATTGAACTGGGCGGCGCCGGCATGGTACATCCCAAAGTTTTAGAGCGCGGCGGGATCGACCCGAACGAATACACCGGTTTTGCTTTCGGTTTCGGGGTGGACCGGGCGCCGATGCTGCGCTACGGCATCGACGATTTAAGATTATTCTTCGGCAACGATTTACGTTTTTTGAGGCAACTTTAGGTGAAAGTTTCACTGAACTGGCTGAAACAATACGTGGACGTCAAACTCCAGGCGGCAGAGATTGCCAACCGGCTGACGCTGGCGGGCATCGAAGTCAAGAGTACCAACGTCATCGGAGCGGACTGGGAAGGCATCATTGCCGGGCAGATTTTGGCAGTGCAGCAGCACCCGAACGCCGACCGCCTGCACCTGGTAACGCTGGATTTAGCCACCCGGACAGAAACCGTGGTCTGTGGCGCGCCCAACGTTGCCGTCGGGGCGAAAATCGCTTACGCGCCCATCGGCACGAAGATGATTGACGGCCATACCGGTAAAACAGAAGTGCTGAAACCGGCGAAAATCCGCGGCGTTGCTTCCAACGGCATGTGCTGTTCGGAAAAAGAGCTGGGGATTTCGGAAAACCACGAAGGAATTATCATCTTACCGGCAGATACCGCCGTCGGCACGCCTTTGATCGAGGTGCTGGGCGATGCGATTTTCAACCTGGAAGTGACACCGAACCGGCCGGACTGCCTGGGGATGACCGGACTGGCGCGGGAAATCGCAGCGACAACCGGTTCGCCATTCCACCTGCCGGAAGCTGTCTACGCGGAAAGCGAAGTTTCGATAAAAGATAAAGTCACGGTGGAAATCCAGGACCCGGATTTGTGCCCGCGTTATTGCGCCAGCCTGATTACGGGGATTAAAATCGGACCGTCGCCGGAATGGATGCAAAAAAGACTGATTTCCTACGGGATGCACCCGATTAACAATATTGTGGACATCACCAATTTTGTGATGCTGGAATACGCCCAGCCGCTGCACGCATTCGATTACGAAAAAATCCAGGGCAAAGGGATTATCGTCCGCCGCGCCAACAGCGGGGAAAAAATTACCAGCCTGGACGGCGTCGAGCGGAATTTGAACCGCGAGATGCTGGTGATTGCGGATAAAGAACGCGCGGTGGCGGTGGCGGGAATTATGGGCGGCGCCAACAGTGAAGTTTCAGAAAATACAACGTCTATACTGCTGGAATCGGCCAGCTTTAAACCGACCAGCGTCCACTATACCGGCAGAACGTTAAACATGCCCAGCGAGGCCTGTGTGCGTTTTGAAAGGGGTATCAGTCCGGAGTTGACGGTGCCGGCGTTGAAGCGGGCGACGCAGTTGATGGTGGGATACGGCGGCGGGCAAGCGGCACAGGGGATAATTGACGTTTATCCCGGCAAAACGGAACGCAAACCGCTGCGCCTGACCACAGCCGAATTTAAGCGAACGATGGGTGTGGAATATACCCTCGAACAGATTGAAACGTCATTGACGGCGCTGGGATTCACCTGCCAGGCGGATAAAGCCGCCGCGTGGGTGATTGTGCGAGCGCCGTACTGGCGGAGCGATATCAACATCCCGGTGGATGTCATCGAAGAAGTGGCCAGAATCCAGGGTTACGAACAGATTCCGACGACACTGCTGGCGCAGGCCATCCCGATGCAAAAACCGGCGCCGGTGACCGCCTTAAAACGGCGCGTGCGGAACATGATGGCGGGCTACGGGTTCCAGGAGCTGGTTTCTTTCTCGCTGACGAATATGGATGTATTAGTCAAATTATCGCCGGAAGCGAAGAAACCGGAACCGCTGCCGGTGCACATCGCCAATCCGGCTTCTTCGGAACAGGAATATCTCCGTCCGAATTTAAGGGCGGGCTTGCTGGCGGCGTTGACTTTAAATAAGGCTTTTATCGAAGAAGGCCTGAGGTTATTTGAACTGGGCAAAGTTTACCTCAACCGCAACGAAAACCTGCCGGAAGAGCCGGATATGTTGTGCGCCGTGATTTGCGGCCCCCGTGCCGCACAATGGTGGCAGGGTGCCAGCGAACCGGTGGATTTTTTCGATGCCAAAGGCGTGGTGGAAGGGTTGCTGAAACAGACCGGCATCGCGGCTAAGTTTGAAAAATCAGACGACACCAGTTTGCATCCGCTGAACCAGGCGGCGATTACCGCCGGAGGGAAACAGATCGGGGTGGTAGGTGAAGTGCATCCGGCGGTCAAAGAACATTTTGAATTGACGCCGCCGGTATTTATGTTTGAGATTAACATCCCGGCATTACTGCCGCTGATGAAAGATAAAGTATACCGTGCCATTCCGAAATTCCCGGCGACAGTGCGCGATGTCGCTCTGGTGGTGGACAGCGGTGTGACGCATCAGCAAATCCTGGACACGATGAAGGGCTTTTCGCTGGTAACCGAAGTGGCACTGTTCGATGTATACGCGGGCGGACAGATACCGGCAGGGAAGAAATCTATGGCCTACCGGCTGACATTCCAATCGCCGGACAAAACATTGACCGACCAGCAGGTGAACGGCGTGCAGCAGGCGATATTGAAGAAGCTGGCAATGGGACTCGGCGCAACGCTGAGGGGATAACTAATTCTCCCTTTAAATCCTTCCTTACAACGGAGGGTTAAAAGAAAGGTGAAATCCTTAAATCGTTCAGGAGGGGCAACATGAAAATGGATATTAAAACTACGAAGAAGTTAAATAACGGGGTGGAAATACCGTGCCTGGGATTCGGGGTATTTCAGGTGAAAGAAGGCGAGGACACGGTAAAATCCGTGAAGTGGGCGCTGGAAGCCGGGTACCGCCATATTGATACGGCTACCGCTTACCGCAATGAGGGGAGCGTAGGGCAGGCCATCAAAGAGAGCGGCATCAACCGTGAGGATATATTTATCACGACCAAACTCCCCATCGATGCAATGAAAAAGAGCTCCCAAATGGAGACCTTCGCGACCAGCCTGAAACTGCTGCAGACGGATTACATCGACCTGTATTTAATCCACTGGCCGCACACCGGAAAGAACCGGGAATCATGGAAGATTCTGGAAGAAATATACAAATCCGGCCGGGCACGGGCGATCGGCGTGAGCAATTTCATGGAAAAGAACATCGACGCGCTGCTGGCCGACGCGAAAATCGTGCCGGCGGTGGATCAGATCGAGCTGCATCCGCATTATTCCCAGCATGCAGTGGCGGCGCATTGCGCGAAGCACGGCATCGCCTGCGAAGCCTGGAGCCCGCTGGGTGGGACCGGGGGGAAACTACTGGACGACCCGGTGCTGAACAATATCGCGAAAAAATACGGTAAATCGGCGGCCCAGGTGACGTTGCGCTGGGAGCTGCAAAACGGCATCATCACCATCCCGAAATCGACGCACCAGGAGCGGATTAAAGCCAATACCAACCTGTATGATTTTGAGCTGACGGCGGCGGAAATGAAAGCCATCAACGACCTGGACGCCAACCCGCAGCCGCTGGGCATGGGCTGGAACCCGTACACCATCGAGTATTAAGAGATTTACGTTCGGGAGCCCTGCAACAACGGGAGTCAGAACTGGATAACAAACAATACAAAAATATTGATGAATATATTGCTGGTTTCCCGGAGGATATTCAGGTTATCCTGCAAAATATGCGGCAGGTGATACATGAGGCCGCGCCGGAAGCTCAGGAAACCATCAGCTACGGTATGCCGGCGTTCAGACAGAACGGGATAATCGTGTATTTTGCGGCTTTCAAAGACCACATCGGCTTTTTCCCAACGTCGTCCGGGGTCAGCGCATTTGCCGGAGAGCTATCGTCATACGATACTGCCAAAGGGACAATTAGATTGCCTTTGGATAAGCCTATTCCGGTGGACCTCATCCAAAAGATTGTTAAATTCAGGGTGCAGGAAAACCTGAACAAGAAAAAGAAATCATGACCGATGCCATCAAACCAAGCAAATACGCCCGGGAGTTTTTAGCTCGTTACAAGCAATACAAATTGAATCCGGTGTTGAGCTTGATGTGCGGGAACGCGGAAGATGAAATTTTTCTTGCACAGAACGAGCTCAGTGTATCTGCGGTAGACAACGATTCTAAAAAACTGGCCCAAGTCCAGCTAAATCCGGCAATAAAAAACGGGAACATCAGGTTTATTTGTGCGGATATTTTACGGCCGCTGCCGATTGCCGGTCACAGTTTCAATTCGCTCTATTTCAAATTCGGCCTGCATTATTTCTCGGAAAAACAAATCCGGCAAATGATCATTCCTGAAATCGTCAGATTGTTGAATCCCGGCAGTTTGGTAAACATCATCTACAGATACATTGATAGCGAATCAACGGATAAAAGCAGATACGAAATTTCCGAGATGAATAATGAGACAGTTGTTTTTACCGAAAGAAGCAATCGAAAAAACTTAATCCGGTATGTGCACGCCGAATCAACCGTGAAAAAGCTATTTTCGGATAAATTCGATGTCATCAAGGCCGCGACGCAAAAAGAAGAATCATATAACCGTTTTTCGAACGACAATAATTCGATAATCATTTCGTTATTACTAACACTGCGCCCTTAAGACACGCGCGGGTCTGCATAACTGTATTTAAAATCTTCAACCGCGAATGGTATCTCCCGGATTTTGCTGCCAGCCTTTTCCCATTCATGAATAATGTTCTCTTCGATATCATATCGAAACGGGTCTCTCAGCTGTTGTTCAATCTCGCCGCCGGGTTCAGGACGGTGCGCCAGAAACCACTGCACCGTTCGTTTTAGCCCCTCTTTAGCCGGCACCACGTCCCGATAGCCCAGTTCCTTTTTAATCCGCGTATTATCCAGTACCAAATGGAATTCACCTGTCGCCCACATGTGACAGGGTTTGGCGAGCGCCCACGGCATATCAATAAATTCAAACCGGTGGCCCATCTCGATCGCGATGGCTTCCACCCATTCCCGCAGGGTTAGTGTCCGCTCTTCGGCGACATTGTAAATCTTTCCGCCGGATTCGGGATGGTCTACTGCCAGCAACAAGGCGTGAGCTGCGTTTTCCGCGTAGGCCCGGGACCGTAAAACCAGCCCGTTATCGGGAAGGATGAGTTGCGTCCGGTTGTCCAGGATTCTTTTAATGATGCTCCACTCCTTGGGTGGAAGCTGCCTCGGGCCGTAAATCATCGGGTAGCGGAATAACGTCGCGCTGTAACCGCCCTCCCGGTGCACGCGCATTACTTCCTGCTCACCGGCCGCGATGGCGTAACCGATTTTAGATATTTCAAGATTGTCGTGAAGAGGCGCATTCTCCGGAATCGGCATTAAAAGTCCGGCCGGATTGTCTGCCGGGCGCATCGAACCCAGGTAAACCGGTGTTCCGGTAACACCCAGGAACCGGGCAGTCCTGCCTTTTATCTCTCCGGCGATTTGGCGTAAACGCCCGTACATGCTCACTACAACGTCGAATTTCCGGGAACCGAGGCATGTCATCGCTTCCGGAGAGAACGGGTCGACATGAATATGCTCAACCGGCTGCGAATATTCCACCTCATGAAGCCCGCGGTGCAGGACAGCAACGTCATAACCTTTCTTGCCCAACCCTTCCACGATATAGGGGCCTGTCGGGCCGGTCCCGCCGATAACCAATGCCTTCATAAATCATCTCCTGTTTCCGGCGTTAAAAAATATGTCAGTTCAGTGCAGCTGCCGGGATATCGTACGTGTCAAGGTAAAAAACATCGTAATCAACCTGTTGAGGTGGAACCAAACCCGTTTCCTCAGGTTGCAGCGAATTATTGACGCGGAAGTCGTCAAGGGCTAAAAAGGCGCTGAACAACTGCTCGAACAATTCAAAAAATTCCAGCATGTGGCGTAATCGTTCCTGATAAAATTGAGCATCCCGGTCGGCACTGCGCAACTTTTCCACATCCCTCAAGCTTTTTCTCAGCACGATGCCGATATCGGTAATCTTTTTTCGCTCCCGGTTTTGCAATATGCCCCGGATTACTTTCCAGAAATCGGTTTCAACTTCATAATAGTCGCGCCGGTCTGCCGCGCGGTTAAACTGCCTGAGCAGGCCCCACTGTTCCATTAACCGGGTATTTAAACTGACATTCCCCTTACTGACGCCGAGGGTTTCGGCGATTTCGCTTAAAGACAGGTTATCGGGATTAAGATAGAGCAGCCCATAAATCTGGCCGAGAGAACGGTTAAAACCGGCAAATTCCGCCAGCTGTCCCAAAGACTGATTGAGATTATCTCTGACCTGTTTTAATTCACTTATCATTACGCGCTCCTTAGCTAACGTTTAATTCATATTAAACA
>Ga0182027_10002385_pt1 | contig 30543 bp, 30 predicted proteins | sample 712E1DmetaG_FD_121300 | JGI IMG/M metagenome (GOLD analysis project Ga0182027, IMG submission 121300) | Permafrost microbial communities from Stordalen Mire, Sweden - 712E1D metaG (Illumina Assembly) | ecosystem: Environmental > Terrestrial > Soil > Wetlands > Permafrost | place: Sweden...
CGAAAAAACGGCTTCGCGGGGGCCGAGGCCGAACGAAGATCCAGTTGGGACCGCTTTTTGTCGACACAGCCCCGGGTTATCAAGCGGCGAGAGGTTCGGGGTGCGGTTTTACGCCGCGGCCGCGAGGTTTTTGAGGGTGAAGAGGCGTTTCGGGTTATAGCTCACGCATACCAGGGTTCACTCCAGTGAGCAGCAGCCTGGAGGGCCGAAGCCCGACAGACTGCTGCTACACTTGATCGAGACACCGTCGCACCATTGCGACCAGACCTTTCACTTCATAGGGCTTTGACATGTATGCAATGCCCGACCCGGCGGGGATTCCCGAGTTCGCGATGTCAACGCTGTAGCCGCTCGAAATGACGACCTTCAGTCCATCCTTGGCCGCGCGCAATTGTCCGGCCAGGTCGAGCCCCGTCATCCCTTCTGGCATGACCATGTCAGTGAACAGCAGATCAATTTCGGACCGGTGCTGTTCCCAAAGACGAAGCGCCTCGGGTCCGTTGGACGCTTCCAACACGCGATAGCCGAACCATTGCAGACTCATCACCGCCATCCGTCGGACGGCCGCCTCGTCTTCCACCACGAGGATCGTTTCGTTGCCGCGCAGTTGTTGCGGATCGATTTCCTCGGTCTTGATCGCCGCCGTCTTGACCAATTCCGGGAAATAGACCCGGAAGATGCTGCCGCGGCCCACCCGACTGGTTACTTCAACCCAGCCCGCGTGTTGTTTCGCTATGGCATAAACCGTGGCCAATCCCAGGCCCGTCCCCTTTCCCGCCTCCTTCGTCGTAAAGAATGGCTCGAAAATCCGCTTCATCACCTCAGCGTTCATGCCACAGCCGACATCCGTCACGGAGAGACACACGAATCTGCCGGCCCGGGCATCCGGGTTGGTGGCGCCGGCATCGGCGCCCAATTCCACGAACCGCGTCTCAATTGTCAGCGGTCCGCCGCTCGGCATCATCGCATCCCGGGAGTTCACGCAAAGATTGATGATGATCTGCTCGACCATTCCGGGATCGGCCTCGATCCACAGGTGGCGGGCTTCGTTGTGGAATTCCAGGCTGATGTGCTCCCCCAGCAACCGTCGCAACATTTTCAACAAGTCGCCCACGACAACATTCAGATCCACCGGCTTCACCTGGATGATCTGCCGCCGGCTGAACATAAGCAACTGCCGGGTCAATCCTACGGCGCGCTGGGTCTCAACCTCCAGCTCCAGCAGCGAATTTCGCAGGTGGGGCGCCAGGCTCGTGTCATGCATCATCAACTCGAGATGCATCAGCGTCGAGGTCAGGATATTGTTGTAATCGTGCGCCACACCGCCGGCCAGCTGGCCCACAGCCTCCATCTTTTGGGCCTGCCGCAACTGGTCCCCCAGTCGTCTGGTCTCCGAAATGTCGATGGCGATCCCGAGCATTCGGACCGGTGAGTCGGCCGAATTATAAAAAAACTGGCTCCGGCCGTCCAACCAATGGACCGAGCTGTCCGGCCAAACCACCCGGAACTCGTGGCGATTGGGAATGCCGGCGTCGCGGGACCGGGCAATCGACGCATCGAGGCCGGCCCGATCATCAGGATGCACGTGGCTCAGGAAGGTCTCATACCGGCCGTCGAAACCACCGCTCTCAAACCCGAGAAGCCGGGTAATCTGCTCGGTCCAATGCAGTCGTCCCGAACGCAGGTCCAGATCCCAGATTCCCATGGCCCCAGCCTCCAATGCCAGCCGCAACCGCAGCTCGCTTTCGCGCAGCGCCTCCTCGGCCGCCTTGCGCCCGGCATCGTCTTCCTGCGCCCGCCTCTGGCACAACTCCGCCTGTTCCACCTCGCGCGACACAATCGACGGCAGGCGCGCCAAATCGTCCTTGCCCAGAAAATCCCTCGCGCCCGCCCGCATCATTTCGACCGCCCTGTCTGTCCTGGCCTGATCCGAGATGACGACCAGCGGAACACTCCCCAAAACCGGCAGCAACGACCGGGCGGTGCCCCTCTCAGGACACAACGCACTGTCATCGGCAATCATCACGTCCCACTTCCGGTTGGCGAGCGCGGCAGGGACCTCGGCGGGAGCGGCGATCCGCAACGAATCGACCGTGCGTCCGTCCGCGGCCAACAGGCGAACAATCTTGTCGGCCTCGTCAGCGGAGCAGTTGACCTGCAATAATCGCAGCGGTCGGCTCATGGGAATCAGGCCGCCAAGAAGACGGGGTTCCGGCCGCGAGCACAAGCTTTACCGTTATTCCAGCCTCCGCAAAACGAGCGCTGCATTTTGTCCGCCAAAACCAAGATTGTTGGTCAGCACGACGCGGAGCGGAACCGAGCGTTTGACGTTCGGCACATAGTCTAGATCGCAATCGGGGTCCGGCTGCTCGTAGTTGATCGTCGGCGGCACTTCCCCGGTCTGGAGCGCTTTGGCGCAAATGAGCGCCTCCACGCCGCCGGCGGCGCCCAGCAGATGTCCCGTCATCGACTTGGTCGAGCTCACCATGAGCTTGCGCGCGTGGTCTCCAAACACCTGTTTGATCGCCAGCGTCTCGAACTTGTCGTTGTACGTGGTCGACGTGCCGTGCGCGTTGATGTAATCGATCTCGTCCAAGCGCACGCCGGCCATCGCGATCGCGCGCCTCATCGCGAGCGAGAGGCCGCGTCCCTCCGGGTCGGGCTGCGTGATGTGAAAAGCATCACACGTGGCCCCAAAGCCCGCCAGTTCGCAATAGATCCGCGCCCCGCGGGCCTGTGCATGCGCCAGGGTTTCCAGCACCAGGATGCCGGCGCCTTCTCCCATGATGAAACCGTCACGATTCAGATCAAACGGCCGACAGGCCTTCCCCGGCTGGTCGTTCTGCGTGCTCATGGCCTTCATCGAGCAGAACGAGGCATACGAAAACGGCGTGATGGCCGCCTCGCTCCCGCCCGCAATCATCACGTCCGCGTCGCCCCGCCGCATCGCATTGAAAGCCTCGCCAATCGCGTGGGCTCCCGACGCACACGCGCTTACCACGGCATAGTTCGGTCCGCGCGCCCCAATCTCGATCGCCACCAGACCGCTGCACATGTTGCTGATCAGCGACGGAATCGTGAACGGCGACACTTTGCGCGGCCCACGCTCCCAGAGCACCCGGAGTTGCTGCTCATAAGTGTGCATTCCGCCGATGCCTGATCCGATGATCACGCCCATGCGGTCGGAGTCTTCCGACGCAGGATTCAGCCCGGCGTCGGCCACCGCAGTCTTGGCGGCGATGAAGCCAAAGTGCGTATAGCGATCATTCCGTCGCACCTCCTTTGGGTCCATGTGCTTGGCCGCGTCAAAACCGACAATCTCGGCACCGATCTTGCAGGGGTAATCAGTCACGTCAAACTGCGTCACCCTGTTGATCCCATTCCGACCGGCGAGGATGTTGGCCCAAAAGCTTTCCACATCCAGGCCGAGCGAACTGACGACACCAAGACCGGTGACTACAACACGAGGAGGCGGCTGAACAGAATCCATGTGTACAAAAAAACGTCCTACCGAAAAGTCCCCATGGGCAACACGGTAGGACGCAAAAGCTGGCTGAAGATTATTACTTGGAAGAAGATTTCTCTTCGATATACGCGATGACATCGCCAACCGTCTGGAGCTTCTCGGCATCAGATTCAGGGATCTCCCCTTTGATCTCGTCCTTGAATTCCTCCTCAAAAGCCATGATCAGCTCGACGGTGTCGAGCGAATCGGCGCCCAGATCATCGAGGAATGAAGCTTCCGGAGTGATCTGTTCTTCGTTAACGTTCAACTGGTTAACGATGATCTCTTTTACGCGTTGTTCGATGGTTTTCTGATCAGCCATGTTGTATAATGGGCAAGGGTTTGGGCTGCTCCTTGGGATCACATCACCATGCCGCCGTCAACGGTAAAAACTTGACCGGTGATATATCCGGCTTCTTCCGAGCACAAAAATGCCGCCAGATTTGCCACGTCCGCCGGCTCTCCCAGGCGCTGCATCGGGATGTATTGCAGGGCCGCTTTCGTCACGTCCTCGCTGAGCACCGCCGTCATGTCGGTCTTGATGAAACCCGGGGCCACGGCATTGCAGGTGATCGAACGCCGCGCAAATTCCTTGGCGATGCTCTTCGTGAACCCGATCAACCCGGCTTTCGCCGCAGAGTAATTGGCCTGACCAGCATTTCCGGCCAAACCCGCAACCGAGGAAATGTTGACGATGCGGCCCCAGCGTCGTTGGGCCATGGCCCGGCCAAGGTATTTCGTCCAGTGAAAGGCGCTGGTCAGGTTCGTCGCCAGAACTGAGTCCCAATCTTCTTCCGACATGCGAAACAACAATCCGTCGCGGGTGATGCCGGCGTTGTTAACGAGGATGTCGATGTTGCCGAACTCGGCCAGCAGGTCTCCAGCGGCCTTGGCCACAGCCGCGCCGTCCGCCACGTCAACGGCCACCGCCCGGGCCTTCCCGCCAGCCGCCTGGAGCTCCGCCGCCACGGCTCCACAGCTGGCCTCGTTCTTGCTGACGCAGATCACCGTGACGCCGGATTGGGCAAGCACCCCTGCAATGGCCTTGCCGATTCCCCGACCGGCTCCGGTGACAAGCGCAATGCGATTGTTAAAGGTCATGGGACCAGTACCGCGAATTACGCCAAAATGCGCGAGTCGATTTTTTGTCGGCGTGCAAGAAAGCAAGGATTTCCTTTGCGCGACAAGAAACAATTGCCTAGCAAAGGAATCTCAACGGTTCCACCGCCGGGCCCATCGTCTGCACCCAATTATCGAAATCACGCGCTCATGAAGACACTGTTTTTCGCTGTCATCGCCGGTTTGCTGGCCGCCGCAGCTGCGGTTGCCGCGCCCCTGACGGAGACAACCGCGATTCACTCCAAACCAGATGCCGCCGCCCCGGTCATCGGTTATCTCAAAGCGGGCACGGATCCGGTCTCCTCCGCGGATATCACCGCGCCCACAGGGTGGATGGCCGTTGACATTCCCGGCCCGCATGAGGCCTACGTCCATAACAACGACTTTAGCAAGAGTCTCGACATTCACGTGGGCGCCGCAATCCGCTTGAAGCCCAAGGCCGACGCCCCGGTCCTCGCTACCATGAAGGAAGGCGACAAGACCGAGATCACCGGCCTGCGCAGCGGCTGGACGCAGATCAAGCTCTACAAGACCATCGTCGGCTACATCCGCATCGGCGCGGCTTCTGCGCCTGCCGCCCCGTTCGTGCCTCCGGTAGCACAGTCCCTCGCCACTCCACCCGTCAACGCCGGTCCCGCCACCGCCTTGCCGCGGACCGTTCAGGGCATGTTGGTGGAGACGAAACATTTTCTCCTTGTCGGCCACCGCCCCGACTACGATTACCAGCTCAACGATTCCACCGGCAAACGGATCGCATTCCTCGATATCAGCAAGGTGGCGGCCCTGCAGAAGATGGAATCTTTTATCGACCAACTGGTGACAGTCTCCGGGGTCATCACGCCGACAGACGACCACGAAAACCTCGTCATCGTCGTGCAAACGGTCGAAACGAGATAATCTTCGCAACCACGGGCATCACTGCTGCGGCCTGCTTCCGCAAACATGGAACTTATCGACGGCCACCGGATCGCCGCGGAAGTTATTGGCGAGCTCAAGGCTGAGGTATCCGCGTTATCTGGACGCAAACCGTGCCTCGCGCTCGTACGCGTCGGCGACGATCCCGCGTCAGTCTCTTACGTCAGGCAAAAGGAAAAGACCGCCGCGGAGATCGGTATCGTCGGCCGCTTGCTGCTGCCGCCCGCCACCATTTCGCCGGCGGAGTTGTTCGCCCTGATCGACCAGTTGAATGCCGACCCGGCAGTGGACGGCATCCTCGTCCAGTCTCCGCTGCCTCCGCACCTCGATGAACTCGCGGTCTTCCGCCGGATCTCCCCGGCCAAGGACGTCGATGGGCTCGGCACCGTCAATCTCGGCAAGATCGCGCAGGAGGATGATTCTGGTTTCATTTCGTGCACCCCCGCAGGAATCATGGAACTTCTGGCCCGTTCTGGCGTCCGCCTCGCGGGGCGTCACGTCGTTGTTTTGGGCCGCAGCCTGCTCGTCGGGAAGCCGATCGCCCTGCTGGCCGTGCAGAAAAAGGCATGGGCTAACGCCACCGTCACGCTCTGCCACTCACAGACCACCGGACTGCCGGCGATCGCCCGACAGGCTGACATTCTGATCGCCGCCATCGGACGCGCGGAATTCGTCACGGCGGAGATGGTGAAGCCCGGAGCGGTGGTGATCGATGTGGGCATCAACCGCGTGCCCGATCCGGCCAAGAAATCGGGTTACCGCCTCGTCGGCGATGTTCATTTTTCGTCGGTGGCCCCGATCGTCAGCCGGATCACCCCGGTGCCAGGCGGCGTGGGTCCGATGACCGTCGCCATGCTGATGAAGAACACGGTCAAGGCCCACCGACTTTCGCGCGCCGAGTAACTCGCTCACGCCACTCTTGCCATCGGGCTCAAACTCAGCCTCTATCCCCTCGCATGCCTGCACCAAAAATCCTGGTGGTGGACGATCAGCCCATCAACGTTCAGCTTCTCAAACGCAAACTGGAGCGGGAGGGCATGCAGGTGATCGCCGCGTATTCCGGCCAGGAGGCGCTCGACCTTGTGGCGAAGGAAAAACCTGAGCTCATCTTGCTCGATGTGATGATGCCCGAGATGGACGGCATCGAGGTGTGCCAGCGCTTGCAGGCCAACGAGGAAACCCGCCCCATCCCGGTCATTTTTGTCACGGCGCGCAGCTCCAAGGAGGGCAAGCTGGAAGGACTGGGAGTGGGCGCTGTCGATTACATTACCAAGCCGATCGATCTCGACGAGACGCTGGCACGGGTGCAAACGCAGCTCCGTTTTGCCGCCATCAACCGGGAGATCATCGATCTGCAGCGCCGGCTCACCGAGTCACGCCGTGCCGCCACCATCGGCGCCGTCACGCAGGGCATCGCCCACAATCTTAATAATCTGCTGGGCGTGGTCATAGGCTATCTTGACCTGATCAAGGCCTATGCGGAAAAGCCGGAGTTGGTGCGGAAAAACGCCCAGAACGTCGAGGATGCGGTCCAGCGCATCGTCGTCATCATCCGGCAGCTCAGCTCGCTGGTGGTCAAGACCCGCCTGAATGTCACCCGGATCGGTGTGCAGCGCATCCTGGAGGGCGGCGTCCAGCGCTACGTCGCGGAATACAAGATCGACCGGCCCGTCGTCATCAACAATCCGCTCGGCGATCTTTTCATCGAAACACATATTGAGGTCTTCGAGGAGGTGTTGTCGAAGATCCTCATTAATGCCTGGGAATCTTATCCCGATGGCACTCCGCCTGACCAGCGCCCCATCACGATCACCACCGCGCTCCTTGAAAATTCGGATGACGGCAACGCCGTGGAAATCCGGATCGAAGATCAGGGTCGCGGCATTGACCCCGAGATTCGCGACCACATGTTTGAACCCTTTATCAGCGGCAAGCGCACTGTGGGCGTGGGGATGGGACTCACCGTCGCGCGCCATTCACTCCGCAACATCGGCGGTGAGGTGACAGTGGAAGACCGCCCCGGCGGCGGCGCCGTCGCGATCCTGCTGCACCCAATCGCCCAGCCGAAGAGGAAGCCGGCCAGCCAGTAAACATCCATGGTCCCTCCAGAACCACGATTCGCTTTTATCGGCGCCGGACGCATGGCGTCGGCCATGGTCGGAGGTCTACTGTCCCGCCATGCCGCCCTGCCTGTCGAAATCGCATGCATCGGCGGCGACGATAATACCGCGCAAATCCTGGCCGGGCGCACGGGCGTCACCGCGGCGCCAGACCTCACCTCGCTTCTGGCATCGGCCGACACCGTCGTGCTCGCCTGCAAACCACAGCAACTGGCCGGTCTGGACCCACGCCTGGCCGGTCTGGCCGCGGGCCGGCTCGTGATTTCCATCCTCGCCGGCAAACGGCTGGCTCGGCTGTCCGAAACATTTCCCCATGCCCGAAACATCGTGCGCGCCATGCCCAACACCCCGGGCCAGATCGGCGCCGGCATCACGGGTTGGGCCGCGCTCAAGCCGCTGACCGCCTCCGATCGCGGCGTGGTTGACACCGTGCTCGGCGCCTTGGGCGAAATGGTGCCGTTGGACGAGAAAGATCTTGATGCCGTCACTGCGCTCAGCGGGAGCGGGCCGGCTTTCCTGTTCGAATTTGTCGCCGCCCTCCGCGAAGGCGGCATCGCCGCCGGACTTCCGCGCGACGTGGCCGCCAAACTTGCCCAGGCGACCGTGCTCGGCTCGGCGCGGCTTCTCGCAGAAAGCGGCATCGAACCCGAGGCCCTGCGCGATCAGGTGACTTCTCCGCACGGCACGACCTTTGCCGGCCTGCAATGCATGGCGGCGCACGGTTTCCGCGACACGCTCAAGCAGACGATCCTCGCCGCCCAAGCCCGCTCTGAGGAGCTGTCACGGGACACCTGACGACCGGGCGAATAGTCCCGGCCGTCTTCATGAAAATTGTAGGAAGCGAGCTTGCTCGCGATGCAGAGATGACTGATCCAGACTCGTTCGCCAAGCACCCCATCCTCGTCACCGGCGGCGCCGGCTTCATCGGCAGCGCGCTCGTGTGGGCGCTCAACCAGCGCGGTCGGGCCGACATCGTCGTCACTGATTTCCTTGAGCCCGCCAAACGTTGGAACGGGGTTGTGCCCCTTGACTCCGGCTGCGACAGCAAGCGCCGCAATCTGGCCGGGTTGAAATTCACGGACTACGTCGAAGCCGATGTTTTTCGCTCCCGGATCCAATCCACTCCCCAGGCCTTCGGACGATTCGGCGCCGTCTTTCATCTCGGCGCCTGTTCCTCCACCACCGAGCGCAATGAGGCCTACCTCCAGGACAACAATTTCGGTTTCACCCGGGAGCTGGCCGAATGGTCGCTCGCGCAGGGAACGCGCTTCATCTACGCTTCCTCCGCGGCCACCTATGGCGACGGCGCTGCGGGCATGGACGACAAAGACGAGAACCTCGCCCGCCTGTATCCGCTCAATCTATACGGGTGGTCCAAGCAGCGGTTCGATCTGCACGCCCAGAAGGAAGGCTACCTGCATCGCATCGTGGGTCTGAAGTACTTCAACGTTTTCGGCCCGAACGAGGATCACAAGGGCGACATGCGCTCGCTGGTTCACAAGGCCTACGAACAAATCCTGACCACGGGGAAGGTGAACCTGTTCAAAAGCTACCGGCCGGAGTTCAGGGATGGGGAGCAGCGGCGCGACTTTCTCTATGTGAAGGACGCGGTGGGAATGACGCTGCATTTCGCCGAGAAAACCACAACGGCGGGCGGGCTCTACAATCTCGGTTCCGGCGAGGCCAACACCTGGCTCGCGCTCACCTCGGCCATCTTCGCCGCGCTCGACCGGACCCCAAACATCGAATTCGTCGAAATGCCGGCGGTGCTGCGCGATAAATACCAGTATTTCACCCAGGCGGACATCGCCAAGTTGCGCGCCTCCGGCTACGCCCGGCCCGTCACCTCTCTCGCCGACGCCGTCAGCGATTACGTCCGAAACTATCTCGTCCCCGGCCGCCGGCTCGGGGAATAAGGCCGGCCGGTGGCGTTGCTCGGAGCGGTTGTTGAGGTGAACGTGACCCTCATTTCTTCGCTTCCTGCTCGTATCCCACAACCGTCGGATCACCTACAATAACCCCGGTGTCGGGCAGGCGCTCCCGGACCAAACCCTTGCTGTCCTTCCCAAAATAGCGTGCAGCATCCTGCGCCATCGCGGCCAGCGCCTTGCCGAAATCATTGCGGCGCATCGGAACCGAGAATGGGTCCCTTGAACCAGAGCACGCCAAATGGCGAAAAATCAACCCGCCCGCGCCTTCCACCACTTGACGCCGAGAGTCGCTGCGAAGCAGCCCATCGCCACCAGCACGATAGTCGCACCCGTGGCCGTGTCCGCATAGAAAGAGACGATCAGGCCGGCGATGCCGCTGAACAGCGAGATGCCGACGGCGAACAAGACATATTGGCGGGCGTCATGGGCGACATTGCGCGCCGCCGCTGCGGGAAGCACCAGCAGTGAGTTGATGATCAGGATGCCGACCCAGGCGAGATTCATCGTGACGACCAGGGCGATCGCCGCACAAAAATACATCTGCGGCCACCACGCACTGCGGCCCCGGCTGCGGGCGAGCGACTCGTTGAGACCGATCAGCAGGATGCGATTGTAGCCCAGCAATAGGCCGGCACCGACCAGCAGGCTCGTGACCAGGAGCTGGCTGATCTCCCGGGTCGTGATGCTCAGAAGGTCGCCGATCAGGTAACCGCTGAAACGGTTGAAACCGCCACCGTGCGACAGCAGCACCACGCCGAGCGCCAGGCTGAAACACATGCTGAGCGAAATCACCGTGTCCATCGTGGACCGCGTGAAGCGCTGCAAAGCGAGGATCCCCACCCCCAGCAACAGGGCAAAACCAACGAGCGCCCAGAACGGATCGGCCAGCCCGAGCAGCACGCCCAGCCCCAGTCCGGTCAATGACGCATGCCCGATGGCATCGGAGAAAAACGCCATGCGGTTGTTGACCACCAGCGTTCCGATCAGGGCAAACAGCGGCGCCACGATGATCACCGCCAGCAGGGCATGGCGCATGAATTCGTACTGCGCCCATTCGAAGGGCAGCCGGGAGATGATCGTGTGCAGCAGGTTCATGGGCGGTCCATGGCCGGCGGAGCGAGGTCGAGGCCAAAGGTTCGCCGCAATTCGGGATGGGCCAGCACCTCGGCGGGGCGCCCCATGCACACGATACGGCGGTTCAGGAACACGATGCGATCGGACACCGGCGTGACCCCGGCCAGATCGTGTGACACCATGAGGATCGACAGGTCAAAGCGTCGCCGCAAATCGGATACGGTGCGGTAGAACAATTCCCGCCCCGCGACGTCAACACCGGAAACCGGCTCGTCCAGCAGGAGGAGGTTCGGCACCGGCGTCAGGGACAGCGCGAGCAGCACGCGCTGCAATTCGCCTCCCGAAAGCTGCCCGAGCCGGCGGTCGATCAGGTGCCCGGCCTCGACGTACCGAAGCGATTCGAGCCCGGCGCGGCGGGTGCGACGCGAATACCAAAGGGCCACCGGCCAGCGGGAGACAGCGGTCGCAAACAAATCGTGGACATTAACCGGGGAGTCGCGGTCGAAATCGAGCTGCTGCGGCAGGTAGCCGATCACCGGCGCATCTTCGCGGCCATGTCCGGCCACCGGCAGGAAATGGATGGCCCCCTCATGGCGCACTTCGCCCAGAATCGCCTTGAGGAGCATGGATTTCCCGGCGCCGTTGGGTCCGACGAGGGTCGTGAGTTCACCGCAATGCAGGTGCAGCGTAATGTTCTCCAGGATCGGCCGGCGGTCCATGGTCACCCCCAGGTTCTCAATGCGGGTACAGCACTCGCCGCAACCGTGGGGAGCCAGACCGACGTGGTGGTGGGGGAGGTTTTCCATGCGAAGAGCGCCGGCCGGGGTCAATCCGAGAGCGCCTGGACGAGCGCTGCCAGATTCCGCTCCATCGCCTCGCAGTACGAACGGCGGGCGCGCGAAGGATCACGATCCCCCGTCACGGCCGGATCGAGCAGGCTTACCGGAACGCCGGTCTCCCGCCTGATGATTTCGGCGCTCTTCGAAGGATATTGTGGTTCGGCAAAGATCGCACGGACGCCGCTCCGTTTCACCAGGGCGATGGTCCGCGCCAGCTCACGGGCGCCCGGCTCGGAACCGGGCTCCCGTTCGACCACGCCGACGATGGTCAGACCGAACTCGCGGGCAAAATACGGAAACGCCTCGTGAAAGGTGATGATCTCGCGGTGTTTCAGGCCGTCCAGCGCGGCATGCATCCGGGCGCGCAAACGATCGAGCGTCGCCACATAATCCGCCGCGTTTTTTTCGTAGAGGCCTGCCCGCCCCGGATCGGCGGCGGCCAGTCCGCGCGCAATGGCCCGCGTCTCGGCGATTGCTCCACCGATGCTCACCCAAAGATGCGGGTTGCCACCGCCAACCGGCTCAATCCCGGCGCCCGCCTCAATCACCGCGAGCCCCGGCGCCTGCCGGACCGCCTTTTCGATAAATGTCTCCATCCCCGCACCGTTGGCGACGAACACCTCCGCCCGCGTCAGCGCAATCAGATCGCCAGGCGTGAGCTGGTAGTCGTGAAGGCAGCCGGTGGAGGGCTTGGCCAAACACTCCACCGTCACCCCCGGAGCCTCGCCCACGACATTCAGGGTCATGACATACATCGGGTAGAACGAGGTAAGAACTCTCAAAGGTCTGACCTCGGCGGCCGTGAGCGTTGCCTCCAAAGGAAGTGCCAGCAGGAACGCAACCGACATGAACTGGACTAGCGTTCGCATCACGCGATGGCGTTGTGCGCTCCCCCGATGCAGTCGGCGCACCGGCCGTACAGCACGATCTCGTGCCCTTCCACCGCGAACCCGGCAGGCGCCAGCCCATCCACGCCACGAACACAGCCCGCCAGATTATACAGACGCCGGCAATGCTGGCAGAAAAAGAAATGGTGGTGTTGCCGCGCCGTTGACTCGTAGTGCGGGGAGGCTCCCGGGATCTCCACCAGCCGCACCCGTCCTTCCTCGACAAGCTGCTTGAGCGCCCGGTAAACCGTGGCGATCCCTAGCGTTGAAATCGTCTTTTTCCCGGCCCGGCAGATTTCGGCCGGAGTCAATGGACGCTCGGCGCGCTGGAGCAGGCGGGTCAACGCAAGCTTCTGCTGAGTTGTGTAGGGCACACCGCAACGTTCGCCCTGATCATTATGATAAGCAAGTATCGATTTCCCAAGCCCGCTTTCGTTCTCGCCGTCAGGCGCGCATCGCGGCAAACATTCTTGCGTCCGCCATGTCGCATCTATCATGAAATTGTTCGGCCTTTTGCTCCTGTCTGGATTGATCCTCGCCGGCTGCTCAACGCTGGCCACCCATTTCGAACCCAACGGTAACCTGAACCGGTTCAAACACATCTACGTCCAGCAAAACTTGAACGACAATCACGGACTCGACGCGCTCATCGTCAGAGAGCTGCAGGCTCGAGGGCTCCAGGCCGAAAGCGGACCCCTGACGCTCATGCCCAGAGACGTCAAGGTCTACCTCACCTATGAGGATCAATGGGATTGGGACCTGAAAAACTACCTCATTTCATTTGGCATGACCGCTCGCGACGCCACAACGGACCGCCTGTTGGCCAGCACCCGCTATTTCCGTCCGACCGCGTTCATGAAAACGCCCGATTTCATGGTGCAAACCGTGCTCAACGGACTCCTCGATCCGACCGCCAAAGCAAGCCCGCGCGCTCCGACCGCCAAAACAACTTCAAGCAAGCAAAAGGACCGCGAACAGGAGGATCAGGACTGACGAAGGACGCGGATGTCCTCGACGGACCCGGAACGTACGGCGCACTGCCCGCACTCCGCCGTTGCCTTGCTGCGGCCGGAGTGTTCTTCTCTCGCCTTTTCGCCCATGAAACCCGGCCTGCTCCGCACCTTCGCGCTCGTCTCCAGCATGGTTCTGGGCGCGTTCGTTCCCCAAGCCCACGCAGGTGCCTGGGCTATTCGATGGCTGGTCATCGGCATGCTATTCCTGGTATTTCTGCAGACCCGGCTTTCCCGCGGATCATTGCGCCCGAGCCATGGCGTCCTGTTCGGGGCCAACGTGGGGATGGGCTTTGCTGCGTGGGGACTCGGCTGGCTGGTTGGAGGACGGGACGTGGCGCTGGCCGCATTTTTCGCCGGAATCACGCCCACGGCCACGGCCGCGCCGGTAGTGGTCAGTTTCCTGCGAGGTCGGGTGGACTATGTGATTGCGGCGTTCCTGGTCACCAATCTGCTGATCGCGGCCCTGCTGCCCGGCCTGCTGCCACTGGTGTTGGGACAGGCGACGCCCGACATCTTCGCCCGCGTGTTCGGGAGTGTGGGCCTGATCGTCTTCGTCCCCCTGGGCGCAGCATGGGCGCTCCGGGCAATTCATCCACCCGCAGCCAACTGGCCGCAGCATCTCCGCAATCTTTCGTTCGGCATGTGGGTGCTGGCCTTGTTTCTCATCACGGCCAACGCCGCCCATTTCCTGCACTCCCACCCGGAACTGCCGCCGACGGTGCTCGGCGAAATCGCAGTGGCAACATCCCTGGTATGCGCCGCGAATTTCGCGCTCGGCTGGGCAATCGGCGGCCGCCAGTTTCGTCGCGAGGCGAGCCAGTCGCTTGGGCAAAAAAACACCACGATGACCATCTACCTCGCCCTGGCCTACGCGAGCCCACTGGTCGCCCTCGGCCCGACGTGCTACGTGGTCTGGCACAACCTCTGGAATTCCTGGCAGCTTCATCGGGCCGCCGTCGCGAGCCGAATTGAGGTTTAGGCTGCCCCCCAACCACGACGGGGGTGCATTCCGGAAGCTCCGGGTTGAGAAAGCACCGCACCGAATCCACGCTAATCGTCGCTTCGGACCCGGTCCGTGGATACCTGCGCTTTTTTCTCGCCCTCCCTGCCTTCAACTGCAGAGTCGAACTGAATTGTTGAAATTACAACCCAGACCATGCGATTGGCTGACTTGAGCAGACAATCCGGTTTTCGGCCTCACTGCTCCCAGCCGCGCTTGCCCCGTGACCTCTCCATCCACTCCCCCTCCCCCGAAGGCTGCGCAGAAGATTGTCGTCATCGATGATGAAGCGCCGATGCTCGATATCATTTCGACTACATTGCGGGCTCGAGATTACGAAGTCGTAACCTTCACTGAACCTCTCCAGGCACTGAAGTGGCTGACGAGCGCCGATTGGAATGTGGATCTGGTGATCACAGACATCATCATGCCGGGAAAGGATGGCCTGGCGCTTGCGCGGACCCTTAGGGCCAAGGCCGGTCCAATTGCCATATTGCTCATCAGCGCGCGTCTGTCAGACGAAAGCCTTTGGGGTGAAGACCAGCAGGATCTCCCCTTCCTTTCCAAGCCCTTTACTACAACCGAACTGGTCGAAGCCGTGGAGAAAACGATCGCCCGCTTTCCCCGTCCGGCGTCGGAGCGATAAGGAGGCTGCACCATGGCAATGGATCTGCAGCTTCTATTCACCGCCGAGAGGCTTCAACTGAACCCTCACATCTCCAAGGGTGTTGACTCGAACGGACGGTTCACGCTCAAGACTCTGGATACGGGAGGTTATCTGACGATTGATCGGCTACAACTTGGCGCGCTGCTCGCTTTCAGCAAACCAACCACAGTACCAGAAGCGCTGCGGACGCTGATCATCGAACGGAAATGTCCGGCTTTGCGGGATTTTTATGAGCTGGTGCTGAAAGCTCAGCGCACCGGCGTGCTGCAAACCGGCCCGAGTCCGGTGTCGCAGTTGGTTCCCCTGATGTGGAAGTTTGGCCTGCCTTCCAAAGTCGCGCGATGGCTGGGAATGGGGTCAATTCTTATCGGTCTTTTCGTACTGGCCATCTTCCCGCCCGAGCTGCTCGGTCTTGGCTCTTTTCAGTTCTTCTGGTCGCTCGTCGTTGGCTACGTCGCGTCTGCTGTCGCGATCAGCTTGGGCAATATTCTTGGATTCTCGGCGCTGCACGCCGCTGGCGGCGACGGATTTCACCCGCGCATCGGCCTGCCGTGGGTGTTCCCGCATTTCAGCATCAGTCTGCGCGACTCCCTCCTGGCCGAGGCGCCCGCCCAGCTGGGGATTCACCTTGTAGGACTGGCGCCGATCAGCCTGCTCGTGGCCTTCCTATGCGTGTTCCGGTCTCCTGCGGTCTTGTTGCCGGCAATCATTTTCATCGTCATGATCCGCCCTGTTTTTGGCGGGCCCGTCAACGATGCGATCCACACGGGGCTCGGCAAACCAGCCCTCGATACCAGCCGCAATCTCATCTTCCCCGCGAACAAGAGCTGGGGCGGTCTGCGCCACTCGGCCCGGATGCATTTCGATCCCCCGGTAATTGCCGCGCGATTGATCTGGGCGATCTTGTGGATTGCCGGAGTCACTATGTTCGTGCTCCGCGGAGCGGGTCTCACCCCGTCCGGGCTTTTCCTCGATTGGCATTTCTGGACGAATTTCGTTTTCGTCCTCGCAGTAGCCATCGTCATTCCCGCCTGTGTGATCGCCTACGCTTCGTTGATGGAAACCATGCGTCGGCCGCTCAAGGCGGTACGAAGATATTGGCGGAACAAGGAGCAGCGCAAGCAAGCGGTCGATCAGCCGGTGACGATGAAGACGATCTCAAGCATTCTCGTCGTGTCGCCGCTGTGCCAGCGCATGCAGATCGACCGACGTCGCGCGCTTGAGGATAAGTTGACGGTGGTGACTTTCCGGCAGGGCGCGATTTTGTCCGACTTCAGCCAACCGGCCACGGACATTCATCTTATCGTAAGCGGCGCGGTCGACGTCTACCGACGCACCCCGAAAGGGCGTCCACAAAAAGCATGGCAGGCGATCGAAGGGGACTTCATCGGCGCCGAAGATGTTGTTGAGCCCCATCCGCTGGGATGGAGGCTGGTGGCGCGCAGTCCGCTGATTGTCTTGCGCATGCCGCGCGACATCTTTCAAAAAGAAATCATGGACCGGCTCGGTGCCGCCACCGTTCTGGCCCTCACCCACCACGTGCCGTTCCTTCGCCAGAATCAGCTGTGCCGGCACTGGCATCCCCAGGCTATCAATCGCTTTGCGACAATCACACGGGTTGCGACGTTCCCCACCGGTGGCTACGTGCTCTCTGAAGATCATGAGAGCCAGGGATTGTTCTTCATCTACGAAGGGGAAGCCTTCGTAGAACGAAACAAACGACGTTTGTCGCGGCTGGGCATAGGAGGATTCATCGGTGAGATCGGTCTGCTGCAAAACAGTGCCGCAACGGCCAGTGTTGTTGCCGACGGGCCCCTAACGTGCCTGACCATTGATAAAACCTATTTCTTCCGGTTTCTGACTCAGAACTACGAGGTGGCGCTCGAAGTTGAGCGACTGAGTTCGCAGCGGTTGGGACGACCCGTCTTTCCTCTCCGGCCCGATTCATTCGAGGTATTCTGAGGCCGATTCAGACCGCTCGATTTGCTGTAACCTCGGGTCAGATGAGGCGTCGGTTCATGGGATGATTTTACGCCAGGTTCTCCACCTCGGCTGTTGTTTTCAACTCCTGGCTTCGATCGAGGCGGGCTAAGGACTATGGTCGTATGAGCAAGCAATTCTCCAGCGTCGTTCCTCTTGCTGGTGGGTGTTTTGCTGCGCTCCTGCTCTTGCTCTGGTTGATTTTGAGAAACAGCGAAAAATACGAGCCTCCAGCCCAAGAGTCGGCTGCGACCGCGTCGACGACAGCTCCTGATCCGGCAGTCACGACCGTCGCCACGCAACGGACTCTGTCCGTCCGGCCGGCATTTCCATCCCTGCAACAGGTGATCGATAACGCACGGGCGCGCTCCCATGAAGCAGTTCTGACCTTTTCAAACACTGAAGCTTACCAACGATTTCTCGCCCGGGCTCAGCAACTTGGACTTGCGGTGATCGGCCAATTGGAGGGCCTCCTGGCGGTTCGAGTCCGCTATGATTCGCTTGCCGCACTGGATGCCGATATGCTCGCCCATCCTGACGATTATGCCGATGTCAGCGCGAATTTCTACGTTGACGTTCCGACCACGCCAGCAAAGGAGGATCGCACAACGGCCAGCCTCATCCCGCTGGGAAACAACCTGCGCGCCTTCCTCGGTGTCACCAGCGATCCCAGTCAATGGGGCCGTGGCATCACCATCGCAATTCTTGATAGCGGCGTAATGGCGGACAACACGTTTGGGATGGGACGCGTCCAGACTTTGGACATTGGCCTCGGTGTCGCACCCGGCAGGGGTTCGGAAGATGGACACGGAACCGCTGTGGCCGCACTGGCAGCGGGCGCGGCGCCCGACGCGCCGGGAGTCGCTCCAGCCGCCAATCTCCTCAGCATCCGGGTGACGGATGCCAACGCTCAAAGCGATGTCTTCACGCTCTCCCAAGCCATTCTTGCAGCGGTGGATTCCGGGGCGCAGATCATCAATATCAGCTTGGGCGGTTACAACACCAACAGCCTGTTGGACAATGCGATCACTTACGCAAGTGCGCATGGCGTGGTCATCGTAGCCTCTGCCGGCAACGATCAGGCAGCCCAGCTTACCTGGCCGGCCGCCGATCCCCGTGTGGTCTCTGTCGGCGCCGTCGATGCCCTTGGCCAACAGGCGACATTCTCGAATTCCGGCCCGCAACTGCAACTCGCCGCACCCGGATACGGAGACCAGACCGCGTGGCTCAACGGCCAGAGAGTATACTTTGACGGCACTTCGGCAAGTGCTCCGATCGTGGCCGGAGCCATCGCTGCCCTTATGTCCACGAGCCCCACTATTACGGCGACGCAGGCCGCGCAGGTGCTCGAACAATATGCGAACGACAGTGGAGCTCCCGGACTCGATCCCGACTATGGCAATGGCGTTCTGAATCTCGGGTGGGCGATGAACCGGGACGATCCAACGCGAATCGACACTGCGATTTCGAGCCACTATTACGACTCTGCCGCCGGGCAAATGGATTTCGTAGTCCAGAACCGCAGCGGTCAGGCAGTCGCCGGGATGACCTTGAATGTGGAGACAGGAAACGCCTCCGCAACCTATTCGATTCCCCTGTTGGCCCCTGGCGGTTCCTATGTCGTCAAGATGCCCATTGATCCCGACCAACTAGCGGGGGCTGGCAGCATGGTGTTTCAGACTCAATTGAACAACCCTGCCGGGATCGTCGACCAAGTTCCGGCAAACAACCAGCGGACGAGTGTACTGACTGCGCCAGCGAAGTGAGACCCTGACGGGAGGCAAAAGTTGTCTTTTTGCCACACCCACCTACGATTCCGCCTCATCATGCCCATGACCTTCAAAGGACTCGGAACCAAAGCCCTCCACGCCGGCCAGAAACCGGACCCGACGACCGGTTCGTGCGCCGTACCGCTTTATCAAACGACCAGCTATGCGTTTCGCGACGCCGAGCACGCCGCAGATCTCTTCGCGCTGAAGGAGCTCGGCAACATCTACACGCGGATCATGAATCCGACGACCGATGTTTTTGAGCAGCGCATGGCTGCACTTGAGGGCGGCTCTGGCGCGCTCGCTCATTCCTCAGGCCAGGCGGCCATCACGGATGCCATCATCAACGTCGCGGGGGCCGGCGATCATGTTGTGTCCGTCTCCCAGCTCTACGGCGGGACCTACAACCTGTTTCACTACACGTTGCCCAGGCTCGGCATTGAGGTCTCGTTCGTCGACGCCCAGGATCCCGACTCCTTCCGCCGGGCGGTTCGACCGAACACGAAGGCGTTTTATGGCGAGGGCCTGGGCAATCCGGCGCTCAACATCTTCCCGTTCGAGGAAGTCTCGAAGATCGCCCGGGAGGTCGGTGTGCCGGTCATTGTCGACAATACCTGTCTCACTCCGATCCTCAATCGTCCGTTCGAGTGGGGAGTGAATGTTGTCGTCCACAGCTCAACCAAATACATCGGAGGTCACGGAACCTCCATTGGCGGCATCGTGGTCGACGGCGGAAACTTCGACTGGGGTCAAGGCAGGTTTCCCGGCTTCACAAATCCCGATCCCAGCTACCATGGGATCGTGCACTGGGAAGCGTTCAAGAGTTTCCCACCTGCAGGTGGTGTCAACATCGCCTATGTCATGAAGATGCGGTTGCAGCTCCTCCGAGACATCGGCGCCTGCATCAGTCCGTTCAATTCCTTCATGATGCTGCAAGGGCTGGAAACCTTGCATCTCAGGATGGAACGGATCTGCCAGAACGCGTTCAAGACTGCTGAATACCTCTCTGCCCACCCGCGAGTCAAATGGGTCAACTACCCTGGCCTGAAAACGAATCCCAATCACACTGCAGCCAAGAAGTACTTGGGTGGCTCCTTTGGTGGTCTCCTTGGATTTGGAGCCAAAGGCGGCTATGATGCCGGCAAGCAGTTCATCAAATCACTCAGGCTGTTTTCGCACGTCGCCAATATCGGCGATTCGAGGTCACTCGCCATTCATCCGGCGAGCACGACCCACAGTCAGCTCACTTCTGACGAACAGGTGTCGACCGGTGTCTCTCCCGATTTTGTGCGTCTCTCTATAGGCACCGAGGACTTTGCCGATATCCAGGCGGATCTCGACCAGGCGCTTGCAGCAGTGTGAGCCTGTCTGGGTTTGTCGAACGAATCCGAATGAGTCAGGCCAGAAACCTCCTAGGGAAATTGCCGAATGATCCAGCAATATTCTTTATTTGTAAGTCGTTGATGAACGTTTGCGCCTGACAAATAAGTGACGACAGAAATCCAGGCGTTTTTGCCGGTTTTTTGGCATTTTTTGCCGTTTTTATGGCATTCCATGTCTTTTTTTGCCAAAGTAAGACAAATTGAATGAGCTCAGAAGATATCCTTCAAAATCCGTGGTTGCCAATTAGCGCAAATTAATTTTGAACGCCAAGCCTGCCATATCCGACTAATCAACGTTAGCCCAACCAAACCAAGGCCCCGATTTGGATCTCAAGCAAATCAAGCAGATCATAGACCTGATGAAGCGCTCGGAACTCACCGAATTTGCGGTGGAAGAAGAGGGCTTTAAACTGAAAATCCGCCGAGGATCGAACGGCAGTCCGGTGGCGACTTCAAATGGAGGCCCTATTGCGCCGGCAGTTGAGTTGGCGGGAAACCAGGCTTCCAACCCGCCATTTGCACCGGAAGCCGACAAAGAAGAGCCGGACATCGCATATATCAAGGCTCCGATGGTTGGCACGTTTTACCGATCGCCGTCGCCAGAAAGCCCGCCTTTTGCAGAAATTGACACCAAGGTCGAGGAGAACTCTGTTATCTGCATTATTGAGGCCATGAAGATCATGAATGAGATTCAGGCCGAGGCTAAGGGAACGGTGGTCGAAGTTCTGGTAGAGAATGGGCAACCGGTTGAATACGGACAACGTTTGTTCAAAATCAAACAGGTTTGACCCCAAGGCAGCTGGCTCGATTCCCTGCCTGAAAGCTGATGTTCCTTCCGGCATGACGGTTGAGCAAAGGCTGCATTTTTGTTCATGATCCAAAAGATCCTAATCGCCAATCGTGGTGAGATTGCACTTCGTATCATACGAGCCTGCCGTGAATTAGGCATAAAGACATTGGCGGTCTATTCGGAGGCCGACGTACAGTCGCTCCATGTTCAACTGGCTGACGAGGCAATTTGCATCGGCGGGCCGAAGAGCGTTGATAGCTATATGAGGGCGGATCGAATCATCAGCGCCGCAGAAATCGCAGACGTCGACGCCATCCACCCGGGATATGGTTTTCTTTCCGAGAACAGCAAGTTCGCCGAGCAATGCGAGTCATGCAATATCAGGTTCATCGGACCTAAGTCCCATACCATTAAAATCATGGGGGATAAGGCCATCGCCAAGCAAACGGTGGGAAAGGTCGGAGTGCCCACGGTTCCCGGCTCCGATGGGCCCATCGACTCGGAGTCCGAAGCCATAAAGGTCGCCAAAAAGATCGGATATCCAATCATAATTAAAGCGGTTGCAGGTGGAGGTGGGCGGGGCATGCGGATAGCGCATAACGATGTCTCGTTTGCCAAGGAATACCATGTCGCCCGGGCTGAGGCAGAAAAGGCGTTCAACAATGCTTCCGTATACATCGAGAAATATATCCAGAATCCGCGACACATTGAGTTTCAGATCCTGGCCGACGCGCACGGAAATGTGGTGCATCTTGGCGAACGCGATTGCTCTGTTCAGCGCCGCCATCAAAAACTTATAGAAGAATCGCCTTCGCCATTCCTGACGCCTGATCTTCGGAAAAAGATGGGGAAGATGGCCGTCCGCGCGGCCGCTGCCGCTGAGTATGAAAATGCAGGGACGATCGAGTTCATCGTGGATCCAAAAGGGGAATTCTATTTCATCGAGATGAACACCCGGATTCAGGTGGAACATCCTGTAACTGAAGAGGTTACTGGAATTGACCTGATCAAGGAACAAATTCGAATCGCCGCCGGAGAGAAACTCAACTTTGCCCAGAAGGACGTGAAATTCCGAGGTCATGCCATCGAGTGCCGAATCAACGCAGAGGATCCCGCCCGCAATTTCACCCCCTCCCCGGGCACCATCGGGCTCTACTACGCACCCGGCGGCCATGGCGTCCGGGTCGACTCTCACGTCTATAGTGGCTATACTATCCCGCCGTACTATGACTCGATGATCGGGAAGCTTATCGCGCACGGTGATAATCGTAAGATGGCTCTCGAACGGATGTACCGTGCACTGAGTGAATACCTTATCAGGGGAATTGAGACGACAATTCCGCTGCACAAGGCAATCCTGAGCGACCCGGTTTTCATCGCCGGGAAAGCCACCACCGGCTATCTTGAGGAGTTCCTCAGCCGGACACCGCCAGACCTTTTTTAGCCTTTAGCGGTGCGCCGGACCAGAAGCAGATCGGCCCAGTCGGCGTCGGCCAGTTCCCGCCAGTCCGCTTCTCTGGTCATCCACTCCGGCTTGATCGACGCCACGAACCGACGACAGCCGGCTTCTGCCTCATCACGCGAATTGAAGTAACCGGTCACCCAGACTCGGCCCGCCAATCGATCCTCCCAGACCGTCCACTGAACGTCAGCCAGCGAAGCGACCTGCTCTTCGATCATCTCCACCGCGCCCGGCGCCAATTCGAACTTGCCCTGCACGACTGACATATGCCAAAGGGTTTCGGGCGGCTTACCCCTTCGCAACTGGAAACCAATGGACTCCATTAAAGAATTCATGCAACGCGACGCGTTTGTGAAGCATTGCGGAATTGAACTGGTTACGATCGCGCCCGGACGTGCCGTAACCCGCATGCAGATTCAGCCATGGCATCTCAACGCCGTGGGGATTGTCCAGGGGGGCGCAATCTTCACGCTCGCCGACTACGCCTTTGCCGTGGCCTCGAACGCCCATGGCACCGTCGCCGTCGGTATCAACGTTAGCATTACGTACATTAAATCGGCCAGTTCAGGAACGCTTACGGCGGAGGCGCGGGAGGTGGCACTCAATCCGAGGCTGGCCAGTTACACCGTGGACGTCACGGACGACGGCCGCCAACTCGTCGCCATTTTTCAGGGATTGGTTTATCGCAAACAGCAGGCCTTCGCCGCCGTCGCTCATCATGAATCCCACCAATGACATAACAATCCTCGAGCCGGCGGAAGTGCGCGTCCTGGGTTCACTCGTTGAGAAGGCAATCACCACGCCAGACTACTATCCGCTCTCGCTGAACGCGCTGGTCAATGCCTGCAACCAATCGTCGAATCGCGACCCGGTCGTCGAGTTTGGTGAACCAACCGTGCTTCGGGCGGTCGAGAGACTCCGGAACCTGAAATTGGTTTTCGTCTTTGAAGGCGCAGCGAGCCGGGTGGCAAAATACGGGCAAAAGTTTTCCGACACCCTCGGACTTTCCCCGGCGGAGATCGCCGCGCTTTGCGTCCTGATGCTCCGCGGTCCGCAGACCGTGGGAGAAATCCGCGGCCGTTCGGGCCGTCTGCACGAATTCTCCGGCCTCGACGAGATCGAATCCACGCTGCAATCCCTTGCGACGCGCTCAACCCAGCCGCTCGTCGTCAAGCTGCCGCGGCAGACCGGCTTCAAGGAATCGCGCTACGCGCACCTGCTCGCCGGCCCGCCGGAAACCGCATCGATGGAAACCGGGCCCGCGATCGAGACGCCAGCGGAGGTCGCCCAAGCCGATGAGGCACGGATTGCCCGCCTGGAAGAGGAAGTCCAGGGTTTGCGCCGCGAACTTGCTGAGCTGGGAACTCAGTTCGCAGACTTCAGGAAGCAGTTGGAGTAAGCAGACGAATCGACCATCGAATTGCTCTGGCTCGGTTTCGCGCTTTGAACGAGTGGGTGCGATCTGGATTGTTGCGAACGGGTCGAGTTTCCCGCGACCAGATCTTTCCATCCCGCAACGGTTCTTTTCGTGATCGATCAGACTCCGGTGTGCCCGAATCCGCCCGCCCCGCGTGCAGTTTCCTCCAGTACATCAACCGCGACTGCCGGACACATTTCGACGCGATAAACCCCGAGCTGGGCGATCCGGTCGCCGCGCTTGAAGGCGAAGGGTTCGCGGCTGTGATTCATGAGGATCACGCCCACTTCCCCGCGATAATCAGCATCGACCGTTCCGGGCGAGTTCAACACCGCAACTCCTTTCTTCAGCGCGAGACCACTCCGACTGCGCACCTGCACTTCGAATCCTCTCGGAACCGCCACTGACAAGCCCGTCTTCACGAGCACGCGGTCACCGGGCGGAATCACTCCGTCCATGTCGGCACAGACATCGAAGCAACTGGAATTCTCGGTGGCGCGCGCCGGCAGCGTCGCCGTGGGGGTCAGGAGCCGGACATGCAATTGCATCGCTGAAGCATTCATCGGAGAAGATTATCTGCCCAGAACCAAGCTAGCCCGGATGTGCCGGCCAGCAGGCTCGGCGCGGGGATTATCTTCAGTCTGCACGCAGGCAATCGAGTAGAGTGTGCTAACATCCGGGCTAGAGGCACCGCCAAGGTTTTCCGGCCGCAATTGCGGTCGATCCAAGACACGAGTCACAACCATGACGTTCAGTTCTTGAACCGGACAACCATCGTGTGGTGATACGTCTGTCCCGGTCGCAACACGGTGCTCGGAAACTCAGGATGATTGGGCGCATCCGGGTAGCCTTCGGTCTCCAAACACAGCCCGGTGCGGAGCTGGTACCTGACCCCTTGCTTGCCGATATCCGTACCATCGAGGAAATTGCCGCAGTAGAATTGTACGCCCGGTTGGTCGGTAAGGACCTCCATGCTGCGCCCGCTGACGGGATCTTTTACGACAGCGGCGAGACGGACCCCCACGCCCTTGCGCAGGATCCAGCAATGATCGTAGCCGCCAGCAAACTTGAGCGGCTCAAAATCAGCATTGACGCGCGCTCCGATGGCGGTGGGCGTGCGGAAATCCATCGGCGTTCCAGCGACCGGCGCCACCTCACCTGTGGGGATGAGTCCTTTGTCAATCGGGAGATAGAAGTCGGCGGCCAACATGAGCAAATCGTCCGTGATCGGCTTCGTAGGATCGCCGCTAAGATTCCAATAGGTGTGGTGGGCCAGATTGATGACCGTGGCCTTGTCGGTGGTGGCCTGCGTCTCCCAGATCAGCTCATTGGCGTCGTTCAACCAGTAGGCCACCTTGACCTGCACGGTCCCGGGATAGCCCTCTTCTCCGTCCTTGCTGGTGTAGGTCAGCGCGACACCCCGTGCGCCCGCTTTTCGGACGGGTTCACCGTGCCAGAGGACCCTGTTGAATCCCACAACTCCACCATGCAGGTGACAGGGGATGTCGCCGGGATGATTGTTCGTTGCCAGCGTATATTCCTTGCCGTCAAGGGTAAATTTCCCGTGCGCAATTCGATTGCCGAAGCGGCCGACGGTCGCGCCGAAAAAATTCTTGTTGTTCATCCAGCCGGCGAGTGTGTCGAAGCCGAGAGTGACGTCGGCCTTCTTGCCATGGCAGTCGGGCACTTCGATTCCGACCAGAATCGCTCCGTACTCCATGACCTTGGCGGTCAGACCGCTGGCATTGGTCAGCGTGAAGATCTTCACTTCACGGCCATCGTCGAGTTTCCCGTAGACAGCAGTTTCAAGATCGGAGGCGGAGGCTTGGTTGCTCATGGTAACCATTGCAATAGCGGCTGCGATTATCAGTCCTTGTTTCATGGGAGGGGTTGGTTGAAAAGCCCCGTCAACAAACCCCAGGAATTGGCCAGGGTCGAGTATGTTTTCTCGCAATCAGGATCACCGGCCAGTTTATCTCCGCGATTGACGCAGAATCCGGTGGACCGTTACATCCTGCGTCATGCAGGACCAGCCAGCCGGACAACCGGCCGTCAAATACAAGCGCGTGGTGCTAAAACTGAGTGGTGAGGTGCTCCGGGGCGGCAAATCGGGCGACCCCATCGACGCCGGCATCTTGGAGCACGTGTGCACCCAGGTTAAGGAGTTGCACGAACTGGGCGTGCAAATCGGCCTCGTCATCGGAGGGGGGAACATCTTCCGCGGTCTGTCAGGCGCACAACGGGGGGTTGACCGCACCACGGGGGACTACATGGGCATGCTGTCGACCGTGATCAACGGCCTCGCCCTGATGGATTGCCTCGAAAAGATGGGAGTGAACGTGCGCGTGCAGAGCGCCATCCCGATGAACGAGATCGCCGAGCCATTCATCCTTCGCCGCGCCATCCGCCACCTGGAGAAAGGCCGCGTCGTGATTTTCGTCGCCGGCACCGGCAACCCGTATTTTTCCACCGACACGACGGCGGCGCTCCGCGCCAGCGAGATGCACGCCGACATCATCATGAAGGCGACCAAGGTCGACGGTATCTACGACCGGGATCCCAAGAAGCATCCTGACGCGGTGAAATACGACCAGATCACCTTCATCGACGCGCTGCGTCAGCGACTCAACGTGATGGATTCAACTGCATTCTCCCTCTGCCTCGACAACAACGTGCCAATCCTCGTGTTCAACCTGGCCGAGCCGCATATCATCAAGCGGGCGGCACTGGGCGAGAAAGTCGGCACGCTCGTCCGTAACTGAGGCGGCGTCGCCCGGACATTAACCTGCTTCCCCACGTCATCCAAACCTTAATGCGATCACTCCAAACCCCATGAACCATCCGATCATTACCGACTTGCAGGGCCGGATGAAGAAGGCCCTCGACCACACCCTCCACGAATTTGGCACGATCCACACTGGCAAGGCCTCGCCTTCGATGGTGGATAGCGTCATGGTGGAGGCTTACGGCACCACCATGCGCCTGCGGGATTGCGCCGCCATCACCACCCCCGATGCGCGCCTCATCCAGATCACTCCGTGGGACAAGTCGATCATCCGCAGCATTGAGAAATCCCTGCAGGCCGCCAATCTCGGCATCAATCCGATCGTGGACGGCACAGTGATCCGCATGCCACTGCCGGAACTGAGCCGCGAGCGCCGACTGGAGTTCGTCAAGATCGCCCACCGTCTTGCCGAGGAGGGCCACGTTTCCGTCCGCAGCACCCGCCGCGATACGATGGAGGCGGCAAAGAAGCAGCAGAAGGAGGGCAAGTTGTCTGAGGATGATGCAAAGCGCATCGAAAAGGAGATCCAGGCGATCACCGACCGCTTCATCAAGGACATCGACGCCCATCTCGCCGCCAAGGAAAAGGAACTGACGACGGTCTAGGTTCTTTGCCATCCCCTTTGGGGGCCTGCCAACAGGCGACCTTGCAGGTTGCCGTTCTCACATCGCCTGCAAGCAGGCTCCTACACGCGCAGGCAACTCCGTGCCAAAAAACGTTCCCAGTTCTCCCCCAGTCGCAGCTTCCACTCCGCCGCGACGTATCGTGGTCAAACTCGGCACCGGCGTGCTGACCTCCGGCGTCGGCCAGCTCAATGAGGATCGCATCGCAGCGATCTGCGCACAGATTGCCGGACTGCGTCAACGCGGCACGGAAGTCATCGTGGTGACATCCGGCGCGATCGGACTCGGCATGGGCCGGCTCGGTCTTGCCAAGCGGCCGAAGGACGTTACAAAGAAACAGGCCTGCGCCGCCATCGGCCAGAGCCTGTTGATGCAGACCTGGCAGCGCGCTTTCGAACCGCAAGGCATCATCGCAGCCCAGGTGCTGCTCATCCATGACGATTTGCGCGTCCGTTCGCGCTACCTCGCCGCACGCCAGACATTCGAGCGGCTGTTCGAATACGACGCCGTGCCTGTCGTCAATGAGAACGACACCGTCAGCGCCGCGGAAATCATGATCAAGTTCGGCGAGAACGACACGCTGTCGGCGATGGTGTCCAGTCTCGTCCAGGCACAGTATCTGGTGATCCTCTCCACGGCGCCCGGTCTCATCGACCTGAAAGGCACCGGAAAGATCGTGCCAGTTGTGGAGAAGATCACGCCGGAAATCGAAGCCATGGCCGGAGGCACCTCGAGCGAGACTGCGGTCGGTGGCATGGTCAGCAAGATCTCCGCCGCCAAGCTGGCCACCAAGTCGGGCTGTGGCGTCTTCATCGCCAGCGGCGCTGAGCCCGACGTACTGAACAAGCTCTTCAGCGGACGCTCCACCGGCACATTTTTTGTGCCAAGCGGCCTGCCGATGGAGGCGCGGAAACGGTGGCTCGCCTATTTTCAGCGCCCCACCGGAACGATCGCCGTCAACACCTGCGCCGTGCCCGTGCTGCGCGAGCAAGGCCGCAGCCTGCTCGCCGTAGGCGTGACGGGCGCAATCGGCGGGTTTGCCGCCGGTGACATCATCAATGTCAGCGGGCCGAACGGTGTTGTGTTCGCACGCGGCGTGACCGCATTTGGGGAGGACGAGGTCCCGCGCATCGCCGGCAAGACCACCGACGAGCTCCGCCTCCTCTACCCCGGCCGCAAACACCTCGAAGTCATTCACCGAGACAACCTGGTTCTCCTCTGATTCTGCGGCGCGGAATCATGGTCCTTGACTTCGCAGTTGAGGCTTCCGCTCCCCGTAGCTGCTAGCGTGAGCGAATGGCTTCCGCTCCCCGTAGCTGCGAGCGTGAGCCCCTCGACGCGCCCGTTCGACAAGGGTCATCCTGAGCCTGTCGAAACGGCGAGTGGATTCCGCAGGCTGTCGCCGCCATTTTGCACACGAACCTGCCAGACAAAGCCCAACAGGTTTCTCGTGGGTATTCTTTTGTCTTCCCACTTCCGGCTCCTGACGGCTGACTCCTGTCTGCCTTCTTCTGCCTTCCGACTTCTGTCTCCTGTCTCCTGACTTCTGTCTCCTTTCTTCCGACTCCTTTTCCTGAATGGATTTCACCCTCCACAATGGCTCCGGCGCTCCGCTGTCGATCCCTCCCATCGACTTCCGCGAGGATCTTAACGACGAACAATACGCCGCGGTTACGGCCCAGCCGGGGCCAATGCTCGTGCTGGCGGGCGCCGGTTCCGGCAAGACGCGCACCCTCACGTATCGTGTCGCTTATCTGCTGAGCCAGGGTGTCAAGCCGCACGAGATCCTCCTGCTCACATTCACCAACAAGGCCGCTCGCGAGATGCTCCACCGCGTGCAGGACCTGACCGGCGTCGAGGCCCACCGTTTCTGGGGCGGCACCTTCCACCACATCGGCCACAAGCTCCTGCGCGTCCACGGCGACCTCGTTGGACTTCCCCGCGCCTTCACCATCCTCGACGCCGACGAGGCGGAGAGCCTCCTTCGTGAGGTGGCCGACGAAAAGGACCGTGGGTTCTTCAAGGAGAAAACGCACCCGCGACCCGGCCCGCTGTTCGAGATCATCAGCTTCTCGCGCAACACCCAGCGCCCGCTCGGCGAGACGATCTCGCGCTTTTATCCGCAACACGAGGACCTCTCCGACCTCATCGCTGGTTTCGCCACGGCCTACCGTGAACGGAAAAAGAAGCAGAGTGTGGTCGATTACGACGATCTCCTGGAGTATTGGCTCGAAGTGCTCCGAGCCGCGCCGGACGTGGCGACCTACCTCCAGCAGCGCTTTCGCCATACGTTGGTGGACGAGTACCAGGACACCAACACTCTCCAGGCGCAGATCGTCGATCTCATGGGCGCGCACCACCGGGTGATGGCCGTGGGCGACGACGCACAATGCATCTATTCGTGGCGCGGCGCGGATTTCGAGAACATCATCACTTTCCCCGACCGCCATCCCGGCACGCAGATCTACCGGATCGAGACCAACTACCGCTCAACTCCGTCGATCCTGGCGTTCGCCAACGGCGTGCTCGCCGCGCAACCGAAAGGCCGCCACTTCGAGAAGGAGTTGCGGGCTTCGCGGCCCGATCACGAAAAACCGTTTTTGGTGCAGGCGCTCGATACGCGAGAACAGGCCTCGTTCGTCGTCCAGCGCATCAAGGGTCTCGTCGATGAAGGCCGGTCGCTGGCCGAGATCGCCGTGCTCTACCGGGCGCATTTTCACGCGCTCGATCTCCAGCTCGAACTCTCGCGGCTTGGCATGCCCTACGTGATCACGAGCGGCGTGCGGTTCTTCGAGCAGGCGCATATCCGCGACCTCGTCGCAATCCTGCGCTTCGTCTACAATCCGAGCGACACGATGGCCTGGCAACGCATCGCCGTGCTGCTGCCCAGGGTCGGCGACAAGGGGGCGCAGAAACTCCACGATGCTGCGGCCTCCCACGCCCGTGCCCACCAGCGCAACCTCGTGGACGCGCTTGCGGGCGACGACGTGCTGGCCAAGGTGCCCAAAGAGTCGAAGGAGGAATGGCCCCGGCTCGTGGCCTCACTGCAGCAGATCGCCGGCACGCTCCGGGCCGACCGGCCATTCAAGACGGTGGAGGTCGCCATCGAGGGCTGGTATGGCGACTACCTCAAGGGCGCGTACGCCAACTACGCATCGCGGCTGGATGACCTGAAATCGCTCATCGGATTCGCCACGCGCTTCGACGACCTGCAGGACATGCTGGCGCAGATCCAGCTTCTGAATTCCGAGACGAGCGACCGGCA